>Ga0247727_10001961_pt1 | contig 47728 bp, 41 predicted proteins | sample WisWelCaveWW1625_FD_202498 | JGI IMG/M metagenome (GOLD analysis project Ga0247727, IMG submission 202498) | Biofilm microbial communities from Wishing Well Cave, Virginia, United States - WW16-25 | ecosystem: Environmental > Aquatic > Deep subsurface > Groundwater > Cave microbial mat | place...
AGCACTTTGCGAGTCTCCGCGAAGGCCTTGCGGCACGGCTCCTCGAAGTCGTCCGGCAGGTCGGCCTTCACGCCGCCGACGCGGCAGTAGGTGACCGTCAGTCTTGCCCCGGTGACTTTCTCGACCAGCTCCCAGAGGTACTCACGGGCCTTGATCATCCAGAGGAACACCGTGAAGGCTCCGAGCTCCATCGCGGTGGCTCCGACGCAGGTCAGATGATCGCTGATCCGGGAGATTTCCGAGAGGATCACCCGGATGTAGTGGCAGCGCTCCGGGACCGTGATCCCAAGCAGCTTCTCCACCGTCATGCAGTAGCCCATGTTGTTGATCAGCGGCGAGACGTAGTTGAGGCGGTCCGTGTAGGGAATGACGCCGTTGTAGTCGACCATCTCCGCCATCTTCTCGAAGGCACGGTGCAGGTAGCCGATCTCCACGTCGGCGTCCCTGATCGTCTCCCCGTCGAGCTTGGCGACGATCCGGATGATGCCATGCATGGCCGGGTGGGCCGGGCCGATGTTGAGCATCATGTCCCGCGTCTCGAGATCCGCGGCCTCGCCGTCGCGTTGGGGCGCAATGCCGTTCACTTTGTCGCTCCGAAGGGTGTTGGAAAGGAGTGTGCAGGTCGGGAGGCTGGGGAGGAGACGGACGGGGGAAGAGGAAGAGCTACCTCCATCTCCATCTCCATCTCCTGCTCACTCTCCCACGCTCCTACTCTTACTCTTCCTCTCACTCCTGCTCCCTCCACCCCGCTCCTCTCGATTCAGTAAGTGAACTGCATTGCGTTGAGGCGGCATCGTCGGGGTGATCTCCATGGCCTAGTTGACCGGCCCGATCAGGGGCTGGCGTTTGTTGACGGGATAGTCCTTGCGCAGCGGGTGGCCCTCGAACCCGTCGTACATGAGGATGCGCCTCAAGTCCGGATGGCCGCGGAAGTGGATCCCGAACATGTCCCAGACCTCGCGCTCGAGCCAGTTGGCGCCGAGCCACAGCGGAGTCAGGGAGTCCACCTCGGCGTCGTTCTCCTGCAGCGGAACGACCAGCCGCAAGCGGTGCTTGTGAACGAAGGAGTAGAAGTGGTACACGACCGTGAAGCGCGCGTCCGGCGGGCCGGGCCAGGGATCCTCGTCCGGGATCTGCGGGGAGGATTTCACGGCCACGCCGGAGGAGGCGAAGAACGCGGGCGCCGGTCGCTTGCCGAAGGCGGAGTAGTCAACGGCGCTCAAGTCCACGAGAAAGTTCATCTTGAGAGCCGGGTCTTCCTTGAGAAATCGCGCCACCATGAGCAGGGACTCGCGGCGCAGGATCACCGTGGCGTCGCCCCGGAAAAAGTGGGTGGCGGAAACGGCGTCGGGAAAACGCTCGGCAACCACATGGCTCAGACAGGCGGGCTCGCTCATGCTAGCTGGATCCTTGCCGTGTGGTGCGAGTGATTGGCCCCAGAGGGGCCGGAGGGGGAGGCCGCGGAGCGGCCGATGCGGGGGAGGGTCGCCTCCCTCGCAGACAGTTCAAAACGCGGTGCATCACCCTCTGTTGGGTTGCGGGCTCGCCCGCGTTAGGGAGATGTCCGGGCGAGCTTCGGGGTTGGGCCGCTCACCGGTCGTGTGCTGCCTCTGGATCTTGTCCTGGAGTTTCATCAGACCGTCCAGCACCATCTCCGGCCGCGGCGGACAGCCCGGGATGTAGACGTCCACCGGCATGATCGTGTCGATCCCCATGACGGTGGCGTAGTTGTTGTAGAAGCCGCCGGTGCACGTGCAGACGCCGAAAGCGACCACCCACTTGGGCTCGGCCATCTGCTCGTGGATGCGCTTCAAGACTGGCGCCAGCTTGTGGCTGATCGTGCCCACGACGAACAGCACGTCGGCCTGGCGCGGCGAGAACCGGGGGAAGCCCGCTCCGAACCGGTCCACGTCGTAATGGGAGCAGGCTGTCGCCATGTACTCCATTCCGCAGCAAGCCGTCACGAAGGGGTACTGGAAAATCGAGAACTTCCGGGCCCACCCGATGGCCTCGTTGAGTCGACTGGTGAGGAACGATGGTTGGCTCTGCATTTCACTTCCATTCCAGCGCGCCGTTGTCCCAGGCGTAGACGTAACCCACCATCAGGACACCCAGGAAGATCGCCATCTCGGTCAGGCCCAGCGTCCCGAGCGTTCGGTAGATCACGGCCAGGGGATAGAGAAACACCATCTCGACGTCGAACAGGATGAACAGGATCGCGGTCAGGTAGAACTTGATCGCCAGCCGTCCCATCGGCAGCGAGAAAGGCTCCACCCCGCACTCGAACGGCGAAAGCTTGACGGACGTGGGATTCTTCTTTCCCAGCGTGGAAGCGAGCAGCACCATGGCGGCCGCGACGCCGCCGGCCATGACGAAGCTCACCAGGATCCCGACGTACTCGCTCACGGATCGGTCACCTCACGTAGTCTGATTGTAGACATTACGGCGCTTTCACCCAGGGTGTGAGACTTCCAGGGAGGAGGCCGCCGATCACCGTCACCAGGGCCGACACCACGAGCGCGGCGGAGATCGCCACGGGAAAGCGCGACGGTTCCGGTTCCTTGGGCTCCTTCATGTACATGAGGACGACCACGCGCAGATAGAGGAACGCGGATACGACGCTGCAGGCCACGGCCAGCACGGCCAGCGGTACGAAACCCGCGCTCACGGCTCTCAGGATCACGACGAACTTGGCCGCGAATCCGGACGTGGGCGGGATGCCGGTGAGCGCGAGAAGGAACAGCATCATGAGCGCCGCCGTCCACGGTCGCTGTGCGGCCAGACCGTGATAACCCTGCAGGGTCTCGCCTCGCGGGCCCAGAGCGATGACCACGCCGAAGGTCCCGATCGTCATGAAGACGTAGAAGAACGCATAGGTCATCGTCGCCTGGACTCCTTGCGGAGTGCCGGCGCAAAGTCCCAAGAGGGCGTAGCCCGCGTGCGCGATGGAAGAGTAGGCCAGCATCCGTTTCATGTCGGTCTGGGACAGGGCGACGACGCTGCCGACGACGATGGACAGCGCGGCGAGCCCGGCAAGCAGCAGGGACAGGATCTCGGCCTCTGACCCGAACGCGATCAGACAGACGCGTCCCAGCGCCGCCAGACCCGCCGCCTTGAAGCCGGCCGCCAGGAAGGCCGCCACCGGCGCGCTCGCACCCTGGTAGGCGTCCGGAGCCCAGGTGTGGAACGGCACCGCCGCGATCTTGAAGGCGAGTCCGGCCATCACCAGTCCGACGGCCACCAGCAGCAACGGCTGACCGCCTGGTCCGCGTCCCGAGAAGGCGGAGGCGATGGCGGCGAAGTCCGTGGTACCCGCGAAACCATAGGTCAGGCTGATCCCGAACAGGAGAAGGGCGGAGGCGAAGGAGCCGAGCAGTAGGTACTTGATGGCCGCCTCGTTCGACGCCGGACTCTCCACAGTGATGCCGACCAGGATGTAGGCGCACAGAGTCATGAGCTCGAGGGAGAGGTAGAGGGTCAAGAGATCAAGAGTCGAGGCGGCCAGCATCATTCCCGTCGAGGCCAGGAGAAGGAGAGCGTGATACTCGCCCCGCGGAACCTGTCGCCCGTCCACGGTCCGGACGGAGAGAAGCGCTGCCAGTGCCAGGCTGGCCGCGATGAGAATCTTGAAGAATTGGGAGTAGCTGTCCCGTGTGAGCATGCCTCCGAAGGCAGTGCTGGGTCCGGACGACAGGGAAAAGCCCGAGACCAAGACCGCGGCCAAAGCTGCCAGCACCGTGGCGGCCACGGCGATCTGCGAACCCTGGATCCGGCGCGCGGCGAGAATGAGCGCGAGCGCGACACTCACCAGGATCAGCTCGGGCACCAATAGGGCGAGGTCCGCGCTGATTGGGCCGGTCATGGTGGGGCTCCAAGCGCGAGGAGCTCAGCCACGGGCGCATGGAGATACGACAGGACGCGCTCCGGATCCACACCCAGCCACAGGGCGAGGACGGCCAGCGGCGCCAGTGTCAGCAATTCGCGGGCGCCAAGCTCGAGTCTCAGGCCCTGGAGACCCGGGTTCGTCTGGCCCATCACCATCCGGTAGTAGAGCCAGATCAGATAGGTCGTTCCCAGGACCACGCCCCCAATCCCCATGGCCCCCAAAAAGGTCCCGGTCTTGAATGCGCTGCCGAGGACCAGGAACTCACCGACGAAAGAGTTGAGGCCCGGGAATCCTGCGGTCGCCAGGCAGAACAGCGCCAGCAGGGCGGAGTAGACCGGCGCTGCCCGGCCGACGCCGCCGTAGTCCTTGATCTCGCGCGTGTGGGTACGCTCGTAAATCATGCCCACGCACAAAAACAGCGCCGCGGACAGGATCCCGTGGTTCAGCATCTGCAGGATCGCGCCCTCGACGCCCTTCTGGTTCAGCGTGAAGATGCCGAGCGTCACGAAGCCCATGTGGCTGACGCTCGAGTAGGCGATGAGGCGCTTGACGTCGGTCTGGACCAGGGTCACGTACGCGCCGTAGACGATGGCCACGGCGGAGATCACGAGCATGGGGGTTAGGAACGGCTCCATGCCCCGCGGCAGGATCGGCAGCGACACCCGGAGGAACCCGTAAGCGCCCATCTTGAGGAGGATGCCCGCCAGGATCACACTGCCCGCAGTAGGGGCCTCAGTATGGGCATCGGGGAGCCAGGTGTGCACCGGGAACATCGGCACCTTGACCGCGAAGGCGGCCAGGAACGCCGCGAACAGCCAGCTCTGCTGCGTCGGCGAGAGGCTGTCGCGCGCGCGAGCGAGGGCCTTGAAGTCAAGCGTGCCGCAGAAGTGGTAGAGGGCGATCAGACCCACCAGCATCAGGACGCTTCCCGACAGGGTGAAGAGCAGGAATTTCACCGCGGCAAAGACGCGTCCCGCTCCCCCCCAGACGCCAATGAGGAGAAACATGGGAACGACCATGAGTTCCCAGAAGACGAAGAACAGGAACAGGTTCGTGGCGGCGAACAGCCCGATCATCGCCGTCTCGGACAACAGGATCGCGGCGTGGAACTGCTTGACTCGCGTTTGCACCGCGGTCCACGAGACGGCGATGCAGAGCACGCTCAGAATCTGGGCGAGCAGGATGAACGGGAGGCTGATGCCATCCACGCCCATGCCGTAGAAGATGTTCCAGTCCGGGATCCAGCGTAGCAGCTCGACGAACTGCAGGGCGCCAGAGGACTTGTCGAAGCCGGCATACAGCGGGACCGAAACGAGGAGGGTCGCGAGAGTTGTGACCAGGGCAACCCAGCGCGCCAGGCGGTCGCTCCGCATGGACAGGATCAGCAACGCCCCCACGAGGGGCAGGAAGGTCGCGACAGTGAGGACCGGGAAGTCAGTCATGAGGCGAGCAGTGCCAGCGCCAGAAGAACCAGGATTCCGGCCGCCATGATCAGCCCGTAGTGCTGGGCATGCCCGCTCGCGAGGGTCCTGAGCATCCCGCTCAGGGTCTTGATCGAACTGCCTGCACGCACCAGAATGCCGTCGACGATGATGCTGTCGATGCCTCGCAGGAGACGGGCCACACTCAGCACGGGGCGGCGGATCACGAACTCGTAGATCTCACCCACGAAGTCGGATTCGAAACGCTTGAGCGGTCCCTGGACCAGGGCCAGGAAACCGGTCGCACCCCGCCGGAAGAACCAGTCCGTGTCGAGGCTTAGCTTGCGCTCGGGGTCGAGGTGCTTCAGCAGCAGGAAGAAACCCAGCGCCGTGAAGCCCAGCATGCCAAGGGTGCTGGTGATGTGCGTCAGGTTGTAGGGGGCGTAGGACACCGGATTCGGCAAGAACCGATACAGGAGCCCGGGGAAGACTCCGATGAGGATGCACGCGGCCGCCGCCAGAGCCATGGCCGCGAGCATGTTGCGGGGCGGCTCCCGGCCATGCACGGCGTCCTTCGGTTGCGGATTCCGGCCGAAGAACATGTAGTAGGGCAGCTTGAGCCCCGTGTGCAGGAACGTCCCGGCGGAAGCCAGGCTCAGCATCAGGAAGATCGACGCACTGTGCACCTCGCCGGCGGCCGAGACCACCATGGACTTGCTGACGAAGCCGCTGAACAGCGGCACCGCAGAGATGGCGAAGGCTCCGATCATGTACAGGCCAAGAGTGAGGGGCATGGTTCGATAAAGACCACCCATGTCGCTCAGCTTGCGCAGCCCGGTCGTGTGCAGAACTGCGCCGGCTCCCATGAACAACAGCGCCTTGTAGAGAATGTGCGCGAAGGCGTGGGCCGTGGCACCGTTCAAGGCCAGCGCGGTCCCGATCCCGACACCGCACACCATGTAGCCCACCTGGCTGATGATGTGATACGCCAGCAGTCTGCGCGCGTCGTTCTCGAGCACGGCATAGACCACGCCGTAGATCGCCATGACCGCTCCCAGCCACATCAAGAGCTCGGTCCCGGCGAAGCCGCGGATCAGGACGTACACTGCGGACTTGGTGGTGAAGGCGGTCATGAACACGGCACCGGTGACGGTGGCCTCGGGGTAGGCGTCCGCAAGCCATGCATTGAGCGGTGGGACCGCCGCGTTGAGGAGAAAAGCGACCAGGATCAGGGCCCAGGCCACACCTCCGGACAAGGCGCCCAGGTCGCCGAAGGCCAGAGTCCCGGTCTGTGACCAGTAGATCGCGATCCCGGCAAGCAGCACGAGCCCTCCGAACACGTGGGTCAGGAGGTAACGGAACCCGGCAGCCACGGCCGTCCGTTCGCGGCGCAGCCATACCAGCAGCACCGAAGAGATCGCCATCAGCTCCCAGAAAACGTACAGGGAGAGAAAATCTCCGGCGAAAGTCACGCCGAGCGCACTTCCGGCGTAGGTCAGGGCCGCCACGTGCTGTGCGTCGTCCTCCACGTGCAGCGCGTAGAGCATTCCGAGGAAGGCCATGATCGTGAACACGTAGGAGAAGACCAGGCTCAGCCGGTCCACGCGGCCAAAGACGAGCTCCTGTCCGAAGAAGCTCACTACGCCGTAGGTTCCGGGCTGCATGAGCCAGCAGACGACCATGGCCGCGCCCGGCAGGACGAGCATTGCGGTGCGCTTGACCCGACCCTTGAGCAGCGGCAGGACCCAGGCGCCCAGGATCAGCAGGAGCCCTGGATGCACCCACTCAAGGTTCATAGTAGTCCTCGCGGCGCATCAGCCAGAGCTTCCCGATCAGCTTCGACACGAGGATGATCGCGATGCAGGAGACGAGCCCGTACAGCGAGCCCCAGGCTGGAATGCCCTCGAACCAGAAGTGCCCGTGACCGCCGAAGCCAAGCGTCACGATCTCCGCCACGGCGATCCCTATCAGCCCGAGATAGAACCCGCGCCGGATCCGGGCGAAACGGACGGGATCCTCCAGATGCTTTTGCAGGAAGCTCACGGCATCGCCCTTCCGGCCAGCTCCAACACGGGTTGCGGAAAAAGACCCAGGAGCAGGCTCGATGCTGCGCTGATGGCCAGGGGAGCGACCAGCCATGGCCGCTCGCGGACTTCCTCGCCGGTGGAGGATTCCTTGCCGAAATAGGCCCGGTAGACGATCGGGCCGAGATAGGCCGCGCTCAAGAGCGAGCTCAGCAGCACGACCGAGAGCAGCGCGAGGTTGTGGCGATCCACGGTGCCCAGTGCCAGGTACCACTTGGAGACGAAGCCGCTGGTGAGGGGAATGCCCACGATGCTGAGTGAGGCCACCGTGAACGAGGCCATGGTCCACGGCATGCGCCGGGCGAGGCCCGACATCTGGCTGATCTCGGTCTTGTGCGTGGAGACGTAGATGGATCCCGCGCACAGGAACAACGTGATCTTCGAGACCGCGTGGTTGGTGATGTGCGCGCAGCCGCCCAGCACGCCGCTTCGGTTCAAGAGCGCCGCCCCGAGAATGATGTAGGACAGCTGGCTCACCGTGGAGAAGGCCAGCCGAGCCTTCAGGTTGTCCTGTCCCAGTGCCAGCATTGATCCGATGAGGATCGTCACCGAGGCGACCGACAGCGCCAGCACGTCCGCCCCCAGCTCGCCCATCGCCTTGGGACCGAAGACGAACAGGAACACCCGCAGCGTCGAGAACACTCCGGTCTTGACGACCGCTACCGCGTGCAGCAGCGCGCTCACCGGAGTGGGAGCGACCATCGCCGCCGGCAGCCAGCTGTGCAGCGGCATGAGCGCGTTCTTGGCAAATCCGAACAGGAACAGCGCGAAGATGCTGAGCAGCAACGCGGGTTGCTTCGAGAGCTCCGCCTCCGGCAGGATGCCGCCGATCTGGAACTCAAGGGTGCCGGCCACGTTGTAGGTCAGGATGATGGCAGCCACCAGGAACACCTTGGCCGCACCGAGGAGATAGATCAGGTACTTGCGCGCGCCGGCCCGCGCCTCGGCCGTCTCCTTGTGCCCCACGAGAGGATAGGTGACCAGGGTCAGGGCCTCGTAGAACACGAACAGCGTGAACAGGTTGGCGGCGAAGGCCACGCCGATCGTGGCGGACAGGGCCAGGGCGAAGCAGGAGAAGTAACGCGTCTGCGCGTGCTCGTGGAGCGAGCGCATGTAGCCGATCGAGTAGAAAGACGTCAGGATCCAGAGCAGCGAAGCCCCGGAGGCGAACAGGAGGCCGAGCGCGTCCACACGGAAGGCCAGCGCGACACCCGGGAGAAGCCGGAACAGCACGCACTCCGGCGTGCGGCCGTCAAGGACGTCCGGGATCATGCAGGCAACGAGCACGAACATCACGACGCCGGCCGCAACGGACCAGAACTCCCGCAAGTTCGCACGACGTTCGCCCGTGCAGGCGATGAGGACCGCGCCCAGGGAAGAGGCCAGCACTGCCGAGAGGGGCAGAACCGAGGACGTCACCATTTGAGCTCGGACAGATCGGCCACGCCGGCACCAGGCTTGTTTCGGTTCAAGGCAATGACAAGCCCCAGACCGACCGCGGCCTCCGCGGCGGCCACGGCGATCACGAACAGGGCCAGGACCTGGCCCCGCGGGTCCTCGAGGTGGCGGCTGAAGCCGATAAGACTGAGGTTGACGGCGTTCAGCATGACCTCGGCCGAGACCAGCATCAGGATCAGGTTGCGCCGGGCCAGGAAGCCGAACACTCCGATCCCGAACAGGACCGCGCTCAGTACCAGAACCGTTCTCATTGGCACGATCACGATCCGGTCCTCCGGCGGGCGAGCACGACACTGCCGACGATGGCGGCCAGGAGCACCAGTGAGGCGATCTCAAAGGGCAGCGCGAACGGACCGTGCAGCGCCTGTCCCATGTCCTCCAGACTGCCCTGGGGCGGAGCCTTCGTCGCCGTGTTGATTGCGGCGGGGACGACCCCGGCAGCGAGCTCGAGCGGATCCATGCGTGCGAGCCAGGCCAATGCCGCGAAGGAAAGTCCGGCGGCGGCTGCGAACGGCCAGTGCCGGCCGAAGCGCGGCCGGGTCTCCTCCCCCGGCAGGTCCAGCAGCATCAGGACAAAGAGGTAGAAGATCAGAATGGCGCCTGCGTACACGATGACCTGCACCGCGGCCAGGAACTCCGCGCCCAGCAGGAGGAAGATTCCTGCCATGTGCAGGAGCAGCACCAGCACGCACAACATGCTGTGCACGGGGTTTCTTCGTGTCACCGCCAGGAGTGCGCTCACGATGCTGGCGGTCGCCATGTAATAGAAGGTGATCTGGGAGCTGAGCGATGGCTCGGCCAGGAGTTCCGGTACTGCAGGCATCCTCACACTCCGCATCCCCAGCTCAGCCAGCTCAGCCGAGTGGTGAAATTCACGAGTCGGAAGCAGGCTCCCGATGATGCTCCGAAGCGTAATGGATCTCGCCATCAACGGCAAGCGAGAGCCGAGTGACGGCCTGCGTTCCGACGCGCAGGCTGCCGTGATGGGTCAAGTCAGAATGGAGGACGCTCGAGAATCAGACCGGACAGGCTCGAGGCCGATGGAGTCAGGTTTCGTCGGCAGACGTCCCCCGAACGTACTCGCTGAGACAGCGTGCCTCGACCTCGGCCTGACTGAGCTCGGACTGCAACACGTCGCGGAGCGAGATGCAGGCTACGATCACTCCTTTGTCGAGGATCGGAAGGTGACGAACGTGGGCGTCGCGCATCTTGTGCTCACACTCCTCCACGGTGGCCAGGACCGTCGCCGTCGTAACGACGGTGCTCATGATGTCGCAGATCTTGGTCGTCTCCGGGTTCTTGTTCTCGGCCACGACGCGGAAAACGATGTCTCGTTCGGATGCGAAGCCGACGAGTTGTCCGTCCCGGATCACGGGGGCTCCTCCGATGTGATAGTCACGCAGGAAGATCGCCGCCCGGGTCACGGAGAGGTCCGCATCGAGCAGGTACGGCTTTGGGCGATTCCGAATCAGAACGCTGACGGGCAACATGGGTTATCCCTCATTGCTGTGGAATCGGCCCTGTGTCTCCGCATCCGGGGGGATGCGCAATCCACCTGTCCAGCCCCGAACGCGGTTGTCTAACCCAGTTCGCGGCCGCTAGCGTAGGGGAACGAAAAAAAAACTGCAAGTCCGTCGCATGAGGAAACCTACGGACTGTCCCCACCCGTCGCGAGGGCATCGGCGGTCGGCGGCCGAAGAAGTGCTTGAGCGGTCGAAAGGGCTTCTTCGTCAGGGGGCGATTCTGGTTCCCGGGTGCGCGGAACGCGGACCTCCGGTGATGTCCTCTCCATCCTCCCGGTGGGAGCGGACCAGGCCGAGAAATGAATACAGCAGGAACGCGAACATGATGCCCGCGTAGAAGGCAACGGCGAGCCATAAGTAGAAGCTCATATCCTCCCTCTTCCTTCGACGTCGCCGTCGATAGAAAGAACAGCGGGCTGGAACGCCTGGTTCGGCTCAGCACCAGGGCCTGCGTCCGCCGCCGTCACCGCTCATCTCGAGATCGCTGTTTCTCCTGATGGTCGAAGCTGTGGAATCAAGGTGTCAGCACCAGGAACCGACCTCGTCGAGGCCGTCTCACGTTCGTCCGCCGATTCCCAGGTGCATCAAGAATCCTCCGGATTAGTAGAGCCAGTCGAGCCCGATGAAGTTCTTCATCGGCGACGCCGGTGTCTCGACCGGGTACGGCACCTCCAGAACATTCGCATAGAACTTGTTGAGCACGTGAGGGATCTGCTCGTCGTCTCCATCCGCGGGATAGCCCGGGGGGTCGTTGTCGTAGGGGTCGCGGTCGGGATAGGTGTGCAGCCAGTCGGATGCGCGCTTGAGAGCCCGGGACTCCCATCTCCATACGTCATAGCCGAGCCGCCCGAGCACGATCGCCTGCATCACCGCCCCCTGCATCGATCCCCAGCAGTAATTCTGTTCGGGCGGCGGCCAGTAGAACGGTTCCTCCTCGGTGTCGTTGTCGTAGCTCACGTCCCGGCGAAGCTCGTCGGGAAGACCTCCGTCCATCGGCCGGAAAGCGTGGCCGACGCGGTCGGGAATGTAGCTGTCCACCGGATTGATCGGCCGGCGGTCCTTCGGGTCGGGATGCCACTGGTTTCCGTCGAAGTCGAAGTCGTCGTACATCGACCGGTTTCCCACCCATCCGTAGAACACCTTGGCATGCTCGACGATCTCCTGCTCGCGCCGCAGGGCGACACGCGCCGCGATCAGCGCAAAGCCCGCGTTCGTTCCCCAGTTGTTCGGGCGGCGGAGGAAGGTCGAAACCAGCGAGCGATTGTCCCAGATCGTGGTCTCGTCGATCATGTACTCGACCCAGGCCTTGAAGCGCCGGTACTGCTCGATGCTGACCACGGGATACGAGACCGGCGCCTTGAGCAGAAGGTCGTACCAGGCCACGATCACCGGCGGCAGATTGCGCGCCGGCGCGAGTGCCTCCAGAGCTCCGGCCTCGGTGCCGATCCCCGCGAGGATCATGTCGCGAGCATCGCCCAGCATGGCCCGGTCCCGCAGTCGAACGCCGACCATCGCCTTGGCGAGGGCGACCACGTCCCCGTGACTGTCCGGATTGGACATGTCGACCGGTTCGAATCGACTCGCCCAGGAGAGCAGGTTCTTCCACTCGTCACCGCTCGTCGGCCGTGCACGGACCTCGGCGATCGACATCACGATGCCGTCGCCGAACGTGGGCTCCGGAAGCTGAGCGAGTGAACAAAGGAGTAGTGAATTCAGCATTGGTGCCCAGTCCGATCGATCGGCACGGCAACAATCCCGCGCCCTCCAGTGACTGGAGGACGCCTGTCTCGAAGTCGGGCTTCATCTTGCGCACGTGTGGAATAGCACGCAAATCTGCAGGCTGCAGGCGGACGAGCGCGACCAGCCGCCCCGAACGAATCGCGATCACCGCGAGGTTTCCTTCGAGCGGGCCGGACCACTCTCAAAAGCCCGTGGATCCGGGAGTCCCGGGAAGGTCCCCGACGCGATTCCTGGGGGGATTCAGTGCAGTTTGACTTCGACCACCACGGCCCGATGGCGGTGAGTGCATTCCTGGTGCCTTGAATATGGAAAGACGACCAGACGACCAGACGACCAGCGGACCGCCCGCCTCCAGAGGGGCAGCCCCGTCGAGCGGAGCCTCTGGCGGAGCCCGAGCGAGGCGGGGCGTGGGGGCGAAGCCCCCCTTGGGTTCTCAGGCACAGCGAGCCGCGCCGCCATGGTCACGCCCTCCCCACTGCAGCGCGCTCGAGCTCGCGCAACCCGGTCAGCCTACGGGACGCGACGCCGTCGAGTTACTGACCACCCGGCGCGAGCCAAGTTCTCGAGGAGTGGATCAGCTCGCGCGCGGACCTGACCGAGGCGCAGAAGGCGCGGCGGATCGCGCGCGTCAAGTACATCGCGCGGCTGATCGTGGCGTTGCCGTGGTCAGACGCCTGACCCGAGGAGGTTTCCCATGCCACGTCCACATCGATCGATTCGACGGCCCCGTTCGGGCGGAAACAGGTTTCATTCGCACCCTCCTAGGAATCAATCGTGACCAGAACATCGTTGGAGGTGTTTCCCGCAGAAGTCGGCGGGTACAGCCCGACCTCCTGACACACGAGGGTGATGGGAACCGGGAGTCCTGCCGGAATCGTGACATCGACATCAAGGAAGCCCGACGCCGGAATCACTCCCAGAGGGATCGCGACCCACGGCTGGCTCAAGTCGATGAACAGCAGACCCAGAGGGTCGAGACAGGTACGCCCCGCGGCGAGCCCAGCGCAGAAGACCACCACCAGGCCGGGCTTGCCCTTCGTCTCGATCGTCACCGTATTCCCTGGGCTTGCAGCTCCCTCCAGGATCCATGAAAGGTTGGAGAATTCGAAGGCTCCCATGTCGACCTGCATCGAGCGGTCGAGGTTGCCGTCCAGGATCCGAGGATTCGATACAAGGTCTCGGTCATCGCTGACCAGATCCAACGATCCGACATCGATGCACGGCGAGTCGGGAAGAAGGGAGAGGTCACCGGCATCTGGATCCGCAAACATCGGGTCCAGATCGATGTTGCCAGTGCCCGGCCAACCGCCCTCCACGTCGCAGTAGGAAACCGAAAGAACGCCAGAGGTGATGTAAATCTCAGGACCGACCTGTGCATGGTCGTCCCAGAGCACGCAATTCTGCAGAACATAATCGGCTTGGATGCCGAAGACGGCGCCTCCTGCACCTCCCGCTACCAGGCAGGCATTTCCATGGAAGGTGCAATTCACCACCAGCGCGCCTCCAAATATGGCACACATCGCCCCACCGCTGTCTCCGCTCTCGTTCTCGAGAAACACGCAGTTTCGCACGACTGCAGAGGCATCTTCACATTCAAGCGCTCCACCGCAGACCTTTGCCCTGTTGCCGACGAATATGCTGTCCTCGATCTCAGGCCACGAAAAACAGCAGTACACGGCTCCGCCCCTCCAGCCTGATGTGTTATTGAAGAAGCGGTTTCTTTTGAGGATAGAGTTGGACGCATCGCAGCGGATCGCACCACCATAGCCAAGCATTGCGTAGTTCTCTGTGAAGGTACAGTCGATGACTGAGACACCAGAGGCGTCACAGAGCTCGATCGCTCCCGCGTTGAAGTATGCCTCGTTGCGGTAGAAAGTACACTTCATCACCATGGCGGATGAAACCGAGTCACAGTGGAAGGACACTCCACCGCCGTACTGCGTGGCGGAATTCAGCTCGAAGCTGTTCATCAAGACCAGCGGCGAACCATCCGAAGCGAACAGGCCACCGCCCTCGTTGGTCGCGTCGTTCTGGACGAAGCGGTTATGGATGATCGTCGGAGATGAGGCTCCCGCACAGTGAACACCACCGCCCCTTTCCGCTTGGCCGTGTGCGATCGAGAAGCCATCCAGAACGGTTTTCCTTCCTTCTGCCCCTTGAAAAGTGACGACAGTTCCAAGCGAACTTCCATCAATGACGGTCACGTCCGGTCCACCCAGACTGCGGACGGCGATTCTCTTGCCCTTGTAGTCGATGTTCTCGACGTAGGTTCCTGGTGAGACCAGGATCTGATCGCCCGGAGCCGCAGCATCGATCGCTTGCTGAATCGTCGGATAGTCGGCAGGGACGTAAATGTCCGAAGCAAGGCAGAATGCACTCAGCTCGATGGCCCAGAACAGGGGGAGGCCGATCAGGATTGGCTCTTTCCTCATGTTTCAACTCCGTCGTGTCGTTGTTGCATCAATTGATCGTTGAATCAATTCCAGACAACCACTCTGACCACGTGACAATCTTGCTCCGCTTGCCCAACTGAAGGTCGTACTGGTTGCTGTACTTCTGTTCGTACGTGAACAGAATCATCCAGTCGTCATCACCGGCGGCCCGAGGATTGTTGCCTCGAGCTGGATCCATCAACCAATCCACCGCGCGCTTTAGCGCGGAACTCCTGAACGTCCAGACACCGGGAAAACCATGCCGACTCATCACTGCCGCCGCCGCGTAAGACCCCTGGAGTGCCTCCCATGCATAATTCGTCATTCACGGAGGCCATGCAAAGGCGCCACATCGATCCTGGTCGTCGATCACGACCCCGTCCACGTTCTGCCCCTGGACCATGTCTCCCGGCTGATTGACCGGTCTGTGATTTGGAGGCAGCCACGGCGTCCAGGTCTGCCACGCACCCTGATACTCAAACACGTTTGGAATGTTCTGATCTCCGAGCCAGGATTTCCAAACGGTGACTGCCTCGTCGAACTCAGCTTGATCATTCAGGTAGACCGAGTAAGCAACCCGCGTGGCGCCGCACATGGTTCCCCAGTTGTTTGGTCTAACAGTGTGTGTATCGCGGATTCGTCTGGTTACCGTTGGACTGTCTTGAAAGTACTGCTCTGTAACATCGTTCGCAAGCCAATTGTCGAACTGAGTCATCGCGACCCCCTTCTGCTTCAGAATGTCGGCCGTGATGATGTAGCCGAAGAGGTTTCTCCCTACGGCAAGGGTGTCCGTGCCCACGGCATCTTCCGTGCCTTGAATTTGGTTCACGGCTTGAATCGCCTTGGATCTCATGACCAAGTCGTTGTTCCTGGCATAGACGAGGGCTGCGGCCAAGGCAACGACATCCGACCTCGAATCCATATCCGATAGGTCCCAGGTCAAGTTCTTGTGTGCCCACGTATCCAACTCAAGCCATTCCGCGCTTGAGTTGCTGAGCAGTGCGAGCTCATCCACGTTGACGAGGACTCCCTCTGCCGGTTGAATCTGAGACAGCGAAAGGACGAGGAGTGCAAGCTGCATGTCGTTCTCCTTCTAGGGTGGTGGCGGCCACAAGACTGTGGCCGGTAGGACTGCTCAGATAGCTTGGCTCGGGGAAAAGTACAAGTGGGTTCTTTTCCCATCGATGCCACTCTGGGTGGTCACTCAACTCTGATCTCCTTGCCCGCGACGCATGTCGGATCCCAGTCGAAGCGGAACTTCATCGTGGCGGTCTTCCAACCCAGCGGACTCCACTCCACAAATTCCCGGACGCGGAGCGCTTGAATCCATGCTTGCGAGCGGAGGCCTCGAGTGGCTTTCCCGCGTCCTGCGACGCAAAGCACAGCAGAAAACCAAGGATCACTGGCACATCACGCCCTCGAGACCATTGCTCGCCGAGAGGCCCAAGGGGCCGCCCGGGTCGACGCCGATCACCTGGGCATCGAACAAGAGTCCGTCGAATGCAGGATCACCGGGGATCACGAACAGAAGCTCGGCCCGTCCCAGGCCCGGTCCGGTACCGACCGTCGGCACCGGCAGAAAGCGCGCGCCCAGCGGCTCGACCAGAAGCTCGATGCCGGCGACCCTAAGATTCGCCCGTGCGCTGCCGACCACGAAGATCGCCAGTGAACCGCCCAGAAGACGCTCGCCCACGAGGGTGAAGGAGAGATTGCCGAGGAACGGCGCGCCGCCGACGGAATAAAGGAGCGGCGTGATCCCGAGCGAGCCGGCCGTGCCGGTTCCATAGGTCAACGGGGAAGGACAGCCGCTGCCCGATCCCGACAGCGCGATCACCCGGAAGTCGTCGACATTCCAGCCGCCGTACTCCACGGAGCTGTTGCTCAGCATGTCGAAGCTGAACTGCACGGAGGGGTTGTGGTCCGCGTTCGAACTGATGTCGAACTCCTGCAGCGTCCAGTGATCATCGAGCAGGTCGCGATCGTCCGGGTTCTTGAGCACGATCCAGTCGTTGGTGCGGAACCTCGCCTTGTCGAAATCGCGGTCCTGCACTCCCAGCCAGCGCCGGAACTGGACGTGGAGGCCGGCCTCGGCCGTGAAGTCGAACACCGGCGAGCGCAGGATGTTGTTGACGTCGAGGAGGTACTCGCCGTTCCAGCCGGAGTTGCCGACGTCGTTCCCCCAGGCGCGCGTTCCCGAGTAGGCGTCCGCGGGATCGGTGCTCTTGCCCTTGGGTCGATCGCGCTGCCAGTCGTCCTGATTGCGGATCTGCTGGTGCGTCCAGCCCTCGTCGTCCGCCGCCTCGAAATTGTAGAACGCCAGAGTCTTGACGGTGCCGACGTAGAACACCAGGCGGTCGTCCAGCGGCGCATCGCCCGGAAAGGTGCCATTGCCGCCGGTGCTCGAGAAGCCGGTGAGGTGGTAATGGACGGTCGACGGCGAAGGAAACGGCGGCAGCACTCCGAGCCATTCGCCCGGATTGGCCGTCGGGAACATGTCGAGCGCGGCGTACGCGCCGCCATTCACGCTGTAGGAGAGCTGCATCGCCGTCACGGTGCCGCCGCCGCCGCAGATTGCCGTGCTCGCCCGCGCCCGCACCTCGATGAACGATTGCTCGGGCTGCACCTCCGCCAGCGGGGTGTGCACGATCGCCACTGCGGAGTCGTCGTAGAACCGCGGGAATCCCTGGTCGACGAAGCCTGCGTCGACGTCGCAGCCGTTCGGCGTGCCGTTCAGGAGGTCCCCGTCGTCGTCATCGAGCACCAGCCAGTGATCGCGGATCGTCTTGCAGATCGTCGCGTCGTTGTAGACCTGCATCCAGCTCAGGAACAGGACGTCGGCGATCAAGTCGCCCTGGACGTCTCCGTGGGTGTTGTTCAGGTGGCTCCTCACCTTCCACAGCGCCCCCATCAGGACCTCGCCGTCGGCGTGCGATTCGCCGTAGCAGCCGGCGCCGCAGCTTCCGCAGTACTTTCGGGTGTTGTTGCCGTTCCTGATGTTGCAGCCGTTGCCGCAGAAGTCGCGGCCGACGACCGCGTCGTCGTAGATGTACATCGCCCACGCGTCGGCGTTGCCCTCGCCGAACCCGTCGAAGCCGTTGCCGCTGCCGTAGGCGTCGTTCGCCCAATGGCCTTCCTCGTGGGCGACGATCGAGCTGTAAGCGGTGTTCACGCAACCGCCGCCCGCGCGGTAGAAGTTGATCGACACGCCGTCGTAGTAGGCGTTGCACGAGGAGTTGATGTTGACGTTGGCGCGCACCCGGAAGTCCATGGTGCCGTCGGTGGGGTCGAGCGCGCGGATCCACTCGCGGAAGACCACCACGTGGCGCTGTGCGTTCACCTCGGCGGTGTCGAACTCGGTGACTGCGGCGTTGAGCTGGAAGTTGGTGTAGATCCCTGGCGGAACGTCCTGGGTGAGAGTGATCTCGCTTCCGCCTTCGTCGAGCACCCATGCGTACCTCGAGCCGCCGCCGAAAGCGGCCGTGACGGCCTCATTGGTCGTTCCGCTGTTGGTGATCGTCCAGTCGCCGTTGACGTCGGTATTCGTGTTTCCGACGGCGCTCGTCATGCGTACCCAGTCGAGATTGAACAGCTGCTCGGGGTTGGTGCTCTTGTCGGGATACACTCCCGGCGTGGCCCAGCCTTCGGTGTGACCGATGAGGTCGGTGAACGTGTGCACCGTCGACCGCGAACGGAGCACCTCGCCGGTGCGTGCGTCGACGCTGATCCGACTCTGGATCGGAAGGCCGTCTTCGTCCGCTCCCCCACGAAGCTCGACGCTCCATGCGAGAACCGCGTGCGTCTCGTCGCGGCTCCTGGTGATGACCAGCTCGGGAACGGACCGCACCTCACTGACATCCTGTCCGAATTCCGCGCGGGCGATGCTCAAAGCCGCCGTGTCTCCGACCTGCGGAGACAGGGACAGCTCCAGGACCCCGGGCAAGCCGAGATTGTCGATCGACACGATCCGACCCTGGTCATCGAACAGGAACGTGAGCGAGCCGCCTTCGACGCGGAGGCCCTCGACCTCCTGGTCGAACACCACGGCCGTCTTGTCGCTGGAGCCGATGCGCCGCAGCAAGAGATCTTTGACTCCGCGCAGAACCAGGCATCGGCTGTCGTAGCCGAACAGCTCCGGGAATGAGTCGATGAAGTCGCGCCCGGCGTCTTCGAGCTCCGCATCCGAACGCAGCGCCCGGTCGAGCACCAAAGGTTTTCCGAAGAGATGGCGCGGGTGACCCGTGTCGTAGTTCCACGTCGCCAGGAGGTCAACGGACCACTGGCTCTTGACCTCCTCGAGCGCGCGACTGGCATCGCCTCCTGGCAAGGACAACGATCCGGACTCGATGGCTTGCGGTCGTGCGGTCACGCAGATCATCCATGTCACAGCAAACCCGGCGATCTTTGACAGGAATCGGACGGACATCCAGTGCTCCTTCTTGAAGTCAACCCGAGGAGGGGGCAGGGAATCGGGTCTCCACCCGCCAAGACGCGGACAGAATAAGCCTCAGTGAGCAAGTTCTGCAATGCAGCAGTCGGATCGCCGTTTTGCGGCGATCCGCAGCTGATTGCAGCGGGTTGTCCGTGGGTGGCCGGGTTTCACCGATTGAGACCGCACCGTAGGAAATGGGCGCCGACCGCCGCCGGACGACAATCCACGGACCGAATGGAAGGCGGGTCAGAACCAGAAGGACAGCTCCGCGAACGGCCCTTGCACGGTCAGGTCGCCGACGTTGGTGTCCTCGTTGAGGCCATAGAACAGGTAGCGATAGCCCCCGCCGACGGCGCCTTTCAGCGGAATACCCAGCTCCTCCAGCGGAACCGAGATCTGTCCGTCCAGCTCGAACAGGCGCCGGCCTTCGTCGAGCAGCGCGGCCGCACCGAGGATCTCGAGGATGGCCGGTCCGAAGGGTTGATGCCCCTCGATGTGCGCCCCCGGCAGCAGTCGCGAGAAGTCGCGCTCGGCCTGAGTAAAGGTGGTCAGGCTCTCGATCTCCGCCTCCAGCTCCCACCAATAGATGCTCGCGCCGAGCCGTGCGCCCGCTCGATCGTCGCCGTAGAGAGGGTAGTCGTAACGAGCGATCAAGGTGTCGAGAGACACCTGCGACTTCACGCTCTCACCTTTGAGGAAGAGCTGGTCACGAAACTTGATGTCCTCCGAAAGGACCGCGTCCCCGTCGAAGGAAAGAGGCAGATAAGACAGCGTGAGCCGATGATCGGCAAGATGGACGTCGGCAGAGAACGTCAGGTGGTTCTCGCGTTCCAGACCAAGATCCTCTTCGACGTCGATCTCGGTGGCGCTGCCCGGCGCTCCCCCGGCGGTGATCTCGACCTCACCGGTGAGCGGCGTGCGCCACCAGCGGGCCGAAGGCTCGATGCGGAAGTGCTCCGGTCGCTCGATCGAGCGACACGCCGCGACCGACCACAGAAGAATCGACAGCCCGAGCCGGTGCCCGAGACTGCGCCCGAACCTCTTCCATCGCTCGATCCCTGAACGCTTCATCCGATCCTCTTCGAAAGCCGCGGTCACGGTCCAGGCTATCTTCCTCCGCATCATGAAGCGATCCAAGGTCCTCGCGCTGCTGTCGATCCTGGTCCTGGCCTTCTGGCTGCGTTTGTGGATCGATGGCTCGGCGATTCCCGGCCGCACCTTTCTTCGCAACGACGAAGGACACTATCTCGACCTGGCACGGAGCTTCCTCAACGGCCAGCTCGGCGTCCACTACTTCATCAATCCCACTCTGTACGGCTACCTGCTCGCGGCGACGACGGCCGCATTCGGCGCCCTTCGCCGGGTCCTCGGGCTCGAGAGCGGCTTCGATGTGTTCGTCGCTCGCGAGACGATGGCGCCGTGCGCGATCCTGCTCGCCGGCCGGTGTCTTTCCATCGCCGCGAGCGCGCTGTCCGTTCTGGTCGTCGCCCGGATCGGACGGAAGCTGTTCTCTCCCGAAGTCGGACTGCTGGCCGGGCTCGCGCTGGCGCTCGACGGCCTGGCGCAATCGCGCGCGCCGCTGTGCGGCAACGAATCGCTGATGCTGCTCCTCGGACTTGCCGCCATCGATTCACTGCTGGGCGGGACGGGCGGCGAGCCTTCGTGCCGGCGACGCTTCTTCGCGGGAGTGCTCCTGGGTCTGGCGACGGCAACCAAGTACTCGGCCGGAATCCTGGCGATCCCTTTCGCGATCGCGCTCGGACGGCGCGTGCCCCTGGCCGTGCTGGGGGCTGCGACCGGGTTCTTCGCCGGCTGCCCGATGGCCCTCTTGAACTTCGATGACTTCATGAACGACTTTTTAAGACAAGCGGGCTTCCTGCACGCGGGATACCGGGAAACCGACGTGCTCGATCGTGAGGTCGGCTTCCTCTATTACCTGAGGACGTTCGACTTCACCCATCACGGCCTGGTGTTCGCGATCGTCTGTGCCGCCGGAATCCTCGGCTCGATCGCATGCGCCGTTCACCGGTCCGCCGCAAACCACCGGATCCTGCTCAGCTCCTCTCTGCCGCTCTATCTGTTCCTCGGCACCGGGATCTTCCACCACGAACGCTTTCTCCTGCCGTCCGTTCCTTTCATCCTCCTCCACGGCGCCTGGATGATCGAGCATCTCGCCCGCCGAGCCAGTGCGCTGCTGCAGGCACGACCCTGGGCGGCGACATCGATCGCATGCGCGGCCCTGCTGGTGAGCTCTCTTCCCACCGTGATCGATCATCAGCGGACCCTCGAGCGCTGGTACGGTTCTCCCGACGTCCAGAGCGAGCTCTTCGAAAAGGTTCGCGGCCACCTTTCGCCGGACGATCGAGTGATCGAGCTGGCGATCCGGCCCGCGGAGAACCTGCTGATCGAGGACGACGTGAGGAGGATTCTTGGATGGACGTCACCGCCGACGGCGGCCTGGGCGGAGGCGAGCCGCCAGCTTCGCGATGAACTGCGCCTGCTGCCGGGAAGCACCGCCCTAAGGCCGCGTTTGAAGGAGATGTCGGGCTTGCAGGATGTTGTGAAGCTCATTGCCGACCATCGAGCGACCGCGTTCGTCCTTCAGGTCCACTCACCCTTGCGCCCGACCCTGGAATCCAAGCTCAGGGTGCACGAGTTCGGCGATGAGCTGATCGACTGGCTTCTCAGCCTTCGACGACGCGCGGTGTACACCAGCTCCGATGGATCGATGGTCGCGGCAGTGCTCGACCTCAAGGCCGTGAATTGAAGGTCCAGGCATTCCAGGAGACCGGCCTTTGGGCTCGCGACCCCGAGGACGAGGACCATCCTTTGCAGCGGCGTCCTCTGACCTTTGGGCTTTCGGAACAGATTTGCGGAGCATGGACCTCCATTCCAGGACCAGGCCGGCCGATCACGCTGAAAAGAATTCCGCTCCCTCTCCATCCATCGCCCCTTCCCGCCGATGAGAGATTCGGAATCGGGTAATGTCCCAAAAACCGGGCTCGAGGGAAGGAAGTGCACTGATGGCGCTGAGCAGGGTGAAGGGTATGCGCGCACGTGGTCGTGCGGCATGGGCAGTCGTCGCATTCATGATGTCTCCGTCCGCACTGGCCGGCGACTACTTCGTGAGTGCTGACGGCAACGATGCCAACCCGGGAACGGAGGCCCGTCCGTGGCGCACGATCGCGCGGGTGAACGCCGTCGACCTGCAGCCGGGAGACCGGGTGCAGTTCCGCGCGGGCGACGTGTTTTCCGGCCTGTTGTACCTTGACCCGTACGACGGCGGCACCCCCGACCAACCGGTCACCGTGACCTCGTACGGCAGCGGCCGCGCCGTGATCCACGGTGGCAGCGGCTCGGCCTTGCATGCCTACGGCTGCGGCGGGATCGAGATCCGCAATCTCGGCTTCCAGGGCTCCGGAGCCGCGAGCAATTCCGGTGCGGGCCTAGCCTTCTGGACCGATCGCGACGATGCCGACGTCGTGCACCTGGTGATCGATCAGGTCGAGGTCAGCGGCTTCGGCGACGTCGGCGTCTACTTCGGCTCGAACAGCACCAAGTTCAAGGGTTTTCGCCACGTGCGGGTGATCCGTACCGACGTCCATCACAACGGCCGCGACGGGATGTTCACCTGGGGCACCTACACCAAGCGTGCCTCCGACCCCTACTCAAACAAGGATTTCTACGTCGGCCACTGCCGGTTTTTCGGCAACACCGGGATCCGCAACAGAAACACCGGCAACGGGATGTATCTCAAGGACGTGCAGGGGGCGATCGTCGAATACTGCGAAGCGTTCGACAACGGCAGCATCGGCGGGCTTGAGAACGGCGGAGGACCGGTCGGGATCTGGACCCTCCAGTCGGATCAGATCACCATCCGTTTCTGCCAGTCTCATCACAACCAGAGCGGCGGCACGCGCGATGGCGGCGGCTTCGACCTCGACGGCGGCGTCACCAATTCCGAGATGTACGGCAACTACTCCCACGACAACGAGGGTCCGGGAATCCTCGTCATCGACGACCGAAGCTGGGCCCGGCCCAACCGCAACAACAAGATCCACGACAACATCAGCGAGAACGACGGCTACGGCTATGCCGGCAGCGTCTATCTGTGGGCAGCCTCGGGCAGCTCGATCCAGAACCTCGACCTGTATCAGAACGTGATCTTCACCGGCAACGGCCCCGCGGCGGTGTGCGTGCGCCAGTCGGGAAGGGCCGGAACGAACATCCGCATCTGCAACAACATCTTCTACTCCACCCAGAGCCGAAGCCTGCTCAAGTTCGACAAGGGCGACGGCTTCCTGTTTCTGGGCAACGACTACTACGCACGCGACGGCGGCTTCCAGATCGTGTGGGTCGGGACGAGCTACGCTTCGCTGTCGGCCTGGGCGCAGGCGACCGGACGGGAGGTCCACGACGGCAGCGTCCAGGGTTTCGCCGTCGATCCGATGCTGGAGGGCCCGGGAAGCGGCGGCAGCGTCGCCGATCTGCTGCTGCTCGAAGCCTATCGACTGGAGCAAGGATCGCCGCTGCGAGACACCGGCTTCGAAATCGACACCAAGTTGGGCATTGCGCGCGGTCCGTTCGACTTCTTCGGGACCCCGCTCGCTCAAGTCGCCGCCTGGGACGTGGGAGCGAACGAAACGGGCGAGGAGCCGGCGTTCCACCTGAGCGCTCCTGTTCGAGCCCAGACCGACTCACTGGTCACATTGGCCGCCCAGAATCGAGCCGACGATTCCATCCTGTTTCTCACCCTTGCATCGCCGGTGGGCTGTGACGGTCCCCAGTCGTTTCCCCTGTGGTTCGAAAGTCTTTCTCCGCAGTCGTTCAGCCGCGCGAGTTACTTCGTTCCCGCCGGTCTCGCGGAAACGACGATGTTCCTCACGACCTACTCGACGCGGCCCGGCAACAACTCGCCGATCGAGCGCACCTGTTCCTCGGTGCTGGTCCAGGACTTTTGACGGTGCTCCGCTGAGCACACCGGCGAGGGGCCCTGCCACGGGCCGATCGGCAGCGAGTGCCGCTCGGTTCCTGGCCCGTCATTCCCGCGAAAGCGGGAACCCAGGCCCTTGACGCGACCTCATTCCACGACCGACGCAGCCGACGGAGGGCCGCCCGGGATCAGCCGGACTTCGCTCCATTCACCGTCTGGAACTGCGCGGTCTCGGTCGAATCCTTGAGCGCGGTCGTCGACGACTGTCCGTTCATGATCGTCTGGGTCACGTCGTCGAAGTAGCCGGTGCCGACGAAGGTCTGGTGCTTGATTGCCCGGAACTCGTGGCTCTTCTCCAGCTCGAATTCCTTCTGCTGAAGGCGTGAGTAGGCGGCCATGCCTTCGTCGCGGTAGGCCACGGCCAGCTCGAACATCGAAGTGTTGAGGGCGTGGAACCCGGCGAGCGTGACGAACTGGAACTTGTAGCCCATCGCGCCCAGCTCCTGCTGGAACCGGGCGATCGTGGCATCGTCGAGGTTGCGCTTCCAGTTGAACGACGGCGAGCAGTTGTACGCCAAGAGCTTTCCCGGGTGCACCCGGTGAACACCATCCGCGAACTGCCGGGCTTCCTCGATGTCCGGGTGCGAGGTCTCGCACCAGATCACGTCGGCGTACGGCGCGTACGCGACGGCGCGGGCGATCGCGCACTCGAGGCCGCCGCGGATGCGGAAGAAACCTTCAGCGGTGCGCTCCCCGGTGAGGAACGCGTGGTCGCGCGGGTCGACGTCGCTGGTGATGAGCTGCGCCGAGTCGGCGTCGGTGCGCGCCACCAGGACCGTCGGCACATTCATGACGTCGGCGGCAAGGCGTGCCGCGACCAGCTTTTGGATCGCCTCCTGAGTCGGCACGAGTACCTTCCCGCCCAGATGGCCGCACTTCTTGGCGGAAGACAATTGATCCTCGAAGTGCACCCCGGCGGCGCCGGATTCGATCATCGCCTTCATCAGCTCGAACGCGTTCAGGACTCCGCCGAACCCGGCCTCGGCGTCGGCGACGATCGGCGCGAACCAGTGCACGCCGTTCCTGCCCTGCGAATGATGGATCTGATCGGCGCGCTGCAACGCCTGGTTGATGTTGCGGACCAGATTTGGGACGGAGTTGCACGGATACAGGCTCTGGTCCGGATAGGTCTGGCCCGAAAGGTTGTTGTCCCCGGCGACCTGCCAGCCGCTGCAATAGATGGCCGATAGGCCCGCCTCCACCTGCTGCACGGCCTGATGACCGGTCACGGCGCCCAGGGCGTGAACGAACGAGCGTTGCTGGAGAAGCTCAAAGAGGCGCTCCGCGCCCAGGCGCGCGAGGCTGTGCTCGATGCGCACCGAGCCACTGAGGCGAACGACCTCGCTCGCACTGTACGGACGCGTGATTCCACTCCACCGAGGGTTCGAGGACCAATCCTTCTCCAGTGTCACGTGGTCGGCGGGCGTCGAGAGGTTCGTCATGAGATCGTGCTCCAGGAGAATCCGGATGCGCCGCGGTGAGGCCGGTGGCCGGCGCGACTTGAACCGAGGGATGAAACGGACCGATGTAAGTAGCCGCTCGCAATGGCAGGAGAACCCCCGCCGAAGCTCGCACGTGGTCAAGTCGAAAAGACTTCCCGGACGAATGCCCGGCAGCCGGTCGCGATCCTTGAATTCACTGCTGGGATGCACTGCCGGGACCCCCGTTTCAGCAGAAAAATCGCTCCGGCGGCGCGCCTGCCGCTTCTCTGGTCGTCGCCCTAAAGGCGCGTCGCCGGGATTGCCGCGGAAGCCGGTTCGAGGCATGGTGGAGGGTCCGATCTTCGTGCGCACGCGTTCCCGGAACCTCCATCGATGACGGGTGTAGAGACCAAGAGCACGCTTTTCATCGCGCTGATCCTGAGCGCGCCATCCATGGCCCAGGACCGCGGCCCGAATCGCGCCCAGGAGTGGCGCGACGCGCGCCGGCTGATCGACTTTCACATGCACCTGGGCGAGGGCGAGGAGTTCCTCGAGCGGGCCGTGCGGGTGATGGATCAGGTCGGAATCGGAGTCGGTGTCAACCTGAGCGGCGGCCCGGTGACCTCGAGGGAAGGCGAGCGGTCGCCGTTCGAGCGCAACAAGGCGCTTGCGGACCAGCGGTTCCCGGGACGGTTCGTGCACTCGATGAACCTCGACTTCTCGCACCTGGAACGAGAGGACTTCTCCGAGCATCTCGCCGCGCAGGTCGAGAAGGGATTCGGGCTGGGAGCCGCCGGGCTCAAGATCTACAAGCAGCTCGGCCTGTACCTCAGCGATTCCAGGGGCGAGCTGGTCAAGGTCGACGATCCGCGCCTCGACGCCGCCTGGGCAAAGTGCGGCGAGCTTGGAATGCCCGTCTCCATTCACGTCGGAGATCCGAAGGCTTTCTGGCTGCCGTACGACTCGAGCAATGAACGCTGGGAGGAGCTGCGCGATCACCCCGACTGGTGGTTCGGGGACCCGAAGAAGTTCCCGCCGCGGGAGGAGCTGCTCGAGGCGCTCAATCGAGTGATCGCGCGCCATCCCGGAACGACCTTCATCGGTGTCCACTTCGCGAACAACCCCGAGGACATCGACAAGGTCGGCGAGTGGTTCGAGCGTTTTCCCAACCTGCGAGCGGACCTCGCGGCACGGGTCCCGGAGCTCGGTCGCCACGAGGCGAGGAAAGTGCACGAATTCTTCGTGAAGTACCAGGACCGCATCGTGTTCGCGACCGACTTCATGGTCTACGACCGGTTCATCCTGGGCTCGGGTGGAAGGGGGCCCCCGCCCACCGAGACCGACGCGATCGAGTTCTACCGCAAGCACTGGCGCTGGATGGAGACCTGGGACGAGGACTTCGAGCACATGACGCCGATCCAGGGAAATTGGCGGATCGACGCCATCGGCCTGCCGCAGGAGGTCCTGCGCAAGGTCTATTTCGACAACGCTCGCAAGCTCATGAAGCACGTGTATCCGGCGCCGGAACTGGTGGCCGAATGGGTCTCGGGCACGCCCGATGCCGATCTGACAGGGTCGCAGGCTCAGTGGCGCAGCGCGAGTCCGGTGTACCTCGAGTACCAGTCCGCGAACGCAGAGGCGCGGCCCGCGCTCTCGACCGAGGTGCGAGCGCTCTGGACGGCGGATTCACTGTTCCTGCGCTTCGTCTGCCCGTTCCGGAAGCTGACGGTGTTCGAGCCCGTGTCGGAGGAAGAGCGGATCGGTCTGTGGGAGCGCGACGTGGTCGAGGCTTTCATCGGTTGGGATCCCTCGCACCCCCATCGCTATCGGGAAATCGAGCTCGCGCCGACCGGAGAGTTGCTCGACGTCGCGGTCGACCTGCCCCAGAAGGACTTCGCCTGGAGCAGCCAGGCGACCGGCGCCGTGAAGATCGACAAGCTCGAGCGCGTGTTCACCGCGACCCTGCGCATTCCCTTCGCCGCGTTCGAGGATGCGAGGCCGGCAAGCGGATCCTCGTGGCGGGTGAACCTGTTCCGCTGCGACCGTTCCGGCGACGCCGCGCTCGCCTTGAACCCCACTCTCACGGACACCTTTCACCGGCCGGAGCGATTCACCACGCTCTGGTTCAAGGGGAGCAACGCAGCTGCGGACGCGCAGGGCAAGGACGGTCCGTGATCGCCGGTCGCGAAGCCTGTCCTGCGGCAGTTCTCGCTTTCGTTCAGCGATCACCGGACTCGGACGGCGGGACTTCTGCCGCGGGAATCACCGGGAGCAGGATGGACGACGCTCGAAGAGGCCCGTGGTGCATAGTGATCGTCGGCGCAGGGTCGAGCCTTGGAGTTCGCTGATTGCCCTGGTCCGCGCAGGTCACGTTCACCCGGATCCGGTGGCCCGAATCGAACCAGTTGGAGGTCGGCTGCAGGTCGAGCAGCAGCTCGACGGGCTCCTCCGGCAGAGGCTCGACGTCGGCGGCGAAGCTCCGGTGCCACGGGAGACCGAAGTTTTCCCAGGGAGAGTCGTGGAGCGCGCGATTCGAGGCTCTCAGACAGCCTTCGGTCACGTACTGCGACCTTCCGTCCAACTCGACCTCCTCGAGGTAGACGAAAAAATCGCCGTCGTCCGCCGTCGATTCGATCCACAACGTGACCACGGGATGGCCGGTGAGCTGAAGGTCCGACTTGAGGGGCGGCGTCGTGTAGCAGAAGCCTTTCTGGTCGTTGCCCGCCATGTCGGCGTAGCCGATCGGCCCGCCGTAGCCGTTCTTCCAGCGGTTGCCGCTCCCCGAAGTCGTCGAGTAGTCCACTGCTCGTTCAACGATCCGAGCCTCCTCCGGAGGCTCGGGCAGCAACGACCCGGAATGCGGCTGGGTCCCGGGGTGAAAAAAGAAGCGAGTCGGCTGCTCCTGCGGCAGTGGCCATTCGAAGGCCGTGCGCCAGCGCTTGCCGGCGGGCGCGCCCATGACGTAGTAGTGGATGGGAGGCTCGTCCATCACTCCGTTGTCGATTCCCTTGAGGAAGTGGTCGTACCAGCGCAGGTGCTCGCCCATGTTGTCGAACTCGTGGCGCTGCTGATGGAACCAGGGTCCGATCGCGATGCGCTGGGGATTGTCGAGATTGGCGAACAGGGTGAGTTGATCCGCGGTGAAGCAGTCGAGCCAGCCGGCGAGGTGGTAGATCGCCACTCCCGAGTCCTGGATGGCCTCGACGTGGTGGAGGGCGCTGCTCTCCTGGTACACGCGGGCATCGAGCTGCTCGTCGACGTGATCGCGGAAGAGCGCGGGCTCGTACAGGTCGACGGTGTCGCGGTTGTGCGCGTGCTCCCTGAGCGCCGCGTCGAGCAGCGACCGATCGACGTCGGAATCGACGGGAGCGGCGGGGGTCTCGGTATCGAGTCTTCGCGTGAGACGGTTCCAGGATTCGACGAAGTCGTCCCGTGCGATGCCGCCCGCCCGGACGAATGCGTACATCTCCGTGGGGGCCACGGCGGGAATGATTGCCTTGAGGTGCTTGCTCTGCGTGGACGCCGCCAGGTACTGGGTCGCCCCCAGGTACGAGCCGCCGAACATCCCGATGTTGCCGTCGCACCAGGGCTGAGCCGCGAACCACTCGAGGATGTCGAAGGCATCCTGAGTCTCCAGAGAGCTGAGCACGCCCGGACTGCTGCCGAACGAGGCGCCGGCGCCGCGCACGTCGACGGCCGCGACCACGTAGCCGCGCAGCACCAATTCCCGGGTCATCGGATCGTCCGCCATCGATTGCACCCGGCCCTCGGAGAGGTCGGCGCGGTGATAACGATGATGCGTCCAGATGAGGGGCAGAGGCTGATCGACGCTCCTGCCCTGCTCGACGGGACGAATGAGATCGACTGCCAATCGAGTGCCGTCCCGAACCGTGAGGTAAGTCGACTCCCGCACCAGCCCCGGAAAGCGCCGTTCCGAGACCACCTGGTCGCGCATCGAATGCTCGACCGAGCTGTCCTGGGCAGAAAGTGCACAGGGGGCTGCTGCAAGCGCAAACCAGCCCAGGACCAGGGGGAGAACGCGCATGCGACACCTCCTTTTCGTCCGTGCGGAAGCAGGCCGGTGTTGTCCAGCAACAATGAAGCCGGTCCCTCTCCCACCCGGGAACAAGCTGCAAAAGCTTGCCCGGTCTCCGTGACGCGCGGAAGGCGGGACCCGTTCCCTCAGGGGTCCACGTTCTCGCGCAGGATCTCGCAGGCGGGGAGCGTGAGAAACTCTTCGAGGGTGGGTGCGGTGACGAGCTGGTCGTAGAGCTCGGTGGCAGCGTCGAAACGGCTGTTCTTCCACTCCTCCGCGCTCTTCTTCGTCCGGAGGAACTCGAGGACCCTCTTCAGCTCGGCGCGGAACATCTCGAGGGTGATCTTCCTGCCGCTTTCCTTGAGGCGGGCTTCACCGTGGTGAATCCACTGCCAGAGCTGAGTGCGGGAGATCTCGGCGGTCGCGGCGTCTTCCATCAGATTGTTGATCGGGACACAACCAACACCACGCAGCCAGGATTCGACGTACTGGAGTCCGACGCTGACGTTGGTGAAGAGACCAGCCTCCGTGATCGTGCCTTCGGGCACGGCCAGAAGGTCCGCGGCGGCAAGGTGCACGTCCTCGCGCAGACGATCGATCTGGTGCGGCCCCTTCATGCCGCGGTCGAACACCTCCATCGCGACCGGCACCAGACCCGGATGCGCCACCCAGGTGCCGTCGTGGCCGTCGAAGACCTCGCGCTCCTTGTCGGCGCGCACCTTGGCGAGAGCCTCCTCGTTCGCCTTGGGGTCGTCCTTGATCGGGATCTGAGCCGCCATCCCGCCCATCGCGTGGATGCCGCGGCGATGGCAGGTCTGGATGAGGAGGAGCGAGTATGAATGCAGGAAGTGACTCGTCATCGTCACCTGCGCGCGATCGGGAACCAGGAACTTCGGGTCTTTGTGGAACTTCTTGATGTAGCTGAAGATGTAGTCCCAGCGACCGCAGTTGAGACCGGAGGAGTGCTCGCGCAGCTCGAACAGGATCTCGTCCATCTCGAAGGCCGCGAGAATCGTCTCGATCAAGACGGTGGCGCGAATCGTTCCCGAGGGAATCCCGAGGGCGTTCTGGGCGTGCAGGAACACAAGGTTCCACAGGCGCGCTTCCTCGTGGCTCTCGATCTTCGGCAGATAGAAATACGGCGCCGTGCCGCGCGCAAGCAGCTCCCGTGCGTTGTGGAACAGGTAGAGGCCGAAGTCGAAGAGGCTGCCGGAGGATGACTCGCCGTCGATCAGGAAGCGTTTTTCGGGCAGGTGCCAGCCGCGCGGCCGCACCAGCAGCGTCGCGGTCTTTGGATTCAGCCGGTAGTGCTTGCCGTTCGGCGCCGTGTACTCGATCGTGCGGCGCACGGCGTCGAACAGATTGACCTGGCCCTGCACCGTGTTGAACCAGGTGGGAGAGCTCGAATCCTCGAGGTCCGCCATGAACACCTTGGCGCCGGAATTGAGCGCGTTGATGATCATCTTGCGCTCGGCGGGACCGGTGATCTCGACCCTTCGATCGAGCAGATCCTCCGGGATCTTCGCCACCTTCCACTCGGCGTTGCGGAGGACCTCGGTGTGCGGCAGGAAATCGGGCCTCTGCCCCTGATCCAGGAGCTTCCTGCGTTCCTGGCGTTCTTGAAGGAGCCGCTGGCGCTCCCTGCCAAAACGGCGGTTCAGGTCGAGGACGAACTCCTGCGCTTCTTTCGTCAGGATCTCTTCAAAGCGCGGGGCGAACGCGCCAGTGATCTGGATCGAGGACAATTTGCTCTCTCCCTGGACCTGTCGGATTCAGAGCCGCCGTCATCTGAACTCGGCTCCGCCCCCGAAGGTCGACGGATGGAAAACGAATTCATTAGTGCGCCTCCCTCACTGAACCGGAAGGCGGAAATCGGGCGCGGTACACACCCGCCGGTGCCGCAGGCAGTAGGGAAGCAGCCACAATGCCGCCAGCGTCGCGCGGATCGCGATCCACAGTCCCCCCGGAGTCTCTCCCACGCTCCGGTCGAGGCCGATCGTTCCGGTCGCTTCCGCAGCCTCGGCCTGCCGGCCCCTGAATCCCAGCCCCCTGAGGCCGAGGCGCAATCCCACTCCCAGCACGTCGATCCAGCGGCAGTTCTTGAACGCGTACAGCCAGAAATTGCGCACGTGGTAGTAGAGGCTGCGCTTGCCGGCCTTGATGCCGTAGGGAGTTCCATGAAAGGTCACGACGGAGGGGTCCTGCAGAATGCGGTAGCCCAGCGAGAGGACGCGCGCCGCGAGGTCGCGCTCGTTGCCGTAGATGAAGAATTTCTCGTCGTAGTAGCCGGCTTCCTCCAGAACCTTGCGCCGGGCAAGAGTCCCGCAGCCGCGGAACGTCGGCAGATAACACTCCTCGTTGACGTCGTTGCGGTGCAGGTACTCCTCCGGCATCAAGGGCTCGATCACCTTGGTCGTGATCATCGCCGTGGTCGGCGGCTCGCGCCCGAACCTCTCGAGCAGGCACGCGATCCAGTTCGGCGGCAGCACCACGTCGTCGTCCAGGATCGCCACCAGCTCCTGGCGCGCCGCCTTGAAGCCGAGATTGAAGGTCTCGCAGGCTCCGAACCTGGAATGCGGCATCTCGATCAGGCGCACCTCCGGGAACTCCTCCTTGATCATCGCCGCCGTACCGTCCTTGGAGCAGTTGTCGACGACGATCACTTCCGCGGGAGACGCCGTCTGCCGTCGCAGCGCCAGGAGATTGGCGCGCACGTCCCGCTTCTTGTTGAAGCTCGACAGCACGCAGCTCACCGGCGCTCGTTCGGTCACGGTCTCCTCCATGCTGTTTCGATCTCGAACTGCCCTCTCCTCAACTCCGCGAATCCTTCTCGCTCGGGGTGGACCGTGCGCACGACTCGGCTGCGAAGCATGACCCTGCCAGCCGTGGAGTTCCTCCACCGGCTCCAACCGCATATTCTGCCAAAGGGCTTCCCACGGATCCGCCACTACGGCGCGACCCTTGATCGACTCCTCATGCACGCGAAGGAACCGCCGAGCGGAGCTCGTCATCACCCGCCGGCACCCTGGACCAGAGTCCGGGTCGAGATTACGATCCCCATCGGCGCGGGTTGGGGTCGCGGCTCCGTTCAACCCATTTCGCGAATGGTCACCGCGAGCACGCGCACCGGACGTGAGCGCTTCACGGAGACCACTCGCGAAAAAATGCTGTCGTTAGACGGCCCAAAGGAGTTCGTGAATGCACCTGCCAACGGTTTTGATCGGTACCGCGGCAACCCTGTACGGAACTTACACCGCATGGGCCCGAGCGACGCGGCCACAGCAGTTCGCCAAGCTAGAGGCAATGAAGAAGAGTTGGGGGCCGACAGCCGGCACCGCTATTCACGTGATCGCTTATACCGTCGTCCCCATCGGAGCGGGGATCGCCTTTGTCGTCACGGGTTTGCAAGGCCGGTCGATCTTCTGAGATTCGACATCCAACCAGACCATTCGATCGGGCCGTCTAGCCAAGCCGCTGCAGCGGACCTCAACGCGCGGCACGGTCTCCGCAGGTTTATGCTTCTTCGTGTGCGCGCTGCCGCCGCTGAGCGGCAGGGCGTTAGACGGCGCGCGTGGAGGGTTGGTGAAGTCGCTCGGAATCGTTCTCCTCTGCATGAGTGCGGCGGTCGTGTATGGCATCGTGCATGATCTCGTGGCGGCGCGTGTTTGTATTGAATACTTCACCATCGGTCACTTTCCAGTCTTCGACACGACCGACCCAACGCTTCTTGGTATCGGCTGGGGCATCATTGCGACTTGGTGGGTGGGGTTGCTCCTCGGCGTCCCGCTGGCCGTCGCTGCCCGGGCTGGAGGTCGATCGAAGCGCTCGGTCAAGTCGCTGGTCCGCCCGGTCGGTGCGGTTGTGTTCGTGATGGCGGCTATTTCAGTAATCGCGGGCGTTGTCGGTTGGCAGCTCGCGCGACTTGGGTGGGTGACGCTCGTCGGACCGCTCGCTGACTCGGTTCCCAGGGACAGGCAGGTTCCATTCATCGCAGACCTGTGGGCGCACTCGGCCAGCTACCTGGCAGGATTCATCGGCGGGATTGTTCTGATGATTCGGGTGTGGCGTTCAAGAACTCGGCAAGAGGTCGAAGGTTTGAAGGCGCCCGCCTAATAAGCGGATGCATCTGCCAGAACGGCGTCGTTGGCACAGGGGAAAACAATCTTCAAGGAGACCAATGAGAGCGATCGTATACACAGAGTACGGACCCCCGGATGTTCTTCAGTTCACGGAGGTAGCAAAACCTACCTCCAAGGACGATGAGGTTTTGATAAGAATTCGTGCGGCATCCGTGAATCCACTTGACTGGCACTACATGAGAGGCACGCCCTACCTCCTGCGCATACAATCCGGGTTGCGCAAACCAAAGGCCACACGCCTCGGACTTGACGTGGCGGGGCAGGTTGAAGCGGTCGGCAAGAACGTGACGCAGTTCCAACCGGGTGACGAGGTGTTCGGCGCCTGCAAAGGAGCTTTTGCCGAGTATGTGTGTGCTTCTGAACGTGCCTTGGTGCTGAAGCCGGCCAACGTGACGTTCGAGCAGGCGGCGGCCGTGCCTGTGGCGGCATTGAGCGCCCTGCAGAGTCTTCGCGACAAAGGACAGATTCGGCGAGGCCAGAAGATCTTGATCAACGGCGCGGCAGGAGGTGTGGGGACGTTCGCCGTGCAGATTGCCAAGGTGTTCGGCGCGGACGTGACCGGCGTGTGCGGCACGCGGAACGTGGACATGGTCCGATCGATCGGCGCAGACCATGTCATTGATTACACCCAAGAGGATTTCACCAAGAATGGACAGCGGTATGACCTGATTCTCGAAATGATCGGGAATCACTCGTTGTCAGATCGCAGACGCGCCCTGACTCCGGAGGGGACTCTCGTGCTGGTCGGGGGAACGGACAAGGGGCGCTGGCTGGGACCTCTGGCTGGTGCGCTGAAAGCGGTCGTGTTGTCACGGTTCGTGAGCCAGAAGCTGCGCCTGTTTCTGGCGCACTTGAACAAAGCTGACTTGATCATCATGCAAGAGCTGCTTGAAGCAGGAAAAGTGGCTTCGGTGATCGACCGGAGCTACCCATTGAGTGATGTCCCTGAAGCAATCCGGTATCTGGAAGAAGGACACGCCAGAGGAAAAGTAGTTATTACGATGGAGCATCGTACCGAAACCTGACAACGCCTTGCACCCGACCGCCTCCTCGCTTCGCTGGTCGGCGGTGCGTAAAGGCGAGCGTTCGGCGGCGAGGGGATGTCATGGGAAACACGATGTTTCGAACCGGGTGCGCTCGCTGGGCCAGTTTCCTCCTGTTGGGGAGTTGGATCGGATGCCATCCTGAGGTCAGCAAGAGTTTTTCGCCCGCGAGTGACGATCCGCCCCCGGCCCGGGCGGACTCCTTCGTGGGTTCAAAAGGCGGGGACGAGCGCGAAGTCGCCGGAATCAAGCTTTGCTGGTGCCCGGCCGGCCGGTTCATCATGGGGAGCCCGCCACAGGAGCCGGAACGACGGCCGGGCGAGGATCAGGTCGAGGTGACGCTGACCGAGGGCTTCTGGATCGGGAAGCATGAGATCACCCAAGGCCAGTGGAAACACTTGGTCGGCGAGTTTCCGGGCAAGCTCACTGCGGGTGAGGGCGACGAAATCCCGGTTTACGCGATCAACTTTGCGGAGACGGAGGAGTTCTGCCGGAAGCTGACCGAGAAAGCCCGAGCAGCAGGCGACCTGCCGAAGGAGTGGGAGTTTGGGCTGCCCACGGAAGCGCAGTGGGAGTACGCCTGCCGGGCGGGGACCACCACCGCCACTTCGTTCGGCGACAAGCTGAGCAGCAAGCAGGCGAACTTCCAGGGCAAGCCGTACAACGGGGCCGAGGAGGGGCCGTCCCTGAATCGGGCCGCCAGGGTTGGGAGATATCCGGCCAACCCGTGGGGCCTGCACGACATGCACGGCAACGTATTCGAGTGGTGCCGCGACTGGCACCACTTGGAGCTACCGGGCGGTGTGGATCCCGACTTGTATTCCGCGAAGGCGTCGGCGTTGGTGAGTCGGACTGGCAGCGTGTCCCGGGTGCGCCGGGGAGGGTGTTTTGCCGACGAGGGTTGGCCCTGCCGGTCGGCCTTCCGGTTGCGGTTCGAGCCCGAGCGGCGAGCGGACCACATCGGCTTTCGCGTCGTCGCCGTCCGGCCGTAGCGAGGCCCTTCCGGCGTCCGGCACAGATCATTCTCAGCTTGTGGAAAGACGCAGCTTTCGGAACAACTCGGAGAGGTCTCCCCAGATCTCGGGGAGTCGGGCGGGCTCGATCTCGAGGAAGGCCTCGGCGTAGTCGACCGAAGGCAGATCGACGTTGACCGTTCGTGCGTAGGCCGACGCCAGGCACTTGCCGACGATGTCCTGGTAGCGCTGCTGGCTCTTGAAGCAGCTCAGCGCGGCGCGCTTCTTCTCGATGAAGCCGGTGATGTCGAGGAGAAAGCTCGCGAGCGTGGGGTGGTTCACCTCGTAGAGGAACAGCCTGCAGATCAGCGCCGACCTCAAGAGGGCCGCGGCGGCGACCCAGGAAGTCGCCAGGTGATCCGGATGGCATTCCAGCGGCGACGGCGCGTACACGATCCGCGGACACACACGGTGGATTTCATGGAGCAGCCGGTCGACGACAATCTCCCCCGTCTCCAGTCCACCGTCCGGATACCCCAGCGACAGCACTTCCCGGAGCCCCAGGATGCGAGAAGCCTCCTTCGACTCGCGCAACCTGGTCTCACGCAGCGAGCCGGCCTCGAATTCCCGCGGGTCGCCCGCCTCGCCCGAGGTCATCGTCACAACGGTGACCGCGTCGCCGCGCGATGAATGGAAGGCGAGGGCGCCGCCGCAGCCGATGATCTCGTCGTCGGGATGCGGGGCGACGCACAGCACCGGTCCCTTGACGAAGTCGTGGCCGTCGAGCAAGGGGACGAAGCCACGCAGCAGGGAGAATCCATCGGCCATGTCGCTCCTCCATCAACGGTTGATCATTCTCTGGGCCGGAGGACTCGCCCGTAAATTTCGCGGAGCGAAACCTCGTGATCGGTGAGTCGGTGCGGCCCGGCGGGAAGCTTTCGACGCATCTCGTCGAGATGCGGAGGATGGAGGAACAGATCCTCCAGCTCGCTCCGCAGAGGAGAGGGTTCCTCCACGGCGACGATCCGGCCGAATCCCTGCACGCGCTCCGGGAAGGCTCCGCGGTTGGAGACGACCAGCGGCAGACGCAAGGAGATCGCCTCCTCGAGCACCAGCCCGTAAGTCTCGTAGGCGCGCGAGGGGAACACGGCGAGGTCGAGATCGGGAGCTGCGCGCGCAAGGCTGCCCTGCGTGTAGGGTCCGTGATACCGCACCGGCAAGCCTTCCATCCTCGCTCGAAGGTCGCCCTCTTCGTCGCGGTGGAATCGTCCGAACAAGTGCAATTCGACCCGCGACTTGTCGGCCAGCCCGCGCACCGCCTCCAGCAGGAGGTCCGTCCCCTTCATCCGCGACAGATTGCCGAAGGTGCAAAGACGCAGCCGGCCTTGCGCCTTGCGGTGAGCCGCCGGCGCGGGCCACGGGTCGATGCCAAGAGGCAGGACCTCAAGCTTTTCCGCCGGGATGAGACCGGAGCGCACCAGCACGTCGCCGTGAAACCGCGACGGCACGAGAGCCACGGAAACCCGTTCGAGCTCCCGCGTGAAGACGCTTCGCCGCTCCACGATGCGGTGTTCCAGATCGGGAAACGGATCGTCGGGCCGCACGCAATCGACGCAGCGCGCCACCGGCACCGGCAGGTCATTACCACAGAAGAACCCGTCCGGACGGATCATGAAGATGCGCGGGCAGGCCGCGTAGTGGTCATGGAACGAGGCGACGGCCGGAATTTCGGGAAGCCGGGAGAGGATGACGTCGCCGAGGTTGAACCAGTGATGCAGGTGGATCAGATCCGGCGCGCGCTCTCGAACCTTCCTCTCGAGCACACCGAGGATGCGATCGTGGCGGAACGTCACTCCGTAGTCCTCGCCCCGCCGCCGCAGGAGGCGCGTCACCTCGACCCCGTGCCAGTCCTCCTCCCGGGACTCCTCTTCCGATCGCTCGTCGCTGCCGGTGAGGACGCTGACCTCGAACCCGGCGTGCTTCTGGAGAGTCACCAATCCCGCGAGGTAGCGCTCGGTCCCGCCCTCGAACTCCGGAGGGAAGTTGTGAACCACGTGCAGCAGGCGTCGCGGCAAGGTCACAGCGCGTTCACGTCCGCGGGCATCTCCCGGAAGGCTTCGGCGTACTTGCAGTCCTTCCAGAGGTACACCGCGCGGTAGGCGTTGAGGCCGGTGACGAAATGAAGGATGTCGGTGTGCGAGAGCTGGCTGGCAAACGTGCGAATCTGCCGCTGCTTCTCCTCCATCCACGGCGTGACGTCGACCACCAGCGTCGCGTCACAGGGGCTCCACACCTCGAAGCCAAGGCACCGCGGCCGGCACCCGGCCATCGCGATGGCGCGGCGCACGGCGATCGCCGCCACGTAGTGGTCACCGTGGGCCTCGCGGTCATGCGGACAGTAGATCACCGCGGGTCGATGCCGGTCGATGGTCTCGACCAATCGCGGCACGACTGCCCCCAGGTCCTCGTTGCGAGCGCGCGCGCCGTCCGGCAGTCTCCAGAATTCCAGGGTGGCTCCCACGCGCGCTGCGGCGCGCATCGACTCCTGCTCGCGCACGAGCACGTACTGCTCCTGCGCGATCGTGCGCGAAGGGTCGGCGCTCGCTCCATGCGTGAGGATGACCACGTGGATGGCCTCCCCGCGCGCGTGATGATGCAGCAGGCATCCGCCCGGACCGATCCACTCGTCGTCGGCATGCGGAGAGACCACCAGCACCGGTCCCGCCGTGGGCGGCGCGCGCAGAGTCTCGGGAACGGGAGGTGGATCGAGGTACATGAAGGCGGAATTCCGCGAGGTCCCTTCGTTCAGAAGATGTCCGAGTCACCCATGTTGACGTACCAGTTTGAAACCGCGTAGGGAACGTCGAAGGTCGGAGTGAAGATGCGGATGCACAGGTTGAAGCGCGAATCCGTGCGGACGAAGCCCAGCTCCTGAAGATCGGCGAAATGCCGGTGATTCGGCGGCGCCCAGGTCAGCAGGAGATCGAGTCCGCCGTGCCGCTGTGCACAGCTCGCGGCGTTGCCGATCAACGCCCGGAACGTCCACGGGTCGCCGGGCCGCACCAGCCAGTCGACCAGCGGCACGATGTTCTTGCGGTCCCCGTTCCAGGAAAGAGCGTGAACCAGGAAGCCCTTTAGGTTTCCTCCCGGACCTTCCGCGCGCAGCAGGCGGTAGCGCGTGGAAGGGTGGCGCGCGAAGCGCCAGTTGAGATAGCGGGCGTCGCGCACGCTGGAGATCCCGAGGAACGGAGCCAGCTCGCGGTCGAGCTCGCCCGCCTCGGTGCCGAACTCGAGGACCTCGCCGACCTCGATGCCGCGCGCACGGGCCTGGGCTTCCCAGGACCGGGCCTGGTCGATCGGGCAGGACAGCTCGGGCACGGGGCAGTGAACGGGCCGGTAGTCGACCTTGGTCGTGCCGATCCGGAAGGCCTGCGGGTTGGGGAATCCGTACACGATCCGGTCGCGATCGGGCCGGGCGAAATGATCGAACCACTGGTACGCGAGCGTCAGGAACAGACCGGTCCTCTTCAAGGAACGGCGGAAGTCGGGATGGACCACCGTGTCGACCGCCTGCGCCCCCAGGCCCACTCCTTCCGGAAAACGCCACCGGCACGGGATTCCGGTGTACGTGCCGATGATCTCGCCGTCCTGGTCGGCGACGAAGGTGTGATGACCTTCCGGATTCTCCGCGAACTGCCAGCGCCAGTGACGCAGAGAGCGCGGCACGAAGTCGGGGTTGCCGATCGCGAACACGAGGTTGAAAAGCTTGAGAATGCCGTGCTCGTCGCCCTCGCGGTACTCGCGAATGGTCCAGGAGTCCTTGTCTTCCAAGCAGAACTTCTCCCAAGTCCTCACGCCTTCAGGATCGCAGCCATCGTGCGCGAGAGCCGCCGGAGCGTCGCGCGCCGGGTGCCGTGCGGCGCGTTCCAGGCGATGCGCAGCGCCTCCTCGACCCCCTTGAGGAGCGTCCATCCCTTGACCGTAATGACTCCCAGGATGCCGTGGTGCTTGCGGAAGTATCGCACGCGGTTGACGTTCAGCTCGGCGACGAAATCGGGGAGCTGCGCAGTCGATCGACCCTGATGGTGCACGACCTCGGCCTCCGCGAGGAAACGGATCCTGAATCCCGCCTGTTTCATCCTCCGGCAATAGTCGACGTCGTTGTAGAAGACGAACAGGCGCTCGTCGAACCCGCCAAGGGTCGTCACCACCTCGCGCCGCAGCATCAGGCACGAGCTCTGCGGCTGCTCGACGTCGATGCTCGAAAGATGGTCGAAATCCAGCATCCGGTAGCGACGCACGACCTCTGTTCCACCGAGCCAGCGGTCCAGGCACGTGTCGTTCAAGAAGGTTGCGGCGAGAGTCGGCAGACGATGGCAGCTCCGCTGCACTCCGCCGTCGCGATTCTGGAGCTTCGGGGCCGCGGCGCCGTAGTCGCCGTGGCTCTTGAGAAACGACTGCAGCCGCAGCAGGGCATCGCCGCGGATCTCGGTGTCGCTGCCCAGGAGGACGATCCAGGGCGCCTGCGCGATCTCGAGCCCCTGATTGACCCCGGCTGCGTAGCCGCGGTTGTCCGCGTTGCGGATCAGACGAACCTCCTTGAAGCGCGCCGCCACCCCGTCGGCGCTGCCGTCACCCGAGAAATTGTCGACGACGATCACCTCGAGCGGCACGCCGTGGTCCCGGGAGAACAGACTGTCCAGGCAGGCGCACAACAGATCCTTCGTGTTCCACGACACGATCACCACGGAGATCTCGCGTCCCTCCGCGCTCACGGGTCGAGGCTCGAGGGCAGCACGGACTGCTGGAAGCGGCGCTCGAAGTCGGCGAATCCCTGCACCGGCCGCAGCGGCGCCGTCTTCAGGAACTTCCAGGCCCCGACGACCTCGAATTGCGGCAGCGACAGGAAGCGAACGTAGAACTGCGTGGGCTCGAGATGCTCCCAGACACCCTCCGGAATCGAGACTTCCCGGCGGCTTTCGATGCGCCCGACGGCGAGCGTGAACATCGGGTCGATCGTCAGCTCCATCACCGTGCGAGAGGCGTTCGGTGGCAGCCGGAACAGGGGCGGCTCCGACAACGGCCCCAGGTCGACGCAGCCCTGGAACTCGTGGGCCCCCCGCCGCGTCCCATTGGCCCGGATCCAGTGAGTGAGGGATGCTCCGATCCGCCCGCCCAGGCGCCCGTAGTGCTTCTCGAAGTAGAGCTGCTGGGAGAAGTTGTGCTTGTCGCTCGACTCGAGCTCAAACTGCCCGGCGCACTTGTTGAAGAGGTGCACCATCTCGGCCTGCGGCACGAGCACGCACTGATAGCCCGACTCGCGCACCCTGCGGGTGAGGTCCGAGTCCTCGAAGTACAGAGGAAACCTGGGGTCGAACGGACCCAACCGCCGCGCCAGCTCCGCCGGCATCATGAACGCGTAGCCAGCAAGGACCGGCTCCTCCTGAGGTCGCGCCGCAGCCCAGATGCGCAAGGCGTTCCGGCTGCGCCTCCTGGCGAAGGCCGCCGCTCTGCGCTTGCAGGTCCGCCGCCAGGCATCCGCGAAATGCAGGGCGAGCGTCGGCAGCTCGATCCGCGGCAGGTACAGAAAACGATGACAATCGAACCAGCCGCGCGGGCCCGCCTGGCCGGCCTCCGGGTGCTCGTCGAGATAGCGTGACAGGTGCTGGATCGAGCCCGGCGCGACGAACACGTCCGGGTTCATGAACAGAACGTGCGTGCCGCAGGCGTGATCGAGGCCGTAGTTGCAGCCGCCGCCGTAGCCGAGGTTCGCTCCGGGACTCAAGACCTGGATTCCGCGTTCGCTGAGCGGGTCGAGGAACTCATGCTGGTCGGAAGGCGAATCGTTCTCGACGACGATGATCTCCAGCTCGCTCGGCCGGCCGTGCGGGTCGAGGACGCGTTCCTTCTGCAGGCCGTCGACGAGCTGCGCGGCGTAGGCACCGCTGTTGTAGTTGACGATCACCACGCTGACATGAACCATGAGCCGCCTTGTTCGTTGTTCCGGGGCCTCGAATCGCCGCAAAAAGGATCCGCCGCGCATCCTGGCCGCCGGGCGTCACTTGACCGCGAGCGGGTCGATCTCTTCATTCTCCTCAGCGATCGTGCCTGAACCTCGACGGCGGTACTCGAGGGCCGCCTCCTCCGGAAGGGGATTCACCCGCCACTCGTGGTCGAGATAGATGATCCCGACGTGGCGCGTCGGCTGGTCGACCTGGAACTGACCGGGCAGTCGCTTGCTGTGGTAGATGTGGATGCCGCGCTCGTCGGTGACGTAGGCGACCAGCGTGTACTCGCCGTGGAGGAGATGGAGCCTGGGCAGGACCAGGTGGGCCCGATAGAGACCTTTGGCCGAGGGCGCCTTCATCCCCGCGAGGTTGGTGCCCAGCCCCGCGATCATGATCTGGTCGCTGCGGTAGATGGCGCTGCCGACGACCATTCCAGAGAGGTCCTCCGGGAGCTCGTAATCGATCTCGACGAGCAGATCTTCGAGCAGCCGACCTCGCTCGACCACCTCGTTGCTCCGAGGGTCGCGCAGCCGCACTGCCAGGATGTGAGGCAGCCGCTCGGAGGGCTGCGACGACTCGGCGACCGCCTTCGCGACGGCGTCCGGAAGGGCGATCGGCTCGATCTTGCTTCTTTCCTCGCCCATCTGCTCGATGCGACGGATCAGGTCCCCCCCGCGCCGCTGACGCTCGAAGTTCTCGTAGGCACGCACGACCTTCTGCGACTCGTCGTGCATGCGGATCTGTCCGTCCTGGACCCAGATCGTGTGGTCACAGATCTCCTCGACCTGGTACAGCGAATGCGAGCAGAACAGGATCGTCTTCCCGGCCTTGCGGAACGACAGGATGCGGTCGATGCAGCGCTTCTGGAAATGCAGGTCGCCGACCGCCAGGATCTCGTCGATGATCAGGACGTCGGGGTCGATCGCCGTGGCCACCGAGAACCCCAGGCGCATCACCATCCCGCTGCTGTAGGTGCGGATCGGCTGCTGGATGAACGGCCCCAGCTCCGAGAACTCGATGATCTCGGGGACGCGCGCCTCGATCTCCTTGCGCGAGAATCCCATCACCATCGCGCTCATGTAGATGTTCTGCAGACCGGTGAAGCCCTCGTAAAAGCCAGTACCGAGCTCGAGGAGACTCGAGACCCGCCCATGGATCTCGAAGTGTCCGCGGGTGGGCATCGTGGTCCCGGCCAGGACCTTGAGCAGAGTCGACTTGCCGGCGCCGTTCGAGCCGACGATGCCCAGCGTCGAGCCCCCGGGCACCTCCAGGCTGACGTCCCTCAAGCCCCAGATCTCATGGTGCAGGCGCTTTTTGCCCCGCGAGAGCCACTCGCGCAACCGATCGATCGGTCGAGGGTAGATCGCGTACTTCTTCGACAGGTTTTTGACGCGGACGGCGATCGTGTCGAAGCTCATCGGGGATCACACCTCGTCCGCGAACCGGCCCTTGGCCCGGACGAAGAAGCCGTGGCCGAGCACGAAGGTGACCGCGGCGATCGCCGCGAAGACCAGCATCGACCGCCACGGGAAGGGCGTCGAGACCGGGTCAAAGAACAGCGCCCGGTACATCGCAAGCAGGTGGTAAAGCGGATTGAACCTCAGCATCGGCAGGATCCAGTCCCCCGCCAGGGTCTTGGCGTTCTCGAGGATCTGCTCGGAATAGAAGATCGGCGAAAGGAACATCCACACCTGGAGGAGGAGAGGCATCAGCTGCACGAGGTCGCGAACGAACACGTTGAGGGTGGCGAGCAGCATCGCCAGCCCCGCCGTGAACACGATCTGCAGAATCATCGGAATCGGCAGGTAGAGGAGGCGCAGCATCGGCTTCGTGATTCCGTCGGCCTCGAACACGTGGGGAGAGGTGCCGGCGACGATGAGGTACACGACGGCGAGCAGGACGAGGCCGATCAGGAATTGCACCAGGTGCACGAGAACCAGGTAGGTCGGCAGCAGCTCGGAAGGAAAGGCGACTTTCTTGATCAGGTTGGAGTTCTCGACGACCACGTTGGTGGCTCGGGCCACCGTCTCCACGAACGCAACCCACGGCAGGATGCCGCTCAACAGGAAGAAAGTGGTCTTCCAGCCTTCGCCTCCCAGGTGCGACTCCTCGGCGAAGCGAATTCCCAGGATCTCCGCGAACACAAGGTGGTAGATCCCAAGGAGCAGTAGCGGGTGGAGCAGGGGCCACAGCCGCCCGAGGATCGAGCCCTGGTAACGCGCCTGCAGGTCCCGGTAGACGAAGGACTTGAGGATGTCCAGGTGGCGGTGGGCAACGCCCGGAAAAAGAAGTGCGGAGCGGATCATTCCCATCGGCAACGAAGGGGCAAACGAAGGTCGCGGCGGCGCATGAACAGGCGCCGACTCATGCACAGTTCATCGGTTCTCCGGCTTCGGCGGCAGGAGACGGAGGGCGACGCCCGAAGGCGGCGCAGAGATTAACTTCGCCGAAAAAGATTCCGTGTGCTCGAGGCTCGCCGGACGCCGGCAGCACCCGTCAGCGCCCGCCACCACCCGGTGGTCGTTCCTTGCCGTCGGTGCCGTCGGTGCCGTCGATCCACTTGAGGGCACGCACCAGCTCGTCGTTCAGATCGGGCGGCAGGCCGTGGTCGGCGTCGAGCTCGCGCAGGTCGATCTTGAGGCCGGATCCCTGGAGCTCAAGGAGTCCCGCCACCACTTCTTCGCTCGGATAGATCTGATTGAACCGACCCTGGACCCAGACGACGCGGCGGCCGTGCTCGACGCAAACCGGCAGCCAATCCTGCAGGCTCCTGGGTGAGTAGGCGCCGTTGAACACCACCCCGCCGCGCACCTGCTGCGGATTGCGGACAACGTACGCGAACGCCAGGGCGGCACCTTGTCCCAGACCGCTCACATAGATGCGCCGTTCGTCGATCGGATAGCGATTCCTGCAGAGAGTCAGCGCATCCAGCATCTCGCGGTGGTCCATCCGGAAGTGCTCGGCAAAATCCGCCGAGGACATTGCCCATGCCCAGTGATCCGGTGCGATCAGCCGGCTCCCGCACGGAGCCGCCACGACGATCCGCTGCGCCTCCGCGAACGAGCGGAAATACTCGACGAACCTGGCGGGGCTGCTCCCGTAGGGGTGGCAGACGATCAGGACCGGGAGCTTCTCCCCTTCCTTCAGGTCACGGGGCGCGATGAGGACCGGGGCGCGAAGCGTCTCGATCTCCTCCGCGAGCTTCTTGAGACGAGCCTGTGCGGTCGCGAGGATCTTGTCGTGGCGAGGCTCGCCCTGAAGTGACGCGAGATCGGCGTCGAGTCGGAGCCGTTCCACCTGATTGGGATGAATGCCGTAGCCCTTGTCGACCGCTGCCGTCAACCACTCGAGCGCCGGGTCGACCTCCCGCCTCCGTGCGTAGCCGCAGGCGACGTTGTAGAGAAGGATGTACACGTCGGGATCGGTGCCGTACTGCTTTTCGATGGCGAGCAGATCCTCGACCCCCTCCTTCTCGGAGCCGGATGCAATCTTCTGCACGGCCTCCACAAAGCCCGGCCGGTTCTGGATCGAGATTGCGTCCAGAGCCGGAAGATCATCCGCCTGAGCGGACAGCCGCGTCCCCAGCGCAAGGGAGATCAGCAGGACCGCAAGCCTCCGTCGAGTAGGTTTCATCGGCATCACTCAAGTTTCCACCAATCACGAGGCCGGGCATAAGTTCTCGAACGCGGCGGCCGAACCGTTTCGATCGAGCAGCTCCGATTCTGCCTTTTCCCGCTCTGGGCTCGAAGCTTTGCTGTCGAGCTTAGGGCCCGTCCCGAAATGGCTGCGCCGTTTTGCCGGCCCTCGCCGCCGCTGGCGTTGTTGCGCCTCCTTGGAAACCAAAAAGGTTGCCTGCGTCGGCGCGCCTAGGAGCCTGGGACGCCGATGGCTCGCCGAAACGGTGCACTTATTTCGGGACGAACCCTAGTGGTCTGATGCAGAGATACGGCACCTTTTGCGCCGGATCTTCGAACCGCAGGCTTCGTTGCGCCTTCTCAGCAGGTTTCTCTTCAACCTGCATCGGCAGCGCGCCTCGCCTGCGGTCCGAATCTCTCGGCGGAAAAGGCACCTTATCTCTGCATCGGACCACTAGTGCATAATGCGGCCGCAGCGGACACCTGCTTCGCTTGCTGGAAGGCGCGGAAGCAACCTTTACCGTTCGCGGCGGAGCGACTGAGTTTAGCGGCCTGGCACCGAAGGAGAGCTGAGAGGATGTGGCACTATTTCATCCATTCCAGCGTGAGCACCATCGTTCTCGTCTGCTCGGTTCCGGCCCTGCTGTACCTGGCCTACGTGCTGTGGCACGATTCGCGCAGCCAGAGTCACTGACCGAGTGAAGGAAGGCCGGCTCCGTCTCCGACCGGTTCGTGCTCCGAGATTCTGCTGATTCCGTCGTCCGCGTCGCTCCTTTGACTCGCCTTTCCCGCGAACAAGCTCAGCGCCAGACGATCGAGAAGCGGTTGGCGCTCTTGCACTTGGGACACTCATAGGTCGGATGATCCTGGCCTTCCTTGAGCTTGGCGAGGAACTCTCTCTCACACCTTCCACAGAAGAGAACAGTGACGTTGCGCACGGCATCGAGTGGCTTGCCCGATTCGAGATAAGGCTTCAAGGGTGTGGCTCCGAGGTGTGGAAATGCCGAGGAAGGCCGCAACGTCCGAGGATCGGAACGACGCGTGGGAGACGCGGTTGATGCGCATCTGCCCGTCTTTATACAACGCCCTGTCCAACCTGTCCGGAGCTCTGCAGAGGCGATTCCTGGAATTCGTTTCCGGTCGCTCGAGCCTGCCGCGTGAGAGTCGCAGCGGCAAGAGTTTCTCTCAAAAAAAACTTGAGGGATGAGTGCGCGCGCGCCGCCTCGATGTAAATCTTGTGCGTCGCAAGTCGCTCCCACGACCCACGACGGCTCCGATCCCCGGAGCCAGATCACCTTCTCCTCCCCCCCCGTTTCCTCCCATCCCTCCGCAGGCCATGAGCCGAGAGTCTCACCGACTTTCGGCTCATGGTCTTTCTGGCCCGGATGATTCAAGAGCCAGATGGGACACTTGGTCGCAATCCTTCAAGTCCGCTCGCGATGGTTTCTTGAGGTTCGGAGCAAGCAGCACTGTGTGGATGCATGAAGCGGACCAGGTGTTCTTCTGCGCGGCCGGGCGCGCCCTTCGACGAACATGGAGGACCGGCTGGAAGAAGCTTCTCAAGGTACTCTGTCGTTCCTCGCCCTACGCCGCGAGCGATCTCCCATGACCGTACCTTCTTCGCCGTCCTCGCCGTTGCGCGCTCGGTCCCGATCGAGAGAGGTCGTCTTGCAGGGTTGCCGCGGGGTCCTGCTCTCGATCGCGGGGTCGTGCGCGCGCGACGAGCCTCTGCCGGAGGCGGAGGTTCGGCGCTGCAGCGTTCTCCTGATCACGCTCGACACTCTTCGGGCCGACCGTCTCGGGGCCTTCGGCGATTCGAATGCCCGCACTCCGAATCTCGACCTCTTCAGCAACGGCTCCGTCGTGTTCACGGCAGCCTCCACGACCGCACCGACGACCCTGCCGGCCCATGCCTCGCTGTTCACGGGCCTGTATCCGTTCACCCACGGAGTTCACGACAACGCCGGGCATCGGCTTCCCGCGCAAGCACTGACACTCGCGGAGATCCTCAAGGCCCGGGGATTCGCCACGCGTGCGATCGTGGGTTCCGTCGTTCTGTCGCGCGGGACCGGCATCGACCAGGGATTCGAGCGGTTCGACGATGCCATCGAGGATCAGCGGCGAGCGGCACTGAACGAACGCGACGCCGCCTCAGTCACCGACCGGGCCTTGCGGGCCCTCACCGCGCTCACGGGGGAAGACCGTCCGTTTTTTCTCTGGGTGCACTATTTCGACCCGCACCAGCCCTACAACCCGCCCCTTGACATCGGTCGCCCGTGGCTCTCACGCGGCGCCACGGAGGCGGCGCTCAAAGAGGAGAGCAAGCAGGATCTTCTGTACCGCGGCGAGATCGAGTACCTCGACCGTGAGATGGGTCGCCTGCTCACCGCCGTGCATTCCCGGGGCCCTTCGAAGGACCTGCTGACCTTGATCGTGGCCGACCATGGAGAGGGTCTCCTAAGGCATGGAGAGCCGTCCCACGGGATCTTCGTGTACGACGACACCATCCGGGTTCCCCTGCTGTTCC
>Ga0247727_10001962_pt1 | contig 47712 bp, 34 predicted proteins | sample WisWelCaveWW1625_FD_202498 | JGI IMG/M metagenome (GOLD analysis project Ga0247727, IMG submission 202498) | Biofilm microbial communities from Wishing Well Cave, Virginia, United States - WW16-25 | ecosystem: Environmental > Aquatic > Deep subsurface > Groundwater > Cave microbial mat | place...
TTCAAGATAAGATTCATCTACCAATACTTCGCGCGCTTTGCTGCCGTCGAAGCTGCCGACGATGCCGGCGGCTTCCAGCTCGTCGATGAGACGCGCGGCGCGCGAGTATCCTATTTTCAGACGGCGTTGCAACAACGAGATGGAGCCTTGTTGATGGCGCACGACCAGCTTCAAAGCTTCTTGGAACAATTCATCGCGGCGGCCGTCGGCAGCCGGACCAAATTCATCAACGCCTTCCTGCTCTTCCGTGCGCACGGGCAGGAGGTTTTTTTCATAGAACGATTGATTGCGGATGTGCTCGATGGTGCGTTCGATTTCGTCGGAAGAAACATACACGCCGTGAATGCGCACCGGCTCTGGACTTCCGGGCGGAAGAAAGAGCATGTCGCCGCTGCCGAGCAATTTCTCCGCGCCGTTCATATCCAAAATCGTGCGCGAATCGATCTTCGAGGCGACTTGAAACGCCATGCGCGCCGGAAAGTTCGCTTTGATCACGCCGGTAATGACATCGACCGAAGGCCGCTGCGTTGCGACGACGAGATGAATGCCGACCGCGCGCGCCATTTGCGTGAGACGCGCAATCGGCTCTTCCACTTCTTTCGCGGCCGTGAGCATCAAATCCGCAAGCTCGTCGATGACGAGCACGATGTAAGGCAACGGCTTCGCGGCTGCGGGCTCTTCGCCTTCCACACCGTTTTCATCCAAAACGATTTTGCCTTCTTTCAAGCGCACATTGTATTCCGCGATGCTGCGCACACCCACGCGCGCGAGCAGCGTATAGCGATTTTCCATTTCCCATTCCAAGCTGCGCAACACGGCGAGCGCATTCTGCGCGGTGGTGACGACTTCTTCATTGAGATCGTCGCGATAGATTAAATGGTGCTTGCGCAGCATGCGATAGCTCGCCAGCTCGAGGCGCTTGGGATCAACCAGCACGAACTGCACTTCTTTGGGATGCGCCTTGTAAAGAATGCTCAAGATGATCGCGTTGAGACACACGCTTTTGCCGGAGCCGGTCGAGCCTGCGATCAACACATGCGGCATGCGGTCGAGCGAGGTCACGTACACTTTGCCGGAGATGGTGCGGCCCAGCGCGATCGTCAACGGCGAAGTGGAATTTTTGAACTCCTCGCTTTCTAGGATGTCGCGAATATAAACCGTTTGCGGCTCGGGATTGGGCAACTCGATACCGACCGCGGCTTTGCCGGGAATGGGCGCGACGATGCGAATGCGTTTCGCGCGCATGGCCAAAGCGAGATCGTCCGCAAGCGCGGTGATGCGGCTCACTTTGATGCCGGGCGCAGGCTCAAATTCATAGCGCGTGATCACCGGGCCGGGGTTGATCTCGCGCACCTCGCCGTCAACGTCGAACTCTGCCAAACGTTCTTCCAACGTGCGCTTGTGATTGAGCAGCTCTTCGCGCGTTTGCACTTTGCCTTCATCATGCGGCTTGAATAAAAGATCGAGCGGCGGAAACTCATAACGATCCGGCCCGGAAGGTTTGCTCGGCGCTCTTTCTGAAATATCACGCGCGGGAGATTTGGGCGCATCAACGCCGTCGCGAAGAACGGGAGCTTCAATTCTCTGCGCTAACGGTCGCGGCGGGGCAGGTTGCGCAGTGATCGCGCCGGGCGGAGGAGCTTCGACGCTGTTCTCACGCATGCGCGCCAACCGTTTCCAACGCGGTTCCGGCGAGGGAGACTCGTCTTCTTCAAGTTCTTCCTCGATTTCTTCCGGTTTCTCTGCCTTCGCCTTCTTGCCCGCACGCTCCGCCATTGCCGGCCGCCAATGGCGCGCGGAATCAACGCGCTCTTGGAACCACATGCCGGAATTTGCGAGCCGACCTTTCGCAACGCCATAGGCTTCGGTGAGGCTCATTTGCGTCAAATACATGAGCGTGATCGCGCCGACCGCGACGATGACGATGATGCTGCCGATGAATCCAAAAGCTTGATGCAGGTTTTGCGCGATGTAGCCGCCGATCAAACCGGAATAAGAGAAGCCCGCGGAGTTGCCCGAAGGATTGATCACTTGCGGCAAGCCGAGAATGGTGGCTATATAAAGCGCGGCCAAGAACGCGTAATAAGTGATGCGCGTCATGTTTTCAACCGAGCGGCCGCGAAAAAGCGTATGACCCCAGCCGATCAAAAGAAACGGAACCACGATCGCAGCAATGCCGAGCAGAATTTTTATTAACACCCACGAGATATAAACGCCGGCCAGGCCCATCGCGTTTTCCACTTCGAGAATTTGGAAGCCGCGCGGCTCGTCCGTCGGGTTATAAGAGATCAAACTCGCGAGCACGAGCATGCCCAGGGTCATCAGCAAAATGCCGAAGATTTCCTGCTGCTGTTGAGAACTCATGCCTGCGCGCTTATTGGCCATGGGAGGTCACCGTGTTCCTTTGGGAAGCAGTGCAATGATTATCTGTTTTGGGTGTTGAGGGCTTGCTATACTTGTTGCGGGTTGCTTTGTAACTCTCCTCGAGTTGTCATTCTGGGAAGAATCTTCCCTCGCGCTGGGAAGAGGGCCGAGTACTAGGGAGGTTCTTTTCAGGATGACATTTCTAAAAAGAGGCATTACAATTAACCCAGAAAGATTATATCATCAATTATGCAGCTAGCGCCAATCTTCCAGTCCGTTTATCCAAATCTTGAAGCACTTCTTGGATGGCCTCTGCTTCAGCTTCTTCAAAATAGACTTCGCCACATTGCGAGCAAACCCACGCTGGAATAGAACTCAGCACGAGGTGATAATCTTTGCGGTTGATTTGAAAGGGAGCGGTTTTGCGCTCCATCGGGCCTTGACAATAGATACACTTCATGGCTTGCGTCATCAAGAGCTTGCTCTTTCATAAATCACCCGTCCATGCTCTGCAATAGCATTATAGATCAGAAAACGATTGCCTTCCAATTATTCGAAACGCTCTGGCGTCTCCACGATGATATCCACGGCTGCGCCGCTGTCATAGAGCAGGCGATAAATCTGTTTCGCCAGGTTTCTGCGGTGGGGCACTCCAGCTTTGAGCACACAAAGATCGAAATCGCTTTGTTCGGAATAATCGCCGCGTGCGCGCGAGCCAAACAGAATAATGCGATCCGGATCGACGTTCGCTACGATGCGGTCGGTGATTTCTGTGATTTGATCACGTGGCATCATGTGCTATTCTCAAAAGCATTGCGCAACCCGATAAAGCTTTTTCGGTCCGTGCTTAAATCTGCTGCCCGCTTCGTTTGCAGACTGGAAGTCTGCGCTACGGTCTTATCTCAGCAACAACATCTTGCGCGTCTGCACAAAAGCACCGGCTTGCAAGCGATACCAATAGATGCCGTTCGACATCGCGTTTCCGGCCTCGTCCCGGCCATCCCAATGCGCCTCATAAGCTCCAGCCGGCTTTCTATCATTGACCAAAGTTTTAACGAGATGGCCCAAAAGATCGTGAACTGTCAATTCAACTTTGCTCGCTTTGGGAAGCTGATACCGAATGACCGTCGCGGGATTGAAGGGATTGGGATAATTTTGGTGCAGCGCAAATTGTCGCGGCGCTTCTTCGGCTCTATACTGAACGCCGGTCGGCGAAAGCAGCGCCGCGGGGAGATACGTCTGCGTATAATACCGCCCGCTGCGCAAGCGCACGCCCGTCGGCGTCAAGCCCGTTGGATCGTTATTGATCTCACCGGCGGCGACGAGGTAATAATAGTAATCGAGGCCGCGCACCGCTTGCACGTCTTCATATCGCCGGGTCTCTGACGGCAAAACCGCGATCAAATCGTAGCCTTTCGGATTTTGGTGCTGCCCGGCGGCGCGATAAATTTCCCAGCCCGTTTGCACAGCGCCGGGATAAGTTTGCCATTCGAGAACGATGCGATCGGTATCCGAAGAAACCGTGAACGTTTGCGGCGGCAAAGGCGCTCGTGGAATAGCCATGCCGGACTTATAATTGGCCAGCGCGCGCTCGAACGTTTGAAAGAGCGAGTCTTTGCTCGTCAGCACCCATTGGTTTTTGGTCTTCGAAAGCGTCTGCTCGTTGACTTGATACGGAATGAGCAAGTTATCATTTGCGCCTGAGGCTTTGTAAGCTCTGCCGATAGCCAGCTTCGCGCGATCACTGAGCCCGGCAACGCCCTCTGCGATGACGAGGCGAATGCTCTCGTTCGGCTGCAACGTGTAAGGGCCGAAGCCTTCCACGATCCCCCAACCGCCTGCATCGAAAATGCCGAACGCGAAGAACGGAGCGTTTCTAGATGTGTCATATTCCCGGCTCGGTTCCACCACTTGTGCGTGATGAGGATATTGGCGTCCGAGCTGCATGAAGTTCTGGTATTGGCGCTGCATAAGGCTCTGGTCAAATTCGTCAATAGTCAAATCGCGATCGTCGTTACCCTTCACTCCCATAGTGGAGGGTTGCAAAGGATCATCGCTCGCATCGGTGGCAGATTTCTCCGCATGAATGTACACGCGGCCGGCCATTTGCGCCGCGGCCAAACGTCCCGTGGTATCCGGAATCGGCGCGCTACTCCAATGCTCAGACCACAATGGACCACCGAGGCTATTAAAGTCCGTTTGGGAAGGGGAATACCCGAGCCAAGTATACTGCGCGCGAAAATCCACGCCATAGTCTTCATGACCGTCGCCGACTGCGTCATTCATGCTGAACTTGCCCCATGGCGCGCCGTCGCCGGTGATCCAGCTTGCGCCCTCGTGAATGGCATAGCGCGAGATGAGGAAAAAGTAAACGCCCTCTAACGCACGATTCAACTCAATCTCCGCGTCGGCGTCCACGTTGCCGGTGTTGGTAAATTCGTATTCGATGATGTGATAGTTGTCGTGAAACTCCTGGCTGAAACCGTAGATTTTTTGCTCCATTTGAATGCCAAGACGATTGTTGTTGACCACGCGGATCATCATGTCGGCTTTCATGTTCGGGTCAAAGCGGTCGATGAAAACCTGCTGCTTGAAGGACGGCTCGCCATTCACCGTGACGGCAGGAAATGGCTCCAAACGGCTCGTAGCTTCGATTGCTTGAGGAAAGAACTGCCTTGTCGTATCATTCAAAGGGCCGTGGTGCGCGACTTTATATGGAAAAACGCGTCCGGTTTCATCAATAAAGTTTCGCGCGCCAACCCACAGCCCTTGCGCGCGGGAATTGCCAGGGCGATGGTCAATAGCCGGGAATTGCAGCGCGGCGTTATCGAATGGCTCTTGCTCCTTTGCCGCGCCGCCGGAGGAGTAAGGGCTTTGCAGGCTGCCAATGTGCATCCATTTGAAAGTGTAACCGGTTTGCGCCTCGACGATCATTGGCAGAGTTAAAAAGAAGAACAACAGAGCGGCAGCTTGCTTTGAAAAAGAGGTCATCATGATAATCTCCCACTGTGTGTAAAGCTTATGGCTAAAAATTAATTGCCCGGTTCATCTCTCTATAGCGAAGGCTTAATCCGTTGGCCTTCATCTATTCGTTGGAGGCAAATAATCTTTTAATCAATACGGCCTCTGATAAAACGGCGTCTTCACGATGCGCGCTGCGGCTTGGCGGCCGCGTATGTCAATTGTGATTTCCGTATCAACCGCGCAGTGCTCCGTGGCGACGTAGCCCATGCCAATTGCCTTTTGCAAAGAAGGCGAGAACGTACCACTCGTCACATGGCCGGTGTTCTTCCCGTCTTTCAAAATCGCATAGCCATGTCGCGCGATGTTCTTGCCTTGCACTTCAAAGCCGACGAGCTTGCGTTTCGGGCCATTGGCTTTCATCTGCGCAATGGCAGTTTCGCCGATGAACTCGCCTTTATCAAGTTTGGTGATCCAGCCAAGCCCGGCTTCGAGGGGATTCGTGGTTTGATCGATGTCGTTGCCATAGAGACAGAATTTCATTTCCAAGCGCAGCGTGTCGCGCGCGCCGAGGCCGATGGGTTCGATCCCGAACTCTTTCCCCGCTTCCATGATTGCATTCCAAACTTGCACGGCATGCGGCGTTGCCATCGCGACTTCGAAGCCGTCTTCACCCGTGTATCCCGTGCGCGAGATGAGCGCCGGCGCTCCGGCCAATTCCGTTTCCACGAACCAGTAGTATTTGACCGTCTTCAAATCAAACCGCGTGAGCTTTTGTAAAGTCGCTTGCGCATTGCGGCCTTGCACGGCGAGCAAACCGATTTCTTCGCTCACGTCCGTCATGCCGACGCTCGCATCGGAATGTTGCGTGAGCCATGCCCAATCTTTGGGCAGATTCGCGGCATTGACGACCATGAGGTAGCGATCGGCTTTGCGATAAACAATGATGTCATCCACAATGCCGCCTTCGGGATAACACAACGCAGAGTATTGCGCTTGCCCGACTTCCAACTTGCTCACGTCGTTGATGGTCATGCGCTGCAAGAACTCATGCGCGCTCGGGCCGCGAAACTCGAACTCGCCCATGTGCGACACGTCAAAAATGCCGGCGGACTTGCGCACTTGCAAATGCTCTTCAATAATGCCGCGATATTGCACGGGCATAAGATAGCCGCCGAACTCGACTATCTTCGCGCCGTGAGCGACGTGCGTATCGTAGAGCGCGGTGCGTTTGGATTCGTGGGTGGAAGGAGTCATATGATTTATTTGTGTTTTATTATCTGCCATTCAGTAGGAACCTTTTTACGCGCTGGCGGCATGACTAATCCGGGGTTTGTGCCCAGTTCTGAAAAGGATTCCTGCTGAATGACAAAAACCAGTTCTGAAAAGGATTCCTGCTGAATGACAAAAATATGAGAGGCGCTTTCACAACACTTCAATCGCAGTCTTCATCCGCCCCAAGCCTTCGCGAATATTCTCCACCGAAGTCGCATAGCTCAAGCGAATGTAGCCTTCGCCGTGTTTGCCGAAGGCTGTGCCGGAGAGCACGGCCACGCCCGCTTGCATGAGCAGGTGATCCGAGAGTTGCTTGCAGCCCAGCGGTAGTTTCTTCACGTTCGCGAAACAATAAAACGCGCCGCCGGGGGTGATGCAGCTCACGCCTTTGATGTCATTCAAGCCCGCTACCATAATATCGCGGCGGCGGCGAAACTCCGCGAGGAATTGCTTGACTTCGGTGCGTGGCCCGGTGAGCGCGGCGAGACCGGCGTCTTGCACAAACGTGGCTGTGCAACTGTTGCTGTTGATCATCAAACGCTCGACGTGTTTCGCGAGCGGCTCGGGCATGACGCCATAGCCCAAGCGCCAGCCGGTCATTGCATAGGTCTTCGAAAAGCCGTCGAGCAGGATCGTGTGCTCGAGCATGCCCGGCTCGGACATGATGCTCGCGTGCTCGCCTTCATAAAGAATGTCTTTGTAAATCTCGTCGCTCAACACGAGCAAATCACGGCGGCGCGCAACCTCGGCGATGGCTTTCACATCTTCGCGCGTGAGAACGCCGCCGGTGGGATTTTGCGGCGAGTTGATCACGAGCAAACGCGTGGCCGGGGTGATCAATCTCTCCAAATCCGTAATGCTGAAGCGGAAGGCCTTTTCTTCTTGCAACGGCAACGCGACGGCGTTCGCGCCGGAGAATTGAATAACGGATTCATAAATCGGAAAGCCGGGGTTGGGATAAATGACTTCGTCTTGCGGATCGATCAACGCGAGCAGCGTGAAAAACATGATCGGCTTCGCGCCTGGAGTGATGACGACGTTGTCGGGCTTGACTGCGACGCCGCGCGTGCGCTGCACGTCTTCGGCAATCGCGCGGCGCAATTCCATGACGCCGGAAGCGGGCGTGTAATGCGTGCGACCGCTTTGTAGCGCATGCACTGCCGCGTCAACGATGAAGCGCGGCGTGTCAAAATCCGGCTCGCCGATTTCCAAATGAACGATGTTTTTGCCTTGGGCTTCCAAACTCCGCGCTTTGGCAAGCACTTCGAACGCGGTCTCCGTGCCCAAGCGCGCCATGCGTTGCGCGAATTTCATGTCGGCTCTCTCTCGTAGCGCAGACTTTCAGTCTGCCAACCGAGCAGGCAGGATGCCTGCGCTACATCTCGGCTCTCTCGTAGCGCAGACTTCCAGTCTGCAAACCCGCGCAAGCTGGAAGCTTGCGCTACGGCACCTTCGCGGGTGTGATATTTTTCCAGAGTAATACTACAGCGATCTCACGTCGTTTATCAAAATAAAAGCCATCAATGCCAACAATAAAGCCATGCCGATTTGGTGAATGAGCACGCGCACTTTGAGCGAAATGGGGCGGCGCATGATCTTTTCCAACCCCAAGAACACGAGATGCCCGCCGTCGAGCACGGGAATGGGAAGGATGTTGAGCAAGCCGAGCTGCAAGCTGATGAGCGCCATGAACTCCAAGAGTTTGGCAAAGCCTTGGCGCGCGAACTCTCCGGCAAATTTCATGATGCGAATCGGCCCGGCGAGATCATCCTTCACGGAGCCTTGCCCGGTGATCAAACGCCCGATGGTTTTACCGACTTCGCGCGTCAACAATACCGAATACGTCGCGCTTGCAACCACGGCTTGGCCGAGTCCGACTTCGCGCATGACGCTGTTCGGACCGATGCCGATCAAGGCGATTTTTCTGGCCGGATCGAGCTTGGGTGTCACCATTGCGTTCATGCGATTGCCCTCACGTTCCCACACAATGGCAATCGTCGAGTCCGGCAGGGCGTGAATGACTTTGGTCAATTCTTCCCACGAGCTGATGTCGTGGCCTGCGACGTTTACGATGCGGTCGCCGGGCTTGAGTCCGATGCCTTCCGCGGGCGACTTCTCCAATACCGACCCGATCATGGCTTCCGGCGAGGGTTCGGGAATGCCGTCTTTGTAAATGAGTCCCACGAACAAAATAAAGGCGAGCGCAATGTTCATAAACGGCCCGGCGCCGATGACAATGGCGCGCTTCCAAATGGGCTTGGACATGAATTCATCGGGTTTACCTTCGATCTTTTCATCGAAGGACTCATCAATCATGCCCGCCATTTTCACGTAGCCGCCGAGCGGGATCCACGAGATGCAATAATCCGTGTCGCCGATTTTTTTGCCGAACATGCGCGGCGGAAATCCGAGCGAGAAACGCTCCACGCGAATGCCGGCCCATTTCGCGGCAAGGAAATGTCCAAGCTCGTGAATGAAAACGAGTATGCCGAGCACGAAGATGAACGAAAGAATGGTCATGACAGACATATTATTCCTCTTTTCAACTGAAACTCAAAGATTTGCGTGCGAACGCGCTCCGGCATCGCACTTGGATTTATTCCTTGGTCTTTCAAAAGCAAAAAACTCTCATGCAAAGACGCAGAGTCGCAAAGAAAAACTTTGCGGGTTCTTTGCGGCTTCGTCCCGCCGCGGCGGGATACGCTTTTGATTTTCTTTTTGGGTCCGGCTCTTCCGGCTTATGTATGTAGCACAATTTAGTTGCTCAGATACTGTTGCACGAACGCGCGCGACCATTGATCTGCGGCCATGACGGCTTCGAAATCATGCGCGCGGCCGTTGCGGTGTTGCCCTAAAGCTTCGGAGATGATTTGCGGAATCTGCACAAAACGCACGCGCTCGTTGAGAAATGCGTCGACCGCTTCTTCATTGGCGGCATTGAGAACCGCAGGCGCGGTTCCGCCTTCCGTCAAAGCTTGCAGCGCGAGTTTGAGACACGTGAATTTTTCAAGATCAGGCTCGTGAAAAGTCAGCGTATGTCGGCGCGCAAAATCCAAACGCGGAAAATTGTTCGGCAAGCGATCGGGATACGTGAGCGCATATTGAATCGGCAAGCGCATATCCGGCAAGCCGAGCTGCGCTTTGATCGAGCCGTCCACGAACTCAACCATCGAATGCACGATGGACTGCGGATGAACCAACACCGAAATTTTTGCGAGCGGCAATGCAAAGAGCCAGTGCGCTTCGATGACTTCGAGGCCTTTGTTCATGAGCGTGGCGGAGTCGATTGTGATCTTGCGGCCCATATTCCAATTAGGGTGTTTGAGCGCATCGGCCAGCGTGATTTTATCGAACGCTTCGTTCGGCCATTCGCGAAACGGGCCGCCGGAGGCGGTGATGATCACGCGCTCGATGCGGTCGATCCGCTCGCCGCAGAGACATTGCCACAGCGCGCTGTGCTCGCTGTCAATCGGAATCAAAGTCGCGCCGGTGCGTTTGGCGGTTTGCGTCACCAACTCGCCCGCAACAACCAATGTTTCTTTATTCGCGAGCGCAAGCGTGACGCCGTTTTCGAGCGCGCGTAACGTCACGGGCAAACCGGCCGAGCCGACAATCGCATTGACGACGACCTCGACATCATCCCGGCTCGCCAACTCGATCAATCCTTCACTGCCGAGCAATAACTCGACGCCAAGCGCTGCGAATCGACGACGCAATTCTTCAGTCGCGCCGTTCAAGCTGTGCGCAGGTTGAACCAATGCCGCAGCTTTGGGCCGAAACATTTGCGCTTGCTGCCAGAGCAAATCGAGATTGCTGTGGCTCGCGAGGTAAGTCACTTCGAACTCCTCGCGCAGCGCTTCGACCACTTGCAGGGAGTTCGCGCCGATCGAGCCGGTGGAGCCGAGTATGCCTAAACGTTTCATGCTAATTTTTCTTTATGTCATTCAGCAGGAACCTTTTTGAGCGCTGGGAACGCATTGCATTTGATGTTGCGCCGAGCCAGAAAAAGATTCCTTCTGAATGACAAGCACAATAATAAGCTATCGCACGCTCAACGACGCGCCGATCGCAAAGCTCGTGAACTCGCCGAAGTTGGCGTCCGCGTTGATATTGAGCAAGGGCAGGGGCGAGAGTGTGAATCCAACCGTGCCTTGCGGATAATTCACGTCATATTTCTCTTTGAGCAAGTCCGGCGGCAAGCCAATTTTATCCAGCTTCAGCTTGAGACTGGTGCGATCAATCCCGCCGCCGCCATACAAAGTGATGAACGTAAATTTTTTGCTGAGGTAAGCTTTGAGGCTCAATGTTGAGATCGTGCCGAAGTCGAAATCTTCGGGAATGAGGATCGTTTGATAGCCGGCCATGATGGTGAGGTCGGGCGTGGAAAGATTTCCGCGCAAGAGGCCATACTTCAAACCGCCGCCGAGCAAGGTGACGTTGCCGCCGGGATCACCTTTGATATTCAGCGTAAAGAAGCGCGCATACGCTTCGAGATTTGCGGGCAGGCCGATATTGCCGTGCAAAAATGCAAAGGGGATGAAATCCGCGCCTTCCAAAGGATCTTGCACCGTGGGAATGATGTCTTTGAATTCTTCGGGAACCGGCGTGCCGACAAAAGTCGCGCGCACGTCGACACCGCCGACTTGGTGCAACGCCGCGGTATTGACGAACCCGGAGCCGGAGAGCGAGCTGAACAATTTCAGCAGCGCTTTCACTTGTTCGTCGATCTGATTTTCCGTAATCGAAGTAGAGGGGTCTAATTGGCTCAACCAATTGTAGTTTTGCGCGTGTGCCCCGATGGCGGTCAGGATCATCACGAGCGTTACGACGACCATGCCAAGCTTACGCATAGATTGCCTCCAAATGGTTAGTTCTGTGGATTTGAAAACGTGTGCGTTCCATTTCAGCCATTTCCGCTTCGGCGGGCAAAACCTCGTTATCTTGCAAGACAATTTCAAGCATTTCTTCAAAGCCGCGCTTGAGCGCCTGTTTCGTTTCTTCGAAAGTGACTTCGCGTTTGCAAACCTGTGCGAGCGTTACGGTGTGATCCAACAAGAGCGCGCGTTCGGCTGCGAGGCTTTCTTTCTCGCCGGCGAGAAAATCAATCAACTGCTCGTGGCCTTCTTTTAGAAGGATCGAGCCGTGCTGCAACGTGCCCTCGCGAAAGCGCCGTTGCGCGCTGCCGACGATTTTCTTGCCGCGCGCAACGATTTCATTGCGCGCCGCGCTCGCAAAACACGAGAGGCGCAAAGGTTTGCCGACATGAAATAATTTTTCTCCAGGCGCAAATTGCGCGTCCACGCCCAAGTAGCGCAAGCCGTGAGCAATGGCTTCGCTGATGCGGCGATAAAAATCGAGCGGCAACATTTCAAACCACGCATGGCGGCCTGGAATCACGACGCTGTAGGTCAATTCTTCCGCGTGCAAAATCGCGCGCCCGGCAGTGGGGCGGCGCGCAACGTCGATTCCGGCGGCGTGGCATTTCGCTAGATCGATCTCTTCTTCTTTCTGATGAAAGCCGAGCGAGATACAATACGGCTGCCAGCGAAACACGCGCAGCGTCGGCGTCTCGCAAAAGCCGCCGCGAAGAATAGCGGCGTCGAGGGCCATGTTGTAATCTCCGGCGTGAAAGCCGGTGTCAAGGAAGCGCCAGCGCATTTTATGTTTTCTTCAAGCTGCAAGCGGTATATACAAAGGAGGCGGATCTTGCTCAAAAAAAGGCGCACGACTAGATTTTAAGCGTGCAAACACGATCGGTTTGCCTTCCTTGCCAAAGATTTTAAGCAACTCAATGTTGTACCAGCCCATTTCGGGATCGTCTTCAGGTAAAACCACCAGCACAAAGTCATCTGGAAGGGAATCAAGCATGTGCGGCTGCTCGAGTAAATATTGCATCACTTGGCCAGTTAAAATTAGATTGCGCTCCACCGCATCTTTGGGGGGCTTTCATTTTGTTTTTAGCCATAATTCATATCTCCGGCGGTAATTTTTCCAATTCGATACCAAATCTCGAATGTCAGAGCTTCTTTGTAGTTTTGTATTGGCAGCTTTGTTTTCAGCGTAGGTTTGTAAGGGTGTAGGCGATCACAATGAGCAAAATTGTGCGCGGTATCATAGCGCATAATCGGGTGCCATACATTTTCGATATTACATTCGAGTTGAACGACAAATTCAAGTACCCTATCATGTTCACGGCTAAATTTTACTCTCACAACGTTCTCATTATCAAGAGGGCGCAAGAAACTTACAGTTCTCACCTTCACTCCTCCCTACTTTTCTTCACCCGATTATCCCTCTTTCACTCTTCGCAATGAACGCCAATACGTTCTCCACTTCCACAGTCAACTCACCGCCCTCGCGAATGCGCTGCACGGCTTGCGTCACGTTCAGTTTGGAATAATACAACGTTTTATACGCGCGCTTGAGCGCAAGCAAAGCTTCATCCGAAAAGCCGCGGCGGCGTAAGCCAATAGAGTTCAATCCTGCAAACACCAACGGATCGCCCATCGTGCGAATGTACGGCGGCACGTCCCTAGTAACGCGATACCAACCGCCGACGAAGCAGTGCTGGCCAATACGCACGAATTGATGCACCGGCACCATGCCCCCGAGGCTCGCCCAATCTTCGATGATCACGTGCCCGGCAAGATTGACCGCGTTCGCGAGAATGCAGTGATTGCCGATCACGCAATCGTGCGCAACGTGCGCATATGCCATGAGCAAGCAATCGCTGCCGACCACGGTTTTTCCGGTTTCATGCGTGCCGCGATTTAGCGTGGCGAACTCGCGAATCGTGGTGCGGTCGCCTACTTCGAGCAGAGTCTCTTCTCCTTTGAACTTCAAATCCTGCGGAGCAGTGCCGAGCACGGCGCCGGTGGAGACCCGGCACTGTTCGCCCAAACGCGTTCCCGCAGCCAAATGCGCGTGCGGCCCGATCGTGCAGCCTTTGCCGACGCGCACGTTGCTTTCGACGATGACATACGGGCCAACCGTTACTTCTTCGGCGATTTCAGCCTTGGGGTCAATGATGGCAGTCGAGTGGAGATTTTTCACGTGGCGAAATCCGGTTCAATTGTAAAAGTTTAGCTGTTGGATCCCGGAGTGCAAAACTTTAGTTTTGTGAAGATAAATCATCGCACTCCGCCTTTCAATTGCGATTCACGACCGCGGCGGAAAGCTCGGCTTCGCACGCCAGATCGTTGCCGACGTAAGCCTTGCCCGACATGCGACACATGGTTTGCCGCAGCTTGAGCATTTCCACTTCGAAACGCAGTTGGTCCCCGGGACGCACCGGCTTGCGGAATTTCACTTTGTCAAGGCCGGTGAAATACACCAGCTTCTCTTCGGGCCGGTCTTGCGTGTTGAGCAACAGCACGCCGCCGATTTGCGCCATGGCTTCGAGAATGAGCACGCCCGGCATGATAGGATGATCGGGGAAATGGCCTTGAAAGAAAAATTCATTGATCGTGACGTTCTTGAGGCCCACAACGCGCTCGCGCGGCTCCAATTCCAAAATGCGATCGACGAGCAGGAACGGATAACGATGCGGCAGAATGCGCTGAATCGCCTGCGCGTCGAAAACATAATCGCCCGAAGTCTTGCCTTGATACTTCGAAGTGATCTGAATCTTCTCGTATTCCTTGCGAATTTTCTTCACCAGCTCGACGTTCGCGGCGTGGCCGGAGCGCGCGGCTTGAATGTGCGCCTTGAGCGGCACGCCGAGCAGCGCCAAATCGCCGAGCAGATCCAAAGCTTTGTGGCGCACCGGCTCGTTTTTAAAACGCAGCGGCGTGCTGGCAAGATAGCCGTTCATTTCGAATTTCACATCAGTCGTCACGTGCAGCATTTCTTTCAAACGGCTGATCTCGCTCTTGTCAACTTCACGGTCGATGATCACGATGGCGTTGTCGAGATTGCCGCCTTTGATCAAGCCGTTTTTATAGAGCGCTTCCACTTCGGAGAGAAAACAGAACGTGCGCGCAGGCGCGAACTCGGTTTCGAACTCGTCCTTCATCGAATAAATCGCGGTGTATTGCGTGCCCAGCGCCGGGTTTTTATAGTCGATCAAAAACGTGATGCGAAACTCATCCGAAGGAAAAACCACGATATCCACGCCGCGTTTGTCTTCGGAATAGACGATGGTTTTTTCGATAACGAGATAATCGCGCGGCGAATCTTGTTGCGCGACTCCGGCTTCTTTGAGCGTTTGCACGAACGGCAACGCGCTGCCGTCGATCACCGGCGGCTCGTTGTTGTCAAGCTCGACAACGACGTTGTCGATGCTCAAACCCGCGATCGCGGCCAGCACGTGCTCGACCGTGTGCACGATCACCGGCCCTTTGCCAATCGTCGTGCCGCGCGAGATGTCGATCACGTTCTCGATGTCAGCTTTGAGTTGCGGACTGCCCTCCAAATCCGCGCGGCGAAAATAAATGCCGGTGTTCGGCGGCGCGGGATGGAACGTCATATTCGATTTGTTGCCGGTGTGCAAGCCCACACCGGAGATGGTCGCAGACTTACCGATGGTTTGCTGATTTTCCAGCATCGCTCCTCCGTTACAGACAAACCGCAGCAAATTTTTATAATTGAAAATGCTTCACAGAAAAAAAGCTTCAAGGCAAAACGATTTAACGGCAAAATGATTAAAAGACAAGCACGTCGAAGGTCTCTTAGCTTCATGCCTCAGAGCACGAGTTCATGCAATTTTTCTTTATAGCATTTCAATCATTTTGCCATAAAATAATTTTGCCTTAAGACGTGGTATCATCACAAGCGTTCTTCTGTATCGTCTTGCGCATTTTCAGGCAAGGCAATTTGACTCGATTGGCCGCCGGTCTTCAACATTTTTTCCAAAGCACGCACGCGCTTGAGCAGGTCGGGAAGATAGCGCAACGCCGCTTCTTCGCGCTTGGCTTTATTGTGCTCGCGCGCGGGATAGCCGGAAACCATAATGCCAGCTTTGACGGATTTGGTCACGCCGGCTTGCGCACCGAGTATGGCGCGGTCGCCGATTTTGATATGGCCGACAAACCCAACCTGCCCGGCAATCGTGACGTCGCGGCCAATTGTGGTGCTGCCGGAAATGCCGGTTTGCGCGGCGATCACCGTGTTCTCCCCGATAAAAACATTATGCGCGACATGCACGAGATTATCCAGCTTCACGCCGCGACTGAGGCGCGTTTCGCCAAACGTGCCGCGATCAATACAACAATTCGCGCCGATCTCGACTTCATCTTCGAGCACCACCGTGCCGAGGTGCGGAATCTTGTGATACTTGCCCTCGTGCGGCACATAGCCGAATCCGTCGGAGCCAATCACCGCGCCGTATTGCACGATGACGTTGCTGCCGATTTGCACTTCGTGGCCGACATGCACGCCTTGAAAGAGCATGGTATTCGCGCCAATGCGCGTGCGTGCGCCGATATAACATTGCGGCCCGATTTGCACGTCTTCGCCGATCTCACAATCTTCTGAAATAATTGCCAGCGGTCCTATCGCAACATTCGCCGCGAGTCGCGCGCCTTTGCCGATCTGCGCCGTGGGGTGAATGCCAATCGCCGTTTGCGGAAGAGGAACATAACGCTTGAGCACTTGCACGAAGGCGAGATACGGATTCGCGACGCGAATGAGCGTACAACGCAACTCCGCAGACAACTCCGATTTGCGGTCCACGAAAATCGCGGCCGCCAAAGTTTTGTGAAGGTACTCAAGAAAGCGCGATTGCGCAATGAAAGACAAATCACCCGCCTGCGCGCTTTCGATCGGGGCAATGCCGGTGATCAATGTGTTCGCGTCGCCGAGAATTTCGCCTTGTGTAAGGCTGGCAATCTCGTGCGCGTGAAGGGGGAAAAGCTTCAAACTGGCTCCTTGAAAAAAGGCTTGTAGCAGGCCGTATCTAATGAGTTTTGATCTTCAAAATCGGTAATCGCCCCATAAGATATGTCATTCAGAAGGAAACCTTTTTCGTTCTGGGCGCCAACTCCAGCGCTTAAAAAGGTTCCTTCTGAATGACATGACCCTGGAGGGCTCGTTTGATTACCGATTTTGATCGTCAAATTTCATAAGGCGCGACTACGAACGCAGTTCTCCCAAAATAAACAGATGCCCTGACCGATCTCTCGCAAGGACGAAAGAACAACCAGGGCATCATTTTTAACTCGCACAAACTTATTTGGTCGTGGTTTTGGGAGCAGCAGCTCCGACGGCCTTGTTCAACTCCTCCAAAACTTTGGCGGTCAAATCCGGCTGGCCCGCGCCGACGTGAACGATGTTGCCCTGCACCACGTCGAAGATATAATCGAATTTTTCATCGGTGCCGACTTTGCGAATAACGCCGTTGATTTTGTCGATCACGGGCTTCATCAAATCCGCCTGCTTCTTATACGCCTCGCCTTGCGTACCCCATTTTTCCTGTTGAAACTGCTGGAAGCGCAGATAGAGATTCTGCAAATCCGCCTCTTTCTCTTTGCGCTTCTCGTCGCTCAAGAGCAAGGCTTGCGATTCAAGCTCGTCTTGCTTGGTTTGCAATTCGCGCTGCATGTTGCGCGCTTCTTCTTCCCAACCTTTGTTGATCTCGGCCAATTGCTTTTGCGCGTCTTGGGCTTCTTTATAGCTCTCGAGAATTTTTTGTGAATCCACATAGCCCAACTTGATTTGCGCAGAAACCGGATTGGCAACTGCGAACGTGGCGGCTACCACTGTTGCGCCGACCCACGACAATGCTGTTTTCACTCCAACCTCCTTCGTTGATGCAAATCTGAACATGATTTTTCTCGTTTGTTTAAAAACTTTTTCCAAAAACAAAATGCGGTTTCCATTTGCCTTGGCGTTGTCCGGTTGCTTCGTCGAAATAATCGAACCCGTAGGCATAATCAAATCCGATGACGCCGAGCAGCGGCATAAAGACGCGCGCGCCCACGCCGACGGAACGGCGCAGATCATTCGGATTCGTGCGGGAAAGGTCGGGCCAAGTGTTGCCTGCTTCCGCGAACGCCAAGCCGAACACCGTGGGATTGGGCGCGATCGGCACGCGCAATTCGAGCTGGTACTTCAGCATGGTTTTGTGCAATTGTTGATTCTGGCTGCGCAAAGGGTCTTCGTAGCCGCGCAGCGCGATCGAATTGGTCAAGCCTTCGCCGCCCATAAAGAAATGCTCGATGGGAGGAATACGGCTGTCGGTGGTAATCTTGTCGATGTAACCGACTTTGAAGCTGGTAAACAACACCAATTGCCAAAACGAGGGGAAGAACCAATCCGCTTCGAACTGGTGCTTGTGATAACCGACGTTGCCTTGCAACGGGCCGCCCGCCAGTTCCGTAGTCAACGTCACTTGCGAGCCTGCGGTTGGAAATTCCGGACGATTCAAGCTGTTGCGGCTGAAGATGTGCGTGAGCGAGCTGGTAAAATAGTTAAAATCATCGCTCGGCAAATCGAAATATTCGGAAGACTGCAAACGGTAAATCCAGTCGGTGCGAAAATAATTGTCCGGCCAACGCAAGCGCCGACCGATGCGCAGAGAGCCGCCGCGCGTGAGGCCCGCATAATAATTGTAATATGCGCCGCCGGCTCCGCTGAGAATCTGATCGTTAGAAGAAATGCGCGAGCGTCGCGTATCGTAAAGGCTGATGCTCGCCAACGTCGGCGAATCGAACAACCACGGCTCCGTGAACCCGAGTTGAAACGAGCGATAATAACGCCCGAAATTCCAATCAAACGAAAGCCGCTGGCCCGTGCCGAAAAGATTGTTCATGGCCACGCCGATGGAGCCGATGATCTTGTCGCGCTCGCTCCAGCCTGCGCTCATGTTCGCCGTGTCCGTGGATTTCTCCACGACCTCCATCATGACATCGACTTTTTCATCGTCGATCGGCTTGACGTCCGGCTTCACGTCCGAGAAATAATTCAACACAAAAACTTCACGCTGGCTGCGAATCAACATATCGCGGCTGAACGTGTCGCCGGGCCGCACGTACAATTCGCGGCGAATGACCTTCTCTTTGGTTTTGGTGTTGCCGGAAATTAGAATTTTGTTGACGGTGACGGCGTTGCCTTCGGTCACGAGGAAGTGCAGGTCGATGGTGTCTCCCTGCGCCTGCTTTTCCACCGGATTGACCGTGGCGAAAATATAGCCCGAATCATAATACATGCTGCCGAGCCGCTCGACCACGGCTTCTTGCAGTTTTTTGGAACTGTAGGTTTCGCCTTTAGAAAAACCCAATCGACTCGCGAGCAGCCAATGGGGGAAGAGTTTGTTGCCTTCCCAAGTGATGTTGCCGAAATAATGCTTCGCGCCTTCATCGACCCAGATGTCGATGAACATGTCGTTCTTCGCTGCACTATAGTAAATCGAGTCGCGGAGAATCTCGGCATTGCGGAAGCCGTTGGCGCGGTAGAAATCCAAAACCTTGGCTTGATCTTCTAAAAATTTTTCCTCGTCAAAATCGCCGCCGCCCAAGAGCCCGTTCTGTTTGGTGCCTTTCATTTGCTTGCGCAGCTTTTTGTTGGAAAAGGCCTGGTTGCCATGAAAGGTGACGGTCTTGATTTGAACCTTGCTGCCCTCTTCGATTTTGACGTTCAGGTTGACTTGTCCCTCTTCTTCCGCAGGCGCGGTTGCAGGTGAGATTTCAGCGAGGAGATAGCCCTTCTCTTCATAAAGCTTCGCGAGCTTGCGTCGCGTGCGCGTCACTTCGCGCGGGCTGATGACCTGGCCTTTGAAAAAAGTCAGCTCTTTTTCGAGGTCTTTCTTTTTGATCTTCTTATTGCCCTCGAGCTCGATCTTGTTCAAACGGGGAAATTCGCTGACTTTGATGGTGACATAAATGCCGTCGCCCACTCTGCGGTCGAGCAAAATTTCGACGTCCTCGAACATCTCGAGACTATAAAGCTGGCGAATGGCGCTTTGCACGTCATCGCCGGTGATCGTTTCACCGATGGCAAGCCCGGAGCTGAGCTTGATGAAATTGCCGTCCGCAGTTTTATTGCCTTCGACGGAGATTCCCAAAACCTTAAAGGAATTTTGGCGCTGCTGGGCGTGAACGAAAGAGGCGGAGCTAGTGGCGGCCACAAGGGCCAATACGAGGTGAGCAAACAACCGATGCCGCATTTTTTTCTTCATCATTTAAACCATGCTTGTTGTTTAACGGGGCGAAATAGTAGCGATTTTTTGCCCGAATGTAAAGGAGATTTTTCGAGCGAAAACACCCTTGCGAAGGTTTCGAACCTTCGCAAGGGTGCGAGGTATCAGACTCTCGAAGGAGCAATTAAGTTTCGTGGAGTTTGGAGGGAGAGCTGCTAAGGTTAACGAGGCGCTTGCAATACGATGAAGAATCTCGTGCAAAAGCCCTCGTTGCTCGGCACGAAGAAAATTTCATTGTCAAACAACGAGGACGCTCTTCTAGACGCTAAGGTTCCGCAAAGAAAAGCAAAAGAAAAAACTTTGCGGTAACTTTGCGTCTCTGCGTCTTTGCGTGCGCTTTTGTTTTTGGTTGTGGCTTGTCCGCGGTGTGCGTGGGGCGTTTTAATCCTCAACCCGTTTCCAAACTTGCGTCCGCGTAAACGGGCCGAGATGGCCGCGCACTTTGAGTTGATCGGCAGCTTGCAGCCACAGCGAGCACGAATAACTCTTGCCGTTGGCCGGATCGAGAATTTTTCCGCCTTCCCATTTGTCGTCTTGTTGCTCCAGGCCTGATAAGATCCGCAAGCCCACGATTTTTTGCCCGCGCAAATCCCCGTTGCAGGCGAGGCAGCGCGCTTCCGGCCCCTCATCAGGCATGAGAAACGTTTGCAAGACGCGCCCCTCCAATTTGCCATCGCGCCACTCAATTTGAATGATTGAACTCAGCTTGTCATGCTCTTCGTTAAAAATCTGCCAAAGCCCTTCCGGCGAGCCCGCTTTCGGTTTCAAAAATTTTTACGATTGCCAGCGTGTCGCCGTTCGCTTCATCGAACGTAAGCCAACGGCCCACTGGCGAGGGCGCAAAGGCGGCAGCGTTTGACGTCAGAGCAAAAGCCAGCGTCCAAGTCATGATGAGGCTACTCATGCGTCTCCTCCTTTTTCCTTTCCTTCACTTCCGCAAAAGCCTCATGATAGTGAGGATCGGTGGTATGCATCCACTCATCCCACCAGGTAAAGTAAAGCCCGTAATTCGAGGTGAAACGTTCATGATGCAAATTGTGATGTGTGGAAGTGGTGTGCCAGCTCAACCACTTGTTGCGGGTAAAGCCTTTGGGGAAAAATTCGAAGCCGAGATGCCCGAGCACGTTGCGCACGATCATGTAGGTGAGGAAAACCAGCAGCGTCGCCGGATGCAGCGGCAGAATAAAAACCATCACCACATAGCTCAACGCTTGCACGACGGCTTCATAAGGATGGAAAGAATAAGCCGCCCACGGCGAAGGATTCGTGGACATGTGATGCACTTTATGAACGCGCGGATAGAGGCGGGGATGGTGCATGAGGCGATGCGTCCAGTAGAAATACGCGTCGTGAAAAACGATCATGAGCGCCAAGCTGAGAAAGAAATAAGCCCGGCCATGCTCCGCGAAGTCCAAATAGATTTGCGTGTATCCAGCTTGCCGCGCGGTATAAATGCCGAAGCCAACGGCTGAAAAAATGACAATCGTGCTCAGCGAATAGCGCACCTCGTGCCAGAGGCGCGAGGCTTTGGGAAATTGCCGTTGAATGAAGCGATGCCTAAGCGGCTTGCGCGTCACCACCCAAAACGCGAGGAAGGCCGTCCCCGCAACCAGAAAGTAGCGCAGAAAATCCGTCAACAGAATGTGCGGGTAAACTTCGAACCACTGCAAGGTTTCCATTGTTCATCTCCTTGTTATACGGACAAAGGGTTGGTTTGTAATCCCTCCCGGGGCTGTCATTCAGAAGGAAACCTTTTACGCGCTGGAGAAACAACTCGTCAGGAGGTTGTGCCAGGTGCTGAAAAGGATTCCTACTGAATGACATTATGTGGGGCGTTAGAAACTAATCCGCTATTTGTATAAAAAGTTGAGATTGCAAAAAACTTGGCCGAAGATAAGCAAACAAGTTTCGCGCAATCCACCTCAGGCCGAAAAAGCCTTGCAGATTTCGAAATCAATGAGCTTTTGCTTTGTGGAAAATTGAAAAGCGAAGGGAGAGAGTGAAGATTCGTAACCCACGAGCATGTTCCGTCACGGCTTGGCCGCGGCTAGCATTGATGACCAGTTATTACTCCGAGCGCAATATTAGGTTACACTTTCCCCTCCTCACATGTCATTCTGAAAGAATCTTTTTACTCGCTGGAGATACTACCGCGCGCTTAAAAAGGTTACCACGAAAATGCGTCGTAGCGCAGGCTTCCAGCCTGCATGCAGACAAGGATGTCTGCGCTACGTTTTCATCATGCGCGGGTGGCCAAACGGCCATGGCAATTCCTCCTGAATGACAGCGCTAGAGGTGCGAAGTGGAATCTATTTTATGCTCGGAGTAGTAATGCCACGGCCCAGCCGTGGCAGATCGAACCCATTCACCGGAAGAAACCTAATCGCGCGCGTGGCTCTTGCGATAGGTGGTCGGCGTCAAGCCGGTTTGGCGTTTGAATGCGCTGTTGAACGGGCCGAGCGATTGATAGCCGAGGTGGTAGGCAATTTCCAAAATGGTCAAGTTGGCGCGCGTGGCATCGAGCAAAATTTCGCAAGCCTCTTGCACGCGGTATTGATTCAAGAAGTCGTTGAAGTTGCGAAAGCCCATGTGCCGGTTGATCAAGCGGCGCACTTTGTATTCTTTCTCGCCGAGTTTTTTAGCCAGGAGCGTGATCGTCAATCCTTCTTCGCGATAAACCTTGTCCTGCCCCAAAAGCTTCTGAAGTTTACTCATCAACTCTGCGGGCGGCGGTTCGAAAGCGGGCGCGGGTTCCGGTTGCGCGATAAAAAACCCCGAGCGAAACTCCAAAGTGTGCGCGGCAAAATAACCGGTCACGGATAAAATTGCCAGCTTGTGCAAAAACTCCAACGGCTGTGGTGAAGCGGTCTGCGACAGAACGATCTCGGCTAGCAGCGTCAAGCTCGCCAATCCGGCGGTCAAGATGATGAAATGCGCGCGAAAGCGCGCGCGCGCTTCGATCAAGTCGTCTTTGCGCCCGACATACGCGCTGAAGGCCGCCAGCAGCACAAAGACCAATGAGAGAGCTTGCGGAAGAAAGCTGCCCAGCGTTTTTACGAGGCGGTTGGTCGTTGCCAAAACTGAAGTATTCAGAAAGTAGATGCCGTAATCGACGAGCACGACCACGGCGAGAAGAATGAAATGCCGCCCGCGCAGCGCAAAATGGTCTTCGAAAAGGGCGCGGGCCACGAACCACAAGAGCAGTGGAATAGCGAACGCCCCGGCTAAAAGAAAGTATGCGAGCGGTGATTGCCAAGCCGGCGGCCAATCGACGATCAAATAGGAAATGAGAGCGGCAGAAAAGGCGAGAGAAAGATAGACATGTTGGTCGCGGCGGCGGACGCGGAACAACATGACGCCGAGGAGCAGCAAAATGCCGATCGCCATCACGCGCAACACGTCTGTGGCAAACATCCAGTTCATGAGAAAATTTGAAGTGGACCCTTTGATTTGCAAATTCGGCAATCGCACGCACCTCCCCCCAAAGTGTCATTCCGAAGGAATCCCTTTTCGCTCTGGGCGCTTACTCCAGCGCTTAAAAAGATTCCTCCTGAATGACACGGTGAGGGAGGTCTCGCCTAATTATTGGTCGTGATCGTCAAACTTATTACTTGGAGCGAAATATAGGTTACACTTCTCCCTCCTTGCATGTCATTCAGAAGGAAACTTTTTACGTGCTGGAGATGCTGCCCAGTGCTTAAAAAGATTCCTCCTGAATGACAGTAAGAGAGGCGCGGAGTGTAACCTATTTTGTGCTCGGAGTAGTATATGGCGCTAGGACGAACTCGATCACTTCCCGTCTTTCAACGGAAACTCCACCGGAAAAGAGTGCCGCAGCCAGATGCGCGGATCGGCTTTGTCCTTGGAGAGCAGAGGATTGTAATCGTATTCGAACTGCAAGAGCATCGAAGGATTGAGGCGATATTCCAGGCCCAGCCGATGGCGGAGCTGAAGGTTGTAATACAAATTCGCGATCTTGTCTTCCGTCGCGTCGAGCAGCTCGCTTTCCACCAAGCCGGTTTCAACCTGGCCGACGTAGAGCAAATATAGATTGTTCGAAAGATGTTTGCCCAAAGTGAGTCGGCTGCTGCGCAACAACGAAGGCCGCCCGCCGATGACCGCGTTCAACGGCAGCGAAGCGTTCAACGCGTTGTTCGAAGTCAACAGATTGCGCGTGAAGCGCGAGCTGAAGCGCACCACGTCCAGCCCCAGCTTGCGTTCGAGCGCGCGTTCCACCGGACGCAGGAACGGACGGATGATGAGATGATCCGTGCCGATGCTCACCGCGTCTTTGGCATTCTGCCCCAAACGCTCCACCGAATAACCCAGGGTCGCGAGCAGCTGTTCCTGCGTGTCGCCCAACAAGCTGGGATGATCTGAAGAAAGTTTGAAGAACGCGTTTTGAAAACGGCCGCGCGGCAACTCCTGCCCGGTCGCGGGATCCAACGTGTAAAGCGTGAGATGAACATTGTAAGGAAAATTCGTGGAGTCCGTGATGACCGTATGCCCGCGACCGTAGACGATCGGCCGCCAATCGCTGCGGTCGAACTCTGCGCCGCAATTTTCCACTTGAAAACTCATGTCGAGATATTCCACCACGCCGCGCCGCGAAGTGATCTTGCCTTCCATAAAAAAAGTGCTGTCTGCCAACACGCCCTGCAGCTTGAGGCGGCTCTCTTCGTCGTCGAGGCCGAGGCTCACGAACACCTCATCCACCGCGGTGGGAATCGAGATCACATAGCGATTGTCGCGGCGGCTCTTGGCCATCACGTTCCAATTGAGATTCATCAAAACTTTCAGCATGGTGGAATCCGCTTCCGCGCCTGCATCGAACGGAAATTGAAAATTCACGTTCTCCATTTCAAAACTGCCAGAGAGCACGGGATGCGCCCAGGGTCCGGAGATGATGAACTCGTCCGCGTCGCCGCGCATCGTCGTGGAATCCCGCAAGCCCGTGATCCAAAATCTTCCCGTCTCGTGTTTTTGCATCAAGCCCGGAATGTTGAGCGGCAAGCCGTTCGCGCCGGATTTGAGAAAGAGCGCGCCCAAGTGAAGCTGCGAATCGCTCAAACGCAGCGGGCGCGGCAAAAGCGAATCGGGCGCAATGCTCGCGCTCTTTTGCAGAAAATTCTCCGCGACAGTCATGGGCAACGGCGGCACGCGCTCCTCGTTGCGGATTGTAAAAGTGGCGTCGTCGATCTTGCCTTGCAAGCGGCGCACTTCGATGAATGTGCCACGCTCGTCCGTCGCCAACTCGCCGCTGAGTTCCTTGATCTCCGGCGCGATCTTCGTCAACTGCAAACGTTCCGCTAAAAACGTGAGACGCGAATCGGGCACGCGCAATTTTTTATATGGCCCGAACAAGCGCAGGCGCAATTTGCCCGTGCTCTGCGCGGCTTTGAAGTAGTCCGTCAATTCCGGCAGCGGCGCGAGGAAATTGCCTTCGCCTTGCGCGAAAATGTCCAGGTTGCCTGAGTCATCGAAGGGCAGAAAGCCCGCGCCTTCCAATGCAAAAGCGTTGTTTTTGGAATAAGCCATGCGCGGAAGATACATGCCGTAACGCGAAATCGTTGCGGCTTTGCCGTTCGCGGGCGGCAAGTCGATATTCGCTTCCAACGCATCGAAGCTGAACCAGCGCACCGCGCCCTCGCGCACCGTGATTTTTCCCGAAAGCGCAATGCCTTCGGTATTCAGAAAATTTTTGAGCGGGCCTTCGGCTTTCACGTCGAGCGAAAGCGCGCCGCGAAATTTATCCGGCGGCACGTCCGCGAGCGCTTGCAAAAACTCCTCGCTCTTCATGCCCGCGCCTTGCAGTTCGATTTGCAAAGTTTGCGCGCTGCGCGAGTAACGCGCTTGCGCGTTGAGATAAGGCCGCTGATCTTTTTCAATATTCAAAGCGGAAAGCTGCCAACCCGCGCTGTCGAGGTGCGCTTCGCCGCGCGCGGAAAAATTTCCAATCTCGTTGAAGAAGCCGTCATACAACCAAAAGTTGCCCTGGCCGAGCGGCTCATCCAACGTGCCGCGCAATTTCATTTCGCCAAAAAGGCGGCCGCGATAACGCGGTTGGCCGAAACGCCGGTCGTCGAGCAAACGCGCCAAATCCGCGTCCAACAACCGCAGATGGCCTTGCAGCTCGCGGCGGCCACGCGTGCGCAATTCCAAATTGCCGGAGAGCCAATTCTCGCAGTGCAAATCGGAAATCGTGATCACGCTGTCTTGCGCGTGGCAGGTGTAGCTCGCCGTGAAGCCGCTTGGCGTCCCTGGAAAAAACTGCAGCGTGCCCGAAATCACGCGCTCATTCTTGACGAGCGGCAGCATGTAGCCGTTGAGTTGAAACCACGCCGCGCCGTTGGATTTTTTTCGCGCATTCGCTTGCCACGTGAGACTATCGAGATGCCCGGCGAGCGCGAAATCGAAATCCAGGTCCGCAGAAATCGAACGCGCCCACTCTTCCCCGAACCACGTCGACAACAATTCCGCTTCCAAACCTTGCACGCGAAACAACGGTTGCTTGCTCCATCGCCAAACTTGCGCAGTGAGATGCGAACTGCGATCAGGCCGTTGCGCCTCCACGTGCAAAGTATCCTCGCGCAAAGTAAAATCGCCCAGCCAACGCAGTCCCGTAGCGGCGGGATCACGCATAAGGTCGCATTGCAGTTTGCCCGCAATGCGAGGTTGCGCCAAATCGCCGGTGATGCGCGCGCGTGTGGTGAGTTGAAGCTGAGGCGGGTTCGCAGCGTTCTGCGCTGAATCCGTTGAAATTTGCCAGAGCTTGATCGCGTGCAGATTAAAATTCCCTTCGGTGAGCACGGTGAGATCGAGCGGAAACTGCGGAGCGTTGCAATCGATCTTGCCCCAGCCTTCCCAGTTGATGGGTTGCGCCGCGTCTTTGTTCTTTTCATCTAAAGAAAGAGCAAACGCGCCGCGACCTTGCCAGCGCAGCTCATGATTCGAAATGACGTGTTGCAAACTGTCGCGGCGTTGCGGCGCATACCAAAACTCCGATTCGAGATGTTGAATGCGTTTGCCGTAAAGGCCGCCGTTGCGGTTGGAGAGTTTGAGATATAGACGCGGCGATTGCCATGCGCCGTATAAATTCGCCGTCAGTTGCCAAACGCCGGAAACGGGAGCTTCACCATTTTCTTTTTGAGATAGAAAAGGCGCAAGCAATTTGACGGGTTCCAATGCTTCGCAGGAAAACTCGAGGTCGAGTTCATGTTCGTCAAATGCGGGCGAAGTTGCAGGCGCGCTTGAATCAGTGGCGGCGTTGGCAGAGGGCAAAGCGCGTTGCGCGATTTCTTGCAGCGTTTGAAAAAACGGCAACCGCATCACATTCACGCGCCCGGCGAGTTGCACGGGCTGGGCGTTGAGCAATTGCCGGCAACTATCGACGAGCAGCCAGCCTTTCTCCAGCCGCGCATTGAGATGAAGAGAATCTATACGAATCGGCTCGTTGCGAAAAGCGCGCGCCGCGCGCTCGAAAAAATTATTCGCGGCCGATTGCGTTTCTTGCCGCGCAGAATCGGGCCAATAGAGCAGTTGCCCGCCGCGCAGAGCAAGCTCGCCATCCAAACGCACACCTTCGTTCTGTTGCGCGCGCGCGAATAAAATTTTGCCGCTGAGCGCGCCGTTGGTCATTTCCACCCGGCCCGGCACACGCAACGGCAACGGCCCGCGATGCCGCCAATCCTCCACTTCCAGCGCGAGCGAATCCAGCGCGAGATAACGCAGATCAATTTCCGTGGAGAGCGTCAACTCCGAGCTTGCCAAGCGCGCCAATTGTCCGTGAATTTTAAGCTGCGCTTTCCAATTGCCCAACGCGCGCACCCAGCCGTTGATTTCGCGCAGCACTTCGGTTTCACCGGAAAGCGCGCTGCTATCTTGCAACACAATGCGCCCATGATTCAACTCGATGGTTTCGACGACGCCATATTCGCCGGCAAGCTGCTGCCAGGAAGTGTCCGCAATAGAAGTGTGATTTGAGTTTAATGTATCGACACGGTTTGTAGAGAGAAAAGAAGCTTTGGAGAGAACGAGCGTGGGATTCAAAATGCTGATGCGCAACACCCGTTTTTGCGGTTTGAAGAAAGAGCGCAAGAGATCCCAATAACCAAAACGCACCGTGACCTCTTCCGCCCGCACAAGAAAACGTTGCTCCGCATGCTCAGCGGGATGATACGCGACGTCATAAAGATCGACGCCGCGCATGCGCACGCGCAACGAGTCATAGCGCACGCTCTCGCCGAACTGCTGTTGGAGATTGCGCACGACAAAGGCTTCGAGCCAAGCTTGATCGTCGTAGAGCGTCCAAATCCAAAAACCGCCGACGAGGCCGAGAACGGCCGCGAGCAGGAAGAAAAGGCGGCTTCTTTTTCTCGTGCGCATAGGCATCGCGAGGGATTATTGAATTGCTGGATTGTTGGATTGCTGGATCGTTGGAGTATTGGGGTGGTGGAGTATTGGAGTGATAGAGTTTGGGAGTCGTGGGTTGTTGGAGCGAGAGAGGGTTCGTATTACGAAAACATCACTCCAACAATCCATCACTCCAAAAATCCACTACTCCACAACTCCAACCATCCATCGATCCAATTGCAGTTGCTCGCTTACTTTGCCGAAGCGGCGCTCGCGCTTTTGATAATCGAGCAGCGCTTCATAAAACTCCTGGCGGCGGAAATCGGGCCACAACGCATTGGTGACGTAGATCTCCGTGTACGCGAGCTGCCACAACAGAAAGTTGCTGAGACGTAGTTCGCCGCTGGTGCGGATCAACAAATCCGGGTCGGGGATTTCGGAGGTGTATAAGCAAGATGAAATGGTTTCGTCGTCAATCGCGCCGGGCTGCAAGCGGCCGGCATGCACCTCATCGGCGATGCGGCGCATCGCGTCCGTAATTTCCTGCCGGCTGGAATAACTCAGCGCAAGGTTGAGCGTGAGGCCGGTATTCTTGCGCAACACGCGTTTCGCATGCTCCATGCCTTGCCGCGCGAGATACGGCAAATCCTGCATGCGGCCGATCGTGGTGAGCCGCACGTTGTTGCGATTCAACTCATCCACTTCGGCGCGGATCGTGGTGATGAGCAATGACATCAATGCTGCGACTTCGCTTTTGGGGCGGTTCCAATTTTCCGTTGAGAACGTATAGAGCGTGAGATAGCGCAAATCGAGCTCGCCGGCCGCGCGCACGATTTCGCGCACGGAGTTGATGCCTTCGCGATGGCCCTCCACGCGCGGGCGATTGCGCTGCTTGGCCCAACGTCCGTTGCCATCCATAATGATCGCTACGTGCTCGGGCAAAGGCCCGGCTTGGAGTCGTTTCACATATTCCGCATTGCTATTGCGATCTTCCTGATGTAACTCGTGCGCGCGCAAGTCTCGCGCGTGCGCCTTGCCATTTCTGTCCTGCTGATGTTCCAAGTCATTCACCTCGAAATCTTGCGACCGGCCAGAGTCTCAATTTCAGTTCGCCTCGCTGCGCTTCTCTCGCCGGCGTCGCTATGTCTGTTTATGTCCAATGATCCTGATATGAAAAAGCCCAGCTTGAGAGACTGGGGCCTGTTCATGATGAAGATTTTTTAAGCGCGGAAAAATACTTGCCGAGCTAGACAAAATCAAGCGAAATATCCGCGCATATGAACCCTTGCGAAGGTTGCGAACCTTCGCAAGGGTTTTTGCAACGAAGCCAAGAAGTAGTTACAAACAGCGCGCTTTGCGAAAATTTTAGCTTGCGCCTAAAATTTAAAATCCGTTTATTGCCCGCCGTTTTTCACGATTCGCCTCATGTGGAATGATATACCGTCCTCATGGAAGAGGACGGCATCACTGCCGAGGCTGAAATTAAACCATAACGAAGAACTATGCCCGACAAGGAGGTCCGACACATGTTCAAGTTCAAATCCCGCGAGCTCGATCTCATCGAGATTCTTCCCGCTTCTTCCCCGGCTTTGAAACACAACCTCGAGCAAATCATCGAGGATTCTTCCAAATGGAACGCCGCGATCGCCAGCCTCGACCACGACACCGGCACGTATCGCATCGTTTTGGAAGGCACGCTGCGCCAGCCGCAAAACAACAATTAGCTTTTACGCGTGTTCCCAAACTCCGGTTTGGGAACACCCCTGCTCGTGAAACTCCGTTTCCGGTTTTGCGATTTGCGCTCGAAACGGAGTTTCAACCGCAAGCGTATTTCAGAAAAAGCCTGAAAACCGCCCCCCGATTTACCTCAGCTTCAAACACTCCTCACAGCGCAACGGCCGGCAATACAACTTCTGCAAATAGAGCAAGCCTTGCTGTTCGCGCGCGCCCCTCGCAATTTTCGCGCGCACTGGAAACATGCACGACAATTGCTCGCGCATCGTGCGCGTGATTTGGTTCTCTTGCAATTTCGGCAGCAGGCTGTACGCCTCTTGCACTTGATTTTGCCGCACGGCCTCACCCGCTTCGCGAAAATAAAACCACAAACCGGGCAGAATGATATTCACCAAAATATCCAGCGCGCGTTCGCGGCCGAGCAGGTCTCCGATCACAGCCCGCGCAGATAGCTTGCGGCCGCGCAAATCATAGTGCGCTTGCCAAAAACCCGCGGCCGGGCAAAGGAAAAATTGCAGCGCCTCGCTCACGAGCTTCTTCGGCTCGTTTCCCACCGCAGTGACCGTTGCGGCAAGATGCTCCAAAATTCCCTGACGATAAAATTTCAGAATCAATTGACTCAGCGCCGCAAGCCGGCGCGTGGGAAAATTCGGCGGCCGCAAACGGAAGAAGCGCCATACTTCGAGGCGCAGCGGACGAATTTGCAGCGTGTGGCGCAACTCTTCCCACAGCATTTTTCTGGGAAAAATAAAAGCCGCGATCTCGGCCTCGGCCTGCGCCTCGTGCTCCACAAGAAACCCCGCAGCGCCGAACAACAGCGCATCGAGCAACAATTCCGGCGCTTGCTCGCGCGTTGCCCGCAACTCGGCGAAGAGCAATTCAATGGGTAGCAGCTCCGTCAATTTACGAAACGGCTCTTGGTTTTTATCATAACCCAACGCTTCCGCGAGGCCGCGATACACGGCTTGATCCCAGGAACTTTGCCGCACTTGCTCGGCGAGCGCTTCGGCCTTCGCTTCCAAGCGCAACCGGCTTGCGTGCTGTACGGTCGCAAAAATTTTTTCGGGAGAAGTTCGGCTCAACGGGCAGGTCAGTATCGCCGCTTCCTCGATAATAAATTCCCGCGCGAAATTTTCCGGCAAGAGCAGTTGCGGAACGCGCAAGCCGTTCTCGCGCACGATCGCAAATTCGTTTTCGGGAGAGATATCTTCGCGGAGCGCGAGATGAAGAATGACTTCGTTATAAGCAGGATCGCGATGATGGCCGTGCGCTTCCCAATCCGCGGCGTAGAGATGGCATTCAACGTCGCCTTCAACGAGCTTGCCGCCGAGGCGCAACGTTGCGCGGCGAAAATCCGGTCCGCTCGCGGAGTTATATTGGCCGGGATTCACGACCTCGAGTACAAGCCCGTCTTCCGTGCGCAAATGCGGCGCAGGGATCGCCTGCCTGCGCCAAATTTCGTGCAGCTTGGTTTCCGGGAAATCGGAATGGGTTAGCATTGCCCCTCCGCTGAAGAGTTATCAACGCCTCAATGACTGAATGACCAAATGACGGCACCGCTTCACCACTGATATCTCTGCCCACGCATTTGTTTCGGCGGTCTGATGACGTGCATGCGCTTGAGCTTCACCACTTGCTCGATGCGGCGCTCGGCCAAACGATTCGAAGCCACGTTGGTGGGCATATTCTCTTTTTGCGACAGCTCGAAAATTTGTTTGACGATGTGATAAATGCCCTCGGCTTGCTTCACCGCTTTCTCACGGTTGTAGCCTTCGACTTCATTGGCGACGTTGATCAAGCCGCCGGCGTTGATCACATAATCCGGCGCGTAGAAAATGCCTTTCTCTTTCAAAATTTTGCCGTGCTTCTTTTCATCGGCCAATTGATTGTTCGCGCCGCCGGCGATGATTTTGCACTTGAACTGCGGAATGGTTTCATCGTTGATGATCGCGCCGAGCGCGCACGGCGCAAACACGTCGCAATCAGCGCTATAAATTTTGTTCAGCTCCACTGCGGTCGCGCCGAAATCATTCACGGCTTTGTCCACGCGCTCTTGTTTGATATCCGTGATGAAAATTTTGGCTTTTTCTTTGGCGAGAAATTCGGCGAGATAATAACCCACGTGTCCGGCGCCTTGAATCGCGACTTTCTTGCCGCGCAGCGAAGGCGCGCCGAACGCCGCTTCGGCCGCTGCTTTCATGCCGTGATAAACTCCGCGCGCCGTGACCGGCGAAGGGTCGCCGCTGCCGCCGAGCGCCTCGGAAATGCCCGTGACCCATTGCGTTTCCATGCGCACCCATTCCATGTCGCGCACTTCCGTGCCCACGTCTTCCGCAGTGATATAACGTCCGGCCAGGCCTTCCACGAATCTGCCGAACGCACGGAACAGCATTTCGTTTTTATCCTTGTGCGGATCGCCGATGATGACGGCTTTGCCGCCGCCCAAATTCAACCCGGCAGCTGCGGCTTTATACGTCATGCCGCGCGCCAAACGCAGCACGTCTTCCAAGGCTTCTTCTTCGGTTTTATACGGCCACATGCGCGTGCCGCCGAGCGAAGGCCCGAGCGTGGTATCGTGAATCGCGATGATCGCGCGCAAGCCCGCGTCGTTGTCATGGCAGAACACCACTTCTTCATGATTTTGTTCGGACATCAGTTTGAAAACTTTCATGATCACCTCCCTGAAAGCTGATCGGGTTCGAAGTGTCGCAACTCGTTTGTGGATTGTGATGGAACAAATGAGGAATGCTCGCGCATGCAGCGTTAAAACGATACCGAAATTTTCTCCCAACGTCAAAACAAATTTCTACTGATTGCCATACCGAAAGAGGGTTGTTTCGTAATCCCTCCCGGACTGTCATCCACAAGGAAACCTTTTACTTGCTGGAGAAACAGCTCGTCTGGAGATTGTACCCGGTGCTTAAAAAGATTCTTGCTGAATGACATCATCCGGGGTGTTACAAACTAACCCGTCATCAGTGGTAGAAACTGTTCGTTGACTTTGTGCAAGCCGATTTCTATGTTGCGCGTGAATTATAATTTGAAAAACGTAAGCCGGGGAGATTTCCAAAACTGCTTTCATCCAGTAACGCATGATTGGCTATGCGAATTAGAGGATTGAAATGATCGCCCACAGCGCTTTCCTCTTCACTGCATGCCGGCTCTTTCTCGGCTTGTTGCTGTGTTTGTTGCCGGGATTTATTTACAGCCAACCGCAACGCCCTCCTGCTCCGCAATTCTCTCTCGCGCAATTGCGTTTTGCGCCGGTCAACTCCGCGGCGCGCCCGACGGGATTAGGCGGCGCATTCATCGGCGTCGCGAACGACGCGACTGCGGCGGGAATCAATCCTGCGGGCGTCGCTTTTTTGGCGCGTCCGGAAATCAGTTTGAGCCAGGCTTGGGGCCGCAGCCTGCGTGAATTTCCCCTCAGCGCAACTTCGGATCAACGCGAAGCCATACTTCACTTCAATAGCGCGCTCGTCAACCTCGTTTACCCCTTCAAAGGTTTTACTTTCGCCTTATATCGACGCTTGGCGTTTCGTTCGGAATTTAAATTCGAGCGCGAACAGTTTTTGACTTTTTCCACGACGCGCCCGCTCACTTTGCGCGAACAACTCGGCGCTGCGGGAAATTTCCCCGGCGTGCGCAGCGAGTTTTCTTTTGAAGTGTGGCAGGACGCGTTTGTCATCGCGAAAACGATTAAACGAGGCGTGCGTATCGGCGCGGCATTGTTGGCTACGCAACTGCGTTTCGGCTTGCACGAACAGCATTATTTCGCGCCCGAGCTTTGGCTCCAACCTGAAGTCAGCGCGGGCACGGCTGGGCCGAATCGCGCGAATGGTTTGTATCGCATCTATCATGCGCAGCGCAACGAATTTAAACCCGCGTGGAATCTCGGCGTGCTGTTCGAGCTTCACAAGAACTTCTCCGTTGGCGCGGCCTATCATCATTTGCCGAGCTACACGATTGCGCACTTGCGCGCTTTGCCTGCGTATAGTTTGCCCGACCGCACGCCGAATGACGGCAGTGATAATGCGCTTCAGTTTCAAGCCGAAGAAACCGAGACCCCGTTCGAGCTTGATCTGCCCGACAACTGGGGCTTCGGTTTGGCATGGAAGCCGGACGGCAGAAATCTCCTCGCGCTCGACGTCGTCTTTCATCGCAGCAAAACTTTATTGCAAGGTTCCGCGCAAAATCTGCCGCAAGATGATCTCTTGACCCCGGAAGGAGATTACATCGATCCGGATAATCGCGTCGATCTGGTTGCCGAAGATTTCGTTTCTCTGCGCGCCGGAGTCGAACGCTTGCTGCTCTTCTCACAGACGAAAATGCCGTTGCGGCTGGGTTTTTATAACGAGCCGCTCTTCGGCCTGCGCGTCGCTGTGGAGGATTCGAATCTCGAGAGAGAATATCCGCAAGCCGGCGCACGCTGGCATGTTGCCGGCGGCACGGGCCTCATCATCAAAAACTTCCGCTTTGAAATGAGTCTCGATTTCGCGGCCACCACAATGGAGGCGATCGGCTCCGCAGTGGTAAGCTTCTAACAGCATAAGAAATGAATACAACGAGCGCAAAAAATCCTTTCGTAGTGGGCCAATGGGTGCGCGGCGAAAAATTTTTCGGGCGCGAAGACGTCATTGCCGAGCTGCTCTTCGGCCCGCGACAAGCTTTGTGGATTGCGGCCTTGCGGCGCATGGGTAAAACTTCTTTGCTGCGCGAAGTCGAGCGCCGCGTTTTGCAAAGTGGAGAGACGGCTTTTCTCCCGCTCTATTGGGATCTCGAAGGCGCGATCGATGATGCCACCTTGCGCGAGAGCTTGTTGGCGGCGTTGGATGAAACCGCGAGCGGTTTGCGCGCCGCGCCGAGTTGGGAAAATCTTTCCACGCCGGAAGCGTTGCGCCAAATTCAACAAGAGGCCAAAGCGCAACAACGCACGCTGCTTCTGCTTTGTGATGAAGCTGAAGCCTTGCTCGCCGTGGCGCAAAACGACCCGCATCTGCTCGCGCGTTTGCGCCGCGCTTTGCAAAGCAGCGGCAATGTGCGTTGCACTCTCACCGCCACGCGCCGTCTCGCGAAACTGGAAACTCTCGACGAGGCCGGGACTTCTCCTTTTCTACACGGCTTCGCGCCGCCGCTTTATCTCTCGCCGTTGCTGGAAGCAGAGATTCAACCATTGCTCGCGCAAGCAAGTTTTTCACTCGAAACACGAAAGGAACTTTATCAACGCAGCGGCGGACATCCTTTCGTGCTGCAACTCCTCGCCAAGCGCGCGCTTGAATACAACGGAGTCGCAGAGGCCTATGAACATTTACAACACGATGAAACGCTGCACAATTTTTTTACCGTAGATTTCAACACGCTGTCGCCCGAGGAAAAATTGCTCTTGCAACAATGCGCGCAGAGCGAGGGCGTGAGCCTTTCGATGACGGCGAATACCAACGCGCGCATGGCATTGCAAACCCTGCTCGCGTTGGGTCTTGTTTGCGAGCGCGAAAACGCGTTTCATCTGCGTCTGCCGTTGTTCAAAGATTGGTTGCATCGCCAAAGGCAATCTGCGGCAACGCAGCAGATTAATCCCCAACAAGGTTTGCAACCGAAGGAGCGCGTTGGGCCGTATGAAATTTTGCAAGAGCTCGCGCGCGGCGGCATGGGCGTGGTCTATTGCGCGCGCGACGTCAATTTGCAGCGGCTCGCGGCCGTGAAGGTTTTGCGTTTAGAGTTGCTCGGCGACGAGCAGCATCGCGCGCGTTTTCTCGCGGAAGCGCGCGCGGCTTCGCTGTTTCATCATCCGCACGTGGCCACGATTTATGCGATTGAGTTCAAAGGCGAAACGCCGTGTTTGTGCATGGAGTATGTCGAAGGCCAACGTTTGGATCAATGGGCGAAGTCCGCGCCGCGCGCTTTCGCGGAGAAATTAGAGATTGCTCGACAGCTCGCCTCTGCTTTGCTCGCGGCGCACAACCTCAAGCTCGTGCATCGCGATCTCAAGCCGGGCAACGTTATGGTGCGCGCCGACGGCGTCGCCAAGCTGCTCGACTTCGGCATCGCGCGCCGGCTGGCGAGCGCGACGCGGCTGACACACACGGGCCAAATACTCGGCACGCTCGCGTATATGTCGCCGGAGCAAGCGAGCAATTTGGAAACGGATGCGCGAAGCGACGTCTTCTCCTTCGGCGTTGTGCTTTATGAATTGTTCACGAGTCAGCTGCCCTTCACGGGAGAGAACGAACTGGCGCTGGCTTACAGCCTCGTCAATGAAAATCCTCCCGGCCCTGAAACCATAAACCCGAGTTTGCCGCATGCGTTGTCGGAGTTGATCCTGCGCATGCTGGCAAAGCTGCCGCATTTGCGGCCGCAGGATACCAAGGAAGTTTTACAAATTTTGGAGGAGGCCAAGGGGCACTAGCGATTTATTTTTTTCATGGCAGTCCAGCTTCAAAACTTGTCTCATACAAAGTGCTCGAAAATTCCAAAAGAAAAAAAATCTTGGTAGAGAATTTCAAATGAACTCCCGCCGCCTTTTGAACTCGTTAGCACGGCACGCGCAGCATACTTGGCGACGTTATGACATTGCTCCCAGGCTTACTGCGGCGCTCGGCCTCGGCCTGTTCTTCTTCCTTGCGCAACAACTACGTTGCAGTTTCTCTCAGCCGCCGCTCCCCCTCACGCACGCTACGATTCTTAGCTTGTACGCTAATAATCCTTACGATCAAAACCTTCCGGATTTGCAACGGCATTATTTGCGTTGGATCCACCTCGAGCGAATAGATTCGCTTCGGCAAAACCTCGCGCAGTGGCCTTATGAGGCCGGCGTGATCTTCCACGTGTTCGCCGAAAAAAGCCTGCTGTATCGTTTTCTGAATCACAGCGACTCTTCCGCGCTCTATGCGAAAGCCGCGACGATCTTAGCCGATTTTTTTCTGAGCGCGCGCGCAGACAGCTTCTTTATCAAACGCCACGAGCTGTTGCAAAGCTTGGCGCGCGCGCGCGACGGCCGCTTGAAACAATGGGTGACTGCGAACGCGGCTTTCATTAGCTGCGTTACGCTCGACACCAAAGACTGCGAGGCCAAGAAAAATTGCTTCAGCTTCGCGCGGCTGCAATTCGAGGCTTTGGGAGACGGCAAGAAAGTCGTGGACATCATGTGGCTTTCGCATTTCTTTCGCGATCGCCAAAGTGAAAAAGCGCAAATCCTGCTTGCCAATGTTTGGCATTGGCTGCGGTTGAGCCAAAAGATCGGTTATCGCGACGGCGAATTGGAAGCCTACATGGCGGCCGCCGAAAAATTCGGCGAGCTTGGCCGGTTCGACTCTTCCTTCGCCAACTACACGCGCGCGGAAAAACTCGCCGAGCGCCTCGGTAAAACCATCACGATGGGAAATATCATCGTGGCGCGCATTGAAGACGCCGTGCAAAGCGGCGATCTGCAATGGGCGCGCGCGCAAGCCGAACAAGGCTTGCAGCTTTGCCGCGCGCGCAAGTTCCGCTACGTCGAAGCCGATGTTTTAGAAAAACTCGCGAGCATTCATCACCTTAAACAAGAATATGCGTTGGCGTTGCAGTATATGAACGACGCGATCGCGTTGCATCGCGAAGTCGCAGAGCGCATCGATCTGCCGCCGCTCTTTTTGCAGCAAGCCAAAATCTTTTTCGATTTGGGCGACCTCGGCGCTGCGCTGGCGGCGGCAGATTCAGCTTTGCAAGATTATCTCGCGCTGCAAGACCCTTCCGGAATCGCGCGCACGCTGGGCTTGATGGGATTGATCCATGCGCATGAATCAAATTGGCGACTCGCCGTCGCATGTCAAGAACGCAGCCTCGCGCTGATCGGAAGCCTCGACACGATGGCGGCTACTCGAGATTTGTGGTATAACCTCGGCGAGTTGAGAAGGAAAATGGGAGAATATGAAAAGGCCCGTGACGCCTATGCGCGCGCATGGCAATTGAGCCAGGCGCTGCGCTCAAATCTTGGGCGGGCAAAAGCATGTTTGGGATTGGGCCAAATCGCGTTGCAAAAAAACGAGCTGGAGCTCGCGCGCGTCTACATGGAAAAAGCGCTCGGCTTCGCGCAAGCTTGCGATCTGCGGGAAGTGTTGTGGCATTGCCATTACGGTTTGGCGCGCGCGTGTGAACGCATGGGCGAATATGAAAGCGCATTCGCGCATTACGAGCGCGCGCTGCAAGAGCTGGAGGCGATTCGCAATACCATTGACCGGCTCGAGTTCAACATGAGCTACTTCAGCACGGTGCAAGAAGTTTTCGATCATGCTATTGCGTTTGCATTTGACGCTCTGAAAGATCCCATGCTCGCATTGCGTTATATGGAGCAGAGCCGCGCGCGAAACCTTTTGACGCGCATGGCCATGCCCGGCGGCAGTTTCACGCCACAGAACGCTTTGGGCCTCACGCAAGCCGGCTTCGAGGTGAAAGCGCTGCAAGAAATTTTGGATGACTCTACTGCCGTGGTAGAATATCGCGTGACGAACACCGGTTGCTATCTTGCCTTTGTGACTCGCGCCGAGGTCAAAGTGATGCGGCTGTCGTTGGCGCGCTCTGAGATCGAAAACGTGGTCAAAAATTTTCGTCACACGCTCGGGGTTGATGACCCTAAAATTTTCAAGCAGCGTTTGCGCGCAGAGCGCGAAGCTTTGATCATGGAAACCGAGCGCGAATGCGTTGCCGTATATCAGCTATTGCTCGCGCCCATTGCGGAGCAGCTCGCCGCGCTGCGCCGTCTTTATATCGTGCCCGACGGGCCGCTCTTTTATCTTCCCTTTGCGGCGTTGAAGCGCGCCTCCGGAGAAAATTTTTTCCTTACTGCGATCGATTTGGCTTATGCTCCGAGCATGAGCGTGCTTAAAATTTTGCACGATCAAACGCTCCCGTTCGAAGCGGAAAAATTGCGTGAAGCTTTGGTGCTGGCGATTCGCTCGAAGACGATTCCGCTGGCCGTCGACGAAGCGCAGGAAGTGGCGCAGCGTCTGCCCGCAACGCAAGCGCGCGTTTATGACCGTCTTTCCAGCTCTGAAATGCGCGCCCTGCTCGCGCAGCCGCACGGCATCATTCATCTCGCGCTGCACGCCGACTTGAACGACAAGCTGCCGTTTTACTCTTATCTCTTGCTGGATGAAGGCCGTGAAAAAATTCTCAACGCGGCAGAGACAACGCGAGCCGGCCGGGCCGATCCTGCCCTGGTCAGCGCGGCTTTGAAGCAAAGCAGCGTATTGCTCGTGAACGATCTTCTCGATTTGAACTTGCGCCATTGCTCTTTGGCCGTGCTCTCAGCGTGCAACACGGCTTTGGGAAAACAAATCAGCGGGGAGGGCATGATGGGATTGACGCAGGGCTTTTTATACGCCGGCGCTTCGCGTTTGGTCACCAGCTTGTGGGGCGTTGATGACCGGAGCGCTTTTGATTTGATGAAAGGCTTTTACGCGGAACTGCTCGACACGAAGCAAGCGCCGGCTTCCGCTTTGCGCGCGTCGCAAACGAATTTGATGCGCGATCTGGAAAAGAGTTTCTTGGGCTATCCCTTCCCGTATTTTTGGGCGTCATTTATTTTGACGGGCGCTGCCAACTAATTCAAGGCTTCAGAAGGAAGCGCTTTTGAAGCCATCACTTTTCATCCTCATTCGGGAGGAGTAATCATGGCTCTTCATGTCGCACACGAGAACGAAGTCATGCACGGCGGCTCTTTGACGTACTGGGTGCCGATTCAAGATGAGCACGCAGCAAAGTCCCGGCACAAGTCTTCAGGCTTTTTCTCGTACATGGGCGAAGTCGTGGGCTTGAAACACACGCCCTGCCCACCGTGGTGTCATGCGCCGGCGCCTATCGGCCGCGGCTTTCTCATGGCCGTTCCGGCGTACACTTTTTTGATTCTCTTGGCCGCGAGTTTCATCTTTAGCGTCGGCGCGATTCCGTGGCTGAAGATCATTATCGGATCATTGCTGGGAATTCCCGGAGGATTCGGGCTGGGGTATCTTTACTACCTCGGCTCGCACACCGCCATTCCACACTTCGACATTGCGCTCAGCCGCGAGAAGCTTCACGAAGAAATCGAGAAACACGGCTGATTGATCGTGCCGCAGAACCTTGCGAAGGTTTCGAACCTTCGCAAGGTTTTTCTCAATAGCTCTCTTGTTCCGCCGGAAACGCGCCTGCCTTCACTTCTTTGCGATAAGCTTCACACGCCTCGCGCATCACTCGCCCCACATCCGCATAGCGCCGCACGAACTTGGGCTTGAATTTTTCGAACAAGCCAAGCATATCGTGCGTCACTAAAATTTGCCCGTCGCAATCCGGCCCGGCGCCGATGCCGATCGTGGGAACTTGCAACGCCTGCGTTACCTCGCGCGCCACCGTTGCCGGAATTTTTTCCAGCACGAGTGCGAACACCCCGGCCTCTTGCAATTGCAGCGCTTCTTCCAGCAATTTTTTCGCGCTCTCCGCTTGCGAAGCTTGCAACGCATAGCCGCCGAACGCATTGATCGATTGCGGCGTGAGCCCGAGATGGCCCATCACCGGAATGCCCACTTGCACAATGCGTCGAATCGTTTCCGCCATTACACTTCCACCTTCTAATTTCACGGCTTCGGCGCCGCCTTCTTTGAGCAAGCGTCCGGCATTGAGCACGGCCTGCTCCGGCGAAACTTGATAGGAGAGAAACGGCATATCGGCCACGAGCAAGGCGTTCTTCACGCCGCGCCGCACGGCACGCGTATGATAAATGATTTCATCCAATGTGATGGGCAACGTCGTTTCATGTCCTGCGAATACCATCGCCACCGAATCGCCGACGAGCATGAGATCGAGCCCGGCTTCGTCGAGAAGGTGCGCGAGCAAAAAATCATAGGCGGTCAGCGCCGCGATTTTTTCGTTGCGCTGTTTCATGGCCATAATGGCGGGCACAGTTATCTTTTTGCGTTCCAGTGTTGCGCTCATTGTCCTCTACACTCCGAATAGAATGCACAACAAAAAAGCCGCTTGAAAGCGGCTACAATAAAATTTTGGATCTTTCATGTGCGCTGCACTTTCAAAGCGCCTTGCGCGCTTAATTCACCGTCTCCTTCCGCCAATCCGCAATCGCGCGCTGCTTGGTGTCGAAGTTGATCCCCAAAAGATGAATCTTGCGGCCGCTTTGCAGGTATTTTTCGTGATAGCGTTTGGCGTGAATTTGCTGCAGCGCCTCTTCTGCCGGTTGATTGCACTTCAACTCGACGACATAAACTTTGTCTTTGAATTCCACCGCCATGTCCATGCGCCCGCGCGAAGTGAGCGCTTCGGTTCGCACCAAGACGCCCGAGGCTGCCAGCATCAAATAAAACACCGTGTGATAATAGCGCTCGTCTTGAGCGCCGATGTGCGCATAGGGAATCGCAGAAAGAATGGCGTTGGTCGTGGCGATGAACTGCGTGAGGTCTTCTTGGGCCAGGTATTGGTGCAATCGCACAAACTGCGCTTTTAAAGTGGCATCGGGAATTTGCGCCATACTTTGGTAAAGATAATCCAAAAATGAGCTTTTGACTTCCTGATTGGGGTAGCCCAAACGATAGAGCACGCCGTCAAAATCCTGTATCGTCACATAGCCGGTTTGAAACAGCAAAGATTCCAATTGCAAGTTTTCTATCTCGTAAGAGGAGAAAAGCGTCTCCTGGACGTTGAGGTTTTCAATGTCTGGAATCGGATAATCTTTCTCTTTGATCAAATTCACCAGCAAGCTCGGCGTGCCGCTTTCGAACCAGAAGTTTTTAAATTGAAATTGCGCTAATACGTTAATGATGGAAAAAGGATTATAGACTTGCAAGTTTTGAAGTGTAAAGCGATGGCCGTTGTACCAATCCTTCAACAGTTGCGAAATCTCACTCACGTTTGACTGCCGACGGCGTGCGAACTCTTCAATCCACTCGCCAAAATATTGCTCCAACTCTTGGTGAGTATAGCCCAATGCGTCGGCAAAATATTCTTGCATGGAGAGATCTTGTAGATTGTTCAACTCCGAAAAGATGCTCACCTTGCTGAATCTGGAGATGCCTGTGATGAACACCATGCGCAGCAGATTGGAAACGTCCGCGCCCTTGAGCACGCCGAAAAGTTCTTTCAGAATGGCTCGGTTCTGCTTGGCGATTTCGAGCGCCGCCGCGCCGTGCCCCAAATGCGTGATGATCGGCTTGTCGTATTCATCGACGAGGATGACGACCTTTTGTTGAAATCTTTTGTGCGCCGCGCCGATCAGCTCGACGAACTTATTGGGCAGGAGGGTTTGCTTCAATGCAAGGCCAAGCCGCTCCGCAATTTGATCGAGGCCATCGAGCAGGCTGGCTTCGAAGTTCTTCGCGTCTGATAATTTGATTTGATTGAAATCAATCAGCACGACCGGGTGCGGTTGCCACTGCCACGCACTGTTTTCGATCCAAAGCCTATTGAAAAGCTCTTTGCGGCCTTCGAACAAAGCGCGCAGCGTCGAAACCAAAAGCGCTTTGCCGAAACGGCGAGGACGGGCGAGGAAATAATAGGCTTGCGGAATGCGGACCATTTCGTAAACGAAACGGGTTTTGTCGACGTAGGCAAAATTCCCGTCGATCATCTGGCCGAAATCCTGAACGCCTATGGGAAGGAACTTCTGCATAATCTTTAGTGAGTGCTCCCGAACTTTCGAGAGTAGTAGTGCAAACAATCCTCACACGTCATCCCCTAGTGGTGGGAGGACGTATGAGGGGATTTCGTCTGTGAAGAAGAATCAACTCGGCGTGTCGAGCACGCGATCAATCACCCCGCCGCCGATCACGACGTCGCCGTCATAGAAGACTGCGGACTGGCCGGGCGTGATCGCGCGCTGCGCCTCGTGAAACTTCACGCGCACGGAATGCTCTTCGGCATCATACAAACTTGCCGCTGCGCCGGGATCGCGATAACGAATCTTACTCGTCACGACTCTGCCATTGTCCGGCTGATGTTCAGCAACCCAATTCACAGAGGTGGCGATGAACTCATAACGCAAAAGCTCGTCCTCATCGCCGAGCACGATCGTGTTGTCGCTCGGATTGATTTGCGTCACAAAGATCGGGCGGCCGACCGCCAAGCCGAGGCCTTTACGTTGGCCGACGGTATAAAACGGAACGCCTTGATGCTCGCCCAAAACGTTGCCGGTGTGATCGACAAATTGGCCTTCGCCATAAGCTTCAACCTGCTCCGGCGCGCGCTCGCGCAGAAAGCGGCGATAATCATTGTCGGGAATGAAACAGATTTCTTGACTCTCTTTCTTCTCTGCGGTTTTGAGGCCGAGAGCGCGTGCAATCTCTCGCACTTCCGGCTTGGTCAACTCGCCGAGCGGAAACAGCGTGCGCGCCAATGCCGCTTGCCGCACGCCCCACAGCGCATAGCTTTGATCTTTGTTGAGATCAACTGCGCGCCGCAACTCCCATCTGCCCGAAAGAGGATTGAGCGACACGCGGCCGTAATGGCCGGTCGCCAAAAAATCCGCGCCAATGTCTTCGGCCTGCTGCAACATCGCGCCCCACTTAATGAAGGTATTGCAGCGCACGCAGGGATTCGGCGTGCGGCCCGTGAGATATTCCGAAACAAAATTCTGCTGCACGCTGCGCTCGAAAATCTCGCGGAAGTCGGAGACATAGTGCGGCACGCCGAGCTTGTGACACACCGCTCGCGCATCGGCCATGGTGTCGATGGAGCAACAGCCACTCTCGAAATTCACATTGCCGCCGCTCGCGTGATAATCCCACAGATTCAGCGTAATGCCGATAACGCGATAGCCGTGCTCGTGCAACAACGCCGCAGCAACGGAGCTATCCACGCCGCCGCTCATCGCCACGACGACCGTCGCGCCGCTGCCGGGAGGGATTTGGAATTTGGAATGCAAGCTTGAATTTGTATTCATCGAAGTATTCTAATCTGAGAAGCCAAGTTTTCGTTTTCATGCTGCCACTAAAACTTCGCGGCTGCGTGGGCGTGAAGTTCTTTTCTCTAAAATTTTTTCAAGCACTCGCAACATCGTTTCAACCTCCGCCTCGGTTGTATACTTCCCAAAACTGAATCGGATCGCCGAATTAGCGCGCTCGCGCGCGAGGTTCATGGCACGCAAGACGTGACTGGGTTCGACACTGCCGGAGCTGCACGCGGAGCCGTTGCTCACCGCAATGCCTTGCAGATCCAAACTCATGACCATTGCCAAACTATCCACGCCGGGAAACGAAAGATTCACGACGCCGGCGAGGCGGCTTTGCGCATTGCTATTGAGCCGCGCCGCAGGATAAAGCTCCAACACGCGCGTGAGGAAAGATTGTGAAAGCGCGCGCAAGCGTTGCCATTCACTTTCTTGTTCATTCTTCCTTAACTCAATGGCCTTGCCGAGACCGACGAGCGCGGCAACGTTTTCAGTTCCGGCGCGGCGTTCGCGTTCCTGCTTTCCGCCATGAAGCAATGAATTGATTTTCACGCCGCGACGAATGAACAAAACACCCACGCCTTTTGGTCCGTAAATTTTATGGCCGGACAAACTGAGCAATGAAACAGGCAACTCGCGCAAATCAATGCCGAGCTTGCCAACGGTTTGCACGGCATCGGTGTGAAAAAGAATGCCGCGCGATTTCGCCAGCGTAGCCAACTCTTCAATCGGATTGATCGTGCCCACTTCATTGTTCGCGTGCATGATGGAAATAAAAACGGTTTCAGCGTTGATCGTTTTCGCAACCGTTTCGACATTGATCATGCCGGTTTCATCGGACTCGACATATGAAATTTTCCAGCCGCGCATCTTCAACTCTTGAAAAGTTTGCAAGACACTGGGATGCTCGATGCGACTTGTGATCATATGTCCAGGCTTGGAAAAACTTTGCGCCGCGCCAACGATCGCTGCATTGTTCGATTCCGTGCCGCCGCTTGTGAAAACAATTTCTTGCGGCAAGGCTCCGAAAAATTTCGCAATGACTTCACGCGCTGCGTCAATCGCGACTTTTGCCTCGCGGCCGAAACTGTGTACGCTGGAAGCGTTTCCGAAGTGTTTCGTAAAATATGGCTGCATGGCCTCAAAAACTTCGGGCGCAAGCGGAGTGGTGGCGCAATAATCTAAATAAATACGATTCATTTTTCCTCATAAAAAAGCGAGGCAATATACCCTGCCTCGTCAAATTTTTCAAGGGCTTTTTCCCCTCAAAAGGGCGCCATATTTTTTCTAAAAAAATTTTATGCACGTGGGAACAAAACCGCAGGACTTTGCGTTGATATGATCAAAGCTGCTCGGTTTTGCGGCAACGTAAAACCTTGAGCGGCTCAGGGCTATCAGCGCAGTAATGGCGGCGCTCGCTGATAGCCTATTTTTTTTGTAGGGCTAATTTTCCCTTAACCAGATCTTAACACTTTGCGCCGGCACATGAAGCGTTAGCATTTTATCAGCGTGCAAATGACCATCTGTTTTTCCCGCGATGCCTTTGTCCGGCTCGACAAGTTCGTCGTTTGCAACCAACTTCCACTTTGAACCCGCAGGCAAAATGATTTGCTCAAACACTCCGTCTCGTTCCTCGGTATTGACCAACACCAATAAACGCTCGCCGATCATGTATCCGAGCAAACCGATATTCTCCGGTTCGAACCATTTGATGTAGTCCGCCGGCGGTTTCTCCGCAAGGCGACACACTTCTCCAGCCTTGCCATTGCGCAACGTGATGAGGCCGCGCCAATATTTGTGCATGTTATCATAATCATTCTTGCTCTCTCCTTCGCCGCGACGCTTGCCTTTGTTCGACCATTCGAACTCATTTGCTTTGGCGAGATTGTAAGAGTCGCGCATGCCGTGCAAAGAGATCGTGCCGGTGCGCGTGTGCTTCACCATTTCTTCGAGCGGCGCAGAAGCTTTGCTGCGCATCATCTCCGTGCCGCCGTGCAGCACAATCGGGCCGATTGAAGTGAACAACATCGCGGTCGCAATTTTGAACGGGCCTTCCTCTACGCCTTTGCGGCCGTCCCAATCCTCTTTGGCGAAACGATCCGCCATAGCCCAGTTATCGTGAATGTCCATGTAATTGATGCCGCACAACGGCGTATACTCGGTGGGAAAGTTCGCGGCAATGGCTCGCTTCGCGCTTTCGCGATCACGATTGCCGCCGGCGTAGCCGCGATCTTTCTTTTTATCTTTCGGATTATCCGGCGGACCGTGAACGGCGTTGCGAAAGTCATCATCAAAATACGTAATCGGCGCATCGGCTTTGTACCAATCCCAATCCGGATTGTTTTGAAAATGGGGGTCGCTGGAATCAATCCACGGCTCGCCGTAAAGAATGATATCCGGACCCAACGCTTCACGCAAAGCGAGCAGCGTTTGTTTATCGGTGAGGCCCGCAAGATCGATGCGAAAGCCGTCAACGCCGTATTCTTCCACAAAAAATTTACACTGCTCGATGATCCAGCGCTGCACCATTGGGCGCTCTTCGGATTTGGTTTCATTGCCGAACACGCCGAGGAACTTGAGATTGCCGGCGGTGCGATAGTAATATTGCGCATCGAACGCTTTGAAGTTGAACACGAAATCGCGGCCGTCGATGTTCTCCGCGGTGTGATTGAACACGAAGTCGAGAATCACCGCGATATTCTTTTTGTGGAAGGCCTCCACCATGTCGCGGAATTGCTCGTTCTGAGCGCCGTGCTCCGTGCCTTTGAGGCGATAACGATTTTCGAGCGCGAAGAAATTCGAGATGCGATAGCCCCATTGATAGTTGTGCTCGTTGATGCCGCGCGCGATCATGTACGGATCGTTCAGAAATGCTTCCTGCCATTCATCGTCGGGATAGTGCATGAACTCTTGCACCGGCAAAAGGTGCATGGCATTGATGCCGAGCTCGACAAGATGATCGAAGCCGATCTTTTCACCCTTCGCATTACGCAAGCCCGGCTCGACCATGCCCGCAAACGTGCCCTTCTTCTTTTCCTCCAAACCTTCGAGCGCCGTGGTGAAGTCTTGCACGTGGACTTCATACGCAATCAAATCTTTCATCTGGGGCCGACCGTGCGGCAATGGCAACGGCGGCTTCACGCGAGGCCACACGCGGCTGCGACCTTGGGCGTCGACATTGACGCGCGCATAGGGATCGTTCACATGCACCGGACGCTGCTCGTAAAAATAATTGCCCGGATCGTTCGCGCCGTGAACCGTGAAGTCATAATACTTGCCTTCCAAATTGCCCGGCACGGCAAGTTCCCAAACGCCGTCTTCGTCTTGTTCCATTTCGAGGGTTTGCAAGGCAATGCCCTCTGGGGCATTATAAAGATAAAGCTGAACCCTTGCCGCGCGCGGAGAGAAAACGCGAAACATAGTGTGATTTTGCTTCGCGTCATAGTTAGCGCCCAATTCTTTATCCGAGTACAAATGCCGGAAGTAGCCGTCGAATGACACCACGACTTTTTGTTGCAGCGGAAGCGTTTCGAGATAATGCACGCGCTTGAGATCGAGCGGCCGGCCGGGATGGAGGCGCAATTCACTCGGGCTGATGCGCAACACCGCAGAAACGGGAAGCACGGCGCCATCAGCCAAAGTCAAACGATAATCTTTGGGATCAAGCGAGAGCTTTAAGTTCTCGCCGAAGAGGCGGACGCGCACATGCCGTGCGCTCACCAACTCCGCATGCACGCGCTGCGGAATTATTTCATGTGCAAAAGTCAAGTTCCCTCCTTTTTGGTTCGGCGCGGTTGGCGGAACGTCAAGCCAAACGCCGTCATCGATTCTGAATTTGAAGGGGGCGCCGGGTTTGATTTTACCGAAATTAGCAGATAACGCATTTAATTCCTCCATTCGTCAGAAAATACTCTAGAAATCTCCTTGCGCTGCTTATCTTTTATGCATCAGCAAGCAGCCGCTCTTCACCCTCAACCAGGAGATTTCA
>Ga0247727_10001963_pt1 | contig 47710 bp, 42 predicted proteins | sample WisWelCaveWW1625_FD_202498 | JGI IMG/M metagenome (GOLD analysis project Ga0247727, IMG submission 202498) | Biofilm microbial communities from Wishing Well Cave, Virginia, United States - WW16-25 | ecosystem: Environmental > Aquatic > Deep subsurface > Groundwater > Cave microbial mat | place...
GATCCGGGAGAAGAGACCGTTGCCGTCATCGTTGAACTCGATCGTGCTGAGATCCGAGCCGAACAGCCACATCCTCGTATCGCCCGATGCACCACTCGTTTCGATGACGACCTCCGAAGGGGTGCTCAACGAGAAGCTGACGTAGTCGCGGTCGTTCGCGGGCGAGATGCTGTGCGTTTGCGGCACTCCGCTCGAGATCGTGCTCGCCTGTGCCTCCGAGCCATCGGGTTCGAACGCGTCCCCGAAGCCGATGTACAGCACTTGCAGGTCGAGGTTGTAGTTCGCGATCAGGTCGTTGTTCCCGTACTCGTCGATCTCGACGTAATAGGTGCCAGCCGGAAGCGCATTCCCCTCGACAGCCCTGCGATCGATCCGGGAGAACAGATTCGTACCCTCGTCGTCGCTGTACTCGATCAGGTCGAGGTCGGCGTCATAGAGCCACATGCGCGTGTCGCCGCTGCTGCCGTTGGTCTCGATCACGATGTCTGCAGGTTCGCGAGGCTGAAGCGCACGTAGTCCAGGTCATCGGCTGGAACGATGCTGTGCGACTGCTCTGAACCGGTGTCGATCTGTCGGGCCTGCGCCGGGCTGTTGTCCGGCTCGTAGGAGTCCCCGGACCCGCCACCCCCGCCGCTGGTTGCGTAGAGGGACCGAATGCCCGCGATGTCGTCGGCCTGCAATCCCGCGACCACGCCGCTGTAGGACGGATACATCACCGCGCTGGGATCGTCCGAGTGGTTGAGACCCAAGCCGTGGCCGGCTTCGTGCAGTGCGACGGAGAAGATGTCGGTGTCTACCCCCACCCTCCAGGTTTCGGATTCGTCCAGATGCATGTCGCCCGCGATGGTTTCGGAGTTGGGCGGTGAGGGATAGAAGCAGTGCGCGAGAACGTTCCCGGGGCCATCGAAGGGGAAGGGGTCGCCGTGGTCGAAGCTCGACCACGAGATGTCGATCGACCGATTCCGGTTGGGGAGGCTTGCGGGCGTCCAGGTGATTTCGGCGTACTGGCTCCAGACGTTCAGAGCACGCACGACTTCGCTCTGCTCGTCGGTGACGTCCGGGGTTCCGTTGACGAAGTAGTAGGTAAGAGCCGCGGAGCCGGCGCCGGGACCGTCCCAGCCACTTCCGTTGGCGGCATAGTTTGCAACGGCTCCGAACTCTGTCAGAGGACCGGGGCAGCGATGCACCGGCAAGTTCTGGATCACAGCCTTCGATGCTGGATAGACGAAGCTGACCTCGTCGTGGGCGGCGAGCTTCTCGAGATCTGCGGTGTCGATTCTCACCAGCAGCGCGCTCGCCCCCAGGTACCGATTCGGCGAGATCTTTCCACCGCTCCGCTTGATGATTCTGGCAGGCTTGTCGCCTGCCTTCAGTGGACCGGCCCAACGGACACCACTCACGATCATCGGGTCCAAGCCAGCGGGAACCCGCGCCGACACTGCGTTGCGGGGGACGAACTCCAGAACCTCTACTCCGTGCGCTCGTTAAGCGTCCAGCGCCTCTGTCGTTCGACCCTGTTCCAGCTGGATCAGGAGATGGCGGGCTGTGCGCTCGACCTCGATGGCGGCGGGGGCGCCCGCCTCGGGCACGAACACCCTCGACTTCAGGAGGATTTCGTCTCCGCGGCTCTCGACGATGGCAGCTGCGGGATTCGCGACAGTCGAACTCGCGAACACCACCAACACGCAAGCGATCCAGAGTGCCATCGAGTCGCAGCCTATCACGGTGGGCTGGTGATCTGGTCGCGCGATCGTGGCTCCGTCGGTGCTGATCTCTCGTGCGATGGTGAGTTCGACTTACCTCGAATGGGGGGTATGGGCGCACTCGGTCTGCTGGATCGATGTCGATCGACGTGGTCGCGGCGACGGATTATCCCCGCGGGTTGAACCGTTCGAGACGGGTCTACGCGCCTGTTCCGCCCAGCTCCGGCTGCGTGAAGAATCTCACCGGCCAGCGCCGGCGCACGGCCTCGCGGTAGAGGCGCGGGTCGGGGTTGGTCACGACCGGGTGACCGACGAGCTCGAGCAGCGGCAGATCGGTGATCGAGTCGCTGTAGAACCAGCTGCGCGCGAGGTCGATCTGCTCCTCGGCCACGAGCTGCTCGAGCCAGTGGATCTTGCCGGCCTCGAAGCAGACGGGCTCGATCACGCGACCCGTGAAGCGGCCGTCCTCGACTTCGAGACGCGTGTACAGGAAATGGTCGATGCCGAGATGCTTCGCCAGAGGTCCGACCACGAAGCGCGTCGCGCCCGAGACGATCGCGACCAGGTGCCCCTCCGCCTGGTGCCAGCGCACCGCCTCGCGCGCCTCGGGGTAGACGAATGGCAGCACGGTATCGACCAGCCAGGCCTCCGCCTGACGCTCGAGCTCGGCCTCGCTCTCGCCTTCGAAGGCCAGCATCGCCTGGCGGCTCCAGGCGGTGATGTCGAGCAGCCCGACCTTGTACCGCAGGTAGGCGAGCGCTCCCTTGGCGAGCTCCCAGCCGTCGATCTCGCCCTGCGCATAGCGGTGCTTCATGTACAAGGACCCCGAGTTCTCGGCGATCAGGGTCAGGTCCATGTCGAAGAAGGCGCCGATGCGCGTCGGTCTGGGGGGAGCCATGGGAGCCTCAGCCTAACACGCGGACGTCGCTCAGAAGATGTAACGCCGCATCGACACGTTCATGAGCAGGGCGAGCGCCGTCAGGTTGGCCAGAACCTGGGTGCCCCCGTACGAGATCAGCGGCAGCGGCACGCCGATCACCGGCGCGAGCCCGAGCACCATCGCGACGTTGATCGCGGCCGGCCAGAACAGCATGCCCACCACGCCGACGGCCACCATCGAGCCGAAGCCGTCCTTGGAGTTGTTGGCCACCACCAGGCCCCAGACCAGCACGCTCAGGTAGAGCATCAGGAGCAGCGTGCAGCCGATGAAGCCCCACTCCTCCGCCAACACCGAGAAGGCGAAGTCCGAGTGCTGCGTGGGCAGGAACTGGAGCTGCGTCTGCGGTCCCTCCAGGTAGCCCTGGCCGGTGAGGCCGCCCGAGCCGACCGCGATGCGCGACTGGATCGCCTGGTAGCCCGAGGCCAGCGGATCGCGCGAGGGATCGAGGAAGTCGAGGATGCGCTTTCGCTGGTACTCCTTGAACACGAAGCTCCACAGGCCCGCGAGCGAGGCCAGGGCGGCGACGCCCACCACGGCCCAGGCCTTGGCCGGGATACGCACGAACAGCAGGTAGGTCGCGCCGATCAGCAGCGTGAGCACGGCCACGCCGAGGTCGTGTTGCAACACGATCAAGCCGACCGGCCCAGCGAGGATGAGGCCGGGCCCGAACAGGTCGCGCAGGCGCCGCAGCGTGCCGGGCGGATGGCGGTGGAAGTAGCGCGCCATCATCAGCACGAGACCGATCTTCGCGAACTCGGCGGGCTGCAGGGAGAGCGGGCCGTACACCAGCCAGGAGCGATTGCCGCGCGTGACCGGCGCGAACAGCAACGTCGAGGCCGTGAGCGCGAGCGCTGCCAGGTAGAGAAACGGCGCCCAGCGCTCGAGCCGCCGGTAGTCGATCAACAGCACGCCGCCCATGGCCCCCGCCCCGATGGCGACGGCGGCGAGCTGGCGCCGGAACTCGCTCGGAAGCCCATCGCCTGCGCCGGCATGCGTGGCGGAGAACAGGTTGGCGAGTCCGATCGCAACGACGGTCCACACCAGCGCGAGCAGCAGCCAATCGAAGTGCTGAAAGGCACGGCGATCAATCGACGGCACGCGGCTCCTCCCGAATGGGTTCAGCGCGGCGGAGCCCCTCGACCGGCCCCGCAACCTGGCGCGGGGGCGGTGTCATGCCGCGCTTCTCGAAGTACCGGGCCAGGATGCGCTGCACGATCGGCCCCGCGCCCGTGCTGCCGTGGAGGCCGTGCTCGACGAAGACCCCGACGGCGATCTCCGGCGCGTCGGCGGGCGCAAAGGCGCCGAACCAGGCGTGATCGCGATAGCGCATCGGGATCTGGCTCTCCGCCATGCCCTCGGTGTGCGCGAGCTGCACGACCTGCGCGGTGCCCGTCTTGCCTGCGACCCGCACGCCGGGCACGCGCGCGCGCCCACCGGTGCCGCCCGGGCTCTCCACCACGGCCGTCATGCCCGCGCGCACGAGAGCGAGGCGCTCCGGTGTCACGGCCACCGGAGTGGTCGCGGACGCGGGCATCTCGAGGACTCCTTCGTCGCCCTCGATGCGCAACACCAGGCGCGGCTCGATCCGCTGGCCGCTCGCGACCGCGGCATACGCGACCGCCAGCTGGATCGGCGTGTAGAGGTTGTAGCCCTGCCCGATCGCGGCGGAGACCGTCTCGCCGGGGTACCAGCGCTCACCGAAGCGACGCAGCTTCCACTCCGAGCTCGGGACCAGCCCAGAGGCCTCGCCCGACAGTGCGATGCCGGTCGGCTGCCCGAGCCCGAAGGACTTCGCGATGTTCGCGAGCCGGTCGATGCCGAGCTGCACGCCGAAGGTGTAGAAGAACACGTCGCATGACTGCTGGATCGCCTTGTGAAGATCAACGGAGCCGTGCCCTTCGCGCTTCCAACAGCGATAGGTCCGGCCCCCGAAATAAAAAGAGCCGGGGCAGAAGGTGCGGGTGTGCTCGCTGACCACGCCCTCTTGCAGCAACGCGGCCGCGACGAACGGCTTGTGCGTCGAGCCGGGCGGGTAGTGGTTCTGGATCGCGCGATTGCGCAGCGGATCCCACTCGTCGCTGGTGAGCGCCTTCCAGGTCTTGGCGTCGATGCCGCCGGAGAAGTCGTTCGGATCGAACGATGGCTGCGACAGCAGCACGAGCACGTCGCCGTTGCGCACGTCGATCGCCACCGCCGAGCCCATCTTCGGCGGCTCCCCCTCCGGCACGTCGTGGAAGGCCTCGAAAGCGGCGCGCTGCAGGTCGAGATCGAGCGTGAGCACGACGCGCGAGCCCGCCTCGGGCGCGATCTCGTCGAGCACCTGCACCTCGCGACCGGCTGCATCGACCATCACGTTGCGGCCCCCCGAGCGGCCGCGCAGACGCGGCTCGAGAATCGACTCGAGGCCGGTCTGGCCGATGATGTCTCCCGAGTGATAGTCGCTGAAGGCCTCCTGCTCGAGCTGATCGCTGCGGATCTCGCCGAGCGTCCCGAGCAGATGGGAAGCGATCGCTCCGTCCGTGTAGTGGCGCAGCGGGCGTACACGGGTCGAAACGCCCGGGAGCGCGAAGCGATGCGTCTCGACGCGGGCCAGCTCGACGTCGTCGAGGTCGCCGGCCAACCGGACCGGGCGGAAGCGCGCAATGCCGCGCGGGTTGCCGACCTGCGCCACCAGCTCCGCGGAATCGCGTTCCAGCAGCTGGCCGAGCGCGGCGAAGGTGACGTCCCGCTTCTGAAGGTCGCTCGGCACCACGTCGAGCTGCCAGGCCGAGCGCGTCTTGGCGAGCACGCGCCCTTCTCGGTCGGCGATCTCGCCACGCTGCGCTTCGAGCCGCGCGGTGCGCACGGAGTTGCGCAGCGCCTGCTCGCGCAGTGCTTCGACGTCGACGATCTGGAGCTGGAAGAGCCGCAGCTCGAAGATTGCGAAGGAGGCGCCGAGCAGTGCGGCGAACAGGCGCAGCCGGCCGTCGATCGGCAGATCGGTGCCCGCCAGATGACTCATCGCAGCACCGGGCGCCGCGTTTCGAGGCGCATGTCGCGGCGTGCGTCGCTTTCCTCCAGCCGCTCGCGCAAGCGGCTCGCGAGGGCCGCGGCCCACGGCGCGAGGGGCGCCGTCACCAATGCGCTGGCAGCCAAGCCCAGAAGCTCGACGGGCTCGAGCGGGAAGGAGCCGAGGAACAGGCGGGAGAGTCCCACCTGCGCGAAGCCGTCGACCCCGATCACGGCGAGCACGAACACGATCAACGGCAACCCGCGCCGCAGATCGAGCTGTGCTGCCACCAGTCGCGCCAGCGTGAACTCGAGCAGGCGCAGGAAGGCGAACTGACCGAGCAGCGGCCCCGCAACCATGTCGGCGCCGAGCCCGATGCCGGCCGCCACCACCAGCCCGAGGCCCGGCTCGAGCGATGACGCAGCCGCCACGGTGAGGAGCAGCGACAGGTCGGGCACGACCCAATGCGGCAGCAGTTGCGCGAGCCCGCCCTCGACGAGAACGGCGAGGCAGCCGAACGCGAGCAGCGCGAGCGCCGGCCTCACCGGCCGTCCGCCACGGCTGGCGGCGCTGGCTCGGGAAGATCGCCGTCGCCGCCGCCGAACAGAAGATCCATGGTCGGGCCGCGCTTCAGCATGACGAAGACCTGCTCGAGCCGGCCGAAATCGACGGCCGGCTTCACCAGCGCGGTGTGAAGCAGCTCGGCGCGTTCGGCGTGGACGGCGGTGATGCTTCCGACGCGCACCCCCTTCGGGTAGACGCCGCCGACGCCCGAGCTGAGGACCTCGTCGCCCACCTGCACGTCGTCGCCACGCACCATGAACACGAACTCCAGCTCACCCGTGCCGAGCCCGCGCACGAGGCCGCGCGCGCGGCTGCGCTGGATCATCGCGTCCACGGCGCTGCGACGATCGAGAATCAGCATCGCTCGCGCTGCGTGCGGCGTGGTCGCGCTGACCAGACCGACGAGCCCCTGCTCGACCATCACCGGCATTCCGGAGCGCACGTTGGAGCTACGGCCGCGATCGAGCAGCAGGGCGTTCGACCACGCCGAGGCATCCTGGCCCACCACCTGTGAGGGGAGCAGCGGCACCTCGAACTCGCGCCGCATCTGCGCGACGCGCTGGAGCTGCCCGCTCAGCACGAGCGCCTCACGGAACGCGAGCCGCTCGCTCTCGAGCCGCGCGACCTGTTCGCGGAGCTCCCGGTTCTCCTGCTCGACGTCGACGAGTGCGACGTAGCGCTGCCAGCTGTCTCTCACGAAGTAGACGGGGCGCGTGATCGCCTTCTGGACCGGCGCCGCGATCTCGAGCAGCGCACGCGCCGCCCAGTGGCGCTCCTCGCTGGCCGGGCGCCGGTCTCCGAGCATCAGGGACAGCGTTCCGAACACCAGCGCTGCGAACAGCAGCGGCAGGCGGATCCGCCGTAGCAACTCGCTCATGTCTCCCCGTCAGGGAGGGGGCGATCAGTGTCGGATGGTCACTTCCCGCAGCAGCGAAATCTCGTCCAGGCAGCGGCCCGTGCCGAGCGCGACGGCGGTCAACGGATCCTCGGCCAACATCACCGGCAGCCCGGTCTGCTCGCGCAGCAGGACGTCCAGATTTCGGAGCAAGGCACCCCCCCCCACCATCACGATGCCCTTGTCCACGATGTCGGCGGCCAGCTCGGGCGGCATGCGCTCGAGCGCGATCTTCACCGCCTCCACGACGGCGTTGATCGGCTCTTGCAGCGCCTCGAGCACCTCGTCCGACTTGATCTCCAGTGTCTTCGGCACGCCAGCGACGAGGTCGCGACCCTTCACCTCCATGCTGAGGATCTCGGGCGTCGGACAGGCGGTGCCGATCGCGATCTTGATCGCCTCGGCGGTGCGCTCACCGATCAACAGGTTGTAGCGGCGCTTCACGTGGTTGATGATCGCTTCGTCCATCTTGTCGCCGCCGACGCGAACCGAGTTCGAGTAGACGATGCCCGACAGCGAGATCACCGCCACCTCGGTCGTGCCGCCGCCGATGTCCACGATCATGTTGCCCGACGGCTCGGTGACCGGGAGCCCGGCGCCGATCGCGGCTGCCATCGGCTCTTCGATCAGATAGACCTCGCGCGCACCCGCTGAGAGTGCGGCCTCGCGCACGGCGCGCTGCTCGACGGAGGTGATGCCCGACGGCACCGCGATCACGATGCGCGGGCGCACCAGGCTCGACGAGCGATTGTGCACTCGCTCGATGAAGTGGCGCAGCATCGCCTCGGCCACTTCGAAGTCGGCGATCACGCCGTCCTTCATGGGGCGGATGGCGACGATGTTGGCCGGCGTGCGGCCGAGCATCTCCTTCGCCTCCCGGCCGACGGCCTTCACCTTGTCGGGGCCGCGCGCGTCCTTGACGACCGCGACGACGCTCGGCTCCGAGACGACGATGCCCTTGCCACGCGCGTAGACCAGCGTGTTCGCCGTGCCCAGATCGATGGCCAGATCGCTCGAGAACCAGCCGAGAATTCGCTTCAGAGGCACCCGCGGCTCCTCGCGTCCCGGCCGCGCTTGGATCGGGACGCCGTTTCCCCCGGATCGCTAAGTCTTCGTTGCACAAGGGCGTTTTCGACGCCGACGAGCGCGCATCCTATCAGCCCCGGGGGAAGGGAGCAACTTGGAAGCGCTCGTATTGCCGAGCTTTTTCGCGCCTGTACCCTCGGGGCATTTTCGAGGGGGCAGCGCCCCCGGGGAGGCACTCGTGCTCCACATCCTGCGCCGTGGATCCCGGGCCGTGCTCTGGGTGGTGATCGTCGGGGTGGGTGGTGTGTTCGTGCTCTACCTCGGCTTCCAGGGCGGATTCTCGCCGGCCGCGGGCACGGGGCCGGTCGTCCGCGCTGGAGACTTCAGCTACGACGGCCGGGACTTCGATCGCGCGCGCCAGAGGCTCGAGGCGCACTACCGGCAGAGTCTCGGCGCTGGCTTCGATGCCGAGGCTGCGAAGACGTTCCTGGTCGAGTCCGCCGGCTCGGTGCTGCTGCGCTCCGCCCTACTCGCCTGGCAGGGCCAGCGGATGGGGCTCACCGCGAGCGATGCCGAGATCCGCGACTACTTGCGGGAGAGCGGACTGGCAGACGAGGGAGGCAAGCTCGACAAGGACCGCATCACCCAGTACGCCGAGAGCGAGTTCGGAAGCTTGCGCAACTTCCAGGAGCGCCTGCGCGCGGATCTGATCGCCGAGAAGACGGCGCGCCTGATTCGGGACAGCGCCGCTGTCTCCGACGCGGAGGTGCGGGACGCCATCCGGTACCAGCTGGAGGAAGTGACGATCGCTGCCGTGAAGCTCGACGGGCGCAGCATGCCGGCGGACCTCGAAGTGCCGGCCGAGGCGGCGCAGGCTCTGCTCGAGAAGGACCCGGAGCGCGTGCGCAAGGAGTACGAGGCGCGCCGCGCCGAGTTCGATCGGCCGGAGCAGACGCGGGTTCGCCACATCCTCACTCGTTTCGAGGCAGACGATGAGGCAGCGAAGCAGGCAGCCCGCGAGCGCATCGACGCGATCCGAGCACGCATCGAAGGCGGCGCGGACTTCGCCGACGTGGCGATCGAGGCGAGCGAAGACGAGATCACCAAGAAGAAGGGCGGCGATCTCGGCTTCGTCTCGCGCGGCGGCGTCGTGGCGCCGCTGGAAGCTGCGGCCTTCGCTCAGGCGCCAAGCGCTCTCGGCGCGGTGATCGAGAGCCCGGAGGGATTCCACCTGCTGCGTGTCGACGAACACCGGCCCGCGCGCGTGGTGCCCTTCGAGGAGGCGCAGACCCAGGTAGCGAGCGACCTGAGCCGGGAGGACGCGGCGGTGGCGGTAGCGCGCGCTCGCGCAGAAGAGCTCGCGACTGCCGTGCGCGACGGGCAGAACCTGGTGGACGTCGCGCGCAAGAAGGGCCTCGACATCACGCGCCCGGACCCCCTGCGGCGCCGGCCGGACGGCTACGTGCCGCAGATCGGTGCGGCGCCCGAGCTCGTGGCAGCCGCCTTCACGCTCACGGAGGAGAAGCCCTCCGACCCGACCCTCCACAGCGCGGGCGAGAACGTGTTCGTGTTGATCCAGCTGCTCGAGCGCAAGTCGCCGAGCGAAGCCGACGTCGAGGGAGCCATGGCAGGGACGCGCGAGCGCCTGCTCGAGCAACGCCGCAACGCGGCCGAGGAAACCTGGATGCAGGTGCTGCGCAAGGAGCTTCAGGACAGGCGCGAGCTGGTCTACGACCTGGCCGCGTTCCGGTAGGAGGCCGAGCCTCTCGCGCCAGTCGTGGCAGCGCAGCGGGCGGCGGCCGCTGGCCCGCCACCCGCTGCCAACCTAGAGCTGGAACGAGTCGTAGACGAAGGACTCGAGTCGCTCGCGATTCTCCGAGTTGCGGAGCTTCGCGAGCGCCCGCGCCTCGAGCTGGCGCACACGCTCGCGCGAGAGACCGAGCTTGCCGCCGATCTCCTCGAGCGTGTGCTCGCGCTCACCCTTGAGGCCGAAGCGCCAGCGCAGGATGTTTCGCTCACGCTCGCACAGCTGCGCGACCGACTCGTCCGCGGCGCGCTCGAGGCGGCCGTGGTCGAGGCCGGACACGGGCGAGCTCGCGTTCGGGTCGGCGACGATGTCCTTCACCTTCTTGGAGTCGGTGCCGGGCACCTCCTTCTCGAGGCTCACCGGCTCCCGCACCATGCGCTGCAGCTGCTCTGCGCGCTCCTCCTCGATCTCCATCGCCTCGGCGATCTCGAGCGTGGTCGGATCGCGCCCGAGCTTCTTCTCGAGCGCGTTGTAGGCGCGGTAGTACTTGAGCAGCGTGTCGTGCACGTGGCTCGGGATGCGGATCGTGCGCGAGTGGTTCTGGATGGCGCGGATCAGCGCCTGCCGGATCCACCACACCGCGTAGGTGGAGAACTTGTGCCCGCGCTGGTACTCGAACTTCTCGACCGCGCGGATCAGCCCGATGTTCCCCTCCTGGATCAGGTCCTGGAAGGGAATGCCCATGTTCCGGAAGTCCTTGGCGATCGCGACCACCAGCTTCAGGTTGTGCTGAACGAACACGTTCTTGACCTCGGAGAGCCGATCCCAGGCCTCTTCCAGGCCGCGCACGTGGTCGACGAAGGCATGCGCCTCCATCCCGAGCTCGAGCTCGAGCGCTGCGATGCGCTCGGGCCAGCGCTGGGGCTCTCCGCGCCGGCGCGCGCCCTTGGTGGCCTTGCCGTCGCGCTCGGCCTTCATGCGACGCAGGCCGCGCGCCAGCTCGTCTCGACGCTGGAGCAGCCCCTTGCGCATGCGGCCGAGCAGCTGCATCGAGAGATCAGCCTTGCGCAGCAGTAGCCCCGTGCGGCGCTCGTGCGCCTCGAGCAGGCGCGCCTTGCCCGACGCGGCGACGCCGGCGCGCTTGGTCACGGCCGCTTCGATCTTGATCAGGATCGCGTCGACGCGGGCGCCGAGATCCTCGCCCTCGGGAGAGCCGCTGCCGAAGGCCTCGCACATCTTGCCGGTGGCGCGGTTCTCGGCCTTCAGCGTGCGCCAGATCCGGACTGCCTCCATCGACGTCCAGGGGATGCGCAGCATGCCCTCGCGGAACGCGAGCGTCGCAGCCTCGATCTCCTTGGCGAGGAGGACCTCCTCCTCCTTGCCGAGAGTCGGGATCTCGGCGATGTCGCGGAAGTACGAAACGAGCGCACCGCGCTCGCTCGACCGAGTGGACTCGCTCGAGGTGTTCAGGCGCTTCGGATCGACCCGCACGCCGCCGATGGCGCGCGCGCCCCTCACGGCGGCACCGTCGGTCTCGGCACCGAGCTCGTGGTCGGGCGCGATCTTGCGCCACGTGGCCCGTCGCTGTGCCTCGATCGAGTGGTCTTTGTGAGAGATCACCTCTGCTCCTTGCATGCGGGGTGACAGCCACCCCGGCGGTCCCGCCTCGGGTCTGGGACGGTCTCTCCGCCCGTGCCGCTGGTGCAGGCCGCCGACATGCCCTGCCGGTTGCTCTTTCTGCGTAGAAATCCCGCCGCCCTCGCTGGCGCCGTCGCTGACGACCCCGCGCGAGCTTCGCGATGCGCGTCGGTCACCCCCCAGGACCGCCGACGTGCTTCGCAGGCTGAGCATCGAATCCGGTCACTCGCGACGCAGCGCATCAGGGAACCTGCGCTTCATGACGCAACGACCGCCGGAAAACGACTGCCGGACTTGCCGGCCCCTCCGCCTCGGAACCTCCTATCGAAGCGCCGAGCCTATTCCGTTTCGCTCGCGCTGCCAACCCTTTTTTTGCCCATTCTTCGTATCATCGAGCGATCGTCGATACCACTTCCCCCCGGGGCTGCTCTGACGCGTCGCGACAATCTGGAGTGGGGTGGGCGTGAAGCGCTGCGTTAGATGGGCCTCGGGGCCGTGGAGGCCGCAGCGCGCCGGACGACCTGGCATGGCCTAGGCGAAGCTTTCCTTGCGATGCCGGATCAGCTCCATGAACTCGGAGCGCGTCTTGGAATCGCTCTGGAACGCGCCCTTGAGCGAGCTGGTGATGGCGAAGGCGTTCTGCTGCTCGACGCCCCTCATCATCATGCACAGGTGGATCGACTCAGCCACGACCGCCACGCCGCGCGGCGCCAGCACCTTCTCGATCACCTCGGCGATCTGCATCGTGAGCCGCTCCTGCACCTGGAGCCGGCGGGCGAACATCTCGACCAGCCGAGGGATTTTCGACAGGCCCACCACCTTGCCGTTCGGGATGTAGGCCACGTGCACGCGACCGAAGAACGGCAGCATGTGGTGCTCGCACAGGCTGTAGAAGCCGATGTCCTTCACCAGGACCATCTCGTCGTAGCTGACGTCGAAAAGAGCGCCGTTCAGCAGGTCGGCCGGCTCTTCCGCGTAGCCCTTGGTGAGGAAGCGGTACGCCTTTGCGAACCGCTGGGGCGTGCGCTCCAGGCCGCTCCTCTCCGGGTCTTCGCCGAGCTGGACCAGGATCGCCTTCACGTGCTTCTCGATCGGGTCGCTCATGTTTCCGCCCTGCGGCCCCCCAGGCCCGACCGCGCAGAGTAGCTTGCGCCGGGGAGCCTAGTAGGTCCGCAGCAGACCCCGCACCACGCCTTCGATCTCCACGTCGGCAGCGGGCAGCTCGATCGCTCGCAACGCCTGATTGGCGGGTTCGAGCACCACCTTCGAGCCGCGGCGGAAGAACTTCTTGAGCGTGGTCTCGGTGCCCCGCACGCGCGCAACGACCGTCTCGCCGTTTCGGGCATCGTGGCGGCGCTCCACCACGACGTGATCCCCGTCCTGGATGTGCTCATCGATCATCGAGTCGCCCCGTACGCGCAGGACGAACGTCTCCGCGCGGCGCCCGACCATCTCGCGCGGCACCGAGATACGCTCCTCGACCACCCCGGACTCGATCGGCGCTCCCGCTGCGACCACACCGAGCAACGGGAGCTCGAGGGCCCCGGCACTCTCGCGCTCCACGGGCTCGACCGAGCGGGAGCGATTCCAGCTCTTCCGCAGCCAGCCCTTCTCGACCAGGTGCTGGACGTGCTTGTGCACCGTTGCGACGGAGGTGAGCCCGAACCTCTCCCCGATCTCCTCCAGGCTCGGCGAGTAGCCGCGGGCCTGGATGAACTCCCCCACGTAGTCGTAGATCTCGCGCTGCCGACGAGTCAGGGCCACGGATGCTCCTTTCGCCCGAGCTTCGTAGGTCTACGGGTACCCGAGCCGAGGCGAAAGTCAACCGAAATACCCTTGATCGGTCGCTCACTCGCGGTACATTGCGCGCCGCTTTGGCAGTCGGTGGGTCCGACTGCCAAAACCCGGCGACGCCGGGCCCATCCCCAGCAACTCAGTCCGTCGCCCAGAGTCGGCGACGGGGCTCCGGAGGTTCTGCTTCCCATGAAGATGCGTCCCCTGCACGACCGCATCCTCGTCAAGCGCGTCGACGAGGAAACCAAGACCAAGGGCGGGATCATCATCCCCGACACGGCCAAGGAGAAGCCGCAGGAGGCCAAGGTGGTCGCGGTCGGTTCCGGTCGCGTGACCGACGAAGGCAAACTGGTCGCCCTCGAAGTGAAGAAGGGCGACCGCGTGCTGTTCGGCAAGTACTCGGGCTCGGAAGTTCAGATCGACGGCGAAGAGCACCTCATCATTCGCGAGGAAGATGTCCTCGCGATCATCGAGTAGCGAGGAGATCAGCGATGGCCGCAAAGGAAATTCTTTTCGATCAAGAGGCGCGCGCGAAGCTGCTGACCGGTGTGAACCGGCTGGCGGACGCAGTGCGCGTGACCCTCGGCCCGAAGGGCCGCAACGTCGTGCTCGAGCGGAGCTTCGGCTCCCCCACGGTCACCAAGGACGGCGTCACCGTCGCCAAGGAGATCGAGTTCGAGGACAAGTTCGAGAACATGGGCGCGCAGATGGTGAAGCAGGTCGCCTCGAAGACGTCGGACGTCGCGGGTGACGGCACCACCACTGCCACCGTGCTCGCCCAGGCCATCTTCCGCGAGGGCAGCAAGCTCGTGGTGGCCGGCATGAATCCGATGGACCTGAAGCGCGGCATCGACAAGGCCGTGGCTGCGATCGTCGAGGAGCTCGGCAATCTGTCGAAGCCGACGCGCGACTCGGACGAGATCGCGAAGGTCGGCACGGTGTCGGCCAACGGCGACGAGGCGATCGGCAAGATGCTGGCCGAGGCCATGGAGAAGGTCGGCAAGGAAGGCGTGATCACGGTCGAAGAAGCCAAGTCGATGGACTCGACCCTCGAGCTGGTCGAGGGCATGCAGTTCGACCGCGGCTACCTCTCGCCCTACCTGGTCACGGACACCGAGCGCATGGAGGCCGTGCTCGAGGAGCCGCTGATCCTGCTGCACGAGAAGAAGATCTCGAGCATGAAGGATCTGCTGCCCGTGCTCGAGCAGATCGCGCGCCAGGGCAAGCCGCTCTTGATCGTGGCCGAAGAGGTCGAGGGTGAGGCGCTCGCGACGCTGGTCGTGAACAAGATCCGCGGCACGCTCTCCGTCGCCGCGGTGAAGGCACCCGGCTTCGGCGATCGCAGGAAGGCCATGCTCGAAGACATGGCGATCCTGACCGGCGGCCAGGTGATCAGCGAAGAGCTCGGGCTCAAGCTCGAGAACGTGACGGTGAAGGACCTGGGGCGCGCCAAGAAGGTGGTGGTGGACAAGGACAACACCACGCTCGTGGACGGCGCCGGCGCCAAGAAGGCGATCGAGGGCCGCTGCGCCGAGATCCGGGCGCAGATCGAGAAGACCACCAGCGACTACGACAGCGAGAAGCTGCAGGAGCGGCTGGCCAAGCTCGCGGGCGGCGTGGCCGTGATCAAGGTGGGCGCTGCGACCGAGGCGGAGATGAAGGAGAAGAAGGCGCGCGTCGAAGACGCGCTCCACGCCACACGCGCGGCCGTCGAGGAGGGCATCGTGCCCGGCGGCGGCGTCGCGCTGATCCGCGCCCAGAAGGCGCTCGACGCGCTCGAGGGCAAGCTCCCCACGGAGCAGCGGGCGGGCGTCGCCATCGTCCGCCGCGCGGTCGAGGAGCCGCTGCGCCGCATCGCGGAGAACGCGGGCGTCGAGGGCTCGATCGTGGTGGACAAGGTCAAGAACGGCAAAGGCGGCTTCGGCTTCAACGCCCAGACCGAGGAGTACGAGGATCTGGTGAAGGCCGGCGTGATCGACCCGACCAAGGTCGTGCGCTATGCGCTCCAGAACGCGGCGAGCGTGGCCTCGCTGCTCCTCACCACCGAGGCCATGGTGGCCGAGAAGCCCGAAGACAAGCACGACCATCCGCCGATGGGTGGCGGCGGCATGCCGGGCATGATGTAGGGCCCGAACCGGGCCGACCCAGCGCCCCGGAGCCACTGGCTCCGGGGCGCTTTTCTTTTGGGGCGCAGCCCCACCCAAGCCTGGGCCGCGGCCGGCCGATGATGCCTGTTGGGGGCTAGCCGAGATGGGTGAGGCGGAGGAAGCACACGCCGCGAAGCTGGCGCAGCGGCGCCTCGAAGGGATGGGGGTTTCGGCCGTTCTGCTGCCGGGCGGGCGCAGCGTGCGCGCTCGCATGCGACTGCGGCCGCTGCCCTTCCCCCTGCTCGATGGCCCCAGGGCCTTCCAGGAGCTGGTCTTCGCGACAGCGGGGCCGACCCAGATCAAGTGCCTCGCCCCCGTGGCGCTGTTCCAGCTGCCGCTGATCGGGATCGCGGGCTGCACCAGCGCCGACATGATCGAGGATCGTGTGCGAGCAGCGTGGGCGGCGCACGGGCGCTGTCTGCGCGAAGCGCATCGCGCACTGCGCGCCATCGGCGTCGCGGTGTCCGTCGAGCCCGCCAGCGGAACGCTCGCTTTTCCGATCGGCGTCGAAGACCGCGAGGCTTCGGCGCGCTGCCTCGACGGCACGCGCGTTGCGCTGCCCTCGCGCGGCCCACTCTCGGGCGTCGCGCTCGAGCGGGCCAGCGACCGGGTCGTGGCGCGTCCGAGCGGCGTCGAGACGGCCAGCGACATCGAGATCGCGCTGACGAATCAGCTCGAGCGGCTCGCTCGGGCGACGCGCGGCGCGCGCGGCAAGTCCATCGCAGCGCCGGCTTCCGCTGCCGAAGCGCAGCCGCTCCGCACCAAGTTGCTCGGCAGCGGACATCGTGTGCTGATGGTGGGACCACTGCTGGGGCGCGATACCGAGCTGCTCGCGGGCCTACGACGACTCGGGCATCGCACCCGCGTCGAGTACTCGATCAAGGACGCCCTCGATGCCTTCGCGACCCAGTCCTTCGAGCTGGTGCTGGCGGACACCCACATCGGGCGAGCCGAGGGCCTCGAGCTGGTGCCCGCTCTGGCGGAGCTGCCCGGCATCGAACGCCTACCCGTCATCCTGGTGGACGAGCGCGCGAGAGAGAGCATCCGAGAGGCGGCGCGCCGCGCCGGCGCGGCCGGCTACCTGGCCCACCCCGTGGACGCGGACCGGGTCTCGGCCGGACTCGATCGTCTACTCCACGGGCGCGGGCGCCGGCGCTTCGCCCGCCTCGGTCAGCGCCTCGACGTGAAGCGCGATGGCAACGCCCCGGGCTTCACGATCGCGATCGCCCGCCTCGGCCTCTCGGTGCGCACGCCCCGCGAGCTGCAGGCCGGCTCCATTCATCGCTGGACGATCGGCCTGCCCGAGATCAGTGAGACGCTGCGAGTGGATACACAGACGATCTACCGCATTCCGTCCGCGGGACCGGAGGATGCCACCGCTGGCCTCAGGATCCGCGCGTTCCCGGATCGCAACGAGCCGCTCTGGATCGACTATCTGACGGCGCTCGCAGAGCCGACGAAGGCGGACCCCCTGCGCTGAGCGCCGGTCAGCCGAGCTTGGCGCGCGCCTTGTCGATGTCCGAATCCATGATCGTCTTGCGCTTGTCAGCCACCGCGGAGGCATTGGCCTCGCGAGCCAGACGACCGATGTAGTCCTCGGCGGCTGCGACCGCCTTCTCGATCGCGGTCCCGGAGACGCGCATGCCATCGCCATACTTGGTGATCAATCGCTTGATGACCGCATTGGGTAGGTCCGCCATGATCCCTCCTGTTCGGCCGGGGATCCTAGGTATCGCTGGTCGCGCTCGTCAAGGCGCGAGAAGCGGCAGGGAGCCGGCGCTGGCGTCACGCCAGCGTCCGGCGCGCGTTCTCTTCCGCCGTCCGGACGACCTCGCGCAGCGGCACACCGGACGCTCGTGCGAGGCGTTTCGCATCGTCGTACTCGGCCGACACCTCGACGCGGCCATCGTCGGCGCGCACTCGCTTCACCCGGATCCGGCCCCACGGCGTCGCCACGCGGATCAGCTCTCGCTCCAGCACGAGGCGTTCACACTCGCTGATCCGCACGCCGAGCGTCGTGGTCTCCGCTAGCAGCGCGCGCGCGAGCGCCACGCGTCCGTCGGGCCTGGCGATCACGCGCAGCAGGAAGCCGGGCCGATTCTTCTTCATCTGCAGGTGCTGGAGTGAGACGTCGAGCGCGCCGAGAGCGAAGAGCTGCTCCATCACATAGTCGAAGTGCTCGGGCACGAAGTCGTCGAGGTGCGACTCCAGCACCACCACACGGTCGCGACCGAGCGCACCCTCTCGGCCGAGCACCGCGCGCAGCACGTTCGGCAGCGGACCCGCGCGGTCATCGCCCGCGCCGTGTCCGATCGCCTCGATCGTCAGTGCAGGTAGCTGGCGGTACTCATTCACGATGTTGCGCAGGATCGCCGCCCCGGTCGGCGTGACGGTCTCCCAAGCCACCTCTGCCGGCACCACCGGCACGCCTCGGAGCAGCTCGAGCGTGGCGGGGGCGGGGATCGGAATGCGCCCGTGCTCGGAGCGCGCCGTGCCGTGGCCGAGCGCCGGGGGAGTGGCCGTCACGCGGGTCACGCCGAGCCGGTCGAGCGCCGCAGCGGCGCCCACCACGTCCACGATCGCATCGACGGCGCCCACTTCGTGGAAGTGAACGCGCTCGGCCGCTACGCCGTGCACGCGCCCCTCCGCCTCGGCCAGCGAGGCGAAGATGGCGAGCGCTCGCTCGCGCACGGGCGGCCGCAGGCGCGCGGCGACGAGCACGCGGCGGATCTCGCGCCAGCTGCGCCCGTGATGCTTCGGGTCGTGCGGGTCGTGATGCTGGGAGTGCCGCGCCGCGCCCGGAACCTCCACGCGCACGTAGCGCGCAGCGAGCGGCCCCCGTTTCACCTTCGAAACCACCAGGCGGTGAGGGACGCCGAGACCGGCGAGATCCTCGGTCAGCTCGCGGCGAGAGAGGCCAGCGTCGAGGAGCGCTCCGAGGAACATGTTCCCCGCGATGCCGGAAAAGGTGTCGAGGTGGAGCACGCGCCCAGCCCTGCTCGCGCCACGGCCCTGCCTTCGCTGCTGCTTCACGCGCGATTGATCAGGGTCGCGAGCGCTGCGGCGCCGAACCCGTTGTCGATGTTCACCACGCCGACGTTCGGCGCGCAGCTGTTCAGCATCGCGAGCAGCGCGGTCACGCCGCCGAAGGCTGCGCCGTAACCGATGCTGGTGGGCACTGCGATCACCGGCGCGGCCACGAGCCCCGCGACCACCGACGGCAGCGCGCCCTCCATGCCGGCCACCACGATCAATACGCGTGCCGAGCGCAGCAGCTCGAGCTTGTCGAGCAGGCGATGCAGACCCGCCACGCCCACGTCCGCCAGCAGCTCCACCTTGTTGCCGAAGCGGCGCGCCACCTCGTGAGCCTCGCGCGCCACCGGCAGATCGGCAGTGCCGGCACAGACGACCAGCACGGTGCCGAGACCACCCGACAGCGGGGGCGGCGGCCCGAAACAGAGCAGGCGCGCCTCGCTCACGTACTCGCCGCCGGGCAGCTCTGCGAGCACCTGCTCCGCGGCCTCACTCGCAACGCGCGTCACCAGCGCCTGCTGCCCATGCGCCAGCAGGGCGCGCACCGCGGCCACGATCTGGCGCGGTGTCTTGGCCGCGCCGTAGATCACTTCAGGCAGGCCCTGGCGCAGCGCCCGATGCACGTCGATACGCGAGTCCCCGGTGTCCGCGTAGGGCGCTCGGGCGAGCTGCTCGAGCGCCGCCTCGGGCGCGACGCGACCGTCTCTCACCGCGTCGAGCAGCGCGTGCAGTCGGTCGCGATCCACGCGCGGCAGGCTATCAGAAGCCCACGGCAGGAGCGATGCGTGCGAGCGTGTCCGGCACGAGCACGAGGATGCCGCGCAGCTCCCGGGCGCGGTCCGTGATCTCGGTCTGGATGCGCAGGGTCGGCCCCGCACGAGAATGGGCCGCGAGCAGGTCCGCGAGCGCAGCGGGCGCGTCGTCGAGTGCAAGCATCGGCAGCGACGGCAGCACGGCGACGCCGAGCGTCTCCGCCACGGCGTTGGCGGCGTGCGACGCCAGGATGTTGCCCAGCTCGCAGAGCGCGGAGCGCGCATTCTCGTCGCGACGCCGAGCGCGGCCGGGTCCCAGCAGGCGCTCGAGCAGACGCTCGCAGGTGGCGGCCGGGAAGAGCAGTGCGAGCACGCCTCCGGTCCCACCTTCGAGCTCGAACATCACGCCCGTCAGCCCAGGCTCGTACGGCAGCGCGGCGTCGGTCTGACCCGCCTCGAGCATGCGCACGGTGGGCACCTGCATCTCGCAGGTACGGCCGGTCAGTTCCGCGAGGGCAGTGGCCGCGTGACCGGCACCGATGCTCACGAGCTCGCGCACACGATCGATGTCCGCCTCCCTGAAGTGGCCGGCTTCCCTCATGTGAGCTGGTTCAAGTCGAGCAGAAAGACCGGCCGGCCGTCGCCGAGCACCGTGAGACCCGCGAGCCCACGCGCCGAAGCGAGCAGTCTCGGCAGTGGCTTCACGTAGATCTCCTGCTGCCGGTCGAGGCGGTCGACCAGCAGGGCGACGCGCTGCTCGCGCAGCTCGGCCAGCACCAGCGGAACCACGGCGCCGCGCAGCGCGGGCTCGATGCCCAGCCGCGCTGCGAGATCGATCACCAGCAAGGGCTGATCATCGACGATGGTGAAGGTCTCCCGCCCCGCCACTTCGAGTGCGTCGAGCGCGGCTTCCACGACGCGCTCGACCTTCGCGATCGGGATCGCCACCTGCTCCGCACCGAGGCCCACCAGCAGTACGCGCTGCATGGCCGCCGTGATCGGGACGAGCAACGTCGTCGTGGTGCCGAGCCCCGTGCGCGACTCGAGCTCGACGCGCCCGCCCAGGCCCTCGATGGCGGCCTTGACCGCATCCATGCCGACTCCCCGCCCCGACACTTCGGACACGGCAGCGGCGGTCGAGACGCCGGGCCGAAATACCAGCGCCGCCACGTCGGCCGGCGCCAGGTCGGCAGCCAGGTCCGCGTGCAGCACGCCCGCCTCCACCGCGCGGCGGCGCACGGATTCGAGGTCGATGCCCCGGCCATCGTCCGAGACCGAGATGCGCACGTAGTCGCGCTCGCGCCTCGCGTCGATCACGAGTCGACCCGCGAGCGGCTTGCCGCTCTCGCGGCGGACGTCGGGCGCCTCGATCCCGTGATCGACCGCGTTGCGGATCAGGTGCACCAGCGGGTCGGCGAGCCGGTCCAGAATCGCGCGATCCAGCTCCAGCTCAGCGCCGCGCAGCTCGACCTCGACGCTCTTGCCGAGACCCGCAGCCACCTCTCGCGCCGCGCGCGGGAGTGCGTCCACCACGCGCAGCAGGGGTGCGGTGCGCAGACCGAGCGCACGACGCTGCAGGTCGCCGACCACGCGCTCCATGCGATCGAGGCCGGCCGAAAGCCCGCCGGACGTCTGACCGCCATCGCCTGCCTTCGTGCGCAGCTGCGAGGAGGCGAGGATGACCTCGCCGACCGAGGACAGAAAGCGATCGAGGGTCTCGGTGCGCACGCGGACCGACGGCGTTGCCGCCGGCTGCGCCGGACGGGGCTCGGGCGGGCGGGCCTTCGCCTCGGGCGCCGCGCCCAGAGTCGCTGCGCCCGTCAGGCTTTTTTTTCGGCGCCTCCGAGAGGCGTGTCGGCCGCCGCGAGCTCCGCCAGCAGCGCGGCATCGACCGGCGGACTCGAGCCGTTCGCGCGCACCGCCGCGACCATGCGCTCGAGCCCTTCGAGGCCGCGGAACAGCATCAGCAGCCCAGCGGGGGTGTCCACACGGCCCTGCGCGCGCCACACCGCCATGCGGTCTTCCAGGCGATGGGCGAGCTGCGTGACGGAGTCGTAGTCGAGCGAGGCCGCCATGCCCTTGATCGAATGGGCCATGCGGAACACGAGATCGATCGCCTCGCCGCTGCCGGGATCCTTCTCGAGCGCAAGGCAGGCGCGGCTCATCTCGGCGAGATGCTCCGTCGCCTCCTCCAGGAACAGCGCCCGGTACTTGGCGAGGTCCACGGCTAACTCGTCTTCTCGGCCACCTTCGCCAGCGTGGACAGCACCGCATCGGGCTTGAAAGGCTTCACGATGAAGCCCCGCGCCCCTGCCTGCATCGCCTCGCTGACCAGCGTCTCCTGCCCGAGCGCGCTGCACATCACGATGCGCGCGCCGGGGTCCAGGGCCTTGATCGCCTTCACCGCGTCGATGCCCGAGCGCTTTGGCATCACGATGTCCATCATCACGACGTCGGGATGCAGCTTCTTGAACTTCTCGACGACGTCCATGCCGTCGGCGGCTTCGCCGACGACCTCCCAGCCTTCGGGCTCGATGATGTCTCGGATCATCTGCCGCATGAACGACGCGTCGTCTGCAATCAGCACTTTCTTCATGACTCTCCCCCTTGCATCGGATGACCTCCGGCCATCGAACGCTCGACCGCTGCCGCGGCCCGCTCGAACAAGCGGCGCGGATCCAACACGTGAAGCATGCGCCCCCCCAACGGCCGGCGCGCGGCGATCGGGCTCGGCCCGTGCGCGGCGACCGGCGGGCCGTCTACCAGGCCGTGGATGCGGTCTACCGGCAGCCCGAAGCGATCGGGGTCGTCGGGATCGCGGGCGAGGATCAGCAGGTGCTGCGGACGCGCGCCCGCGGGCGCGCGCTCGAGCAACACGCAGCCGTCCACCACCAGCAGCGCGTCGCCGTGGTGATTCACGACGCCGCCGACCGCACGCGGCAACATCGGCACCGCCGCGACCTCGCCGACTTCGGCCACCTCCGCCACCTCGGCGATCGGCAGCGCAAAGAGGCCGCCGGCCAGCTCGAAGGCGAGCAGGCGGCCCGGGCTGACGATGGAGGCCGTGCTCACGACGAGAGCGCCTCGCTGCCGGTGCGGAAGCGTCGCGTCACCTCGCGCAGCTGCTCCGACAGCTTCGTCATCGCATCCGCCGAGGCCACGATTTCGGCCATCGACACCATCTGCACGCGCGAGGTTTCGGTCACCTGCTGCATCGAGGCCGTGGTGGCGCGCGAGGTCTGGCTCACCTCGTCCATCGACTTCACCATGCGCTCGGCATCGCGGGCCTGGCCGTCGGCCTCCTGGAAGATCTCCTCGGCACGGGCAGCGGCCTCGCCCACCGCGGAGCGGATCTGCTCGAGCGAGTGCGCGATGGTGTTGACGTCTTCGCGGCCCTCGCCGATCACCTGGCCCGACTCGCGCATGCCGTCGGCCACGCGGCGCGTGTCGGTTTCGATCTCGCCGACCAGCTTCACGATCTCGTCGGCGCTGCGCGCCGCGCTCTCGGCCAGCTTGCGGATCTCGTCGGCCACCACGGCGAAGCCGCGCCCAGCCTCGCCAGCCCGAGCGGCCTCGATCGAGGCGTTCAGCGAGAGCAGGTTGGTGCGCGAGGCGACGCTGGTGATGATCTCCGTGATCTGATGCACGTGTCGCGTCTTGGCCTCGAGCTGGAAGACCATGCCCCCGGCCGCTTCGACGCGTTCGAAGACGCTGCGCATCTTCTCGATCGCGAGACGCGACACGTCGACGCCGGCGTTGGCCTTCTGGTTCGCCTCGGCGGCGAAGCCGAACGCCTCGCGTGCGCGCGACGCGGTCACCTCGATGGCCGACGCGATGTCGCTGACCAGCCGCTGCGCGTCGCCGAGCAGCTCCTGCTGCTGGACGCTCGCGCGCGACACCTCGCCCAGCGTTCCCGAGATGTCATGAGACGCAGCGTTCGCACCCGTCACACCCTGCGCGAGCGCCTCGCTGGTGCGCGAGAGATGGTCGGCATGCTGGCGGGTGTGCGCGACCAGCCCGCGCAGCTCGTCGAGCAGGCTGCTGATGCGCACGGCGATCTCGGTGGTCTCGTCCGGAAACATCGGCAACACCGGCCGCTCGGAGCTCGCCGACAGGTCACCGCGGCCGATGCGCTCGGTCATCGCGAGCAGGGGCCGGTAGCTGCCCGCGATCTCGCGCGAGATCGCTACGCCGAGGCCGCAGCCGGCCGCCAGCGCCAGAAAGGGCGTGAACCAGGGCGCCACGGCCAGACCGGAGCGCTCGATGACGTAGGGCACGACGAGCACGACCGCCGAGACGGCGAGCGAGCCGAGCATGAGCTTGTGCGAAAGGGAGACGCGCACCCGCGGCGTATCGGCTCCCCGACCGAGGCGCTTGATCGGCTGGCTCGCCCGGAGACGGGCTAGAAGTGCCGCCAGCCCAGCGCGCCCGGCGGGACTCCCCGCACGGCGGGCCGGCCCGCTTCGAGCCGCCCGATCTCGGTCACCCGCACGCCCAGGCGCCGGGTGAGCGCGGCCGCGCTCGGCCCTCGCGGCCTCGTGCTGAACAAAAGCTCGTAGTCCTCGCCGCCCGCGAGCGCGGCGGGGAGCGGATCGAGCGCAACCCGCGCGCAGGCCGCCGCAAAGCCGGCCGGCAGCGGCAGGCGCGCGACCTCCAAACGGGCCGCGAGGCGCGAGGCGCGGCATAGCTGGAGTAGATCCGCGGCGAGACCGTCCGAGAGGTCGATGCACGCGCCCACGCCTGCGAGCCCGGCGAGGCGCCGGCCGGCCGCAATGCGCGGAACGCCGACCGCCCGCACCCGGCCGCGCGCGCGCTCGAGGGCACTGCGGCCGAGCGCGCCCGTCACGAACAGGCGGTCGCCCGCCCGGCCGCGGTCGCGGCGCAACGCGCGCCCACGCCGCACGGCGCCTAGCGCGGTAAGCGTCAGCGAGACGTCGCGCGACCTCGTCACGTTTCCGCCCACCAGAGGCGCACCGGCGCGCCGCGCCTCGTAGACGACACCGCGCACGAGGCCGAGCGTGCTGGTCGCGGATCGGGAAGGTGGCAGCGCCAGCGCGAGAAGCAGGCCCAGCGGACGCGCGCCCATCGCGGCGAGGTCCGAGAGACAGGCGACCGCTGCGCGGCGGCCGGCCGTGCGCGGGGTCTCCTGGTCGAAGCGGAAGTGCACGCCCGCCACGGCCGCATCCGTGGTCACGACCAGCTCCTCGGCGGGCGCGAGGCGCAGCACCGCGGCATCGTCGCCGATGCCGAGCGCGACATCTCTGCTGCGCACTCCCCCGGCGAGGCGTGCGATGCGCTCGATCAGGCCGAACTCGCCGAGGTCTCGCACGCGCCGCACGCCGCGATGCTACCGCCAACCCGAGCCGGCCGTCCGGCCGGCGCTACGAGCGCGGCTTGGCGGTGGCGGAGGGCGCGGGGCGAGCGGCGCGCACGGGCGCTCGCGGATTCCGGCGGCGCTCGCGCACCGGCGCGCCTTCCAGCGCGATTGCGATCACCTCGTCCATCTGCGACACGCCGATGAAGCGGATGCGCCGCGCCAGCTCGGCGGGCACCTCGCGCAAGTCCACCAGATTCTTCTCGGGCAGGATCATGGTGCGGATGCCGGCGCGCAGCGCGGCGAGCGCCTTCTCGCGAACGCCTCCGACCGGCAACACGCGGCCCCGCAGCGTGACTTCGCCCGTCATCGCGACGTCCGAGCGCACCGCCGCACCGGTCGCGAGCGAGGCCAGCGCCGTCGCGATGGTGACGCCAGCGGACGGGCCATCCTTCGGGACCGCGCCGGCGGGCACGTGCACGTGAATCTCGTGACGCGACAACAGGCTCGGATCGACGCCGAGCGCCTCGAGCCGCCAGCGCACCCAGGTGAGTGCGGTCTGGCCCGACTCCTTCATCACGTCGCCGAGCTGGCCGGTGAGCACCAGCCCGCGCCCGCGCGTCATCGCCACCTCGACTCGCAGCACATCGCCGCCGGCTTCCGTCCAGGCCAAGCCGTTCGCCACGCCCACCTCGGGGCTGCTGGTCGGCTCCTCGCCCGCGTGGCGCGGCGGCCCGAGCAGGCGCGTCAACGTGCGCCGGCTCACCCGCACCGTGCGCAAGTCGCCCTCGGCCGCGCGGCGGGCGACCTTGCGGCACACCGAGCCCACCTGGCGCTCGAGGTTTCGCACGCCCGCCTCGTAGGTGTACTCGGTCACGATCGAGCGCAACGACGCTTCGGACCACTGGATGCGCCCGGCCGGCAGCCCACACTCGTGGAGCTGGCGCGGAATCAAGAAGGAGCGCGTGATCTCGAGCTTCTCCTCCGGCGTGTAGCCCGGGACGCGGATCATCTCCATGCGGTCGCGCAGCGGCGCGGGAATCCGGTCGATCAGGTTGGCCGTCGCGATGAACAGCGCGGACGAGAGGTCGAAGGGCACGTTCAGGTAGTGGTCGCTGAAGCGAGAATTCTGCTCGGGGTCGAGCACTTCGAGCAGCGCTGAGGAGGGATCGCCCCGAAAGTCCGCCCCGAGCTTGTCGATCTCGTCGAGCATGAACACCGGGTTCTTGGTGCCCGCCTGCTTGAGACACTGGATGATGCGGCCGGGCATGGCGCCCACGTAGGTACGGCGGTGCCCTCGGATCTCGGCCTCGTCGCGCATGCCGCCGAGCGAGACACGCACGAACTCGCGGCCCATGGCGCGCGCGATCGAGCGGCCCAGCGAGGTCTTGCCCACGCCGGGCGGCCCCACGAAGCACAGGATCGGACCGCGCGAATCCTGGCGCAGCTTGCGCACGCCCAGGAACTCGAGAATGCGCTCCTTGATCGGCTCGAGATGCGCGTGGTCTTCGTCGAGGATGGCGCGCGCGTTGGCCAGCTCGAGCCGGTCGGGCGAGAGCGTCGACCACGGCACGTCCGTCAGCCACTCGAGGTAGCTCCGAACCACCTGGGCCTCGGGACCGTCCGGGTGCATGCGCTCCAGCCGGCGCAGCTGGCGCATCGCCTCTTCGAGCGCCTCGGGCGAGAGGCCGGCCTCGTCGATGCGTGTGCGCATCTCGGCCACCTCTTCGATGCGGGGGTCCACCTCGCCGAGCTCGGTCTGGATCGCGCGCAGCTGCTCGCGCAGGTAGTGCTCGCGCTGGCCGCGGCTCATCTCCTCCTTGGCATGCGACTGGATCTCCGCTTGCATGGTGGACACTTCGAGCTCGCGCTTCAGCAGCGCGTCCACCTTGCGCAGGCGCGCGATCGGGTCGGCGACCTCGAGCACCTCCTGCGCTTCGGAGAGGCGAAGCTTCAGGTTCGATGCGACCAGATCCGCGAGCCGGCCGGGCTCGAATACGTTGGCCGTGATCGAGAGCACTTCGGGCGGCAGATTCTTGAGCGGCAGCAGCTCTTCGACGTGGCCGCGCACGGCGCGCATCAGCGCCTCGCTCTCGACGCACCACTCCGTATCGGGGTCAGCGGGGATCGCGCTGACCTGCGCCCAGAGCGCCGGATCGTTCTCCACGAAGGTCTCGATGCGCGCCTTCGCGAGGCCCTGCACCAACACCTTCACGCGACCGTCGGGCAGGCGCAGGATGCGCATCACCATCGCCACCGTGCCGACCTGGTGCAGGTCGTCGGCCTCGGGGTCTTCGATCTCGGGATTGCGCTGTGCCGCGAGCAGCAGCAGGCGATCGCCGGCGAGCGCATCCTCCACCGCCGCCACCGAGCGCTCTCGGGTCAAGAAGAGCGGGAGCACCATGTAGGGGAACACCACGAACTCCCGCAGCGGGAGCACGGGCATCTCCTCGGGCATCTGGAAGTCGGGGGGGGACGACTCGACCATCGACTCGCGTTTCGTCTCAGCCGCGAGGGGACTTGAGAGGGGAACGACGCAGAACGGGCAGATCGCAGGGCCCCGACGGCTAGAATCGGCCGCCGTGGCCCTGCCCTGGCAGACACTCGACGCCTTCGACACCGAAGCGGGCGAGATCGAGCTGCGCCAACGCGGACTCGGCGACTTCTTGATCGCACGCGCGGGCCGCGTGCTGATGAACAGCGTGGCCAACCGCTCGGAGCTCGCGCTCGCCCGCAGCGCGTGCGCCGAGCTCGGCGGGCGACCTGCGCCCCGAGTGCTGATCGGCGGCCTCGGCATGGGCTGCACGCTGCGCGCTGCGCTGGATGCGCTGCCCGCAACGGCCCAGGTCGTCGTGGCCGAGCTGCACGCGAGGATGCTCGAGTGGTGCCGCGGCCCCCTGGCCGCGCTCAGCGCGCACGCCGTGGACGATCCGCGCGTGGAGCTGCGCATCGGAGACGTCGCGGCCGCCATCCTTGCTGCCAGCGAGCCCGCCGCGGCGCGCTTCGATGCCGTGCTGCTCGATCTGTACGAAGGCCCCCAGCCGGCGGCGCAGCCGCGCAACCATCCTCACTATGGCGCTGCGGCCCTCGACCGCACGCGCGCCGCCCTGCACTCGGGCGGGATCCTCGCGATCTGGTCCGAGGAGCCCGACGCGCGCTTCGAGCGCGAGCTCCGCCGCGCAGGCTTCGCAGTGCGGCGCGAGCGGCCGGGCCGTGGTGGGCGGCGCCACGTGGTCTATCTGGCGCATGTGGTGTGAGCCGAGCGGAGCCCGGGTAGGCGTCGACTGACGGGATCGGAGGATCGGAAGTGCTTCATCATGACCGCCACGCCGCTCAGCATGACCGAGGGCGACGGCCACTCCCTGACTCACACCAAGCAAGTGATGCAGGCGCATGTCGCCTCGATGTTTCTGCCCTCCTTGGTCAGCGGCATGCTGATCCGGCGCATCGGTATCGCCCGCCTCATGCTGACCGGGCTGGCGGCGTACCTCGCGTGCATCGGGATCGGCCTGAGCGGTCACGGCGTCGGTCACTATGGCATCGCCTTGATCTTGCTCGGGGTCGGCTGGAATCTGCTGTTCGTCGGCGGCACGGCCCTGCTGCCTCGAGCCTACGCAGAGGAGGAGCGGTTCCGCGCCCAGGCACTGAACGATCTGAGCATCTTCAGCACCCAGGCGCTGGCGGCCCTGGCAGCCGGCAGCGCGCTGGCCTGGTTGGGATGGCAGGGATTGCTGTGGCTGGCGCTGCCGCTGATCGGGCTGCACCTGGCCGTGATGGCGGCGTGGCGGTTACCTGGGTCGCGAAAGACCGGGCAAACGGAAGCGTGACGGAGCAGCCGGCGCTGCATCGCTGAACATCACCTGCTCGAGCGTCCGCAGGAACTGCGGGTAGGACTCCGGGGCACGGACCCTTCTCACAGGAACTGCGTGAGCCGCTGGCAACGGGCTCCGGGTTCCAGCGCGCAAGGTCGTCGTCGGGCGGAACCGGGCGGAGACGTACATGTTGATTACGTACGCCCGTCGGTCATGATCTCGGCGTGCGGTTGGTGATCCGTGGCATCCGGGGGTTCGACTGGGACGAGGCGAACTGGCGGAAGTCCGAGGAGAAGCACGGGGTCGCGGCCGCCGAGGCGGAGGAGGTCCTCCTTGGAGATCCGCTGTGTCAGGTCGATCCGAGACATTCCGAGGCCGAGCAGCGTTACGTGGCGCTGGGAGTGACTGGTGAGGGACGTCGGCTGTTCGTCGCCTTCACGGTGAGAACCAACCGGATCCGAGTCGTCTCGGCTCGACCCATGAGCCGGAGGGAACGTGAAATCTACGAAGAAGCGAAAGCGGTCGAGCGACGCTGAGGTCGCCGACTACTGGCTCCAGCACGACAGTGCCGCTGAGGTCGACTGGTCGCGACGGCCTCTGCGGATCGATTTCGATCCCGAGGTCGAGCGTCCCACGCGCTCCGTCACGCTGCGACTGCCGCGCCGGCTGCTCCAGGAGCTGCGCGTGCTCGCGAAGGATCGCGACGTGCCGTATCAGTCCCTGATGAAGGTCTTGCTGGCCGAGAAGGTGGCCGAGCTGAGGCGCAGGAAGGCCTCCTGAGCATGCGCCGCACCACCGGCCGGCCTGCGAGATCACGGCCAGCACGGGTCCCGGATCCGTTCGGTGTACGCTCCTCGAGATCGACTCCCGCGAGGCACGCGTGACGAGGCACGAGGACGAGCGACGGCTCGCTGCGATCATGTTCACGGACATCGTCGGCTCCACGTCCGCAACCGCCCGGAGCGAGCAAGCCGGCCTGGCACTTCGCGACCGCCATCGCGAGCTCGTGCGGCGCTGGGTCTCTCGATACAAGGGGCGGGTCGTCGAGTCCCCGGGAGACGAGACCCTCTCGGTCTTCGACAGCGCCCTCGGCGCGGCGAGTGCGGCCCTCGCGATCCAGGATTCGCTGCGTGATCAGCAGGACCTTCGGCTCAGCATCGGCTTGCATCTCGGCGAGACCGTGCTCCGGCACGGCGAGGTATTCGGAGATGCGGTCAATCTCGCCGCCCGCGTCCGAGCCCTCGCCGGCCCCGGTGAGATCGTCGCCAGCGCCGAGCTGGTTCACTCGATCCGGGGTCAACCCATCACCACCGAGCCCCGCGGCGAGCACGAGCTCAAGAACGTGGGACGCCCCGTTGCGGTCTTCGCGCTCTCGGGCGCTGCGACCGTTTCCGAGGGCTTCCCTCGCGAAGCCGACCTCCCGTCGGGCACGGCCCTGGGCCGACGGCGTGGAGTCCGGACGCGTGTGGTCGCAGCGTCGATCGTGGCCGGGATGCTCGTGGCGGCGGCTACGGCGTGGCGGCTTCGCGAGGGCGAGTACTTCTGGCGGAATCCACTGAGCGGCGCGCGATCGAGCGCGTTCTACCCCTCGTTCGGGGGTGACGCCGCAGGGCTACGGCGACGCCGGCGGGAGTGCGGGGGTCCCTACCTCGTCGATGCACACGACCTGCCCGCCTTGGACCCCGAGCAGGTGCGGCCGGCGCGCCAGCTCGCCGTCGGGCCCGAGCTGCAGCACGCCGGAGACGCCCACGCGACGCGGCTCGGCGGCGATGGCGGCGATCAGCTCGTCGCGCCGCCGAGCGCCCCCGGCCGCCGCCGCGAGCGCGAGGTTCGCTGCATCGAACGACTCCGCCGCGAGCGCGCTCGGCGCAGCGTCGAAGCTCGCCGCGAAGCGCTGCGCGAAGCTCGTCACCCCGGGTGCCGTGATCGCGGCGTGAAAGGCGCCAGGGAACACGGCGCCTTCGACGTGCCGTCCACCGAGACGCAGGAAGCTCGGATGATTCCACGCCGACGGCCCGAGCAGGCGCACGCCCTTCACCTCGTGGAAGGCGAGATGCGGCGCGATCAGGCCGGCGGTCTGATAGGTGTCCGGAACGAAGAGCGCGTCGAAGTCCACGTAGGGCGGCAGCGGCTCGCCTTCCGGCCCGGTGAGCGCGCGCGCCTCCGTACGCAGCGCCTCGGCCTCGGCATAGGGCAGCCGCTTCGCGCGCTTCAGCAGCCGCTCGCGCTCCGCGAGCGCACCCAGCGCAGCCTGCGGCAACAGCTCGTACCCGATCATGCGCCGGATCGGTGCCGCAAAGTCCGTGGCGCCGATCGGATAGTGGGCCACCGCGACCACCTCGCCGCCGCGTGCCTCGACCGCGGCCCAGAAGGCGGCGCGCAGCGCGCGCCCGAACGCATCCTCCGGATAGAGGATCGCGAAGCGATGCAGCCCGGCGGCGTGGACCGCGTACTCCGCGAGCAGCTCGGCCTCGAGGCGCGGTGAGGTGCCCGCGCGGATCACGAAGGGGCGCGCGCGGCCGAGACCCTCGCGCCGGGAGAGCGCGATCAGCGGGACGCCGGCCTCCTGCGCGGCGCCGGCTGCGGCCTCCGCTTCGTCGGGCAGCAGCGGCCCCACGATCGCGAGCAGCCCGGGCTCCGCGGCGAGCGCGCGCACGGCAGCGATCGCAGCGTCGGGCTGGCCGCGCGTATCGCGGATCACGATACGCGGCCCGGCGCGGCCGCCGCCCGCTGGATCGAAGCCGCCTGCCGCGAGCAGCACGCCCTGCAGCGCTTCTTCCCCGAAGCCGGCGGCCGGCCCGGAGAGCGGCAGCGCCACCCCGAGCGTCATCTCGAGTGCGGCAGTGGCGACGAAGGGATCGAGCGGCGCGTTCTCGCCGGGCGGCGAGGCAGCCACGACCGAGAGTGCGGAGGCCGACGGCTTCTGCGCGACGCGCGTCTCGAGACCCACCAGCGCCTCTGCATCCCCAGGCGAGAGCGGCAGTCGGCCGGCCGCGTCGAGCGCGCGCGCCGCGACCTCGCGATCCCCGGCGACGAGCGCTCGCTCGGCCTGGGCGAGACGCGCATGCGCGGCGACCGGGCGGCGCCCGAGCGCGGCTGCGACGGCGTCGAGCGTCTCGGGCTCGAGCGCCGCCAGCAGCGTGTCGATCTCGCTCGCGGCCTCGCTCGCGCCCGGGCCGGGGGCGCCGGCGAGATCGCCGAGCCAGCGCACCTGGTCGGCTGGGTCGTGCGTCTCGCCGGCAAGATCGGCGAGCAGACGCTGCGCCTCGCGCCGCTCCGGCGCAGTGAGGTTCGCGACGCGGATGCGGCGAGCCGTGGCGCGCGCGCGCGTCGGCTCGTTGCGCGCCCGCTCGAGCCTTGCGAGCGCGAGGCGTGCGCGGTCGGCCTGATCGCCGTTCGGGTGCTCGCTCACGGCCCACTCGAGCTGGCGCGCGGCCGTGGCCGGATCGCCCTTCGAGGCGGTCAGCGCGGCAAGGCGCAGCGCGGCGTCGTCTGCGAAGGGGCTCCTCGGGTGCTCGCGCACGAAGGCGGCGAGTGCGTCGGCACCGGCCCGCGAGTCGCTGCTCGCGAGACGCAGTGCCTCTGCCCACTCGCGCTCGCCCTCCGTTCGGGAGGGTCCGCCCGGCGCCACCGCGCACGCCAGCCAGACGCCGGCCAGGGGCGCGGCCAGCCCGCAGCGGAGCACCTTCAACCGAACAGATCCCGGAGCTTGTCCAGGAAGCCCTTCGTCACCGGCGACACCTCCGTGCTGGTCTCGGCGGCGAACCCCTCGAGCAGCTCGCGCTGTCGCGCCGTCAGCCGGCTCGGCACCTCGACGAAGATTCGCACCAGCTGGTCGCCTCGCGCACCGCCCGAGAGGCTCGGCAGGCCCTTGCCGCGCAGCCGCAGCAGCTTGCCCGACTGCGTGCCCTCGGCGACGCGCAGCACCACCTTGCCTTCGAGCGTGGGAACTTCGATCTCGGCGCCGAGCGCGGCCTGCACGAAGGGGATGGGCACCTCGCAGATCAGGTCCGCGCCCTCGCGCACGAAGAGCGGATGCGGCGCGAGGCGAATCACGACGTAGAGATCGCCGGGCGGCCCGCTCGCGATGCCGGCCTCACCCTCGCCCGCCACGCGCAGCCGCATGCCGTCTTCGACGCCGGGGGGGATGCGCACCTTGATGCTGCGCTCGCCTTCGACGCGGCCACTGCCGCGACAGCTCTTGCACGGATCGCGCACCACGCGGCCCTCGCCACGGCAGGCGTCGCAGGGCCGGCTGATGCGGAACAAGCCCTGCTGGAAGATGGCCTGTCCGCTGCCCCCGCAGCGCGCGCAGGTCTCCGGCGCGGTGCCGGGGCGCGCGCCCGAGCCGGCGCACGGATCGCAGCGCAGCATCCGTGGGATGGAGATCGACGTCTCCACGCCGTTCAGCACGTCGGAGAGCACGATGTCGTGCGTGTAGCGGAGGTCGGCGCCGCGTTGGCCCCGGCCCTGGCGGCGGCCGCCCATGCGCGCGCCGAACAGATCGCCGAACAGGTCGTTGAAGAGATCACCGAAGGCGGCGAAGTCGCCGCCTTGGAAGCCGCCGGGCCCGCCGGCTCCGACGCCCTCGAAGCCGAAGCGGTCGTAGGCGCGCCGCTTTTCCGGATCGGAGAGCACGGCGTAGGCCTCCGAGGCCTCCTTGAACCTCTCCTCGGCCTCGAGATCGTCCGGATTGCGGTCCGGATGGAACTCCAGCGCGAGCTTCCGGTAGCTCTTCTTGAGCTCTTCGTCCGCCGCGCTGCGCGCGACTCCGAGGATGTCGTAGTAGTCGCGCTTGGCCAAGGTCGGTGGGCGTCGTCGCGCTACTCGGAGCTACCGCTCCCGAGCTTCGCGTAGAGTTGTTCGGTCATTTGGTAGGAGAGGGTCGAGAGTTCGTCAACCGCGATCGTGACGGACGAGAGGTCGTGGGAGGCGAGCGCCGCCCGGGTCTTCTCGAGCGCCGCCAGGAGCCCCTGGCGATCGTCCTCGCCGATGTGCTCGGCGTACTCCTCGAGTGAGCGCTCGGTCGAGTAGACCAGGCCATCGGCCTTGTTCATCAGCTCGACCATGCCGCGCCGCTCCTTGTCGGCGGAGGCGAACTGCTGCGCCTCCTCGATCAGGTCCGTGATCTCGTCCTGGCTCAGGCCACCCGAGGCGGATACGCGGATCTGCTGCGTCTTGCCGGTGCCGAGGTCCTTCGCCGACACGCTCACCACACCGTCGGTGTCGATCTCGAAGCTCACCTCGATCTGCGGCACACCGCGCGGCGCCGGCGGAATCCCGACCAGCTCGAAGCGGCCGAGGCTCTTGTTGTCGGTCGCCATCTCGCGCTCGCCCTGCAGCACGTGGATGCGCACCACGTTCTGGTTGTCCTCGGTGGTCGAGAACACCTGGCTGCGGCGCGTCGGAATGGTGGTGTTCTTCTCGATGATCTTGGTGAAGACGCCGCCTTGGGTCTCGACGCCGAGCGAGAGCGGCGTCACGTCGAGCAGCAGGACGTCGTTCACCTCGCCCTTCAGCACGCCGCCCTGGATGGCGGCGCCGATCGCGACCACCTCGTCGGGGTTCACGCCCTTCTGCGGCTTCTTGCCGAAGATCTCGGCCACCTTCTCCTGGATGCGGGGCATGCGCGTCATGCCGCCGACCAGGATCACTTCGTCGATGCCGCCCCGATCGAGACCGGCGTCGGCGAGCGCGGTTTCGCAGGGCTCCACCAGACGGTCGATCAGATCGGCGACCAGCACCTCGAGCCGCTCGCGCGTGATCGTCGCCTTGAGGTGCTTCGGACCCGAGGCGTCGGCCGCGATGAAGGGCAGGTTCACCTCCGTGCTGTGCGCGGACGACAGCTCGTGCTTGGCGCGTTCGGCGCCTTCCTTGAGGCGCTGCAGCGCCATCTTGTCGCCATGCAGGTCGATGCCCGATTCACTCCGGAACTGCTCGATCAGGAAGTCGGCGATGCGCTGGTCGAAGTCCTCGCCGCCCAGGAAGGTGTCGCCGTTCGTGCTCTTCACCTCGAACACGCCGTCACCGATGTCGAGCACGGAGACGTCGAAGGTGCCGCCGCCGAGGTCGAACACGGCGATGGTCTTGGCGTTGGCCTCGCCGAGGCCGTAGGCGAGCGCCGCCGCGGTCGGCTCGTTGATGATGCGCAGCACGTTCAGGCCGGCGATCTTGCCGGCGTCCTTGGTGGCCTGGCGCTGGGCGTCGTCGAAGTAGGCGGGCACGGTGATCACCGCGTCCACGACGTCACCGCCCGCGAAGTCGGCCGCGATCTCGCGCATCTTCGCGAGCACCACCGCGGAGATCTCTTCCGGCGAGCAGAGCCGGTCGCCCACGCGGACCCAGGCGTCGCCCTTGGGCGAAGGCTCGATGCCGAAGGGTGCGATGCCGGTGAAGCGACGCACCTCATCGGTGTCCTGGCGCCGCCCGATCAGGCGCTTGGCCGCGAACACGGTGCGGCTCGGGTTCGTGACGGCCTGCCGCTTGGCGACGTGGCCGACCAGCTTCTCGCCGCGGTCGGTGAAGGCGACCATCGACGGCGTGGTGCGGGAGCCCTCTGCGTTCGGGATCACCTGCGGCTCGCCGCCGTCCATGACCGCCACGCAGGAGTTCGTGGTGCCGAGATCGATGCCGATGACCTTCCCCATGCGCCCCCTCTTTGCGGCGGCCGGCGGGGAGCGGTCACCGATCATTCGTTGCTGTTGGGCCCCTTCGACACCATCACTCGCGCGGGCCGGAGCAGGCGATCCCTCAGCCGATAACCCTTCTGCAACACCCGCGCGACGCGCCCGGCCGGAACCTCCTCGTCCTCGAGCTGGGCCAGGGCCTCGTGGATGTTCGGATCGAACGCCTCTCCTTCGACCTCGATCGCGCTCACCCCGTGCCTGGCGAGGACCGCGAGGAGCTCGCGTCGCACCAGCTCGACGCCCTGCAACATGCCCTCGAAGTCCGCGCCGGAGCTCGCCGAGGCGTGCTCGATCGCGCGATCCAGGTTATCGACCACCACCAGCAGATCCTTTACGACGTTCTCGTGGCCGTAGCTGAGCGCCTCCTGCTTCTCGCGCAGGCTGCGCTTTCGGTGGTTGTCGAAGTCGGCCTGGAGCCGGATCCAGCGCTCCTCCTGCTGCGCCTGCCGTTGCTCGAGCTCGACGATGCGGCGCTCCTGCGGCTCGGGCCCGGGGGGCCCTGCGACCGCCCGGGCGGCCGCGCGCGCATCGACCGCGGCCTCCGCCTCGTGCAGCGCCGCCTCGAGCTCGGGGCTCGGCGCAAGCGCAGCGACCCCCTCTTCCGCCAGCGACTCCCAGCCCTCGGTCGGCTTCGGATCCTTGCTCTCGCTCACGCGTCCCGCACTTCCGAGAGCAACCTCGAGACGTAGCCCACCAGGGGGATCACGCGGGCGTAGTCCATGCGGCTCGGGCCGATCACGCCGACCGAGCCGACGCTGCCACCTGCGAGGCCGTAGGGCGCGGCTACCACGGCCAGGCGTGCCAGCGCCGGCGTGCCGAGGTCGCCCCCGAAGGCCACAGCGGGCCTGCGCTCCTCGAGCATCTGGCTCACCACATCCGCGAGACGCTCCTTCTCCTCGAGCGCCGACAAGAGGCCGCGGATGCGCTCGGGGTCGCGGAACTCGGGCTGATCGAGCAGGGCCAGGTGCGTGTCGATCACGAGATCGACCTCGTCGCCACTCTCTCCGTTCGGGATGCTGCGCAGCACGCGCTCGAGCAGCAGGTCGGCCTGCGAGCGCAGCGCCGCGGCTTCGGCCAGCAGCTGGTCGCGCACCGCTCGCAGCGTTCGCCCGACCACACGCTCGCGGAGCGCCGTCGCCATGCGGTCGAGCTCGCTCTGATCCCCGCGGCCGGGCTCCTCGAGCAAGCGCCGGAAGACTCGCCCGCCCTCGGTCACCAGCACTGCCAGCACGCGCTCGCGCGACACGCGCACGAAGCTGACGTTGCGCAGCACCACGCCGTCGAGTCGCGGCGGCACCACGAAGCCGAGCTGCCGCGTCCGTTCCGTGAGCACGCGCGAGGCCGACTCCGCCACGCCGTCACGCGAGAGGTGCCCCTCGACCTCTCGCTTCTCGTAGGGCGCGAGCTCGCGCTCCGGCAGGGCACTCACGAAGGCGCGCAGTCCCAGCTCGGTCGGGATGCGCCCCGCGGAGCGATGCGCCTTCTCCAGCAGACCCAGCTCGTGGAGCTCGCCGAGCGTCGTGCGCACGCTGGCCGGCGAGAGACGCACCGGCAGCAGCCCGGCGACGGTCTCGGAAGCGACGGGAGCGGCGTCACCGACGTAGGCGCCGACCAGCACCGACAGCACCTGCGCCTGGCGCTGCGTGAGCAGCGGCTCGTGCGGTCGCGTCAGCTGAGCCATCCCCCAGAACCCCCGGTGGAATCCCTCGCGGGTTATCACGCGCTCCGCGCCGAGTCAACCGGCGAGGCGACGAAGTGGGCGGCCAGTGTGTCGGCGAAGAGCCAGGCTCCCTCCGTCGGCTCGAGGTCGCCGTTCGCGTGCTCGCAGAGCAGCCCGTCCCGGCGCAGCGTGTCGATCGCCGCCGCGAAGAAGGCGCGTGGCGGAGCGCCGAACTCGACAGCGAACTGCGTGGCGTCGAGTCCCCGGCGCGTACGCAGCGCCAGGAAGGCCGCCTCGCCGCGCGCAGTCGCTGCGTCGAGCGTCTCGCGCTCGGGCGGGGCGTACCGACCTGCCTCGATGCGTGCGAGCCACGCGCCGAGGCCGCGCTCGTTCGCGCTGCGCACGCCGAAGGGCGCCGCGGGCGTCGCCGGCTCGGTCGAGTGGGCGCCTACCCCGAGCGCGAGCACGGGCTGGCGCTGCCAGTAGCGCTGGTTGTGCCGAGATTCCCGCCCCGGCCGGGCCCAGCTCGACACCTCGTAGCGGAGGAGACCGGCGGCCTCGAGCCGCGCATGCGCCTGCTCCAGCATCTCGGCCACGACGTCGTCCCCGGGCACCAGAAGGCGGCCGTCGCTTGCCGCCACCGCGAAGGGCGTCCCGGCCTCGAGTGTGAGCGCATACGCCGAGACGTGCTCCGGCCCGAACGCGAGCGCGGCAGCGAGATCGCGCTCCAGCTCGGCGGGTGTCTGCCCCGGGGCGCCCACGATCAGATCGAGCGAGACGTTGTCGAAGCCGGCGGCGCGCACCGCCGCGAGCGTACGCTGCACTGCATCGGCGCGATGGGCGCGGCCGAGCCGCTTCAGCGTGCGATCGTCGAAGGACTGCACGCCGACCGAGAGTCGATCGACGCCCGCGGCCCGAAAGCCCGGCAGCCGCTCGCGCTCGAGCGTGCTCGGGTTCGCCTCGAGCGTGACCTCGCGCGGAGCACCCGGGAAGGCGTCGGAGAGCGCGGCGACCAGCCGCGCGATCGACTCCGGCCGCAGCAGCGCCGGCGTTCCACCGCCGAAATAGAGCGTGTCGAGCTGCCGGCCTGCGAAGAGCGCGGAGCGACCCGCGAGCTCGGCGAGCAAGGCGGCGACGTAGCGCTCTTCCTCGGCCTGTCCGAGCCGGCGCCTCGCCGCGACCGCGAAGTCGCAGTAGGGGCACACGCGCTCGCAGAAGGGCACGTGCAGGTAGACGCCGAGCGTTCGGTCCATCGCGGGCTAGAGCCTCGCCGCTCCGCGCGGCGGATGCGAGGCCATCGGGTAAGCTCCGCCCGCTTTGCCTGGGATCCGCGTCGAAAAGCTGTCGTCCGGCGTCACCGTGCTGCTGCGCGAGGCGCACCTGGTTCCGGTCGCGGAGGTCCAGGTATGGGCCGGCGTGGGATCGGCAGACGAGGGGCCGAGCGAGGCCGGCCTCGCGCACTTCCACGAGCACATGCTCTTCAAGGGCACGGAGACGCGCGGAGTCGGCGAAGTGGCCGGCGCCGTGGAGGGCGCCGGCGGGCGCATCAACGCCTTCACCTCCTTCGACGCCACCTGCTACCACGCCACCCTGCCCTCGGATGCGCTGCCGCTCGGCCTCGACGTGCTGGCCGATGCCGTGCAGCACTCGCGCTTCGAGCCGGGCGAGGTGGCGCGCGAGGTCGAGGTGGTGCTCGAGGAGATTCGGCGCTCTGAAGACGACCCCCATCACGTGCTCGGCGATGCGCTGTTCGCCACCGTCTTCCAGGCGCATCCCTACCGGGCACCGGTGCTCGGGACGAGCGCGAGCGTCGCGTCCTTCGATTCGGACAAGCTCCGCCGCTTCTACCGGCGCTGGTACGCACCGGACAATCTCACCCTGGTGGCGGTGGGCGACCTCGATGCCGAGGACTTCCTGCGGCGCGCAGAGGCCGCCTTCGCCGGCGCGACGCCGAGCGGCGTGCGGCGCGCGCGGCCCGTCGAGCCACCGCAGCGCGAGCTGCGGCTGCGCCTGCTCGAGCGCGACTTCGAGCGTGCGTCGCTCGAGCTGTGCTGGCCGGCCGTCCCGTTCCGCCATCCCGATGCCCCACTGCTCGATCTGCTCGCCTTCGTCCTGGGGCAAGGAGAGAGCTCGCGGCTCGACCGGCGCGTGAAGGAGGAGCTGGGCCTCGCGGATCGCATCGACGCGTCCTGCTACACGCCGTTCGACGCGGGTGTGTTCGGCATCGGCGCGGACCTCGACGCCGAGCGTGCACCGGCACTGCTGACGGCGATCGTGCGCGAGCTCGAGAATCTGCGTCGCGAGACCGTGGGCGCGGACGAGCTCGAGAAGGCGCGCCGGAACTTCCTGGCCGCCAAGGCCTGGGAGCAGGAGAGCGTGTCCGGCATGGCGCGCAAGCTGGGCAGCTCCTTCCTGCTCACCGGCGATCCCGGCTTCGAGGACGCCTACCTCGCGCGTGTGCGCGAAGCCACGCGCGCCGATCTGCTGCGCGCCGCGCGCGAGTGGCTCGTGCCGGAGCGGCAGAGCCTGGCGCTGGTTGCGCCGACCGGCAGCGCTCCGCCGGAGGCCGAGCTGCGGGCGGCGCTCGCGCGCGGCGCCGAGAGCGCAGCGAAGCGCTTCTCGGCGCCCCGGCGCGGAACCGCGAGCGCCGCCGACGTGCAGGCCTACACGCTCGGCAACGGAGTGAAGCTGCTGGTGCAGCCGCGGCGCGAGATTCCGGTGGTGGCCGCGCGCGCGGCCCTGCTCGGCGGGCAGCTGGTCGAGAGCGAGGCCACGGCCGGCATGACCGCTTTCCTGTCGAGCCTCTGGCTGCGCGGCACGGAGGCGCACGGCGCCGCCGAGTTCGCCCGGCGCGTGGAATCGCTCGCTTCCGAAGTGGACGGCTTCTCGGGCCGCAGCAGCTGCGGCGTCACCCTCGACTGCCCGAGCGAGAGCTTCGCCGACGTGCTGGAGCTGTTCGCCGAGTCCTTGCTGGCGCCAGCCTTCAGCGAGGAAGAGATCGAGCGCGAGCGGCGCGACACCCTGGCGGCGCTGGCGCGGCGCGAGGATCGGCTCGGCGTCCGCGCCTTCGACCTGTTCACGAACGCCCACTGGGAGCGCCATCCCTATCGCCTGCCGCTGCCCGGCACGCCCGAGACGCTGACGCGCTTCGAGCGCGAGGGCCTGCTGGCGCACCACGAGCGGCTCGTGCGCGCGGACAACCTGGTGATCGCGATCGCGGGCGACGTGGACCCGGACGCAACGGCCGCACAGGTGCAGCGGCACTTTGCAGATCTCGCGGGGGGCAGCGACGTCGAGGCGACGCTGCCGGCGCACGAGCCGGCGCCGCGCAGCGTGCGCACGGCGATCGAGCACAAGGACCGCGCGCAGGCCCATCTGGTGATCGGCTTCCGCGGCCTCGACGTCCACGATCCCGAGCGCCACGTGCTCGAGGTGCTCTGCCAGATCTTGTCCGGCCAGGGCGGACGCCTGTTCCTCGAGCTGCGCGACCGGCGGAGCCTCGCTTACTCGGTGGGAGCGACCAACGTCGAGGGCTTTGCGCCGGGCTTCTTTGCGGTCTCGATCGCCAGCGCTCCCGAGAAGCTGGACGAGGCGCAGGCCGGCATCCTGTCCGAGCTGCGCCGCGTGCTGGACGGGCCGCCTCCGGCGGCCGAGCTGGAGCGCGCGCGCCGCTACCTGCTCGGCAGCTTCGCCATCGAACGCCAGCGCAGCGCGGCGCGCGCGCTCCAGCTCGCGCTCGACGCGCGCTACGGGCTGCATGGCGACTTCGACGTCGAGTACCCGCAGCGCATCCGGGCCGTGAGCGCCGACGACGTGTTGCGCGTCGCGCGCTGCGTGATCGACCTCGACGCCTACACGCTGGCGGCGATCAGGCCGTAGTACTTCGCTCGGCTTCGCCTCGCTGCGCGCCGGGCGGACCCGGCTTGCGGCGCGACTCGGGAGTTGTGGCGCAGTGCTGCATGCGTGGGTGCGCGCCGCGCCGGCCGGAATCTGAGGCGCGCGGGTCCCTGCCGCGCGCAGCTGTGACGAACGTCTCTACGGCGCCGCCAGCGCCGCGCTGATCTCCGCGACGAAGACCGGCCCGAGGTCGCGCGCCTTGATCTCGCCGATGCCGCGGATGCCGCGCAGGTGCTCGACGGAGGTTGGCTTCACCGCGGCCAGCTCCTGGAGGGTGCGGTCGCCGAAGATCAGGTAGGGCGGCACGTGTCGCTCAGCCGCTAGCCGGCGGCGCAGCGCGCGCAGGCGCTGGAACAGCGACTCGTCGTAGTCCGCCGTAGCGTCGGCGGCAGCCGCTGCGCGCGCGGGCCGGCGCGTCTTCGGCGTCACGGGCAGGGCGAACAGGGTGATCGGCGTGCGGCCCTTCATCACCTCGAGACCGGTGGCCGAGAGGGCGAGCGTCGGATATTGCCCGGGCGCCACCTCGAGATGCCCGAGCCCGACGAGCTGCTCGATCAAGTGGCGGATCTCGCGCGCCGTTCGTGTCTTCAGCAGGCCGAAGGTGGAGAGCTGGTCGTGACGGGCTCCGCGGATGCGCTCCGTGTCGGCGCCGCGCAGCACGTCGGCGACGTGCTGCGCGCCGTAGCGCTGCTCGCAGCGCACGACGCAGGAGAGCACCATCTGCGCCACGCGCTGCGCGTCCGGCAACGCCGCGAGCTCGCCGAGGCACACGTCGCAGGCGCCGCAGCCCGCATCGGATGCGCGCGCCCACGCCTGCCCGAAGTGCTCGACCAGGAAGCGGTGGCGGCAGGTCGCGCGCGTGGCGAAGCCGTACATCTCCGAGAGTCGCGCGAGCGCGCGTGCGGACTCCTCGGGATCGATCACGGTGCCCGCCGCCGCTGCCTCCGCGGCGCTGCGCTCGGCCAGCGAGCGCCAGCCGTGGAAGTCCGCGCCCGAGTAGAGCATCACGCACTCGCTCGGCAGGCCGTCGCGACCCGCACGGCCGGTCTCCTGGGCGAACTGCTCGACGCCCTTGGGCAGCGACGCGTGCACGACGTAGCGCACGTCGGGCCGGTCGATGCCCATCCCGAACGCGATCGTCGCCACGATCACGTCCGTCTCCTCGGCCAGGAAGCACTCCTGGTTGCGCTTCCGCGTCGCGGCATCGAGGCCGGCGTGATACGGCAGACAGCGCACGCCCGACCGCGCGAGCGAAGCGGCCAGCGCATCGACGTCGGCACGGCGCAGGCAGTAGACGATGCCCGCCTCCCCGTCGTGCCGGCGGATCACGGCGAGCACCTGCGCCGCCGTGTCGCCGCGCGGCAGGAAGCGATACGTCAGGTTGGGACGATCGAAGTCCCCGACCAGCGTGAGCGGCTCGACCAGCCCGAGCTGCGCGGCGACGTCGCGCCGCACCTCCGGCGTGGCGGTCGCGGTGAAGGCCTGGATCGGCACGTCGGGGCGCAGCGCGCGCAGCTCGCCGACGCGTCGATACTCGGGCCGGAAGTCGTGCCCCCAGTGGCTGATGCAGTGCGCCTCGTCGATCACCAGGCACGCCAGACCGAACTGCGCGAGCTCCGCGACGAAGCCCGGCTGCACCAGGCGCTCGGGCGCGACGAAGAGCAGCTTGACCGCGCCGCCCGCGAGCTTCTCGTAGACCTCGCGCTTCTCGCGGCCATCCTGGGCGCTCGACAGCATGGCGGCCTCGACCCCGCTCTCGGCGAGGCCGGCGAGCTGGTCCTGCATCAGCGAGATCAGCGGGCTGATCACGCAGGTGAGTCCGGCGCGCAGCAGCGCCGGCGCCTGGTAGCAGAGGCTCTTGCCGCCGCCGGTCGCCAGCACGACCAGCGCGTCGCGACCCGAGAGCGCGGCGAGCATCGCCTCGGCCTGCAGCGGCCGCAGCTCGGTGTAGCCCCACACGCGCCGTACCACGGCACGCAGTGCGTCGAGCTCCGTCGTCTCGCTCCCCACCATGGCGCGAGAACCTAGGGCCCCGCGGCCGCTCCGTCGCGGCGCGGATCGACGCCGCCGGAGAGGCGGCCCGTCACCGGGTCGAAGCCGATCGCCTCGACGCCGCCGCCGAGGTCGTCGACGAGCTTCACGTGGTGGCCACGCGCCGAGAGCGCATCGGCAACGTCGGCAGGAATCCCCGCTTCGAGCAGCAGCTCGTCCGGCTGCCACTGGTGATGGAAGCGCGGCGCCGAGACGGCTTCGGACACGTCCATGCCGAACTCGAGATGGTTCAAGAGCGCAAGCAGCGTGGTGGTGATGATGCGTGGCCCGCCGTTGCTGCCCGCCACGAAGCGCAGAGCGCCGCCTTCGAGCACGATCAGCGGCGCCATGCTCGAGAGCGGCCGCTTGTCGGCCGCGACGCCGTTCGCGCCGGCCAGCGCGACGAGTCCGAAGGCGTTCGCCTCGCCCGGCCGCGTCGCGAAGTCGTCCATTTCGTTGTTCAGCAGAATCCCCGTGCCCGGCACCATCACGAGCGAGCCGTAGGGCGTGTTGATCGTCTCGGTGATGGCCACCGCGTTGCCGGCCGCATCGGCGACCGACAGGTGCGCCGTGCCCGCGTCCTCGGGCAGGAGGCCGGAGCCCGCGACGTGGATCGCGATCTCGCTCCGGCCCCACGTCCACGGCGCGCGGCGCCAGCGCGGCGGGTTGATGCGCGCGCGCAGGCCCGCCGCGTACGCGGGGTCGAGCAGACGGGCCACCGGCAGCTCGGCGAAGTCCGGGTCGCCGAGGTGCACGGCGCGGTCGGCGAAGGCCAGCTTCATCGCCTCCGCGATGCGGTGGATCGCGGCCGACGAGCCGGCGCCGAGCTGTGCCAGCTCGAAGCCCTCGAGCACGTTCAGGATCTCGAGCAGCGTCACCCCGCCCGACGACGGCGGCGGGAAGCCCAGCACCTCGAAGCCGCGATAGCGCGCGCGCAGCGGCTGCCGCAGCACGGGGCGATAGCGCGCGAGGTCGCCCGTGGTGAGGATGCCACCGTGCTCCTGCGCCGCCTTGGCGATCGCCTCGGCGACGGGCCCCTCGTAGAAGGCGCGGGGCCCGTCCGCGGCAAGCGCGCGCAGCGTGCGCGCCAGCTCGGGCTGCACGATGCGTGTGCGGGCGCCGAGCGCTACCGGCAGGTGGATGCGCGCCAGCTCGGGGAAGCGCGCGGCGACGCCTCGCTCGCGCATCGCTTCGATGAAGTGCGCCTGGTAGGCGCCCGTCTCGTAGCCCAGCTCCGCCAGCCGGATCGCGGGCTCGAGCACGCGCCCGAGCGGCAGCGTGCCGTGCGCCTCGAGCGCGAGCGCAAGACCCGCCACGAGGCCCGGCGTCGCGACCGCGAGCCCGCCCACCAGCGACGCCTGCGCGGGCACGCCCGGGCGGGTGTAGAGGTCGGGCGTGGCCGCGGCGGGCGCGGTCTCGCGCGCGTCGATCGCGAAGGCGCGCCCGTCGGCGAGTCGGATCAGCAGGAAGCCGCCCCCGCCGATGCCGGTGGACTGCGGCTGGGCGACGGCGAGCGCGAAGGCCGCCGCGACCGCTGCGTCCACCACGTTGCCGCCCGCTCGCAGCAGCTCGACGCCGGCGTCGCTCACGACGCGGTGCGGACTCACCACCAGCGCCCGTGCATCGGTGACCGGCGCCGGCGCGATCCCAAAGACGACACACGGCATCCCGCAGGCGAGGGCCAGCGCGAGAAGCGTGCGAGAGGGGCGCATCGGCCGCGCACCCTAACACAGAGGTGGCTCGGGCCGAGCGGCGGCTACGCCGCTCTGCGTCGCGCCGCGACGAGGCCCAGAAGGCCGAGGCCGAGCAAGAGGCCGAGGCTCGGCTCGGGAACCCCCGCGACCCAGTTCGAGGGCGTCGGCCGCACTCCGGGCAGCGCGTACGCCGTCACCGAGAGCACGCCGTGGATCGGCGCGGGCTTGTTGTTCGCCGTCGCGAAGGTGAGCGTGAAGTCCGACAGCTGCGCGCCGAGCACGGTCCAGGTGCTGGTGTCGCCGGGCGCGAAGCGATCTGGATCGTTCTTCGACGGGAACTGCACAACGATGTGGAAGTTGTCCGCCTGGTAGCCGCCGTCGACGTTGTTCGGGCTGCTGACGAAGCTCAGCTCGGCGGGTGCGCCGCCGTCGTACCGGAGGTCGCCGTCACTCAAGGCCGGGCCGCTGTAGACGTAGTCGAGCCGCTCGATGAACGAGGAGCTCGAGAAGCCCGGGCTCGCCTGGTTCGGATCCAACACGAATTGGACGCCCTCGGCGGTCTGGGTCAGGGTGAGCGTCGCGACCGTTGGATACGGCGGGCCCTGCGACGGGATGCCCGTGGCCGGCAGATCGAAGGTCCAGATGGTGCTTGCCGAGGCGGACTGAGCGAACAACAGCAGGGCGAGCGCAACGAACCGGAGACGCAACATGGGCAACCTCGGCCCCTTCCCCGGCACCCACTGAGTGGTTTCTCACGCGACTCTGTGTCAGAAAAAGTTGCGCGCGAGCTGCGGAGTCCTGGGCCCCTGGGGAAAGGCCCCGATGCGCCGGTGGATCAGCGCCCTGGGCGGCGGAGGACCAGGCCGAGCCCTGCCGCGAGGAGCAGGCCCAACGTGGCCGGCTCGGGGACTCCCACCGGGCCGTTGATGAACGACTTGCTCTTGCCCTGCTCGAACGCGATGCCGTGCACGCCGACGCGCAGGTCTTCGGACTCGAGGGCCGCGATCACGTCGGCCAGCGTGCGGCCGGCCGCGATCGCGAAGACGACCGTGACGGACTCGCCCGGATTCACGCCGGCGAAGGGTGCCGGGTTCTCCGCCGAAACGACGTAGTCGGCCTCGAAGTCCTCGTGGTTGCCGCCCGGCAGGTCGGCCGGAGTGCCACCATCCTCGAAGTCCACGCCGCTGCCGTCGACGACCGAGACCAGGCTGGCGAGCAGTCCGAGGTCGTCGTCGAAGTAGAGCTGGGCCGCCGAGAGGTCCTCACCGCCCGTGTTGGTCAGCTGGAAGGCGACCTGGCCGGGCCCAGCCGCGGTGACGTCGAGTGAGAGCTGCGCCTCACCGATGCCGCAGTTGGTCGAGCTCCCCGAGCCCGTGATGCAGCCGAACGAGAAGGCCGTGGCGGTGGCTGCGGAGGCAGAAGAAAGCAGCACGAAGAGCGAGAGCGCGGCGGGTCGCAGCATGGACACCTCGCCCCTTCCCACAGAGTGGGTGGTTTTTCACCCCAGCTTGTGTCACGCCCTGCCGTCTGTATAGAAAGACAAATGAAGACAGTTACTTACGTGGATCGACGCGGCTGGAAGCTGGATGCTGAACGGACTGCGAAGGCTCTCGGCGCCGGCATCGCGGCCCTGGCGCTCGGCTGGCTCGCGTGTGGGGACGCGCCTTCCGAGGGATCCCCGGCACCTCGACCCGTGGTGGCCGTGCCCGAAGCGGGCGCGGTGCGCGAGGTGGCGGCGCTCGAAGTAAAGGGCATGGGCGAGATCCGCATCGAGCTGTTGGCCGACGTGGCGCCACTCACGGCCGTGCACTTCCGGACGCTCGCCGCGGAGGGCTTCTACGACGGCACCACGTTCCACCGCGTCGTCCCCGGCTTCATGATCCAGGGGGGCGACCCGAACACCCGCGATCGTGACCCGCGCAACGACGGCCTCGGCGGCAAGGAGCGCAGGGTGCCGGATGAACGGCCGGCCGTGAGTCACGTGCGCGGCATCGTCTCGCTCGCGCATCGGGCCGCCCCGAACTCGGGCGGGACCCAGTTCTTCATCGTGATGGCGGACGCGCGCCACCTCGACGGCCAGTACGCCGTGTTCGGACGCGTCGTCTCGGGCATGGAGCTGGCCGATCGCATCGCCGCAGTGGAGCGAGATGTCTACGGGCGTCACGGCCCCGAGGAGCGCCCGCTCGTCGACGTGGTGATCGAGCGCGTGCGCATCGAGCCCGGCGCGGGTCGTGCGGAGCCCTGAGGGGTCCTCTAGATTCCGCGCCCGCCGGCCCGGTAGCTCAGTTGGTAGAGCACCGCACTGAAAATGCGGGTGTCGCCAGTTCGATTCTGGCCTGGGCCACCATCTTCATGCGGGGCGAAGTCGTCGGAATCGCTCGGTGATTCGCCCCCCGCGCGGGGGCGCTCAAGTGCTCGCTCAGGCGCTGCTTCGGAGCCAGGGGCCGCATGGGGCCGTCTGGCGCCGCCACTACGCTCCGACGAGCCCCTCGCGACGAAGGACATGTCTGCATCCTCCGCGGGGATTGCGTGCCCGTACCAGCGCAGCGTGACGGCCGGATCCGCGTGTCCGAGCATCTCAGCGACCCAGGGCACGCTGCGTCCAGCCGCGAGAGCGAGCGTGGCCCACGTGTGCCGCGCGCAGTGGAGCTCGAGGGGGCGAACGCCCGCCTTCTGCGCCCTGCGTCGAAGCCGGAGCCAGCTGCGTTCTGCATTGCTCGGATCAGGGGCACCGCCGACCTCGGAGCAAAACACCCAAGGGGGTGTCTCCGGCCACCCATGAGCGAGGGCCTGCCGGCGCCGTGTCGCGAGCAGCTCGAAGAGCTCTTCCGTGAGGCCCTCCGTCATCGGCGCCGACCGCGGCTTGCCGCTCTTGGGTGTGGTGGTCCCTTCCTTCGTGATCGCGCGGCGCACCTTGAGCTTCCTCGATTCGAAGTCGACGGCCTCCCATTGAAGCCCGAGCCCCTCGCCACGTCGGCAGCCAGTCGCGAAGAGCAGCACGAGGAAGGGTGCGAAACGCGGCTCGTACTTCCGAGCGAGAGCGATGAGCTTCTCGACCTCCCCGCGAGTCCAGTACTGAATCTCCTCGGTCTCCGTCGCTGCGGCGATGCCAACCCGGCGCATGGTCTCCCCGATCCCACGGGCTGGATTCCGCGTGATCGTCTCCTCGCGTTCGAGGAGGCGGAGAACTCGCCGAAGGATCGCCAGGTGAAGCGGTGAAGCCGCACGGTGGCAGGACCGAGCGGCGCAAGCGGTTTGCCCCTGTAGTACCCAGATAGAAATGTCCGGTTTCTCCAAAGTAGAAATGTCCGCTTTCTCCACCGATCCGCGGTACCCCCGCGGGCATGGAGACAGTGACCATGAGCTACGAGGAGCTGGACCGGGTGCG
>Ga0247727_10001964_pt1 | contig 47710 bp, 49 predicted proteins | sample WisWelCaveWW1625_FD_202498 | JGI IMG/M metagenome (GOLD analysis project Ga0247727, IMG submission 202498) | Biofilm microbial communities from Wishing Well Cave, Virginia, United States - WW16-25 | ecosystem: Environmental > Aquatic > Deep subsurface > Groundwater > Cave microbial mat | place...
GCGTATGCCACATTGGGCACCCTCAACCCCGTCCGTCTCGCCACATAATCTGAACCGTCAATTCTGTCACTTCGGGTTCGCTCTGCGTAACGTGAGTTACATTAACGTCCAGGATTTTGATTCGCCGCGCGCGCTTGCCGATTATGTGAAAACGTTGTTGTGCGATGACGACGCGTACAACGCGTATTTTGCGTGGAAACAAAAACCGCTGCGGCGCGCGTTTCTCGACATGGCAGCGCCGTTTCGGCAAGATGAATGCACGCGGTTGTGCGAATGGTTGTGGAACATGCGCCCGCCACCGAATAAATTCGGTGTCTCAGCAAGGTGAAAATCGGTTGGAAACCGATTTTGTCGGCAGGATCAAAGTAAAAACTGTATGAAGATTGCGATTGATTATACATCGGCGGCGCGGCAGCGTGCGGGGATTGGACGGTATACGCGTTCGCTGGTGCGCGCGTTGGCGCAAAGTGACAATAGGAATGAGTACGCGTTGTATGTGCCGCGCGACGCGCAGTATTTGGAGGACGCGCGCGCGTTTCCAAAAAATTTTCGCATCGTATCCGCGCCGCTGAATGGACGGCACATGGTGGCATTGTGGCAGCGGGCGCAAATTCCATTGCCCGTCGAATTTTTTACGGGGCGCGCGGATGTTTTTTATTCGCCTGATTTTGTTTTGCCGCCGACGCGGGCGCGTAAAAAAATTTTGACCGTTCACGATCTTTCCTTTTTGCGCGTGCCTGAAACAGCAGTGCCAAAATTAAAATGGTATCTTGAAGGCGCGGTGCCACGCGCGGTGGCGCGCGCAGATTTGATTCTCGCCGATTCGGACGCGACGCGGCAGGATTTGATTGAATTTTTTGGGATGCCGCCCGAGCGCGTGCAAACCTTGTACTCGGGCTATGACGCGATGTTTCGACGCGTGACGGACGCGAATGAGTTTGCCCGTGTACGCGCAACCTATAATTTGGAAAAACCTTTTATTCTCAATGTTGGCACAATTGAACCGCGCAAAAATCTGACGCGCTTGATTGAAGCATTCGCACGTTTGCCACAGCGCGATGATTTGGAACTCGTCATTGCGGGTGAGCGCGGATGGATGTATGATGAAATTTATGCTGCGCCGAAAAAATTTGGCGTGAACGCATCCGTTCGTTTTCTCGGTTTCACGCCTGACGCGGATTTGCCCGCGCTGTATTCGCTGGCGGAAATGTTTGTGTATCCGTCGTTGTATGAAGGATTCGGTCTGCCTGTGCTGGAAGCAATGGCATGCGGCGCGGCCGTGGTGACGGCGAATAATTCATCGCTCCCGGAAGTCGCGGGGGACGCAGCTGTGTTGGTTGAGGCGCGCGATGTGGACGCGTTGGCGGAGGCGATGGCGCGTTATCTTGACGATACGGCATGGCGCGGTATGATGCAAACGAAAACGTTGACGCAGGCGCAAAAATTTTCGTGGGCGAAAAGCGCGGCGGAATTGCGCGCGGCATTTCAGACCTGACACAGTACATTACAGATCTAGCCTTCTGCGCGCGAGGGATTGCGGATGAACTCTATCCGAGTAATCCCGACGGGAAGAATCGGGATTGCAAATCCCTCGCGCGCAGGGAGGAGGGCAAATTGTGATGGACTGTGTTAGGATTTTAAACATGGTTGTCACCAAACGAACCATCTCTGTCGGTGTGCCGCGTCTCTTGATGTGGCTGTTTTTTCATTGGCGGTATTTTATCGGCAAGACGCCGTGGGATACGAGTGTTACGCCGCCGGAAGTGGTGGAGTTGATCGAGCGCGAAAAATTTCCGCCGGGGCGCGCGCTGGATATTGGCTGCGGCACGGGGACGAACGCGATTTATCTCGCGCAACACGGTTTTCAAGTCGTCGGAGTAGATTTTGTGACGCGCGCGTTGAACGAGGCGCGCGCCAAAGCGCAAGCAAAAAATGTCCGCGTCGAATTTCGTGAATCTGATGTGATGGCGCTGCGAACGTTTGACCGCCCATTTCATTTTGTGTTGGACATTGGCTGCTTTCATTCGCTCGATCCGTACGGGCGGATTCGGTACGCGGATAATTCGCTCCGCTGGACACAGCAAGGTTCGATTGTGATGATGTATGTTTTTTTTCCAAGAAAAATGTTTGGGCGTTCGATGGGCGCGGCGCGTGAGGAAATGGAAAAATTGTTTGGGGCGGATTACACGCTGCTGCAGTACGCGGATGATGACAAATCGGCGTGGTATCGGTGGGAGAGGAAATGAGGGATGAAGGACAAAAGATGAAGGATGAAAAGAGAAACGAGAAACGAGAATCGAGATTCGAGAATCGAGAAAGATGAAACGTCAAACGTCAAACCGTAAATCTCCAATCTCCTCTCCCGCGCGCGGCGGCGATCCAAATTTGTCGCCAAAACGCGTGAATGATTCGCAAGTGCGCTTATCTTTGCCGATGAATCCCGATTTGGCGAATGCGTTGGGGAATGTGCATGGCGGTCAAATCATCAGGACTTTCGCTTGTCATTTCGAGCGGAGCGAGAAATCTCGTTTTGCCCAGCGAGATTTCTCGCAAAACCGCTCGAAATGACAACTAAGCGAAAGCCCTGATCATGAAGGTGGTGGACGAGGCGGGCGGTTTTGCGGCAATGAAACATGCGCGCAATATTGTTGTGACGGTAGCAATGGATTCGATGACGTTTCATTCGCCGGTGAAAATTGGCACGCTGTTGTCGCTGAGCGCGTCGGTGACGTGGGTGGGACGCAGTTCGATTGAAGTGGGTGTGCGCGTGGAAGCGGAAAATGTGGTGACGGGCAACGTGACGCATACCAATTCCGCGTATCTCGTTTATGTGGCGCTGGATCAGAACGGGATGCCAACACCGGTGCCGCCATTGCTGATTGAAACGGAAGAGGAACAGCGACGGTGGGACGAGGGAGCGGCGCGGCAGGCGCATCGGTTGAAACAGGGGAAGAGGAAAAAGTAGTCTGTTTCTGTGGTTCACAGTGTGTTGACGCGCCACGCACTTGTAAGTGCGTGGCACGTCAACACACCTTCCGCGTAGAATGGTGTCCAACATGAACGAACAAAATTTTTTCCAAAATGAGACCTTGCGAATTTTGCACGATGATGTTTTGTGTACGACAGAACTCATGCCCAGTTCCATTGATTTGGTTATTACTTCGCCGCCGTACAATGTTGATCTCCAATACAATTCACATCAAGACAATGATTCGTATCAAGACTATCTCAAATTCAATCGGTTGTGGCTGGCGCGCGTGTTCGATTGGTTGAGAGACGATGGCAGATTGTGTCTAAATATCCCACTTGACAAAAACAAGGGTGGACAACAAAGTGTCGGCGCGGACATTACCACCATTGCCAAACAAATCGGTTTCCAGTATCACTCGACGATTATCTGGAACGAAGGAAATATCTCGCGGCGAACGGCATGGGGTTCGTGGTTGAGCGCGTCCGCGCCCTTTGTCATTGCGCCTGTCGAGTTAATTGTTATTTTGTACAAAGCGCGTTGGAAGAAAACGAGTGGCAGCGGCAAATCGGACACGACGAAAACTGAATTTATGAATTGGACAAACGGCGTTTGGACTTTTAACGGCGAAAGCAAAAAAAGGATCGGGCATCCTGCACCCTTTCCAGTTGAATTACCCAAACGCTGTATCAAAATGTTTAGCTTTGTGGGTGACACGGTTCTAGATCCATTTATGGGTAGCGGCACAACACTTGCCGCCGCGTGGATGACGAATCGCAACGCGATTGGAATTGAAATAGATGCGAGCTATTGCGAACTCGCGCGCAAACGAATTGTCGCGCTTGCGGCAGGGACTCAGCAGCCAATGGTGTTTGAAGGAGTAGAGGATGAGCAAATCAATTAGCGCGCTGGTTATGGAATATTTTGTTGCTCACCCAAACGAGGAATTGCGACATGGACCTGTCGTGGATTGGGTAACGAAACAATGGCGTAAAGAACATAAAGAACCTCCGCGCGATCCATGGCGCGCGATTCGGAAATTACATCAAGAGGGTGTATTGATAAAAGTGGACAAGGGAGTCTATAAATATGATCCCGACGCCGTGACAGCTCGCGAATTGGAAGATTTCACTTCCGAACCGAAAAAAGAAATTTTCCAGAAAGATGGATATCGTTGTGTTCTCTGTGGACGTGGTAGGGAGGATGGTTATGAGATTCACGCCGATCATAGAATCCCCAAAGAGTTGGGAGGTAAAGCAGAAATCTCAAATGGTCAAACGTTATGTTCAATTCATAATTTTCGGAAAAAGACTTATAAACAGACAGAGACCGGCAAAAAATATTTCATTGGGATTTTCGAGTCGGCGAAAGCGGCAAACGATCAGGAGCTGATGGAATTTTGTAAACAAGTTTTAGCGGTCTATGAAAGACTCGGCATCAACGATCATATTCGATGGAAACTTTAGAGGCAGAAAACAAAAGAGAGGCGAACAATGGACCCACGTGGACTTTTAGAATCAAAGGGTATAAATCCAGATAAACCAGCGATAGACCTGTCGGCAGAGGATGCGTTGACCTACATTCTTGAAGAGGCTGCTGACCTTGAGCTAGAGCTGGACTTGAGTCGGCTCACAACAAATGAGCTGTTAACTCTGATCTCAAGTTACGGTGCAAATGTAATACTTTTTCATCCAGAGAACGGGCACCAAGTACGCGCGACATTGCAAGAGAATTTCGAGATGCTCAAAAAGTGTGGATTAAAAGACGAGGACTATGCGCGTTTCCAATTTGCCTGAGTCGGCACGCTCTATAGCGTTTTCATTTCCGATCTCTATTTTTTGATCGCCAATTTAGCTTGGGTCTCGGCGAATGGGACGATGCTCTTTATGATTTTCTATTACAGCAGCGCTGCCAAACATAACAGAGGAGTCAAGCAACCGTGAAACTTGCACAACGCATGAACGATCTCGGCACGGAAACGGCGTTCGAGGTGTTGGTCAAAGCGCGCGCGCTCGAAGCGCAAGGGCGCGACATTGTTCACCTCGAAGTGGGCGAACCTGATTTTGCGACGCCTGAAAATATCGTAGAAGCGGCGATTACATCCGTTCGCAAAGGCGCGACGAAATACACGCCGAGCGCGGGGATTTTGGAGTTACGCACCGCGATTGCAAAACGCGTGAGTGAATCGCGCGGCATCAACGTGAACCCAAATCAAGTCGTCGTCACGCCCGGCGCGAAACCGATCATGTTTTTTGTGATTCTCGCGCTGGTGGACGCGGGCGATGAAGTGGTGACACCCAATCCCGCGTTTCCGATTTACGAAAGTATGATTCGTTTCACGGGCGGTATTCCGCGTTTTTATCAACTGCGCCAAGAAGATAACTTTCGTTTTGATCCCGACGAATTTCGTTCGCTCGTCAATGCAAAAACAAAATTGATCATTCTCAACTCGCCGCAAAATCCGACGGGGGGTGTACTGCTCGAATCCGATCTCGCGGTGATTGCGGAATGCGCGACGAAATATGATATTCCTGTGCTCGCCGATGAAATTTATTGGCAGATCATTTATGACGGCAAATTTCACAGCATCACGCAATTTCCGGGGATGCAAGAGCGCACGATCATTCTCGATGGGTTTAGCAAATCGTATTCGATGACGGGCTGGCGTCTGGGCTTTGGTGTGATGAATGAAACGCTTGCGCCGCACATTACACGGTTAATGACCAATTCCAATTCGTGCGTTTCCGCGTTGACACAATGGGCGGGCGTCGAAGCGTTGACGGGGCAGCAAGAATCGGTGGAAACGATGCGCGTGGCATTTCAAGAACGGCGCGATGTGATCGTAGCGGGGATGAACGCGATTCCGGGATTTAGTTGCCTCAAACCCGAAGGCGCGTTTTATGTTTTTCCCAACATCACCGGGACGGGCTGGGACTCGCGCAAAATGGCGGATTATATTTTGAACGAAGCAGGCGTCGCGTGTATCAGCGGCACAGCGTTCGGCGAATACGGCGAGGGCTTTGTGCGTTTCAGTTACGCGAATTCGTTGGAGAATATCAACAAAGCGCTGCTGCGGATACGCGAGGCGGTAGAGAAAATTCACGATTGAAAAAATTTTTGAAACCCGTTTTTTGCCAAAAAACGGGTTTCAAAAATTTCCAATCGGGCGTAGAATGTTTGTGAGGAGGTCAGTATGCCTTCATCGTTTCCCGGAATGGATCCGTATTTGGAAGACCCATCTATTTTCCCCGGTTTTCACCATCGCTTGGCGGATGATTTGGCGGATCGTTTGAACGCGCAGATTGTGCCAAAGTATTATGCGGATGTGGAAGTGCGAACCGTTTTGGATGAAATCAGCATTGCGTTACCGAAAACAACCCTCCCCGATATTGGCGTCTATGAACGTCAACCTGAATTGATCGGCGCGGGCGGATTAGCTGTCTTGATTGCCCCCGCGCCCATAGAACGCGTTGCTTCGATCCCTGCCGAGACGAGACTTTTTTCTGTGCAAGTGCGCGAAAACGAAACAGGCGAAATTGTCACCTCGATCGAAATTTTATCGCCGTACAATAAACGCCGGGGAGAGGGTTTGGACGAATATCGTCTAAAGCGCAGGCGGGCGTTGTCGGCACTGGTTCATTTCGTAGAAATTGATTTGCTGCGCGGTGGGATTCGCCCGGGGTGGGAAGTCGAGGAGCCGCCGTTGGATGCGGATTATATTTTGCTCGTCAACCGCAATCGCGGCAACGATGCGCGCATTTCCGAAATTTGGCCCGTTGGCTTGAACGAACCTCTCCCTACTTTGCCGATCCCATTACTCGCATCTGATCCTGACGTTGCGCTGGAACTCAACACCGCAGTCCGCGAGATTTACGCGCGGGCGCGGTATGATACGCGTGTGGATTATCGAGCGGCTGTGCCCGCGCCGTCTTTGCGTCCCACCATGCAGCGTTGGATGGAACAAGCACTTGCCTCGCAAAGATAAAAAAACAAAACCCGTTTTCGTTCAACGAAAACGGGTTTTGTTTTTTTTCAAGAATACATCTCCGGTTTCAATACTCCGATGTACGGTAAATTTCGATACAACTCATCAAAGTCCAATCCGTACCCCACCACAAACTCATTTGGAATATCAAAGCCGACGTAATCGAGTAAAATTTCTTTTTCGCGGCGCTCGGATTTGTTCAAGAGCGCGCATATTTTCAAACTGGCGGGATTGCGCGCTTTGAAGGTATCCACCATGTAACTCAAGGTGTGTCCCGTATCAATAATATCTTCGACGATCAAGACATGCCGCCTTTCAATGCTCGCATTCAAATCCATAATGATCCGCACGACACCCGACGTTTCAACGCGTTTGCCACCATACGACGAGATCGCCATGAAATCCAATTCATGCGGAATGGAAAGCGCGCGCGACAGATCGCTCAAAAACATGACGCCGCCTTTCAGCACGCACACGAGCAGCGGACGCGCGTCGCCATAATCTTTGGAAATCTGCGCGCCCAATTCATAGATGCGCGCTTGGAGGCGATCACTGGGGATGAGAATTTTGGCGAGATTGTCTTCGAGGCGCATGGAGACTCCGGTATTGAAGGTAAGTGGATTCTAACATGTCCGCATTTTGACTGCAACCTGCGCGCGAACATGATTTTTTTATCGTATCCAAATCGTTGTAGAATTGACCTATGGCGAATTATTTTGTGGACGAGGCAGGCGACAGCACGTTATTTGATGACCGAGGTCGCGTTCTGATCGGTACGCCGGGCTGTACACGATTTTTCATTTTGGGTTGTCTTGAGATACAGATCCCACAAAAACTGGAACAAGATTTACAAACGTTGCGAACCCAGCTCGCCCAAGACCCGTATGTAAAACGCGCTGCTTCTATGCAACCGGAGGCAAAGAAAACCGCGCTTGCTTTTCATGCCACAGATGACCTGCCCGAAGTGCGCCGTGAAGTTTATGCACTTTTGATGGAGCATCCGATTCGGTTCTTTGCGGTTGTCCGCAATAAAGATAAAGTTCTTGACTATGTGCGGCAACGGAACCAAATCGAAGCAACCTACCGTTATCATCCCAACGAATTGTACGATTACATGGTGCGGCGTTTGTTCAAGACCCGCCTCCATAAAGAAAAGCATTACACCATTTATTTCGCGCGGCGCGGACAATCGGATCGCACAGCGGCGTTACGCGCGGCGTTGACCACTGCACAGCAAAACTTTGGCGCTCAATGGGGCAAACCAGTGGAAGCAACGCTAGAGGTTATTCCTGCTGCATCCAAAGAACGTGGCGCGCTCCAAGCGGTAGATTATTTTTTATGGGCAACGCAACACTTGTTTGAGATGGGCGATGATCGCTTTCTCGTGTTTATTTGGGATAAGGTCCGACTGATTCATGACCTTGATGATACACGCACAGCACAATATGGCGTGTATTACACACGAAAAAAGCCGCTCGATCGAGCGGCTCTCCGATAACCAGTGAATATAGGACCAACTGGTCAAAGCCGATTGTTCACACGGCCTGAAGCCGAATTTTGTCCACTGGCAGAATTATTATATCACACCTGTCAAACATTTATCGCGCATGACTTGAAATTTGACCCATTCCCCATCGCGGCTATAATATCGCCTTGCGTCTTCGGGCGCGTTTTTGTGTACATCGTTAGCATTGACGTTGTTAGCACGTCACAGGAAGGACCAAGTCATGGCAGAAGAAATTCAATTGAGCGTGAAACCGCGCGAAATCATTGGCAAACAAGTGCGCGCCTTGCGGCGCGCAGGATGGATTCCGCTGAATGTGTACGGCGCGCATGTGCAGCCGCGCAATTTGCAAGCGGAAGAACGCGCGCTCCGCGCGGTCATCAACAAAGCGGGACATAATCGTCTGATTCGTCTCGACACGGGCGATGGACAGGCGCACGTCGTCATTACGCGCGAAATTCAACGCGAACCGATCAGCGGCAAATTTTGGCATATTGATTTCCAAGAAATTTCGCTGACCGAAAAAATGGAAATTGATATTCCCGTCGTCTTGAAAGGCACACCGCCTCTCACCAAAAGCGGCGGCGGACTGCTTCTGCACGGATTGGATCAAGTCACCGTGCGCGTATTGCCCACCGATCTCATTCCCGAAATTGTGGTGGATGTGTCGGGGCTGTTGAATTTGAACGACGCAATTCATGTCTCGGATTTGAGACTTGGTGATATCATCGAAATTCTCACCAATCCCGAAGAATTGCTCGCCAAAATCATTCCCGTCAAAGAAGAAGTCGTCGCTGCCGAAGCGCCTGTCGCCACCGCCGAAGTCGAAGTGGTGGGCAAGGGCAAGAAGGACGAAGAAGCCGCGGAAGGCGAAGCCAAAGCGGACGCCAAGAAATAATTTTGGAGTGTATGCAAACGCCGCGTGTCGTTACGCCAAAAGGTGTGACGACACGCGCGTTTTTGTTTTGCCATGTTGTCATTGCGAGGAACGCTTCAGGCGAATGCAATTCGCAGCGAAAACACGAAACGTCCCTACGGACGTTAGAAACAACGCTAACCCAAAAATATGACGCACACACAATCTCGGTTGCAATGACAACCCCCATAGCGAGTTGTGTTATAATCGTTCAGGATGATTTTCGTTATTGATCGCAGGAGCATGGAACCATGACCAGCGCGTTGATGAGTCCTTTCAACGCGCTTTTTGGCGCGTTCTCGCGCGACGTCTCGATTGATCTCGGCACCGCGAATACGCTCGTCCTCGTGCGCGGGCGCGGCATCACGATCAACGAACCTTCCGTCGTCGCGATTGAACGCCGCAGTAAACGCGTCCTCGCGATTGGCTCTGAAGCGAAACAAATGGTGGGACGCACGCCCGCCGATATTATCGCGATTCGTCCGTTGCGCGATGGCGTCATCTCCGATTTCGACGTCACCGAAGCGATGCTCACGCATTTCATTCGCCGCGTGCATGACGAAACGATCATTCCCGTCCCGCATCGTCCCCGCGTCGTGATCGGGATTCCATCGGGCGTGACCGAAGTGGAAAAACGCGCGGTGAAAGATGCGGCAATCAGCGCGGGCGCGCGCGAAGTCCATTTGATCGAAGAACCGATGGCGGCGGCGATTGGCGCGGGCTTGCCCGTCACCGAAGCGGTGGGTTCGATGATTGTGGACATTGGCGGCGGCACAACCGAAATGGCGGTCTTGTCGCTTGGCGGTATCGTCGTCAGTCGTTCCATTCGCGTCGCGGGCGATGAGATGGACGAGGAAATTATTCGTTACGCGCGCGAAAAATATAATTTGCTGATTGGCGAGCGCATGGCGGAACAAGCAAAAATTGAAATCGGTTCCGCGTATCCGCTGCATCAAGAGCGCACGATGGTGATTCGCGGACGCAATCTCATCACGGGTCTGCCCGAGTCCATTGAAATTTCTTCCGTCGAAGTGCGCGAAGCATTGGTAAATCCCGTCAATCAAATTGTGGACGCGTTAAAAACAACGATTGATGAAACGCCGCCCGAACTCGTTGCGGACTTGATGGTGCGCGGCATCGTGCTGGCGGGCGGTGGCGCAATGCTCGGCGGTCTCGCCGAACGGCTCTCGCGCGAAACAAAAATGCGCGTCTATGTCGCGGACGATCCCTTAACGTGCGTGGTGCGCGGCGCAGGTCAATTCCTCGAAATGCTCGACATTCTCCCGCGCGGGTTCGCGGGCACGAATGGACGCGGGCGACGGTAATTTCGGCGGAAATTTGGGTGGGATGACCCCGCCCCTACATTTTGTAATTCCTCTTCATGCTCGACCTCTTTCGTTCGCGTACTGGGTTTGTCCTCATCCTGATCGTCCTCGTATTCATCGGCATTGCACTGCGTTCCACCGGCAACATGGGTCTCGTCCAAGACGCGACCTTTGGCGTGTTCGCGCCCGCGCAATCTTTTTTGATTGACGCGACGAACGGTGTGACGAATTTGTTTGGCGGTTTTCAAGAAGTGAACGCATTGCGCGCGCAAGTAAAACAATTGCAAGAGCAATTGAATACCGCCGTCATTGACAGCGTGCGCGTGCGCGAGCTTGAAATCGAAAATTCAGAATTGCGCGCGCAACTCGAATACAAACAAGCAAACCCCGATTACTTGTTGAGCGGCGTGACTGTATTGCAAGAAAACGACAATCGCGCGCGCGTCCTCGCGCAAGACCCGTCCGCGCTCGTCAATTACATCATCATTGATCAAGGACGCGAAGAGGAGGTCACCGTTGGCATGCCCGTCATTACCCCCGCAGGTTTGGTGGGACGCGTCACCGAAGTTGGGGCAAATTGGTCGCGCGTGTTGCTGCTCAACGACACAACTTCCTCTGTCAATGCCGTCGTGCAGTCCACGCGCGCCACAGGCATTGTGCAAGGACAAGGGCAAGGCAGCGATTTGTTGGTGATGCGTTATTTGCCGTTGGGCGCATCGGTCAAAGAAGATGATCTGATTCTCACCTCCGGGATCGGCGGCGCGTTCCCGAAACGTCTCGTTCTCGGTCAAGTCATTCAAGTCAATCAACGCGACACCGATTTATTTACCGAAGCGATCATCCGCCCCAGCGTAGATCTCACGCGCCTCGAATATGTTCTCGTCATGAAAAAATTTACGCCAACAGACATTACGACGGAACCCACGCCGACTCCCGCGCCATCGCCATAAAGGATGAGGGATGAAGGATGAAGGATGAAACAAATTCCGCCTTCATCCTTCATCCTTCATCCTTCATCCTTTCTTCTATGTCCCCCTATCTCGTCCTCCCCCTCCTCATCTTGATCGCGCTTGTCCAAACGACACTCCTGCCGATTTTTATCCCCGGTCCCGTGCGTCCCGATTTGATGTTGATGGTTGTGGTTGGTTGGGGTGTGGTGCATGGTAACGGGCAAGCGGCGTTGTGGGGTTTGGTTGGCGGACTGCTGCTCGATTTATTTTCCGGCGCGCCCTTTGGTTTGCACGCGTTGAGTTTGGGGGGTGTTGGCTGGCTCGCGGATACCTTGCAAACGAATTTTTTCCGTTCCAATCTTTTGATCCCCCTTGCCACCATTTTTGTCGCTTCGCTTTTGTATCACATTGGGCAAGCGGCGGTGATGCAAGCGCTCGGCTTTACGATCAACTGGGCGTTTTATTCGTTCAATGTAGTGATGCCCACGGCGATTTTGAACACAGTTCTGATGCCGCTGGTGTATTGGATTTTGCGCCGCTTGGATCGCGTGGTGCGCCCGCGGTTGACGTGGTAAAAAAAATGATTTTCAAAAAATCGTTGCGATGCAATCGCAACGATTTTTTGAAAATCAATAAACAACTTTTTCGTGAATCGTCATTCCTTTGCGTCTCGCTTCACGGAAATTCTTTTACTCGCTCTTTTTTCAGTCCCCGCCCTCTCGCCCCTCTTCACCTCCACGCCCACGCGCAGCGCGGATGGTTTGCTCCATCTGTATCGTCTCGTGGAACTCGACGCGTTGTGGCGCAACGGCATCTTTTTTTCGCGTTGGCTGCCCGATCTCGCGTCTGGCTATGGGATGCCGCTGTTCAATTATTACGCGCCGTTGGTTTATTACATCACGACGCCGTTCCATTCCGTTGGAATTTCATTTCCACTCGCGCTGAATGTTTCACTCGCGACAGCGATGTTTGTGGGCGCGGTGGGAATGTTTTATTTTACGCGCGCGCTCGTCCAGCAAAATTTCCAAACCCGTTTTTTGGAAGAAAACGGGTTTGGAAATTTTGCGAGTCTCATCGCTGCGCTCGCCTATCTCTATTCTCCGTACTTTTTGTTTAACGCGCTGCATCGCGGCAATCTGGCGGAACAATGGGCGCTCGCCTTTGCGCCGTTCGCGTTGTGGCGTTTTTTTGTTTTGACTCAAAAGCCAAACGCGGTGAATTGGGCGCTCGCGGTTTTTTCCTTCGCGGCGGTGATGCTCTCGCACAACGTCACAAGTTTTTTATTCGCCCCGCTGCTTTTTTTCTTTGCCCTCGCTTGTGTGGTTTCGACCGCAGTGAGACGTTTCACCGAAACGTCTCTACGCTCCGCGCTCCACGCTCCACGCTCCACCCTCCTATCCCCCTTCTCTGCCCTCCTTCTCTCCCTCTCGCTTTCCGCGTTCTTTTGGCTCCCCGCCCTTCTTGAACGCGAATTTGTGCAAATTGCGCGCGTGATCGTAACTCCCGATTTTGATTATCGTTTCAATTTTGTTTCGCCGCTTGAACTCGTTGCCTTCTTGCCGCGCGCAGACATCGGACGAATGAATCCCGCGTTTCCCTCGACACTTGGCATTGTTCAAATTGTTCTTGCGTTTGTGGGAATTATTTTGCTCATTACAAAATTTCGCGTGCGTCGCGCGTTGCCATTTTTTGCGCTCGCCATTGCCGCGTTCGGGTTTACTGTTTTGATGTTTTCCTTCTCGCAGCCGATCTGGAATAACGTTTCCCTTTTGTCGTTCGTGCAGTTGCCAATGCGTTTGCGCGGACTCGTTGCCTTGTGTCTCGCGCCGTTGATCGGAATTCTTATTTTTGTTTTGCCCACGCGTTGGCAAAGCATTGGCGCGGCAGTTGCAATCGTCGCGCTTGGATTGAGCGCATTGCCAATCTTGTACCCGCGTTACGCGCGCGATGTGCCGCTGAATCCGACACGGAACGATATGTTTGCATACGAACAAAGAACGGGCGCGCTTGGCACAACGTCGTTTGGCGAATACTTGCCGATATGGGTACAAAATCCGCCCGACACATCGCCGTTCGCGGAAGCGTATGCGCGCGGCGAAATCCCAGATCGCTTTGTAATTCCCGAAGGCGTATCCGTTTGTGGTGTTCAAGTGTATGCCACAGCGGAAACACTTTGCGCGTCGTCACAAGGATCATGGCGCGCAATCTATCGCGCGTTTTATTTTCCCGGCTGGCGCGCGTTCGTAAATGGGCAGCCCGTTGAAATTGCTCCGACACCGCGCACAGGTTTGATTTCGTTTGAAGTGGCAGAGGGCAAGGAGGTGAGGGTGATGTTTGTGGGAACGGAGAGCGAACGCGTAGCGGAATGGGTTTCGGTGGGGAGTGTAATCCTTGTGCTGGGGATTTTTGTGTTTGGCATTTTCAAAAATAGCACTTTTCACCCGCGCTCTTGGATTACAAATCCAGCAACGCGGGAAGGTATGCCGCCGCGTAAAGATGTTTCACAGTCAGCGGGCGGAGACGTTTCACCGCGCCAAAGCGGAGACGTTTCACCGAAACGTCTCTACACTTTATTCTTGCTCGCCCTCGCGCTCATCGCGTTCAAGGCGTTTTACGTTGATCGCGTGAACAATCCCTTTCTCGCGCATTTTGACGGCGAGCGCGTTGAAGGTATTTCGCATCCGCGCGACATTCGTTTTGGCGATGAAATCAATTTGCTCGGATTCGACGTGCGCGGAACGCAAGTGAAACGCGGCGAAACAGTCCGCGTGACTTTGTATTGGCGCGCATTGCCCGCGATGAAAAATAATTCAAGTACGTTTGTTCATCTCACTGCGCCAGATGGTTTTGTCCTCGCGCAAAAGGACAGTTTGCATCCCGCCAATTTGCCGACGACACAGTGGGAGTTGGACGCGTATGTGGTGGATGAACACGCGTTTGAAATTCCCGCAGCAGTCGCTTCGGGCGAGTACGAATTGCGCGCAGGCGTGTACGATCCGCGAACGAATACGCGCTTGAAAACGGCGGAGGGCGCGGACTATGTATTATTGGGAAAAGTTCGCGTGGGAGAGTAAAGAACTTGTGGGTGGCGAAATCGGTTTCTAACCGATTTTCACCTTGTTCAGACGCCGAATTCATTCGGCGGCGGTTCAGCGTTTATATGTTTTCAAATAACTTGGCACCGGAATTTCCTTTTCCAATTTCGGATCCTTTTGCGGCGCGAGAAATTTTTGTTGAATCGGAATCACGCCTGCCCACCAATCCCCCGCGTAATCTTCCGCGTCATCCTTCGGTCCGCCCGCGCGGATTTTTGCCGTCGCGCTTTCAATTGGCATTTCAATGATCATCGTCGCTTTCAATTCTTTTTTGCTGGGCAAACGCGCGTCGTCCCAGCGTCCCGGCATCAGGCGTTCCGTCAACGCGTGCAGCGCAGCATATTTTTCATCCTCCGCGAGCACGCGTCCGACGCCAAACAAAACAACAGAACGATAATTCATCGAATTATGAAAGATGCCGCGCGCGACAACGAGACCATCGAGCAGAGTTGTTGCCACACAAATCGGATTGCCCGCTTGAATGTGTTGCAGCAAGCGGCTTGTCGTCGCGCCGTGCAACAACAACGTATCGCCGCGTCGCGCGTGAATGGTTGGAATGACAAAGGGTTGATTGTCGTGCGCGATGCCGACATGACAAATCAGTGCTTCATCCAAAATTTTGTAAATCGTTTCGGTCTCATACGCCGCGCGTTTGGGCAAACGTTTGACGCGATTGCGCGCGGTTTTGGGAAAGGTGGACATGTTGTTTTCTCCGTGAAGGAATGTGAAAAGATCGTATGCGGAAATTGACGCCACGCAAATTTTTTGACCAAAACAATTGTATGAGTTTTTTCTCATCATTGGCGCGCCAAAATTTGTAAGTCGCTCGGGGTGAACATATAATCAGTCGCAATTATGCTGCGTTATGGGCGTCCGCCACAATTTGATGAGGAAGAAGAAGAACTGGAAGTCAAGCCGAGCTTGTTCATTCAGCTCTTTGGTGTTCTCATTGTGATCGCCTTCCTCCTGCTCGCGTACAACTTGTATCAAATCCAAGTGATGCAAGGCGATGAATTAAAACGCGCCGCCGACGAAAATCGCATTCGGCTCGTGCGAACGGAAGCGGCGCGCGGCGTGATCTATGATGCGAATGGAAAAATTATCGTTCGCAATGAACCGCAGTTTAATGTTTCGATTGTCCCCGCCGATCTCCCCGATGAGAGACAAGATGAAATTCTCAAAACGTTGAGTGTGCTGATTGACGCGCCGCTCGACACAATCATTGAAGCGGAAGCGAGCGACCCGATTGGTTCGATTCCCAGCGATGTCTCGCGCACGTTTATTTCGCCGACGCGTCGCCCCGGACTGCGCGAATTAGTGAATCAAGGGCTCAACACGGATCCACTCACGCCTGTTCTGGTCAAAACCAATATCCCGCGCATCATTGCGTTTCAATTGCAAGAACGCACCACCGATTTCCCCGGCGTGCGGATCGAAATCGCGCCTGTGCGTACCTATCCCGAAAAAGAATTGGCGTCCCATCTGCTCGGTTATCTCGGCGCGATTTCGCGCGAAGCATTTTCGGAATATGAAAAGCGCGGCTATGACCAAAATGATTTCATTGGCGTAAGCGGGTTGGAAGCGGCGTACGAAGATCAATTGCGCGGGCGCGCGGGCACCGAACTTGCGATTGTGGATGCGAATGGCAATATCCTTCGCAGTCAAGAACAAGAAGCGCCGGTGGCGGGCAACAATTTAATTTTGTCGCTCGATATGGAATTGCAAAAAGCGGTGGAAGACGCGTTGAAAAAAGGAATGGCGAAACGCAAGAACGTCAAGCAAGGCGTCGCGATTGTCATGAACCCCAACAACGGCGAAATTCTCGCGATGGTTTCATTGCCGACGTACGACAATAATCTTTTCGCGCGCGGCATCAAGCCCACCGATTTTGCCGCGTTGAATCAAGATCAAGATCGTCCGTTGGTGAATCACGCCATCAGTGGTTTGTATCCGCCGGGTTCCGTGTACAAACTCACTTCCGCCGCGGGCGCATTGCAAGAAGGCGTCATTGATCGCAACGATTCCATTTTTTGTTCGGGCATCATGTTTTTGCCCAACCGCTTTTTCCCGGACGATCCAAAACTCGCGCAGCCCTTTTATTGTTGGTATCGGCAAGGGCATGGGTCATTGAACATCGTGGAAGGCATCGCGCAATCGTCCGATATTTTCTTTTACAAATTGGACGGCGGCTTCACCGATTTTACAACGCCGCTCGGTCAAGCATTGTCTTCCGAATACATGCGTTTGTTTGGCTACGGCGCGGCGAGTGGGATTGATCTGCCCGGCGAAGCCGATGGTCTCGTTCCCGATCCGAAATACAAACAGCGCACCCTCAACGAACAATGGACGACGGGCGACACCTACAACATGGCAATCGGTCAGGGCTTTGTCTTGTCAACCCCGTTGCAAGTGTTGAACATGACGGCAACGGTTGCGAATGGCGGCACCTTGTATCGCCCGCATTTCGCGCGCGCGATTGTGAATCCCAGCGGCACCGTCACCAACACCATCGCGCCGCAAATCGTTCGCCAGCTGCCAATTGCTCCCGAAAATCTCCAGCTCGTCCGCGAAGGAATGCGCGCAGCGGTGACGCGCGGAACATCGTGGAGAGCGAACTTGCAAGACATTGAGGTTGCGGGCAAAACGGGCACCGCCGAATTTTTTGGTCCGCGCATTGGGCGCAATTTGCCCACGCACGCGTGGTTCACCGCGTATGCCCCCTACGACAAACCTGAAGTCGCCGTTGTCGTATTTGTCAACAATGGCGGCGAAGGTTCCGAAATGGCTGCGTCGATCACAGCTGACATTCTACGCGCGTATTTCAAATTGCCCGCCGACGCGCCTTTGATTCCGCAAAACGCGCCTCCTCCACCGCAAACAGGAACGACTGCGCCCAATGCCGCGGGCGTGCAAGCGCAACCCCAAACGCAGCCGCAAGCCAATTACGCGGGACGCGTCGCCGAAGTGACAGACAACAGCGCAGTAGAAAATCCTGTGATTGTCGGCGGTGTTGTGAATAATGCGGGACAGGGAATTGCGGGTATCACTGTCGTTCTCGATACGGGGGATGGAAAAGTAGTCGCCTCTGCTGTCACAGCGGGCGATGGTAGCTTTCGTTTTGAAAATGTAAATTATCGCGCGTCCCCGCGTTGGTTCTTGCGTTTGTCGGGCAGCGCGAGTTCCACTGCCGTTGCGGTTGATGTTGCCGCGTTCAAACAATATCGCGTTCAATTTTCAGCGACACCGTAAGACAATTTACAAAATTGTCTAACCATCGCACGCGACTTTGCGGCGACACGGTAGGACAATTTTGTAAATTGTCTGCCGCGATGCAACAATGAAATCCGCGCTCGATTCCCAAGTCACCATACGCGGCACACGCGACGGCGTCCTCATCCTTCTCGGTGAGGGCGAGTGGAACGCATTGATGCAGGATTTGGCGCAGCAACTTTTGCGTCCCAATGCATCCGCGTTTTTTCGCGGCGCGCGCGTGAGCGTGGAAACTGGCAATCGTTTTTTGCAAGAAAGTGAACGCGTGGAATTGGAACGCATCTTGTCCGCGCACAACATCCATCTCGGCGCGACGATGCCGACGGTGGAACAAACGCCAACCGCGCGGCAAGAACGCAGCGAAATGTACACGCGGCAGAATGGCGCGACAGAAGTGTTGATGATTCGCCGCACGCTGCGCTCGGGGCAAATTATTCATCACGAAGGACCTGTCGTCGTGTACGGCGATGTGAATGATGGCGCGGAAATTCTGGCGGCAGGCGATGTGTTGATTTTTGGCAAATTGCGCGGCGTCGTCCACGCGGGCGCGCGCGGCGATGATCACGCGACGATTGGCGCGTTTGGTTTGAATCCCCCGCAGCTCCGCATCGGCAATCACATTGCGCGTTCACCCGAAGATAAAAAAAGCAAAGGGCGCGGACCCGAAATGGCGGCAGTGCGCGAGGGGCGCATTGTGATCGAGCCGTGGCAGGTGTGAGATGCCACGCACTTTCGGAAGTGCGTGGCATCTCACATCTCAATCAAGTGGAAAATTCGCGCGGGGTATGATATATTAAGACACATGTCAGGCATTGTCATTACAATCACTTCGGGCAAGGGCGGCGTGGGGAAAACGACCACGACGGCGAATCTTGGCGTTGCGCTCGCGCGGCGCGGCAAACGCGTGGCGTGCATTGATGCGGACATTGGGTTACGCAATCTCGATGTCGTGTTGGGTTTGGAAAATCGCATCGTGTACGACATTGTGGATGTGGTGGAAGGACGCGCGCGTTTGCGGCAAGCGTTGATCCGCGACAAACGGTTGCCCGAATTGCAAATGCTCCCCGCCGCGCAAACGCGCGACAAGACGGCGGTGAATCCGCAACAAATGATCAAGCTCGCGGCGGATTTGCGCGCTGACGTGGATTTTGTCTTGATCGATTCGCCGGCGGGGATCGAGCACGGTTTCCGCAACGCGCTTGCGCCGGCGGATCGTGTGATCATTGTGACGACGCCCGAAGTGAGCGCGGTGCGCGATGCGGATCGCATTATCGGGATGGTGGAAGCCGCTGAAAAGCCGAAACCGCAGCTCATTCTGAATCGCTTGCGTCCGGGCATGGTCAAGCGTCAGGAAATGATGAGCACGGAAGACGTGTTGGAAATTCTCGCGATTGAATTGATCGGCATTGTGCCGGAGGACGAAAACATTATCACGTCAACGAATCGCGGCAATCCCGTCGCGTTTGATGAAAAGCAACAGGCAGGTGCAGCGTACGGACGCATCGCGCAGCGGCTGTTGGGCGAAGATGTGCCGTTCATGGTGTTTCAAGATAATTCGACCTTCTTGGCGCGCGTGCAAAATTGGTTTCGCAATCCGAACGGTGGAGGTGGCGCGTGAATTGGTTCGATTCGTTATTTCGGCGCAAACCCCCGAGCGCGCAAGTTGCGAAATCGCGGCTCAAGCTGGCGATTCAGATTGATCGCAGTAATTTGTCACCCGAACTTTTGGATATGCTGCAAGAGGATATTGTGCGCGCGATTTCGCAGCGGCTCGACATTGATCGCGACGGCATGAAAATTACAACCGAACGCGGTGAAGGCGGTCAGCGTCTCATCGCTGATATTCCAATCAAAAATGTGCGCGCGAAAGCCGCATCGTCGGAATAAAGGATGAAGGATGAAGGCTGAAGGATGAATTCATCTCTCATCCTTCAGCCTTTGTTACCATGGTTTTACAAGAACGTCGTCTCTTTCAAAATTTCGATTGGCTGCTGATCGTCGCGGTTGGCGTGTTGGTCTTGCTCGGTGTGATCTTGATCAACAATACGACAGCGGGCGTCGAAGGCGTGTTCGACACGAGCAACCTGCTCCAAGATTTCACTTTTCGCCAAATCCTCTACGCGGTGGGTGGATTCATCATTCTGTTCGTCCTTTCCCAGCTGGACTATCGCATCTTTGCGGGTTTGCAGTGGGTCTTTTATCTGGTGATGCTCGTTTTGCTCGCCATTGTTTTTGCGCTCGGACAAATCACATTGGGCGCGCAGCGTTGGATTCCGTTGGGACCATTTCAATTGCAGCCATCGGAAGTGGGTAAATTACTTTTAGTTCTCGTCCTTGCCAAATTTCTCGCCGACAACAGCCGACAGATGGACAAATGGCGCACGCTCACCTTTTCGTTTGGCATTGTAGCGATTCCCACCGCGCTCACTTATCTGCAACCCGATCTCGGAACATCGCTCATCTTTTTATTTATCTGGGGTGTCATGATCCTCGCGGCGGGGTTGTCGTGGAAGCAGTTGTTGACGCTCGCGATCGTGCTGGCGGTTCTGCTGCCCGTTGTGTATTCGACACTGCAACCGTATCAGCGTGATCGCATCACGACGTTTTTGAATCCAACGGCGGATCCGCTCGGCGCGGGCTATAATGTGAATCAAGCGCGCATTGCAATTGGTTCGGGACAAGTGGCGGGGCGCGGCATTGGTTCCGGCACGCAAAGCCAATTGCAATTTCTCCGCATCCGTCACACCGATTTTATTTTTTCTGTCATTGGCGAAGAGCTTGGCTTTTTCGGCGGCGTCTTTTTCTTTGTCTTGTACGCGTTCGTTTTATTGCGAATGTTGCGCGCCGCGCAAGTGTCGCGCTCCACGTTCGGACGTTTAACAGCTGTCGGATTTTCCGCCGCGCTCTTTTTTCAATCCTTCGTCAATTTGGGAATGAACGTTGGCATCATGCCCGTCACGGGGATTCCCTTGCCCTTTGTGAGTTCGGGCGGCAGTTCGCTTGTGACGTACTTGATGATGATTGGCATCATCCAAAGTATTCTCGCCCACGAAAAATTGCTGGGACTGCGGACAAAGCCGCAGCAAGTGTAAAAAAATTCATCCTGTGCAAGATGAATTTTTTTTGCGTGTGTTATAATCGTTACATGAAACAATCAGCGCGTTTGATTACCCCACGCGGTAAGATGATCGAGCTGTCACCAGAAATCTACAGACAGGTTCAACAGCTCTTGACCAATCAAAAACAACGTCGTTCACGTGCGCGCATGACGCGCGCGATCCGCGAAACGTATGGCAAATACAAAGGGGGAAAATCCCTCACTGCCGCGCTTTTAGAGGAGCGCGCGGCGGAACGCGCGCGCGAAGATGCGAAACAAAAGCGGTTCTATGGCTGACGCGCTCAAAACTTATGTGCTGGATAGTTTTGCGCTCTTTGCATATATCCAAGCAGAAAACGCAGGTCCTGTTGTACAAGGACTATTGGAAAACGCGCGGGATAACCAGCTCATGCTCGCGCTTTCGATGATCAACCTTGGTGAGGTTTATTACGTCATTTACCGCGAGAAAGGTGAAGTGCGCGCGGAAGAAATCCTCAAGGATTTGCGAGAGTTGCCAATTCAGCTTTACGCTGCAACCGATGAACGAGTCCTTGCCGCCGCGCGGATCAAGGCAAATCATCCTGTATCTTACGCGGACGCGTTTGCAGCTGGGCTGGCACAAGAACTTGGCGCAACACTTGTAACAGGTGATCCCGAATTCAAGAGTGTCGAGTCAATGGTGGACTTGTTCTGGCTACAAAATAAATCCTCAAAACCATAGCAATAAAGTATTCCAAAAAAAACCACGCCTCAAAAATTCTCCTTTTGCATCTCTTCCAATTTCCCTTCACGCCGCAGCGCATCAATCACCACGTTAATCTCGCGCAGCAGCGTCGGTGAATCCCGCCGCACCGCGATAATGTAATTTTCATCCGCGAGCGGTTTTCCCACGATGCGCCAATTCAAAACCCCCGTGTCTGCTTCCGCGCGTTGAAAATCAATAAACGTGATCGGATCAACAATCGCCGCGTTCGCCTCCCCTTTTTGCAAGCCGCGCAATGCTTCGTGCGACGAATTATATTGGCGCAAATTCAAATCGTAACGTTTCTGCCATTTGCGCGCGACGGCATCGCCATTCGAGCCGAGTTCCACCGCGATTGTTTTGCCTTGCAAATTTTCCAAACCCATCGTCGTCGCTTCATCCCCGCGTACAATCAAAACAGGTCCGCCGTTGAAATACGCGCGCGAGAAAAATACATCTTGCGTTTTGTTGGGATTGTACGGCAGCGCGGACAAGATCATGTCGAATTGTTTTGCGTTCAGCGCGTCATACAAACCATCATAGCCCGTGTACACGTATTGAATTTTTACACCCCACGTATTCGCCAATTCATTCGCTAGAGCGACATCGAATCCTGACAATTTGCCCGTGCCATCGTCCACAATAAACGGCGGCGAACTGGGATCAATGCCGATGCGGAGGACGCGCTCGGTTTGGAGGCGCGTCCACGTCGCGTCGGGTTTCGCAAGCGGGGGGGGGGAGAGGAAAGCGTAAAGAGTAAAGAGTAATAGCGCGAGCGCGAGGAGGGCGAGGGGGAGGGAGCCGATGGGGAAAAGATGGGGAGGGTGGGGCGTGGAGCGTGGAGCGACGATTTGATTTTTCAATTCATTTGCCCTCAATAATTTATTCCTATATGCCTATTGCGCTAACACTTTTTGTTCGTCATGGCGCGGGCTGACATATCGCTCCGCGCGCGTCAACGCCTCACTCGCCAATTCGTGAATCGTCTCGCGCTCAATTCCAAAATACAACGCCTGTGTCATCACTTGAAACATTTTGTTGATGAAATATTTTTCCGCGTCGGCTTCGGTAACAGGAATAAATCCACTGTTGCCCAATAAAACTTGCGGCGCGCCTTCGGGTTCGGTTTGATAGACGATGACGGCAACGGATTTGTTTTCAACCTCAATTTCGCTGCGCGCGATTTCCACGCCAATGGTTCGGTGATCCCTTACTAATTTTTTCATTCTGCCTACCTTTCCGCGTCATTATACAGCTTTTGAATTGGGCAAGCCCCAGCGGGCAAGCACAAGGCATTGCCCCAACGCCATCGCGCACGCATCGCCGCAACGGGCAAGCACAAGGCATTGCCTCTATGCCAACCACCTAACCACCCAACCACCTTTTTTATTCCCCCCGCGCATACTTTTGTATCTCCCAATAAATCGGTTTCGGATCAAAGTCCGGTGTCACAAATGTGAAATAATCGTTGAACGTGTACGTCGGCGCGGGTGTACGGAAGACCCAGAGCACGCATGCGACGATCCATTTTGTTTGTTCACACCAATCGTAGGCGGCGATGGTGTTTTGGATGCGCTCGGCGGGCGTCACCGCTTTCGTCCAACGCGGATGATCATTCCAGCCGCCTTCGGTGAGCATGACGGGTTTCGAGTCGTCGCCATATTTTGTCATGATGTCGCGCAACAATTCCGTGCGGCGAAAATTTACGCGGTCAGGGGAGGGCGGCTCGTTCGAAGGTGATTTCCAACCATAACTGTGAACGGACAAAATATCAAAATAATTTTGCGCGCCCGCTTGATACATCTTGTCGAGATATTCCAAATCGTTCATTGCATCGGTGGAATTGGGCGGCGCGAGATTGGGCGCGAGCGCGCCTGCGAGAATTTTTATATTGGGATTTTTTTCATGCGCGCGTGTGTAGCCGATTTTCAAAAGTTCCGTGTACGCGACAGGATCAACGGGACGCTGCCCCCATTCAAAATTTACGTTGGGTTCATTCCAAATGATGAGATGATCGACGCGTCCTTGAAAATGTTCCGTGAACGCGGCAACGAAATCGCCGAAATGTTGATAGCCCGCTTCATCCAAAAAAGTAACGGATGTATTTTCGGGACGCGCCCACGGCGGCACAAAGCCCATGCGCGCGATGACGGTTAACCCTTGCGCGCGCGCGTGATCCACCATCGCGTCCGCGTGCTCCCAATCAAAATCATTTTTTCCGCGTTCGATGTACGCCCACGGAAAAAATTCGACGACGAACGGCGCGCCCATTTCACGCACCATTGAAAAATTTTTTTGAATCTTCCAAGGTTCCACTTCATCCGTCATGCGCGTATGGATGCCCATTTTTGGATGGCGCGTTTGTACAGTTTGCGGCGCGCCCAGTGTGACGAGGATCGGCGGTGGTGCGGCGAACTGCCAGACGACGAGGAGGAACGAGAGTACGAGGAGACCGCGTAGTAACCAAATAGCCCACTCATATCGAACAAAATTTGTGATTGACAATCGCCTTTTCCCCTGTTAGAATCTTGACGAACTCTAAATCAATTCGCAATCTCTTGCAAACCCAACTCGGAGTTCTATCTTTAGTTTTGATGGGAGACGGCGCTGTCTCACTCGCAGAGTGATTCGGTGCTTCAAAAAACACTATGTCTGAAAGTGGCGAAGTCGCCCTCTTTATAGATTTCGAGAACGTTCGCTACGGCTTGAAAAACACGTATGGGCTGGAACCGGAACCCCAGAAGCTGATGGAAAAAGCCCGCAAATACGGACCCGTTGCCCTCGCGAACGCATATTCGGATTTTACCGAACATCCCGAATTCTACCGCAGAAAGCTTGAAGTCGCAGGCATTTCCCCGCGAGACATTCCCCGCCGAAGCCCCGATGTGGCGCACAAGAGCTCGTCCGATATGGCAATGCTCTTGGACATCATTGATTGTTTGCTCGACCGCCCCACCGTCACAACCCTCATCCTCATGACCGGCGACAGTGATTTTATTCGAGCGGTGGCGCGCGCGCGCTATCGGTTCAACAAAAAAGTCGTCGTGTCGGGTGTCCCCGGTTGTGTCTCAAATGATTTGATTGCCGCCGCCGATATTAACGATCCGATTTTTGAAGAAGGATGGACGCCGATTGTCCGCGAACCGGTCACGAATGGCAAGCCCTACCCCACGCTGGATACTAGTGAATTTCCAGACTTGCAACACGCTGAAATCAAGCTCCTCAAGCTCATCGAATATCTCGACCGTACGCGTCCCTATCTCACTTTCCTCTTCGTCAAGACGCATGCACTCGCCCCGAGCAATCAAGTCGAATTGACGCCGATGCAAGTTGACATGATCCTCACGGGTTTCAAGGAACGCCAAATCCTCGTCGAAGAAATCCGCGATATGGATGGTCGCACGCTGCGGCTCTTGCATTTCCGCCGCGAGCATCCCGAAGTCCAAGTGGCGCTCGCTACCCCAACCGCGCCGCCTCCACCGCTCGAAATGTCCCCCGTGACGGCGGTGATGGAAACCACAACCGTGATGGAATCCACGACCGTTATGGTTGCCACTGAAGAACCCATCGCCGTCCCAAGCGATGTGAGTGAAAGGCCAAGCGAAATGTAAGCAATCAAGTCCCCGATAGAGAAACAGACGCCTATGATGATCAGGCGTCTGTTTTGTTTTAAAAGATTTTTTCATTCGCCTTGCGCCGCGCCCATCGTTGGATGAAAATTTACCAACCGCGAATCGGCGCGAATCGGCGCGAATGAAACCCAGATTCGCGAAGACTTGTCCCGAAGGCATGCCCCGAAGCATTGAGGGGATTGAGGGATTCGTGTAGATTCGGTGCGTCGGAGACGACGCGAGTTTAGTTTCAGGGGAGATTCGACAATCTCTTGACAAGGGTTAGGTGGGTGATAGAATCGAAACGCGAGGGAACGCAACGCGAGGGAACGCAACGGCGTGCGTTCCGTACGCAAGGAGCAAATATGGAAATTGCGCCCGGTGTGCATGATCTCACCCCCCCCCAACGCGGTTATTTCAAAGGCGGGTTCGTTCACGCCTTTTTGATCGAATCCGATCACGGATTGATCTTGATTGACACGCTTTTTGATGCGGACGCGCAAGTCATTCTCAATCAAATCCGCGCGCTCGGCAAAAATGTTACAGACCTAAAACATATCGTCATGACGCACGGACATCGCGCGCATTTGGGCGGGCTCGCCACGCTCAAACAATTGAGCGGCGCGCCGATCTATAGCCATGCGTGGGAAGCGGATATTATTTCAGGGGATCGGCAGCAGCAAGGCGTGAGCTTGCGTCCAATGAAAGGCATTGAGGTGTATCCCATTTTGTTGATTGGAACGCTGGTAGGTCCTTTTAGTCAACACAAGCCCTGCGCGGTGGACAAGCTGATTGATGAAGGGGACATGATTGGTCCTTTGCAAACACTTTACACACCGGGACACACGCCGGGGCATCTCGCATTTTATTTGCCCGAACACAAAGCGTTGTTCACGGGCGACGCGTTTGTGACGTGGCCCCTCATTTGTCCCGGCTGGCCCAACGCGATGCTGAATGAAAAACAGACATGGGCGTCCCTGCGGCGATTGGCAGAATTGGATGTGAATGTGATCGGTGTGGGACATGGCGATCCGATTACGCAAAATGGCGCGGCGGTGCTGCGCGAACTCGCGGCGCGCGGGACTGTGTAATAACGAATTCATTCGTAGAGTTTGGGGACCGGATAAATTTGACACTACGGTGGAGTATCTATGCCACGCACTGAACATTGGCTGCAAATTGAAAATCGTGTATGGGACGTTGTGCCGAATGGCATTGACCGCGCGACGGGCGAACGTTTCGCCCGCGGGGCGAATGGATTGTTTCGTCCACTTGGTCAAGACGCGCTTATCATTCGCCGCTATACGGCGAATTGGGCAACGCCCGATGATCGTGTTCTCAACGCGTGGGATTTGAATGAACCCGATCCCGCGCAAACGCGCGGCACGATCCCCGGCGCAACGCTTGAGCAAAAAGTGGGCGATGAGATCATTGTGCATTTTCGCAACGCGGACATGCGCGCGGGTGTTCCCGATGCAGAGCGCGTTCACAGTTTGCACGCGCACGGCGTTCAATGCGCGGCAATGTACGATGGCGCGTATCCCACGTCGCCGCCTGATCCTTCGCAAAATAACAAGCAAGGGGATCGCGTTGCGCCGGGCGAGAGTTTTGATTATCGTTACACGATCATGCACGCGTCGAACGCGGGCGTTTGGTTTTATCACGATGCTTCGCTGGCGAGTCAAAAAAGTATCGCGCTGGGCGCGTTCGGTGCAATTGTGGTGCGCGCGGGCGGCGAGGGCAAAGCAGGTCTGCCCCCATCCCCATTGCGTCAATCGTCCGATACGCCAACGCATTTTGCCAATGTTGCTGCGCCACCCGCGTCTGGTGATCACCTTTTTGTTTTTCACGAGTTGGCAGGCGTGGGCGAATGTTTGAATGGGCGGCAGCTGTTGGGCAACACGCCAACGGTCTTGGCGCGTGTCAACACGCGCGTAAAATTTCGCGTCCTCAATCTCACCGCGCGCGCGCAAGTATTTCATTTGCACGGACACCGTTGGCGCGCGGGTGATGATTGGGTGGACACGGCGAGCGTTGCGAGTGGCGCGGGGATGACGTTTGAATGGCTTGAAGGGACGGCGGAAAATGGTGGTGGACTGGGCGAATGGCTCATCACAAATCACAACTCGAACATGACGCAGGGATCGCTGGTGGTGACGGAAGGACACGCACTCACGTTGGCAGTTGGCGCGCTGGGATAGGGCGTGAAAAGATGCCACGCACCCTGAGCTTGTCGAAGGGTGCGTGGCATCTTTTCACTGTGCAACATGAACATTCAAACACATGGCTTGCGGCGATGGGGCTTTGGTGGCGGATTGATTGCGGCGACGTTCGCGGTGTGGATGTTTTCTTTCCCCGAACTCGCCGTTTCGCATTTTGCGTGGCCCGTCGAGCCGCGCTTGGCGCAAATTTTTATCGGCGCGGGATATGTGTTCCGCACGGGCTTTTTTTTCTGGGTGGCGCTCGAACCCGCGTGGCATCGCGTGCGCTGGATTTTTTGGGGCAATCTCGTTTTTACGGGGACGCTGTTGTTTGCGACATTTTGGAATTTGGATCGGTTCAGTTGGTTCTTTGTCACCGCGCATGTTTGGATTGTGCTTTACATTGTCGAACCGGTGGTGATGATTTATTTGGTGCCGCGCGAGCGAGAAATGGGTTCTCCCGTACCCACACCGCGCGGCGCGGTTCAACCATTTCTCAAGTGGTTCCTCGTCGCAGAAACGGGGCTCTTTCTCACCTTTGGTTTGCTCCTCGTCCTCAATCCCACGTTCGCGGACTTGCGCTGGCCCTGGGCGTTGAATCAACTGGATGCCCAAATTGTCGCCGCGTGGCTGCTCGGTTGGTCGGTGTGGGCGGGGACGATGGCGTTCGCCCGCGATTGGGATGAGATTCGGATCGGCGCCGCGCTTCAGATTTTGTTTGGGGTCGCGCTCTTGGCGACGATGGTCATTTTTTTTCCGCTGTTTGATTTTGCGCGCCCAACCACCGGGGCATACATGGGGCTAGTTCTCATTTTGACGGTGGCGATGATTTTCTTGTTTTGGAGGCAAGAACGCGCGGCGTAACACGACACTGCGCGTTCTTTTTTCCCCCGATGCCCATTCCCCATTCCATTGGCGTGCCTCGCAAGGAGGTTTGAATGTCTCAAGCTGTTGCCAATCCCGATGACATGGAACGTTTTGCGCGTGAATTAAAACAATTCAACGCGATTCTCGCCGATTCGATGTCACGCCTGCAAGGGCAGTTCTCCAATCTGGGCGAAACATGGCGCGACCAAGAACACCAAAAATTCGCGCAAGAGTTCGAGCAAACGATGCGCGTGCTCCATCAATTTCGCCGTTCTTCTGACCAACAAATTCCATTCTTGCTGCGTAAAGCCGCGCACATTCGCGAGTATTTGAGTCAGCGGTGAGGACGTGAAATGTGAAACTTGAAACTTGAAACGTGAAACGTCAAACGTAAAGCGTGAGATGCGATTTGCGATACGCGATTCGCTACCCGCGATACGCCAACCCCCATGAGCGCCGCAAACGTTCGCAACATTCAAGCGCTTGCCGATTTGAAGGCAGCATTGGCGCGTTTCAAGAGTGACGCGCTCGAACCCATTCATGCGGCGCAGCAAGAAATTCAACGCGCGCAAGAATGGCTTGCCGAACGCGAACGCCATTGGCAGCGTGAAGTGCAGCGGTGTGAAGAAATCGTGCGCCAAACGCAAGCCGCGCTCGCGCGTTGCCAAGCATCAGGTTATTACGACAAACAGGGGCGCTATTATCCGCCGAATTGCAGCGCGCAAGAACGCGCCCTCGCGCACGCACAGCAGCAACTTGAACGCACGCGCGCGGAACTCCAAAACGCGCGCCAATGGGCGCGGGCGGTGGAGCAAGCGGCGGCGGAATTTCAACGTGAGCAACAGCGTTTGACGAATATGTTGAACAATGATGCGGCGAAAGCGTTGGCGTTGTTGGAACGCAAGATCGCGATTTTGCAGGGGTATGTGGGAGATAGCGCACCTTCTACCAGTGCAAGTTCCTTATCTGAATCAATCACTTCTGCTCCTTCTGCATCCTCACCGATCACTTGGGCGGAGCAGCGCGCCATTTGGCAACGAGTTGATGCTGGAGAGCCGATTACGCTTGAAGAGTTGAAACGCGCTTCTCAGCTTCCCTCCGACCTTGAAACTGGGACTGTTGCAAAAGATGAATCTTGGCTTCGGGGAATTCTTGCTTCGGAGGGATATTGGGAAGCAATGCGAGACTCGCGAGAGGCAACTGATTTACGAGACGCGCTCCTTGCGACTTTAAAGGCGATTAACTATTGGCGCAGCAAGTCGTAAGAGGTGGAACAAACAATGGCAAGTATGAACAACTCTGTTTCTGAACTGCAAGTGCAGTTACGCCGCTTGCTCCAACAATGGGAAGCCGCGCGCCAAGTGTGGAATGATGCGGTGAGCCGCGAGTTTCAGGAACAACACCTGGAACCGTTGGAGGCGCAGACGCGCGCGGCACAGTGCGAGATGGAAAAGGTGGCGGGGGTGATCGCAGGGGCGCGAAAGAGTGTAAAATAGAGTTCCCAGATTGGATAGATGGAGTGGAGGTTCTTGTGAACGAATCAATTGCTCTGGTGGCGAGAGAATTTCAGCTCTCTCCTAATCACGCGGCGCGATTGCGCGAATTGGCGCACGTCAAACACATTAGTCAGGATCAGATCATTGCGCGCGCGCTTGACATTCTCTTTAGTTTGACCGACCTGCTAGAACCATCGAGCGAACGACAGGGCTGGTCTTTTTTGTCCGAAGAATCGTTGGAACAGGTATGGGATAATGACAGCGATGCCCAATACGACAACTGGAGAGAATTGTATGCCATACGAACGCGGTGACATGAATCGTGTTCACGAACCCGAAGCAGAGTTACTGGACGCCCAAGATGTCGCCGCCGATTATCGGCGGTTGCGCGCGCTGTATCACAACCCCGCGCGTGGCGAACATTCAATCCCCTTACGTGTGCCGCTGTGGGTTGTCATTGAAGCGATTGATGATTTAGACCCGCCTGCGTTACGCAATTTAGCGCAACACATCGCGGACCGTTTGGCGACGGTAGAGTAGCCAGCAGAAATGGAAAGCTGCGATGAATACATCGCCATCAACGGATACGCGCGCTATCCGATTATCCGTTTATCCGCTTTCACAATCCGTTGGCAGATTCTTTCTCAAAAGAGGTTTTTATGTCTGAGCCAGAACTGATCCAAAAACAACGCGCCCTTGTCCGCGCGTTTCGCCAAGCGACCGCACAGCGCGCCCAACAAGAGCAAGAAGCCAATACGCGCCTCAAGCGCGAAGTGGACACCGCTGCCGCGCGCCATCAAGCTCTCGTCGCCGCCGCAAACCAAGAACTCGAAGCTGCACGCGCTCGCGCGGCTCAAGAAATGTCCGTCGTTGACAAAGCCGCTGACGAAAGCCGTGCCGCGCTTGGCTCTGTTGAATTACTGCACTTGCTTCCTTCCCAAATTCCCACTGCCAACCAACTTGATTTTGGAGGGACGCCGCTGACAGACGAGCGCAAACTGGAAGCGAGCCGCCAAACCGCTGTGGACGCAGCGGCGGAGTTACAGCGCGCGGCGGCGGAGCTGACGAGTGAACGCGCGGCACAAGCCGCGCGGCGCAAGCGGGCGCTAGTGTTGGCTGCGCTTGCGGCTCTCGTTCTCCTGGGCGTATGCGTTTGGGTCTTTCAAAACATCCAACGCGGCCTGCAAGCTGCCGCCGCCGCACAACAAGTTGCTGCATTGCGCGCCCAATTCAACTATCAACGGCGCGGCAATGACAACGCCGAAATGGTTCGTGTCCCTGCTGGTGAGTTCACGATGGGCAGCGACAGCTATGACAACGAAAAGCCAGTCCATCGCGTCTCTCTCTCTGACTATTGGATTGACGTATTCGAGGTGACGAACGCGCGCTATCAAGAATGTGTGAACGCGGGCAAATGCGAGCGTCCCGGGTCGACGAGTTCAGATGACCGCAGTTCCTATTTTGGCAATTCGCAGTATGCAGAGTATCCCGTCATCTATGTTTCGTGGGAGGACGCGAACAAGTATTGTGCATGGGCGGGGAAACGTTTGCCCACCGAAGCCGAATGGGAAAAAGCCGCGCGGGGTCCTTCGACAAGCTCAGGAGACGCGCGCACGTATCCGTGGGGCAATGAATGGGATTCAGCAAAAGCGAATGTAGAAAACAGCGGGGGCGATACGACACAGGTGGGAAGTTATCCTGCGGGCGCAAGCCCGTATGGCGCGCTTGACATGGCAGGCAATGTTTGGGAGTGGGTTGCCGATTGGTACGATGGCGGGTATTATGCAAACTCGCCGCGCGAGAATCCAAAGGGTCCTTCATCGGGTCAATCCAAGGCGCTGCGTGGCGGCGCGTTCGACTACGTTCAGGACCTCGCGCGTGCGGCGGTCCGCTACGGCGGCCGCCCGGCGTTCCGTTACAGCAGCATCGGTTTTCGGTGCGCCCAGTAGTTCTCCCTGTTTCTGGGTTTCTGTTTTCTGTATTCTGATTTCTGAATTTAAAAAAATTTTTTTTGAAAAATGAAAACGTACAAACACCTCTACCCCCAAATCTGGGCGTTCGAAAATTTGCTGAACGCATTTTATCAAGCGCGGCGCGGCAAACCCAAAACGCCTGAATTGTGCGCGTTTGAATATCAGCTGGAAGAAAATCTCTTTACGCTGCGCGATGAACTGGGCGCGCAAACGTATCGCCCAGGCCCCTATCACAATTTCTATATTCACGAACCGAAAAAGCGTCTGGTGAGCGCGGCGCCGTTTCGCGACCGCGTCGCGCATCATGCCCTTTGCAATGTGTTGGGACCCATTTTTGAAGCGCGCTTTATTTCTGATTCGTATGCCAATCGCGTCGGCAAAGGCACGCACCGCGCCCTCGCCCGCGCGCAAAAATTTTTGCTCCAAAACGAATTTTGTTTTCACGGTGACATTCTGAAATGTTTTCCCAGTATAGACCATCAGATTTTGGTGGAGATTTTGGGGCGGCATATCGCGGATGATGCAGTGATGAATCTCATTCGCCTCATCCTGAAAAGCGGCGAAGGCATCTTGGCGGATGAATACGCGATGCAGTGGTTTGAAGGGGATGATTTGTTTGCCGCAGTGCGCCCGCGCGGTTTGCCGATTGGCAATCTGACGAGCCAATTTTGGGCGAATGTCTATTTGAACGAACTGGATACGTTTGTGAAACACACCTTGCGGCTGCCCTATTACGTCCGCTACGTGGACGACATTCTCATTTTCAGTAACGATAAACAGGAACTGCATCACGCGCGTCAGGAGATTGCGCGTTTTTTGGAACGGCTGCGTTTGCGCCTGCACCCGCGCAAACAGCGCGTCTTTCCTGTGCGGACGGGGGTTGATTTTTTAGGTTTCGTATCCTTTCCCGATCGCCGCAAAATTCGACGCGAAAACGTCAAACGCTTTACCCAGCGGCTGCGGCGCTTTCAAAAAGAATACAGCGCAGGCGAAATCTCTCTGGCGCACGCGGAACGCTCCATGCACAGTTGGCTCGCCCATGCCCGCCATGCGGACTCGTATCGGCTGCGCTCCAAAATTCTAGCGCGCGTGGTGTGGACTGCGCCCCCCGCCGTGTGATGAGATGCCACGCACTTAAAAGTGCGTGGCATCTCATCACACGGCAATTTCATAATGTTGGAGTACTAGCCGTGTGAGGATCCTGTGAACGAGTCGCCCATCTTTGTAAAAACCTACGCGTTCCTCCTCTGGCTCTTGCCGCTGACGGCGAATTTTCCAAAACATCAACGGCTGGGGTTGGCGCGGTGGCTCGAAGACAGCGCGCTCAATTTTTATGAATTGATTTTGCAGGCAGGCAAAACCAAAGGCGATGCGCGCGTTTTGCGCGCGGCGGATGTGGAACTGGACAAGGTGCGCTTTTATTTACGCATGGGCAAAGATTTGAAAACGCTCAGTTTGGCGCAATACGCGCACGGCGCCGAGCTCGCCGTCGAAATCGGCAAGCTACTCGGCGGCTGGTTAAGAACAATGTAGGGGCAACGGCTTGTCCTTGCCCCGCTTCTGACATAGCACATCACAGCTCTGCGTAGCGAGGGGTTCTCTAACGCCGCTGGGTCTCGCAATTCTTGGCACACCGCGCGAGAGAGCGCTTCCTACGCGTTGACCTGACGGGACAGGTTCAAAAAGGCGCTGCGTGGCGGCGCGTTCAACAACAATCAAGACAACGCGCGTGCGGCGAACCGCAACAACAACCACCCGACGAACCGTAACAACAACATCGGTTTTCGGTGCGCCCAATAGTCTCAGGAACTGTGCCAGCTTGTCGCCCGTTCACGGATGGGCGATCGAGGCAGGGAGAACTACAGACCTGTTCCGGGCTGGGATGCTTGCAGGGTAAGCTGTCCCAGCCGAATAAAAATCGCTCTGCCCAATGTGGTAAGCGCACACGCGCCGACGCTTTGGGCAGAGCCACTCACGCCTCACCCCCCCCTCTCCTGAAACATCTTTTCGTTTCAGGAGAGGGGCCGGGGGTGAGGAGGACCCGCCATGCCATCCGAACGTCACATCATCCAGCAACTTCAAGCCGCCGCAGGACAACTCGGCAAAGCGGTTGGCTCGGCGCGTTTTTGGCACGCGCAAGTCCTCCAGCAAGCGGGGCGCGCGCAGCAAGAACGTTTGGCGCAGGCGCAAGCCGAACGCGACCGCGCCCAAGCCGCCGCCCGCGCGCTTCAACAACATACCCTCGCGCAAGTGGCGGAGGAGTACGCGTCGCGCACGGGAACACTGTTACCCGACCTTCAACAGACGCTTGATGCGCTCGGCTTGGGCATGACCCCCTTTCAAGACCGCGTGTGGCAAAACTACGCGCCCGCGCCCACCGCGCAGATGCAGCCCCTTTTGCGAATCGGCGCACTACATCAGCCCCTCACGTGGCAGCACATCGAAACGCCCGCCGCCCTGCCTGTAATTGGCGCGGGCAGTCTCCTCGTCCGCGCAACGGGCGCGGGTAAAGCGCAGGCAGAAAAAATGCTCCAATCTCTGCTCCTCCGCCTTCTCGCCACCCTCCCCCCCGCCAAACTCCGCTTTATCTTTCTCGACCCCATCGGTCTCGGACAAAACGTCGCGCCGTTCATGCACCTCGCCGATTACGACGAGCAGCTCGTCACGGGCAAAGCGTGGACGGAACCGAACCATATCGAACAGCGGCTCGCGGATTTGACCGAACACATGGAGAATGTGATTCAAAAATATCTCCGCAATCAATTCGCCACGATTGAGGATTACAACAAGGACGCGGGCGAAGTGGCGGAACCGTACCGCGTGCTCGTCGTCATGGATTTTCCCGCGAATTTTTCCGAAACCGCCGCGCGGCGCCTCGTCAGCATCGCGCAGAACGGACCGCGCTGCGGCGTGTATGCGATTGTGTTGGCGGATACGTCGAAACCGCTGCCACACGGGTTCACGCTGGCGGACTTGGAACGCGCGTCAACGGTGATTGCGTGGGATGGAAACCGCTTTGTGTGGCAGGATGAGGATTTCAAAGATTGTCTGCTCGAACTCGATGCGCTGCCTGACAAGGAATTGTTTGACCGCATCATTCAAGCGGTTGGCAAAGCGACAAAAGAATCGAGCAAAGTGGAAGTGCAGTTCGAGCGCATGTTCGATTTATTAGCGCCGCAAGTAAAACTCCATGCCGAAGATTATCCAGGATACAACGCCGCGCCGAATCCCATGCAGCCCGCGACGTGGTGGCGCGGCGAAACGGACAAGCGTTTGATTGCGCCGTTGGGACGTTCGGGCGCGAAAAAAATTCAATGTTTGGTTTTGGGTTCAAGCACCGCGCAGCACGCGTTGGTTGCGGGCAAAACAGGTTCGGGCAAATCCACGCTGCTGCACACGCTCATCACCAGCGTCGCGCTCACCTACAGCCCCGATGAACTCGAACTGTATCTGATTGATTTCAAAAAAGGCGTCGAGTTCAAAACCTACGCGGCGAATCAATTGCCGCACGCGCGCGTCATTGCCATCGAAAGTGAACGCGAATTTGGCTTGAGCGTACTGCAAGGTCTCGACGCGGAATTGAAACGCCGCGGCGATCTCTTTCGCAAATTGCAAGTGGACGAATTGAGTGATTACCGCTCGAAATTAAAGGCGGAAGGCGGAAGGATGAAGGATGAGGCAATGAATACATCGCGTTCATCCTTCATCCCTCATCCTTCATCCTTGAATTTGCCGCGCGTGTTGCTGCTTGTTGACGAGTTCCAAGAATTTTTTACCGACGACGATCCTATCGCGTCACAGTCCGCGCAAATTTTGGACCGCCTCGTACGGCAGGGACGCGCGTTTGGGATGCACGTTCTGCTCGGCTCGCAAACGTTGGCGGGCGCGTATTCCCTCGCGCGCAGCACGATTGACCAAATGGCGGTTCGCATCGCGCTCCAATGCAGCGAAGCCGATTCGCGTCTCATTCTCGCCGACGACAATCCCGCCGCGCGTTTGCTCTCGCGCCCCGGCGAAGCGATTTACAACTCCTCGAACGGCACCGTCGAGGGCAACAACCGCTTTCAAACTGCGTGGCTCACCGACGAGCAGCACGAAAAATATCTCGCGCAAATTCAAGAGTTTGCGAAAAAGACCGAACACTTTCCCCCGCAATCGCAGCTCATCTTTGAAGGCAACGCCCCCGCCGAAATTGAAAAAAATCGTCCGCTGCATGACGCGCTCACGGCAATTGCGCCGCGCGCGTCCGCGTCCACAATACAAGCGTGGCTCGGTGAACCCATCGCCATTCGCCCGCCCATCGCCGCCACGTTCCGTCGTACAAGCGGCAGCAATCTTTTAATCGTCGGACAAAGCGACGAAGCCGCGTTGGGGATGCTGTCTGTCGCGCTGATTTCACTCGCCGCGCAATCGCGAATCGCAAATCGCGAATCGCCTATCGCTAATCTCAATGTCCTTGACTTTGGCGCGGTGGACGGTCCAAACGCCAATTATTTTGAACGCTTTAACGAAAAACTTGGGAATGTCCTCAACATCGGACGCCGCCGCGAATTGCCAATGCTGCTTGACCAACTCGCGCAAGAAACACAGCGGCGTATTGAGGGCGAAACAGGCGGCGCGCCAATTTATCTTGTAATTTATGGTTTGCAGCGCGCGCGGGATTTGCGCCAAGAGGACGCGATGAATTTTTCGTATGACGCGAACGCGCCCGCCGCGCCGAACCCCGCGCAGCAGTTCAACACCATTTTGCGCGAAGGACCTGACGTGGGAATTTTCACCCTCGTTTGGTGTGACACGCTGACGAATCTAAATCGCGCGCTGGATCGCCGCGCGCTGCGCGAATTTGCCATGCGCGTCGTAATGCAAATGAGCGGCGAAGATTCCGCCAATTTGATTGACACGCCCGCCGCCAGCAAATTGGGTCCCTATCGCGCATTGTTTTACAGTGAAGAAGAAGGACGCCTCGAAAAATTTCGCCCGTACGCGCTGCCGACAACGGAATGGCTGGCATGGGCAGGGGAACGGTTGAAGGAGAAACGCGCGACGAAGGTTCGATAAAAAAATTTTTGCCAAGCGGCGCGAGGTTGATTACAATCGGCAACGCGCGCGGTGTATTGATCATGCGCGGAGGGTTTCAAAATGCCATCACCATTTCCTGGCATGGATCCGTATTTGGAAGGGTACTTGTGGCCCGACTTGCATCATCGTTTGGCGACGCAGATTAGCGACCAATTGATGCCCTTGCTTGTGCCGCGCTATCTCGCGCGGATCGTTGTGCAAACTGTCGTTGAGGAAATCGAAACGGGCGAGCATATTCGGATCATGATTCCTGATGTGGAAATTTTTTCTGATCGGAGTACGATCTTTGCCATGCCGCAACCTTCACATGCGCCTGCGTCCGTCGCCATCACGGCGCCCTCTGCCACACTACCACACCCCTTTGAAATCGAGGTTGATATTCCCTCTGTCGAAATCCGTGATGCTGCCAGTGGGATGTTGATCACGAGTATTGAGATTCTGTCCCCCACTAACAAAAAAGGTAAGGCATGGAACGAGTATCAACTAAAACGCATCCAAGTCTTGCAGGCGCAAGCGCATCTCTTGGAAATTGATCTCTTGCGACGTGGACGACGACCCGTTCAAATTGCCGCCATGCCCCATGCGCCCTATTACGCGTTTTTGACGCGCGCGCAAAAACGCACACAAGTGGACGTATGGGCGATTCGCCTACGCGAGTCATTACCCACAATCCCCGTGCCATTACGCGCTCCAGACGCGGATGTGCCATTGGAACTGCAAGCGATTTTCAACTCGATTTATGATCGCGCCCGCTACGACTTGAGCATTGATTATCGCAAACCGCCTGAACATCCGTTGAACGATGACGACGCGGAGTGGGCGCAAAGTGTAACGCGATAAAAAATTCGTGGCAGGATGCCACGAATTTTTTATTTTCTATTTCACCACCACATTCAGCAACCGCCCCGCGACGTACAACACGCGCTCGATATTTTTCCCGTCAATCCATTTTTTCACATTCGCATCCGCGAACGCTTTTTCTTTCGCGCCATCCTCGCTCACGTCCACGGACAATTCGATTTTGCCGCGCACCTTGCCGTTCACCTGCACAACTAGCGTGAACGTTTCTTCTTTCGCCGCGTCGGCGTCAAAGGGGGGCCACTGCTTTTGATGAATGCTGTATGCGCCGCCCAAGCGCGCCCAGATTTCTTCCGCCATGAACGGGGCGATGGGCGCCAACATCAACAGCAATGTTTTCATTGCTTCGCCCCACACGGCATCGGGATACATGGCCGAATCTTTGGCGCGCACCAAAACGTTCGTCAATGACATTAGCGACGAAATTACTGTGTTCCACGCAAATTCGTTGATGTCATCCTCCACTTTTTTCAAGGTTTGATGCAGCGCGCGGCGCAGCACTTTAGCTTGTTCGTCGTTCGCCGCAGGCAAATTTTCGCGCGCGGGTTCCAAGAACAAATTCCACACGCGCGTCAGCCAGCGATGCGTGCCTGCCAAACCATCGGTTTGCCACGGCGTCGCGACGGTAAAATCGCTGATGAACATTTCGTACGCGCGCAGCGCATCTGCGCCAAATTGCGAAACCATTTCGTCGGGCGTGATGACGTTGCCTTTGGACTTGGACATTTTTTCGTACTTGCCCCCTTCCATCTGCGGCGACAAAATCATGCCTTGATTTCGCAAACGTTGAAAGGGTTCGATGAACGAGACGATGCCCAAGTCATATAACGCTTTCGTCCAAAAGCGCGCGTACAACAAGTGCATGACCGCGTGTTCTGCGCCGCCGACGTAGGTATCCACGGGCAGCCAGTAATTCACCTCTTTTGCATCGAACGCGCGCGTGTTGTTATGTGGATCGGCGAAACGCATGAAATACCACGAGGAACACGCGAACGTCCCCATCGTATCCGTTTCGCGTCGTCCGCGCGTGCCGTCGGGCAATGTCACATTTACAAATTCAGAAATCTTTGCCAACGGCGATTCGCCCGTCGCGGTGGGTTCGTACGAATTGACATCGGGCAATTCGACGGGTAAATCATTTTCGTCAACGGGAACTTGCCCCTCGTCCGTGTGAATGATGGGAATCGGCGTGCCCCAGTAACGTTGACGACTAATGCCCCAATCGCGGAATTTGTAATTGACGCGTTTTGCGCCGATGTTTTTTTCTTCCAACCACGCGGTCACTTTTTCCACCGCTTCATCTGCATCTGTCCCATCAAAAATTCCCGAATTGATCATCACGCCTTCGTGCGGATACGCGCGTTCCATCGTGTCGGGATTCATCGTTTCCCCTTCAGGTTGAATCACAACGCGAATCGGCAAATGAAATTTGCGCGCAAATTCAAAATCGCGTTGATCGTGCGCGGGGACGGACATGATCGCGCCCGTGCCGTACCCCATCATCACATAATCCGCGACCCAAATCGGAATGCGTTCGCCGTCCACAGGATTCGTCGCGTATGCGCCAGTGAACATGCCCGTTTTGTCTTTGCCTTCCTCCGCGCGTTCTGCGGAACGCAAGCGTTCGACTTCGGTTTTTGCTTTCGCCTCTTGCACATATTGATTCACGCGCGCTTTGTGATCCGCTGTCACTAATTTTTCCACGTACGGATGTTCAGGTGCCAACACCATGAACGTCGCGCCCCACAACGTATCGGGACGCGTGGTGAAAATTCGCAAATCTCCTGCGTCTGTCTTGAAATCCACTTCCGCGCCGACGCTCTTGCCGATCCAATTGCGCTGCATCAGCTTGATATGTTCGGGCCAATCAATCGTGTCCAAATCGGCGATCAAGCGTTCGCTGTACGCGGTGATGCGAAAGAACCATTGCTGCAAAACTTTTTTCTCGACCAACGCGCCGCTGCGCCAGCCGCGCCCGTCAACGACTTCTTCATTCGCCAACACCGTTTTATCCACGGGGTCCCAATTCACGACGGAAGGTTTGCGATATGCCAAACGAAAGTTAGACAGGAATTCGCTCTTTGCTTTTTTCGTGAACGCGCTCCATTCCATCGTCTTCACATGCGCGTTCGCGTTCGGAATATTGCGCGTACCTTTTCCGCTCAGTTCCTTTTCCAATTCCGCAATCGGGCGCGCGGCATTCACACGCGGGTCATACCACGCGTTGTACAATTGCAAAAAAATCCACTGTGTCCAGCGATAGTATTCGGGCGTCGAAGAATTCAGCTCGCGTGACCAATCGAACGAAATGCCGATCAAACGAAATTGTCGCTTGTAATTCGCCGAATACTGGGCGATCAATTTCGCAGGATTTGCTTTCATTTTGATCGCCGCGTTTTCCGCAGGCAAGCCGAACGCATCCCAACCCATCGGATGCAAAACGTTATAACCCTTCATGCGATAGTAACGGCTCAACACATCTGTCGGCACATAATTACGGCAGTGTCCGACGCTCAAACCGTCGCCCGAAGGATACGGAAAGAAATCCAAAATGTACGCTTTGGGGTGTTCGTCGGTGGGCGCGGTTTTGTACAATTCGTCCGCTTCCCATTTTTGCATCCAACTCGCTTCAAAGTCTTGGGGGACGTATTTTGGTGCGATAGTGCGTTCGTGCAATTGTGCGATAGTAGTTTGTGTTTCCATAATTCACGCTCCAAATTTTACTTGTGTCATTCGATTTCCATTTTTTCTTCCGCGTTCATCTGCGGTTATCCGCGTCCAATTTCCAATTTGGGCAAGGACGAACCGTTGCCCTACGACGCTAAAAATTCCGTCACCGTTTTATTGAACCACAAAGAATGGGACATTTGTGACCAATGTTTGTTTTGCGCGTTCGCGTCGGGGTCACGCTGTTCGCGCGTAAAAATCACCAAACGCGAATCGCGGATCGCCATCGCCAAAATGTGCGCCCATTGCGCGGAAATCAACGCATCGTCCTCATCCCACACGATCAGTGTCGGCGCTTGAATTTTTGCGAGATGCGCTAAACCTTGCTCATCCGACTCGAATAACGAATCCACCAAAACAATTTTTTCAACCTGTTCAGGATATTTGATTGCAAATTCTTGCACCACCTGTCCGCCCCACGACAGCCCAACAAAACTCGCGCGCGGTATTCCCTCTATTTCCATTATTTCCCGCAAGACCGCTGCATGTCCCGCCGAATACAAAGTTTCTGTAGGATTCTCCGATTGCCCGTACCCCAACAATTCCACCGCGTATACGCGCGCGATCATCGAAAGCGCGTCCACATTTTTCACCCACGTCTGCCACGTATTGCTGTCGCCGAAACCGTGAACGAGAATCAGCGCGTCGCCTTCGCCGCCAACGACGGCGTGGATTTTGCCGAGAGAGGTTTGGATAAATTTGTATTCAAGCATTCAGTTCGCTGTCATTGCGAGGGATGCGATGCACTTTATCGCATCCCTCGCAATGACAATCTGAAAAAACAAAAAACCTTCATCCCAAATTGGGACGAAGGTTTGAAACTCCGCGGTACCACCCAGTTTAAGTGACGGGTGACAAGTGACGAGTGACAGGTGACGGGAAATTTCTCCATCACTCTATCTCTCAATCTCTCTTTCACTTCACTCTCTCGCGTAACATGCGCCATCCGTCAATCTCTACTCTCCAGTGGCGATTGTCTGTATCGCACTAATCTCCAACTGGATTTCGCGATTGCCGCTCACGGGCGAGTTCGGTCTTGGCATTCTCTTACAATGCGGGCAGTCTCCGTTTCTACCATCGTTGGGCTTGCACCTTGTCTTTCCCAACTCGCTGCGGAGAGGACCTATTGCTCCCGGTCAAAGCGTTTTGATATTTGATTGTTGATTGAGTGGAGCTGATCGGGCTCGGACCGACTACCTTCGCAATGCCATTGCGACGCTCTCCCAAGATGAGCTACAGCCCCAATTGCATTTCAAATTTTGTGCAGGTCGTCATCAAGAATTTCGCGCATTACACCTTGTGCGAGTGCATCGAGATAACGACGAACTGCAACGGAATAATAATGCACTACACATACACCTTTATAGCCATCACGATGTTTTTTGTCAGGACGCTTGTCAACTGAGCTCTTGTTAAATTGACCCAGCGAGATTCCTGTTACGCGTGACCAATACTCTTTGAGAAAATTGTCATCCATGCCCTCACTAATACAAAGTGAGCAAGCAAATTTACTCTCATCAATTTCAAAGTTTTTCCTCAATAACGCCATCCAAGTACGAATCACCGTTGCATCGCTATTGCAAAATGAAAACTGACCTTCTCCTTTTCTGCCTTCCCCAATATAGAGTGCCGCCGCCATCAATTGCAGTGCTTCGCGATCCTGTGCAAGCCGTTTGGCGTGAGGTTGCGCTTCGTCTGTTGCGATCTGCAATCGTTTTTGTTTTTGCTCGCGATTCCATTCAGCGCCAGAAGGTCTCCCCTTTGCAGAACCTTCTAATTCTAATTGCTTGATACGCGCTTTCTGTTCGGTTGTTAATTCGATGTCGGACAACCAACTTGAAAGTGTGCCTTGCGCTACATCGTGTCCGAGTTCGGCAACAATTTCAGGATACGTTAGTCCCGCCAGTCGAAGTTCGCGCGCTCGTTCACGCGTTTCGGGTGGATGCGGAGCATGTCGAATACCGATTTCTTGCTGCTGTGCCCGTGTGAGTGGAATATCCGATACCCAACTTTGCAGAGTCGCAATCGGCACGTCGCCACCGAGTGTTTGAATAATTTCGCTATAACTTAAACCCGCCCGTCGCAACTCTCTTGCGCGTTCGCGCAATTCGGGCGGGTGTGGTGAACCACGACGATGAAACATCGTTCCTGTTCTCCAAGTGGAGCAAAAGGGACTTGAACCCTCAACCTTCGCATTGCGAACGCGACGCTCTCCCAAGTTGAGCTATTGCCCCAAAACTTTACTGATTGTATTCATTTGTGCGGGTGCGTCAACTTTCTTACACGCCTCGCTTCAAGAGGAGATTGAATTTTTTGCATAGCACACAAATCCTCCAATCTCCTCTCGTCTCACGGAACGTTGCGGCATCAGGGAACGTTGCGGCGAACGTCCCCTACGCGATGCGTCATACGCGATACGCGATTTGCCATATGCGATTCGCCATCCGCCGTCCGCGCTATTTGACCTCGACGCTCGCGCCGACTTCTTCCAATTTCTTTTTCGCTTCGGCGGCTTCTTCTTTGGTCACCCCTTTGCGGATCGCCGCAGGCGCGCTTTCGACGAGCTCTTTTGCTTCTTTCAAGCCGAGACCCGCAACGAGTTCGCGCACCACTTTGATAACGGGAATTTTTTGTGCGCCCGCTTCTTTCAAGATCACATCAAATTCGGTTTGTTCTTCGACGACGGGAGCGGCCGCGCCGCCTGCTGCTGCGGCACCTGCCATTGCCATACCCGGCATCGCCATCGCCATCGGCGCAGCCGCGCTGACGCCCCAATGTTCTTGTAATGCTTTGGAAAGCTCTGCCACTTCGAGGATGCTAAATGTGTCGAGCGTATCCATGATTGCTTGTACTTTATCGGAAGCCATCTTGATTTCTCCTTGAGGATTGGAACGCTACAGCGAGCGTTCCCTACAATGCCCATGATGGGCGAAATTACATTTTCGATTTTCGATTGACGTTTCACGTTTGACGCTTCACGTTTCACGTTTCACGCCTGCCCTTCTCCCTGCTCCGCTTTCGCTTGCAAAACATACACAAGTTGTAAGAGCGCGCCGTTCAAGACACCGACGAGACTTGATGCGGGTCCTTGCAGCGATCCCAAAACGCTGGCGTACAATTCTTTGCGTCCGGGCAGATTCGCCAATTCTTGAACGCCTTTGGCATCATAGATCGTTTGACCCACAATCGCGCCGCGAATGGGCAAATCTTTTTCTTTGAAAAACGCGTTCAGGCGTTTTGCAGGTCCCGCCAAATCATCGCGCAAAAAGGCGACAGCAGTTGGACCGTCGAGCAAATTTGTCGGCACGGGCAATCCCGCGTCCTTGAGCGCGATTTCGAGCAAGGTATTTTTTGCAATGTGATACCCCGCTTTCATGCCGCGCAGTTCGTTGCGGATACTCTGCAAATCAGAAACCTTGAGCGTGCGATAATTTGTGATAATGACCGCTTGCGCCTGTTTCAATTCATTGGTCAACTCTGTGACCACTTCAGCTTTACGTTGATGCGTAACTGGCAATGGTACTCACCTCCTTGTGGGGTGACGGGTGACGAGTGACGGGGAAAAACGTGATGCGTGATGCGTCAAACGTCATTTGTGTCAGGTTTTTTTGCAATAAAAAAACTCTTTGTATCGTCCTGCCGATACAAAGAGTTTGCGACTCGCAAAATTTTTCCACGCGCGTACGCGCTTCAAAATTGATTCTTTGCCTCGGCGGGAAATTAAGGGGCGAACATTTTTGAGTTCGCCGCCACCGGCTGTCTAGGGCGATATTCGATTTTTTGGAACAGACGCGATTATATCTAGTTCGCGCTGGGGCGCAAGTTTTGCGCCGCGTTCACATCTACGCGCACGCCCGGACCCATCGTGGACGCGAGCGAAATCTTTTTCAGAAAAATTCCTTTCGCGCCCGACGGTTTCGCTTTGAGAATTGCGTCCATTAACGCGGAAAAATTGTCCATCAATTGTTCTTCACTGAATCCTGATTTGCCGATGATGCTGTGAATCCCGCCGGTCTTGTCCGTCTTGAACTCGACGCGACCTAAACGCGTTTCTTTGATCAACTGCGGCAATTGATCGGGCGGCACAATCGTTCCCGCTTTCGGACTGGGCATCAAACCGCGCGGTCCGAGAACTTTACCGAGCCGCCCCACTTTGCCCATCAATTGCGGTACGGCGATGGCGACATCAAAATCGGTCCAGCCGCCTTCGATCTGTTTGATCAAATCATCATTGCCGACAAAATCCGCGCCTGCCTCTGTCGCCAAGCGCGCGCCGTCCCCTTCGGCAAAAACCAAAATGCGAACCGTCTTGCCCGTGCCGTGCGGCAACAGCACCACGCCGCGCACTTGTTGGTCCGCCTGTTTCACATCCAAACCTGTTTTGAAATGGGCTTCAACCGTTTGGTTAAATTTTCCGTACGCCGTTTTCTTGGCGAGTCCCACCGCTTCTTGTGGCGCGTACTCTTTATCTTTTTCGACGAGTTTCACCACTTCTTGATATTTTTTTCCATGTCCCATCAGAATCTCCTTGTGGTAGATGTCGCGCGTTATCGCGCTCCCACGATTTTTGTAACGAGTAAAAAGTAAAGAGTAAAATTTACTGATTACTGATTACTTTTTACTCTTTACTCTTTAACGTCAATCCCCATATTCCGCGCCGTCCCCTCAATCATCTTCATCGCGCCTTCCATGTCCACGGCGTTTAGGTCTTTCATTTTCTTTTCCGCAATTTCGCGGACTTGCTTGCGCGTCACACTGCCGACTTTGGTGCGATTCGGCGCGCCTGAACCTTTTTCGACACCCGCCGCTTTTTTCAATAGTTCCCCTGCGGGCGATGATTTCAATTCAAACGAAAACGACTTGTCCTGATAAATCGTAATCACCACTGGCACAACGGTTCCCGCATCTTTTGCCGTGCGCGCGTTGTACTCTTTGGTGAATTGCATGATGTTGATGCCATGCGGACCCAACGCGGTGCCAACAGGCGGCGCGGGAGTTGCTTTACCCGCTTGAATCGCGAGCTTGACGAGGGCTTTGACTTTTTTTGCCATTTTCCGAAATCAGTATTCAGTAATCAGTATTCAGTATTCAGACTGATCACTGACTACACTTTTTCCACTTGAAGTAAATCTAACTCCACCGGCGTCTCACGTCCAAAGAAGGAAACAAGGACGCGCACTTTGCCTTTGGTCATGTCCACCGCATCCACGTTACCGCGAAAATCCGCAAAGGGTCCGTCAATGATGTGAACCGTTTGCCCGACGCGGAATGTGACATGCACTTTTGGTTCTTCGCTTTCCATGCGCTTGAGAATTTTATCTACTTCCTCTTGACGCAACGGAACGGGGCGCTGCAAATCACCCGAACTCACAAAGCCCGTGACACCGGGCGTATTGCGAACCGCGTACCACACTTCATCCGACGCGGGAATCCCTTCGATCAATTCGAGCATTTCGACGAGAATATAACCGGGGAACACGCGGCGTTCGATATTTTTGCGCTGCCCCTCGCGGATCTCCACTTCGCGTTCCACAGGCACCACGACGCGGAAAATGCGGTCCTGCATGTCCATCGAATTGATGCGCTGCTCGAGACCTTTTTTGACTTTGTTCTCGTAACCCGAATAGCAATGCACGACGTACCAAACGCGGCGCAATGGAAGCGCGGGTTCTTCGGGCAGAGGCGTTTCCGTTTTACTCGACGCAACCGTTTCAGCAACAACTTCGGCTTCACTTGCTTCGTCCGCGTCCTCTTGATCCGTTTCCGCGTTCAGATCAATTTCGCCCCACGGAATTTCCATCTCATCTTGAGAGGTTGCAGATTCTTCTTGAACCTCACCTGACACAGCGGGCAGATCGGTTTCCATATCGCCCATCGTAATATCGAGCGCGGCTTCGGGGGCGGCGACAACATCTTGTACGACAGAATCCGTCGCCACAGTTTCGGCGACGGTTAAGGTTTCGTCCTGAATTTGTTCCGGCAAAGTGTGTTCCAATTCATTCATCCTAACGCACCAGAATAAAGCGCAGAATTTGCGTCAACAGCGCATCAATGCCGCCGAGAAACAGCGCCATGACAGCGACGACAATAACGACGATGATGGTCAGATTTTGTGCCTGCTCGCGTGTGGGCCAAACCACTTTACGCAGTTCGGCAGTCGTCTCGCGATAAAATTGCACAAACCGATTTTCGGGTTGAACTTCTTGCGTCAACCGCGCTTGCTTTTTTTCTGCCATATTATTTCGTCTCTTTGTGCGGTGTGTGCTTGCGGCAGAACCGACAATACTTTTTGAGTTCCAATCGCGCGGTTGTATTCTTTTTATTTTTTTGCGTCGTGTAATCGCGGCGCTTACATTCATTGCACGCCAACGTCACCACGAGCCGATTTTCTTTTTTTGCCATAGGACGTACATAAAGAGACAGGCACACAAGAACACAAGAACCCTGTGTACCTGTCTCCTCTTCTACTTATTTACTTGTTCTTACTCAATCACCTTCGTAATCACCCCCGCACCCACCGTGCGTCCACCTTCCCGAATCGCAAACCGCGACCCATTCTCCAACGCCACCGGCGCGATCAATTTCACGTGCATCTTGATATTGTCCCCCGGCATCACCATCTCTACCCCTTCCGGCAAATCAATATCCCCCGTCACATCCAACGTCCGAATGAAAAATTGCGGACGATACCCGTTGAAAAACGGCGTGTGTCGCCCACCTTCTTCTTTTTTCAACACATACACCTCCGCATCAAATTCCGTGTGCGGTTTGATACTCCCCGGTTTCGCCAACACCATCCCGCGTTCCACATCCGTCCGTTCAATCCCGCGCAACAACGTGCCAACATTATCCCCCGCGCGTCCTTCGTCCAACAATTTCTTGAACATTTCCACGCCCGTCACTGTCGTCGTCTGCGTATCGCGCAAGCCGATGATTTCTATCGTCTCGCCCACTTTCACCACGCCGCGCTCAATCCGTCCTGTCGTCACTGTCCCGCGGCCTTTGATGCCAAACACATCTTCAATCGGCATCAAGAAGGGTTTTTC
>Ga0247727_10001965_pt1 | contig 47676 bp, 33 predicted proteins | sample WisWelCaveWW1625_FD_202498 | JGI IMG/M metagenome (GOLD analysis project Ga0247727, IMG submission 202498) | Biofilm microbial communities from Wishing Well Cave, Virginia, United States - WW16-25 | ecosystem: Environmental > Aquatic > Deep subsurface > Groundwater > Cave microbial mat | place...
ATCGATTTCGGAGTTGTGCTCGAATCAAGAATGACCAGGCCGGAGGTGTTAATCGTGCCGTTCGAAACTTCGGCGGAAAATTGCGCCGAAGTATTTTGCGGAATGCGCAGCGCAATCGTTCCATTGATTGTGCCCAGCTCACATTCCGCCTGGAGAGGCAAAGCCAGGCCGGCGTCGATGTTGCCATTGATCACGGAAACGAATGTAAACTTGCTGCCGGTGAAATTTGTCAACGTGACATTGCCATTCGTCAAGCGCACCGCCATGTTGCCGGAAAATTCCCGTAACTGGACATTGCCGTTGGCCAACTCAACGCTAACGAGCCCGGCAAGGGAGTCGATGCGGATATTGCCATTCGAAATGCGTAACGGATGGCCTACCATGGCATCCAGCCGGCTTGGAATGCGAAGATGATAAATGACCTCCACTTTGCGGCCATGCGTCTCCGTCGGCTGCTCGGTCTTGACAAGAATAACGTTGGAATCCCCTCCTCCCGCAACCCGAACCTGAACTTGGTTCAAAAAATTCCGAGCATCTTCCGTGCTCTTCGAGGTGACCCGGCGCTCGCCCCAGATTTCGGCCTTCGAGGCGCCGGGTACACCGACAATATCGATGGGGCCGTTGATTCCCCAAATATCGATCCGGCTTTGATTGACGACATCGACTGTAAATGAAAAGGGTTCGACGACTTTGGCATTGCCGCTGGCGTTCTCGCTCGGATCTGCAATATTGTTGATATAACAAGCGGAAAAAGCGCAGAGGCTCACAAATGTGAGCGCAAATATTTTAAGAAAGGCTCTGCTAATTTTGTGCTGTAACATGGTTATTCCTCCGTAAATTGCCCGATGGTGAACCATCGGGCTGAGATGTGCAAGGTGGTTCAAACCGCCTGACCAGCCACCTTCAGGTGGCTTTCAATTCTAAGTTGTGGGATTCACCCCACAGCTTAATTATCTTCTATGTCCGGTTTTATATCGACCCCACATAAAGCTGAAACCCAAACCGTACTCGAAACCGCTGTAATCGTGATTGACGTTGAAATCGATAAAATGATATTTCACATCGAAATTCAAGCCGAACCAACTGGCCATCATAAAATTCACGCCGCTGCCGGCGTACGCGCCAGGCTTTATTTTCGATTTGACCACGACTTCGTCACCATAAAATCTCTCGTGGACAGTGATGTCGTGCAGCCAGTACGGCCCCGCGCCATAAGCGAGGTAAGGCTGCAACGCGCTTTGGCTGTAAACGGAAAACAAATTATGCCGAAAACCCAGCACGATCGGTGTGACGGCAGTGACATCCACATTTTCATTAAAGCCGTCATAAGTTTCGGTCTTGACACTGCCGATGGCGCCCAAACTGAACTCGAAAAACGTTTGCTCATCCACGCGCGAGAAGAAATAAATCCACCCGCCGGCATTGCCCACATCGACGGCGTTATAGCCGTCGTGATTCGTTACAATAATCTGCGCCGGGCCGTTATTCATGTTCCAATAACTGCCGCGCAAGCCGATGCCGGTTGAGCGCACTTGCGCCGGCGCAGATGAATAGAAAAAGAGCGACGGCAGAATTACGGCGATAACAGCACACGAGATTATAGATTTGCCTTTCATTTTGCTCCTCACTTTATGGTTATAAAAATTTCTTAAAGTTTTATGTCCCCAACGGAAAAAGCTTTTTACAGTTGGGTTCATCTATCCGTTGGGAAAACTCTTAAAATTTGATGCTGCTCGAAAGGTTGCAGTTTTCAGCTTGTCCGAAACCTGGTGTAGTGTTAGAATCAAAACTCCCAACTGAGGCCAATCGACGGCAGCAGCGGCAGCCATTTTTCCACATGGCGTGTCGACACGAACTGGCCGTTGGGTTGGACGTCGAGGTTGTATTCGTAAGTGCGAACATTGGTGCGATTATACAAATTGATCATTTCCAGAAAAACGGCCAATCGTCCTTTGCCGGCGTCGAAGTACCGATTCACCCGCACATCGAAGCGATGATATGCCGGCAAACGCGCAGAATGACGCGGGCCGTAAACCAAGTCGTAAGAAAATCCGCCGTTGTTCAACGCGACTCGTTTAAACGTCGCTTCCGTGTACGGCCAGCCGCTGTGATATTGCCAAGCCCAATTGAGCCGCCATTTCGGGTTGGGACGATAATTGAAATCGAGATAGACGGTGTGCCGTTGATCAAAATTTCTTGGCACGGTCTTGCCGCCAATTTGATCTTCCGCAAAAGCGAAGGCATAACTGCCCCACCAATTCAATTTCCCGCCATTGTCTTTTTTCACAAATAACTCAATCCCTTTGGCCTCGCCCGCTTCCGGCACTAACGTGACGCGATCTTCCTCCACTTCCGGAAAGACCAGGAAATGCGTCGCATCGAGCAAATTGCTGTAATACGGGCGTTGCTGCGAAAGCCGCTTCTGATAAGCTTCAAAACGAATATTAACGCCGTCGGCAAAATTGTGCTCGAGGCCGATCACGCGATGCTCCGCCAACTCGGCGGGGAAAAATTTATTCTCACCGTCTTGCACTTCGAGTTCATGGATGCCCTGCGTCTGGTAAAATCTTCCCCAGCCCAGCCGAACCACGCTACTCTGGCCAATGGTATAAGCCAGATTAAGACGCGGGCTAAAATTTTGATCAGCCGTGTAGGAATTGTCATCATATCGCAAACCGATTTCAGCCGTTAACGATTTGAGCAACCGCGCGCGGTCTGCAAAATAAAAGCCGAGTTTGCGTCCGGTGGGATTGGTGTTCGCCGTGATCGTATCATACGGTGCGGCGCCGGCACCCACGCGCTCGCGATTAAAATAATCATAATCCGCGTCCAAGCTTTTGAGATCGAAGCCCCACTTGAGAAAATGGCGGTCCGAGAAATTGTAATGCCAGTCCTGTTTCAAATTATAAACTTGAAAGGCCCGCTTCTCCGCAACAAAAGCGCGCACCTGCTGCCGATTGGTGCCGTTAAAATCCGTGCCGGTGCGATCGCGCGTGACGCGGCCGGCGGAGAACACCGTTTGCGCAAAAAGTTTTTGACTCGGAAACGATTTTAACGTCAGCCAACCATAGGTGTTGCCATAACCGGAATTCACTTGGTCGCCTTCGTCTTTATCCACAAGATCGAATTGATCGCCGGAACGCAGCACGTGCGCGGCAAGGGTATGCCGATCATGCAGTCGATACTGCACTTTTCCCAACACGTCATAATAATCCGGCGAGAGCTGATCGGCTTCGCCGATAAGTTTCATCACGAGATCGAGATAACCGCGCCGCGCCGAAAGAAACCACTGGCCTCTCCCACCCTTAAAGGAGCCTTCGGTCTTGAAACGCGCATTCAAAAGACTCAAACCCAACGCAGTTCGGCGCCGGCCCTCATCCGGTGTGATCGAGCTGATATCAAACACGCCGCTCAATTTGTCGCCATATTCCGCCGAGAAACCGCCGGTCATAAGATTGATGCCGCCGACCGCTTCGACGTCGACGATGCTCAAGCCGCCGCCGATATCATTGAGATGAAACGGCTCATAAAGCTCAAGCCCGTCGAGCAACACCAACACTTCTTTATTCTCGCCGCCGCGCACCGTGAACTTGGCGGAAAAATCATTTCCCGAAATGCCGGGAAGCCGCTGCACGGCGCGATAAATATCCTCGCCGAAATGCGGAATGCTCTGAATCTCTTCGCGCGAGAGCGCCTGCCGGACCGCCGGCTCATTTTGCATAATCGTAAAATGGCCGGGCGTCACGATAATTTCGCTCAATGGAATCACGGCTTCGGCCAGCTCGAAATTCACTTCGAGCACCGTGTTTGCCGTAATGAGCTTGTTGTCGAGCCGTTGTGATTGATAGCCGAGGAGCGTCGCTTCCAGCGTGTAAGTTCCTGCCGGAATTTGTGTGATAACGAATCGGCCATCAGAACCCGATACGGCGCCCAATGACGTTCCCAGCACGCGAATGTTTGCGCCAAATAAAGTTTGGCGCGTCGTGCGATCAAGGACTATGCCCTTGATCATTTCATTCGCAAAGATTTGACTGAAGAAGCCCGATAAGAAAAGCATAGCCGCAACAACCGCATGACATTTTCTAATTAGAGTAAAAAGCATTTTCATGGTGGTCTCCTGAATTTTCTGTTAAATTCGCGGTTCAACAGAAAGCAAGAGCAATACCAGTTTCTAACTGGAAGCCGCGCGGAAAGACCGTGCCTGTTTAAACAAGAAATTACCGCTCGCGAGGCGAAAAATTGGAAAGATGCAAATGCGGTAAGATAGGGGAAATGCGGAATTTTTCCGCAGAAGGAATTAACAATTTTTATAAAGTTGAACGTATTCGCGAGGAGTGGGAGGAGCAAAATTAAGAGGGCCTGTAATATCTCAGTTATCGAAACGAGGTGTTTTTGCAAATTGCAAGTTGATCTGCTGCAAGTATGGATGGTATTTTTTGGGCAGGCCCTTGTAAAGCGATGCAGCGCCCGCCGAATCCGCATCGAATGTCCGCAGCTTTTTGAGATAGTCATCGATTTTCGCGCGAACTTGTCCAATCGTCTCCTCGTCGCTGGTTGCCGCAATTGTGCGCACGGCATTTTCCGGATCAAAATTCGCCTTCACCAAATGCTCAAAACAAATTCCGCGAAAATATTCAGTGATCGTGCCGCGGTCGCGATTGCCGAGCGCTTTTGCCGTTTGGGAAATCGCCGAACGTGAAAATTTTAAGGCGCGCAGCATGTCCAAAATTTGTGCTTCCAGCGGCTGATAAACGGCAGGCGATGACTCGAACGATTTTCTCTCCGTCAATTCTCGCGGCAAATCTCCGGCTTGAATCATCGCACGGTTTTCGCTTTGCGCCAAGATTGCGGCGCGGCGCACGAGGTTTTCCAATTCGCGGACATTGCCGGGCCAATAATAATTTTTGAGCGTTTCCATCGCGTGATCGGAAAAAGTCATCGCCGCATGACCGTGCTTTTTCAAAAAGTGTGTCGCGAGCAGCGGAATATCATCGCGGCGCTCGCGCAGCGGCGGCAAGGTGATGGGAAAGCCATTGAGGCGATAAAACAAATCCGCGCGAAAGTTTTCTACTTCGATTTGAAGATTTTTATTGCACGCGGCAATCACACGCACATCAACTTTGATCGTCTCTTCTCCGCCGAGCCGTTCAAAACTGCCTTCCTGCAAAACACGCAGCAGCCGCGCTTGAAACGCCGGTGAAGTCTCGGAAATTTCGTCGAGAAAAATCGTGCCTTTATCCGCCAGTTCAAAACGCCCGCGGCGGCGTGAAGTTGCGCCGGTGAAGCTGCCTTTCTCGTGGCCGAACAATTCGCTTTCGAGCAACGTTTCCGGCAGCGCGCCGCAATTCAACGCGACAAACGGCGCATTCTTTCTTTTGCCGGATTGGTGAATGGCGCGCGCGATCATCTCTTTGCCCGTGCCGGTTTCGCCTGAAATCAAAACCGGAATATTTTCAGCGCCGATTTTGGTAACCATCTCCAGGGCTTGCGCCATTTTGCCGGTGGCCGCATGAATGATTTCCGGAAATTGCAGCGACGCAGATTTCTCTTCCGGCATGACATGCGTCCGCAGATCGCGAATTTCGTTTTCAAGCGTGAGAATCGTCTGTTGCCGCTCCTCGGCTAATTGCCGAGCCTGCACGGATGAAATAGTTTGTTGCTGAAACTGATTTTGGATCTCCGTTAATTTGACTTGCGCCTCTTCAAGCCGTGCTTCTTTCGCAGAGATTTGTTCCTGCAAAAGCTGTTTGATCGAGCTCTCCAACGACTGGCGTGCGCGGCTGCGCGTGACGCTCAGGTAAATCAATGACACGAAAAAAGCCAGCGTCGGATAAAACAAAGGGAGTGCAAGATTTATCTTGCTGAAAAATAATTGCGCGACGATCCAATAGATTAGAATGATTCCGCAACCGCCAACCATTTTCAAATTGAAGTGATTCATTCGCCAAATAAACCACGCCGCCGCGGCCGTGAGCAAAATGAAAATAAACGCCGGCCATTTCGGTAATTCCCGCAGGTAATTCCGATGAATCAAGTTTTCGGCAACTGTCGCATGAATCAGCGCAGCAGGAAGCGCCTCCGACAGCGGCGTGGCTTTGAGCGTCGGCGCGCCGGGAAAAGTCGCGGCGACGAGCACGATTTTGTCTTTGTAGTTCAGCGAGTCGGGCGCGCGCTCGAAAGTTTTTAAGAGCTCGACAAAGCTCATCGAAGCAACATTGTTGAGATCGCCAAAATGATTCAGACGCAGTTGTCCATGTTTTTTAATGAGAGCGATGAACTGATTTTCCGTATGCGACTCATTCAAATACAAACCGGCAAGCTCAACGCCGAATGAGAAGATGAGGCTATCCTGATAATTCGCCACCAACGGAACTTTGCGAACGATCGGCTCCGTATTGAAATTGCCAAACCCGATTCCGGCGGCCTGTTGGCGGAGCTGCTCGAATGGAAAGCTCGGATCGCTTCCGGCAAAGGTGTGGTGAGAACGTGGCGTTAATTCCGCAAACGTCATCGGCAAACAAACGTTGCCCGCGGTTTGAAAAAAATCCGCGAGCACGTGATCAAATTCAGGATAATTGCGATTGGGCGCTTCAAATAAAATATCGAAGCCAATCACCTTCGCGCCGAGGCGGCTCAACACATGCGTCATGTAGCCGTAATAATCCCGCGTGAGCGGCCAGCCGCCGAGCGCCTGCACGTCTTCGGCGCCGATGAAAACAAAAACGAATTCCTCCGGCAATTGGCGGTTGCCGCGCAGCTTGAATTGCAGATCAAGAAGAGAATCCTCGATGGTTTGATTTAAAGAAAAAGGAAGGAGCGATGAAAGGCTCAGGAAAATAATGATGACGAGCAGACCGTGTTCGGCTTTTCGCTTCATACCGCGCTGTGATTGGAAGAAGAATTATTCCACGTTGGATTGGGCGGGAGAATCGGCTTGCAGCAGTTTCTCGATTTCAGCGAGAGTCGCGGTTTCGGGATTGATGACTTGCAGGCCTTCGGCTTTGGCGGCGGTGACGAGGCGCTGGTCGGAAGAGACGAGAATTTGCTCATTTCCTAGCTGACGATCAAGGGCGGCAATAGTATGTGCGGTATAAAGAACAATAGCATCGGTAGCATTAATCGAATGTTTGAAGAAACGCATTTATTCCTCCCGCATGGCAACGATCCCTTGCGCAAAGTCATTGGCTTCGGGATCGAAACCAGCTTCCAAGTAAAGCTGTTGCAATTCCTGACGGCTAATAGCCTCATCACCTGTAATACCCATTTCGTCAAAAACTTGACCAAGTAGAAAGCTTTCATACGCCGCATTACGTTTAGCTCGCTCCAGGATTAGGCGACCTTGTTCCGCTAGTGTGAGCGGGCGTTCAGGTTTGAATGGTAGCTCGCCGGAATGGCTGCGAATATTCCACAGAACGCGTACTTCCTGCTCCAATTGTTCAAGGCGTTGCGTGAGGTCGAGAAGTGTGGTTTCCATAAAATCTCCTTTTATATAATTGCTTGATAAAATATAACGGCGGCGAGTTTGAAAAGCAAGGTTAATTTGGTGGAGACAAAAAGGTAAAATTAAACAGGGCAGGCGTTATTCATCTCGCATGGCAACAATGCCTTGCGCAAAATCAGTGGCTTCCGGATCAAATCCAGCTTCAAGGTACATCTGCTGCACCTTTTCCCGCGTTACCGTAGGGTCCCTTGTTATTCCCATTGCATCGAAAACTTCACCAAGTCGCTTGCTCTCATAAGCAGCATTGCGTCTGGCTCTTTCCAGTAACAATGCGCCGCGTTCCGCCGGGGTAAGCGGACGTTTTGGCCAAGGCGGCACATCGCGAGACTCGTCACGTTCAATCAAAAAATTATCAAATTTATTTTCCAAATTTTCAACGCGGCGGCTAAGATCGAGAACGTCAGCTTCCATAAAATATCCTTTCATTTTAACAAATTATAGCGGCAGCGGGAGACAAAAGCAAAGGTAATTTCACAAGGTGAGACCCGCCACGACTTTATTCATCGCGCATGGCAACGATCCCTTGCGCGAAGCCATTGGCTTCAGGATCGAAACCGGCATCAAGATAAAGCTGTTGCAATTCTTTATGGCTTAAAAGGGGAATGTCGTCAGTAATACCCATTTCTTCCAGAACCTGACGAAAGTGCAAACTATCCCGCACAGCATTTCGTCTTGCCCTTTCCATCATTTGACGGCCTTGTTCAGCCAGGGTGAGCGGACGTTCCGGTTCCAACGGCACATCGCGGAGTTTTTCGCCGTCAAACTGTAAAATATCGAATTTTCGTTCTAATTTTTCAACGCGCTGGCTGAGATCGTGCAGTGTGTCTTCCATAAAATCTCCTTATAAGATTGCTTGATAAAATATAACGGCGGCGAGCTTGAAAAGCAAGGGTAACTTGGCTGAGACAAAAAAGTAAAATTAAACCGGGCGGGCGTTATTCATCTCACATGGCAACGATGCCTTGCGCAAAATCCAATCTCGTCCTCACGCTCTGCGTGGGAACGCCTTTTTAGCGCTCCGCGCCTAATCTGGTATTCCGAAAAAAAGAACGCAGAGCGTGTGAAAGGCATTCCAACGGAGACCGTTGGAACGAGAAAACAAAACCTCAACAATGCGAAGCTGAAGCTTCGCACTCCGGATTCATTTTGGCAACAATTCATCACCTCCCATTCGTCCCCACCGTTTCCGGTTTGCGCTTGAACTCCAATTCTTTGAAATCGAAATCGTTGTTGGGCACGTCGATTTTCATTTCATCGACGTGCCCTTGCGCGTTCAGCGTGAACGTCACGAAGCCTTTGGGAAAAGGATAAACCACGGAACTGCGCCATTTCAAACGAAAGGTATCGTAGTGCCAATGTTCCAAATCGCCCACGAAATCGGGCGCCGGCAGAAGGCGCAAAACCAGTTTGCCGTTTTCTTCGGCGATGGTCGCGTCGCCGTACATTTCGCCGGAATAGGCGCCGGCATAACCGGACAAAGCCAGAGAAGGTTTGGCCTCTTTGTCACGTTCTTGTTCGATTTTCTCCGCCGCGGCGTGCTGCGCTGCTTTCGCTTTTTTCGCGCGCTCGAGACTTTCCGCGCTCCAATCGCGCTTGGGCACGCCGAGAAAAACGTCGAATACTTTGCGCATGAGAATGGAAGACAACGGCGTCTCGCTGTTGGTTAAAACCACCACGCCCAAATTTTCCTCGGGCATCATGCCGGTTTGCGAAGTCATGCCGTCCAGGCCGCCGCCGTGATTGAGCACTTTGCGGCCGTGATAATCCATCATGAACCAGCCCAGGCCGTAAGCTTGAAAATGCGTGGTGGGATTCAGTTTTTCGGATTGCTCGCCAATCGGAATCGCAGTATGTGCGGTCCACATTTCGCGCGAGCGCGCCGCTGAAAAAATTTCCTTGCCTTGAAACATGCCGCGGCCCAGTTGCAGACGCAACCATTGCGCCACTTCCGCTACCGAAGAATTGATGCCGCCGCCCGCCGCAAGATTATCGACATTCACGTAATGAATGACATGAATCCGGTCGTCAACTTCATTATGCGGCGTGGCGACGTTGTCCCCCGGTTTGAACGCCGTAATGCCGGTGTTGCTGCGCACCATGCCCAGAGGCGCGAAAAATCTTTCTTTGATGAAATCGTCCCAGCTTTTTCCGGTTACGGCTGGAATGATTTGCCCGGCTGCGAGCAACATGAGGTTTTGATAGCCAAAAGTCGTGCGAAAGCTCGTCGTGGGTTTGAGATAGCGCATGCGTTGAAAAATCTCGTCGCGGGAATAAGTCGTCATGTACCACAGCAAATCCCCGGCGAAAGTTGCCAGGCCGCTGCGATGGCACAGCAAATCGCGCACGGTCAGCTCGCGCGTGACGTAAGGATCATAAAGCTGAAAACTGGGAAGGTGCTTTGTCACCGGATCATCCCATTTGATTTTGCCTTCATCAACCAAAATAGCCAGGGCCGCGGCGGTGAAGGCCTTCGAATTGGAGGCAATGGCAAACAAGGTATGTTCATTCACCGGCTCGGGCTTGCCCAATTCGCGCAGGCCATAGCCTTTGGCAAATGTGATGGCGTCGTCTTTGACGATTGCCATGGCAAAACCGGGCACGCGCCAATCTTCTCCGGCCCTGGCGGCGTAGGCGTCGATTTTTTTCAGTTTCGCTGCGCTGAATTTTTCCTGGCCTATCACCAGAAGCGGAATCAGGATTGCGGCCCACAGCAAACGCCAGATGACGGATGATCGCTTCATGAACGTTCCTCCTCGTGAGTGAATGGGTTTGAACCGCGCAATGCAAAAGAGCCGGTGATTTACTAAAACCCGTCAAACTAAAATAACCTCGTCACCGCTCAATCTTGATAATCGCATCAAACCCCGTAGACTTGGTATCCCCTTTAATCAATTGCAGAAAAAGAAAACGCGCGACTTCGTATTCCAGGGTGAGGCTGTAAACCGGCTCGTTGGCGTCGCGCGCACCAACTTGATCCTGATAACTGACGAACAAATCGTTGGTGAGATATTTGCCGACGAGAAAACTGAGCTGCTGAAAATTTTCATTGCCGCGCAATTGCAAAACGTCGACGCCCAATTCCCGGCCGAGGCGCCGGGAAAGCTGGTCGGAAAGCATGCCGGTCAACGCCTCGCGCGCGGCGTTGTTGGAATTATTGCCGGCGCCGTCGGCATTCTCCGCGGCCGCTCCCTGGGCCAGCTCCTCCACGCTGCGGCCGAAAATAAGATAAGATAAAGCATCGGTCTCGGGAATTTCCACGTTGTTTTCAACCAAAGTAAAACTGAAATTCAAAGCCGAGGCCTTGCCGGTCATGTGCGCGCGCAGCTTTTTCTTTTCGCGGTTGGCGCTGCGAAACACGTGCTGGGCATAAATGTCAACGTCGGGATCATAATCCGCTCCGCCTTGAAACGTCAATGTTCCGCTTTCCACTTCAAAACTTTTGCGGATGCCGGGCAAAACGTAGGTGCCGCGCAAAACTTGAATTGGCCCGAACAGCTCCAGATCCGGGCCGCTTTTCGCCAAACTTACCGCGCCGGAAATTTCCACATTCAACTCCGGGCTGCGCAGCCAGGTGTTGCGCGGAATATCCAGCCGCAAATTGCCGCGCAAATTTTGATAAAACTCCGAGGCTTCTTTTTTCTCCTCTTCCGGCGGCAAAGCGATGGCGAGGCTATCCTGCCCGGCCAGCGCGGCCACCAGCATGGGCGCGGCGATTTGTTCTTCGGATTCGTACTCATCATAAATTTTAGTAAACGTCGGCACATCCACGCGTGCGCGCACAACTTTCACGGTGCCTTGAAAGCGTGGCTGCTCCAAAGTGCCGCCGAGCTCGACGTCGCCGTTGAGCAACAACTCCAACGCGCGGGAATTGGCGAGCAAAACGTTGGCGGCTTGCAAACGGATTTGCATGTTGGTGATGCCGCTCTGCAAATTTTTCATTTCATATTCGGCAAAGCCCGAGGCCGTAAACGTGCCTTTGTCTCTTTTGAATTGCAATTGTTTGAGCTCGAGGCGCCGGTCTTTCACCGCCATTTCCAGGCGCAAGCCGGAGTAGTTGATGCCGTAACGCGGAATCGCCAGCATGCCTTCTTTCAATTCCAGAGCGCCCTCCACTTGCGGATCGTTAGGCGTGTTTTGCACGATGAGCTTGCCCGTGAGCCGGCCGCGCGCTTCTTTGATTTCAGGAAATTGGTGTTGCAACACCGCCAAATCGCAGCCCGGTATAGAAATGACGACGTGCATGGCGCTATCGGACTGCAGTATTTTTCCTTGATTCAGATCAGCCAGAGGCAACGGCAAAAAACCTTCTGCCGTAATTTGGTTGGCCTGATTTTGCTGTAGCTTCGCATGCCAATGCAGCTTTTCATTTTCATAGTTGAACTCTGCTTGCAAGCTATCATAGGGAATGCGGCCGGCGCGGCCCTCGCGCAGATGAATCTCGCCTTCCAGCAAAGGGCTTTGCGCGGTGCCGTGCAGCCGCACGCCGGCATCGAAACGTCCCGTCATCTGCAAGGCGGTGGCGGCGGGAAACGACGGCGCAAATAATTCCAGCCACGAATACACTTGCAAGCGTTCCAAATCGCATTGAAAATCCAGTGTGCCCTCCCAATCCCAAACGCCGCCGGCGTGAATCCTCTGTTCGCCGGAAGCGAGATGTACGTTTTGCAACTGATAAAAATTTTCTCCGATCACCAGCCGCATCGTGTCTTGCGTGGCCGACCAGATTTGATTCTTAACGCGAAAATAAAAATCGGTGAGGGCCACGTTTTTAATGCTGTCCGACCACGCGGCCTGCGCGGTGAGCCGGCCATTCAAGCTGTCGGCTTGCGCAAAATCTAATTCCACAGCGGCCAAGCTATCGGTAAAATTCGCATGCACGTTAAAACGATTGTCCCGCGCGAAAACAGCGGCGAGGGCTTTCTCAATTGCAAAGCCATTGTGGGCCGCAAGGTCCTTCGGGGCGGCTTGCAAATTCCGGCCGTGCATCTCCGCCCGGCCTTGCCACCGGCTTTCGTGCCGGCGCAGAAAAATTTCGCCGGCGGCCGTATCGGCAGCCAGCGCGTGATAGCGCAAAGGCGCAAGCGCAAAACGGCCTAGCGCTGTCAATGAGTCGCTGTAGCCGCGCACCGCGCCGGAAAATTTTCCGCGCGCATGCATGGAATCAAAAGCGACAAAACGCTGCAAATAATTTATGTCCTGTACCTGGCCGTTGAACCGCAACGCCCAGGAAGAGGCGCGATTGAAATTGCCGCCGAGATGAAAATCGCCGAGCGGGCTGTGCAGATTCAACGTATCGATCTTGAATCTCTTTTTATTCACCTCCCCCGCGCCCCACAACGTATCAACCGGCACGCCGGCCACGAGGCCGGGTCCGAGCGTGAGCTGAATTTTCGCCGCCAAAGTATCGGGATGCAAACCGCGGCCCTGCGCCGCCAAGCCGAGATCAAATATCGTTTGCCTGGTATCTGCCAAAAACAAATGCGGAACCTGCAAGCGCTTGAAATCGGCACGGAGAGTAAAATTTTGCGCATGCACGGAATCGCCAATGGTCGCATCGATGAAAGCTTCGCCCAGGTCGCTTTGCACGTTCAGATGGCTTTGCAACTTGCCGTCGCGATAATCGCCTTGCAAAAAGATGCGCTGCACATTACGCCGCAACAACAGGCAATCCTGCAAATCGGCGCTGCCCTGCAAGGTCAGGGTGCGTTGAAAAAAGCCGCTGCCCTGCACCTCGAATTTGCCGTTGACGATGCTCGCCCATTTCGGATTTTGCAGCCAGGTGGAGGCGTCGAAATTGCTGAGGGTGCCACGCACGGCAAAACGCGGCTGTTTTTTCCACTGCGAAAGATCGCCTTGCAAATCCAAATGCTGGGCTTGCTCGCGAATGGCGAGGCGAAAGCGCAGAGAATCGCCGCGCAAGCGCGTGCTCACCTCCAAATCCGGATTGCCGAAAATGCGGAGATGGGGAAAAGCAAAGCTAAATTCTTCGAGATGCAACGGGTCGCTGCTGAGTTTGACCGTGGCTTTACGCGGGGAGGAGGCCCGGCCCTGGCCGGCGGCATACAACGCGCCGCTGCCGTCAAAACGATTTTGTGCGGTGCGTACGATCAGGTCTTGCAAATGCAGCTCGTTTTTGCGCTGCGTGAACTGGAAGGTGAGCTCGTGCACAACAAAATCCGGCGCCCGTGTGCGCAAATTGAATTCGCGCAGGCGCAAGCTTTTCACACTGTCGGCATAAATCCAAGCGCCGGTGGCGTTGAGATTTTCCACGAGGTGGGGCAAAAGCGGCGAGGCTTCGAGCGGATGCACGGCCACCCGGCCGCCGCGCACGACGGTTTCTGCGCTGTGCACCACCCAGCCTAACGCGGAAGTATCGGTCACGAACAAATTGCCGAGGTTCCAGGTGCTGTCGGAAAGCTGGGAAATTTTGAGGTAAAGCGAATTAATGCGAATGCGGTCCAGCGCAATTTCTTTGCGCCACAGCGGCCGCGGCGAGAACGTCAGCGCAATTTTGGGGGCAAAGAAAACCGTGTCGCCCCGGCTGGCGATTAAAACCTGCGAGAACTCGAGGCTGCGAAACAAATTGCCTTCCAGCCGGCCGAGCGACAGCTCGCCGCGCACGTAACGCTTCGCGGCCACCACCAACACGTTGCCCAGCCAATTTTTAAAAAACCGCGATTCTAAAAAGACCGCTCCCGCGACTGCAAACGTCAACAACAGACCGGCCAAAATTGCAAGATATTTCAAAACGCGACCCATGCTAAAATGCTTGTCCAAAATTGAAATGAACTTGCACCAGATCTCTTCTTTCAAAGATCGGGCGCGCGACGTCGAGCCGCAGCGGGCCGAGCCCAGTTTCAAAGCGCAGGCCGGTGCCAAAAGAGCAGTGCATATTTTTCAGCCGGTAATCGAAATCGGCGCGGTTGACGCTCCCCGCGTCCAGAAAGATCGCGCCGGAAAGCCAACTGATCATGCGATAGCGCCATTCGCCGCTGCCTTCGAACAGGCTGTTGCCGCCGATCGGCGTGTCCTCTGCCAGCGGGCCGAGTTTTTTATAGGCCCAACCGCGCACGGAATTGCTGCCGCCGGAAAAAAATCTTTCCTCCGGAGGAATGAAATCGAACCGATTGAACGAATGCAGCGCGCCGATCTTGAAGCGGCAAGCAAAAGTCAGGCGGCGGCCGCGCGCGAAATAGCGCCGGCTCTCCAGCACCGCGCGAATGAAATTGAAACGATCGCTGACTTCCACCGAAGATATTTTGAATCCGAGGCCGGAATATTTGAGCGCCAGGGAATGCCACGACCCGCCGGTGGGCGAAAGCAGCGGAAAAGAAGTATCGTGCACGAAGCCCAGCGCCATGCTGGATTTGTTATAGATGCCCAAAGATTGCAGCCGCCGGCGCGTTTCCGGCGCCACGCTCTCCGCCTGCGAATCCACCTGCTCGAGATTATAGCTCACAAAGCTGCTGCTTTTCAGCCCTAACTGCTGGCGCAGGGTCAATGCGCCGCCGAATTTGCTGATGACGAAAGCCGGGTCCTTTTGTTTGAGGGCATACGGGCTCACAATCAAAGTATTTTGCGGAAAAAGAAAAGCCGCTTGCGCAAATTCGAGGCCGGCGCTGTAAGGCTCCAGCGCCGACTGCCTGGCCAGCAATCCCAGGCGGCGCGCGCCGCCTAAAAATCCCAGGCGGCTGAAATCCACGGAAAAGCGCAAACCCTCCCAAAAATCAAAGTCGTCTCCCAGCACTTCGTAGGCTTCCAGGCTGTAACCCACGCCGAATTTCACCGTCAGGCGCGGCGCTTCTTTGACGAAGATTTCAATGGGAATAACGGCGTTTTGCGCTTGCGGCAGTTGCGGCTTGATCGTGACCACTTGAAAAAGACCGAGGCCATAAAGCTGCTGCTGCGATTTATCCAACGATTCCTGACGGATCACCTGGCCGGTTTTGAACGACAATTGCTCGCGAATCAATCTTTGCGAAGTGTGTTTCGTGCCGGCGACTTTGATTTCGCCGGCGGTGGCGCGCGGGCCGAGGTTCAGGTGAAAAGTAACATCCACTACGTTTTCTTCCAGCGACACCGCCAGCTCCGGCTGCACTTTGACAAACAGGTAACCGGCGTCGAGAAAGCGCTGCGCGAGCAGGTTAGCGTCGGATTGTGCGGCAAGATCGCGAAAACGCAGGCGCGGCTGCAAAGTCAATGACGCGCCGAGCTTGGCCAGTGTGGCACGGCTGAAGGCGTCGTCAGCAGGAGTTTCGGCGACATGCACAAATTGCAACCCCCGCACCAGCACCGGCTCGCCTTCGCGAACGGCAATGGCGATTTGAATCGTGCCATTGGCGTTCATTTCCAAGACCGGCGCAGCAATGCGCACGCGCAAAAAACCTTCGGTTTGATAAAAACGAATCAGCCGTTGCACGTCTTCCTGCAGATTTTCATCGCTGAACCACACGGGTTTGCGGCGCAACACTTCGCTTTGCCATTTGGGCACGGCATAAGTTTTCATCTGCGCCAAAAGCGTGCTCGAAAGAAAAGCATAGTTGCCGGTGAAAGCGATGCCGGTCACGGCATGCTCCTCTTGCGCACGCGCCGGCGCGCACAAAGCTCCCACGAATAACACCGTCAAACAATTTCTTATCCAGCGCGGAACAACGAGGGTCATCATCAAAGGCAGAGGCTTGCAATAGAGTTTTACGAAATGAAAGACGTTGTAAGCTCAGGCTTTCGCTTTCGGGTTGGCTTCAAACGAATGGCTGGCAGCGCCATTATACGGCTTGACCTCGTTCTTTTCAAGCGGTTTTTAGAACCGTACCGCAGTCATCCTGACTGCAGGCAAGATGCCTGCGCTACTCCTGTATCCAACGACAATCGCGCGGCCGGAGTTTCTGCGGTTGGAAATTTTTAATGTAGATAAGGAAGGGCGTTATTCGATCAAAAACCAATCCACCAATTTCTCCGCCAGCGGCGTGACCTCCGGCTCGGCGCGATTGGTCAGGATAATGACGGTAAATTTGTCGTCCGGATAACGCTGGATGACGTTGCGAAAGCCGCTGGTGCTGCCGGTGTGATGCATGCGCTTGCGGCCGCGATATTCGTCACTGCGCCAGCCGAAGCCGTAATCCGTGATCGTACCGTCAAGCAAAACCGCCGGCGTAAATGCCTGCTGCAACGACTCGCTTTTCACCAGCAGTTCCGTATACAGCGCTTGATCCCATTTGAACAAATCTTCAACCGAAGAATAAATTCCGCCGTCGCCGAGAACGGCGCTGGTCAGGCTCTGATCTTTAAAAATAAATTTGTCCTGTTCCATGCGATAGCCCAGCGCGCGCCGTGCCACCGTGGCAATGCCTTTCTCGAAGGCCACGGTATTCGCCATGCCGAGCGGAACAAAAATGTTTTCTTGCAAAAATTGCGCAAAAGATTTTTGCGCAATTTTTTCCACGACCATCGCCAGTAGGGCGTAGCCGGTATTGCTATAGCGATGTTGCGTGCCCGGCGGAAAATAAGTGGAATCCTGCTGCTTCATCATCGCCAAAACGTCGCGATCAAAAACCTGCACCGTCGCAGTATCCGGAATCAAATCCTCGTAATCGATCAACCCTGAAGTGTGAGTGAGCAAATGCCGGACGGTTATGGCTTTGCCATAATCCGGGAAATCCGGAAAGATGCCGGCCAGCGTCATGTCATAATTCACTTCTCCGCGTTCGGCGAGCATCATGAGGCCCATGGCGGTGAATTGTTTGCTCACCGAATCCAGGCGGAAATTGGTTGCCGGAGTCACGGCAATTTTATCTTCCAGAGTGGCCGCGCCGTAAGCTTGAATCAGAAGGGGCCGGCCGTTTTTGATGATTATCACGGCCGCACCCGGCGCATGACGATCGCGATACGCTTCGAACAATTCGTCGACACGCGTGGATTTTTTCATGCTGCAACTCCCAAGGGAAATGGAGCCCATCAAAAAAACCGCGGTGGAAATAAATCTCGTTCCGGAGGTCATGTGCGCCTCGAAATGTTTCAAGAAGATGAGAGTAATTAATCGAAAACGTTAGGCTCTGAAACGGCTCAAGGTTGTTTTGATTGGATACGCCTCAGACCTGTCATTCTGCAAGAATCTTTTTACGCGCCGAGATGGCGTCAATTTGGATATCGTGCTGGAGACGTAAAAAGTTCGGTTCTATGTTGTTTTGTGTGGGTACAACTCCATGTCATTTGTAAGAATCTTCCCTCGCACTGAAGAAAGCCCTCAATCTTCAGTTGGCGCCTACCTGGTGATGTCATTCTGTAAAAATCTTTTTAAGGAATGCCGATTAAATAACTTGCTCATTTGATCTGTCATGCCCGAGCGCTTTAATCGGGCATCCAGACGGCGTAAGATGGATTCCCGCTTAAAGACAGCGGGAATGACAGCCCTACGCAAGTGGGAAAGTTATTTAATCGGCGCTCCTAAGCTGTTGGTACAAGGCCCAAATAGGTTTTAGTCCCATTAAACCCCGCCAGGGGTGGAATGTTTATAGCCATGGAATCCTTTTGAATTTTCAACTCCTTTTAGGAGTGAAATGTGAAAAATTCCATAACGATTGACAGCGTGAAAATTTCTTCGTTTGTAAACATGCCACTCCTAACGGAGTTTTTATTGTCCTATGGAGATTTATCTATAAACATTCCACTCCTGACGGAGTTCAGGATATTGAGCGTGCAGCCAAAGAACGGCGCAAGTCTTCGACTTCGGGTTTGCGCCGGCCGTAGCCCATTTTGCCGCGATCAATCTTGGCTTCGACAGGTTCATCTCGTGTTTCTCTCTTGAATGTTTCACCTGATAATCTTCAACCCTTTTATCCCCTTCACCGGGCTCAAATCTTTCACTGGCGTTCCACGAAGATGAAGCTCTTTCAAGTTTTCCAAATTGGCGAGAGGGCGGAGGTCAGTTACAAGCGTATTGCTGATGTACAAGGTTCTCAGCTTCGTGAAATTTTTGAGTGGGTTGAGGTTGGAAACTTTCAGGCCGTTTGCATTCAACAAAATCACGGTTGGTAATTCGGCAAGAGGCGAAAGATCTGTAACCTCGCAATGTTGCATATGCAATCTTTCCAATTTGAAAAAGTTACTTAATGGACCAAGGTCATTGATCTTTGTGCCACCAATACTAATTTCTTTTAGATGTGGCAAATGTGTGATGAGTCGAAGATCGCTCACCGTTACCCTTGTGAGCTTGGGGAGTTTTGATAAAATTTCAAGATCGTTGACTTGCTCATCTGTGATACCAAATTCTGTCAATTCAGTAAGGCCAGAGAGAAAGTCCAAGCTACTTATTTTTGTACTAGCAAGTCTTAACCACTTTAGATTTTTTAAACCTTCAAATATGCCGGTATCGCTTATGGTTACGTTCCAAACACGTAATGAAGTAAGGTTTTGTAAAGTCGCAATCGGGCCTAAATCAACCCCGGGTAGGCGGGAAATGACCAAGTGAGTAAGCTTTACAATCTTTGTGAGAGGGTTGAGGTCCCGGATTTGTGGATCGTTAGATAAATGCAAATCGTTAAGGCTTCTCAAATGTACAAGAGAATTAAGGTCGCTGATGCTTTTGCAATCCTGAATAATAATACTTTCTAGCTTTTGGCCATGACCAAGTGAGTTCAAATTTCTAAGTTGATCCCAAGCAATCAAGTTTAGCAACTTCAAATTAGGGAGAGCTTGAATAGGGCTAAGGTCCGTCAATGAACTATTTTCGAGTGTGAGCCACTCCAAATGAAACAAATTTTCAAACCCCTCCCAGGAAGAATGATTTTCCACCACGAGCTCTTTGACACGCGTTAAAACTTCCACAGCGTATTTTTTACGATCAAACTGCCCCCATGACCGCCCTATTTCGTTACGTAATTCCCAGCGATCCACATAATCACTGGGATATTCCGAGATTGTCTTAAGCGCTGTGTTGCTCCCAATCATCGCCAACACCTTCACACAACGCGCTGCTTCTGAAGCTGCGTGTTCTGGGTTGTAAGCGAGTAACGGAACTGCGGGATCACCCGCAGCCGCCATCAGCTTGACGTCATCCTCATCCTGCGGCGGAAAGAGCGGCGCGGCTTTGTCCAATACGAGTTGCCGAACTTCGGACGCCAACTCCACACATGTTTCCAAGCAAGCAACGGCGAGCAAGTAGAGTTGCTTGCGGAGTCGTGCAGTTTTCAACTTATCTGCTCTGGCAATCAATCCCCTCAACAATTTTTCCCGTTCCTTGGGTCGAGCCTCGCCCGCGGCCAAAATGATCGTCTCGCGCCATTGGTCCTCGTGGCCGTGCTTGATCAGCACGCCAATATCGCTTTGTTTGATCGCAGCTTGCGCGGCCAGATATTCCTGAAACGTACGATGCGTGAAGTCCACGCGCTGTGCCACTGGTTCGCGCAGGAGATTCGCGCGATCCATCAACAGGCGGCGCACGCCTTCGCCGGTTACGCTATCGGACAAATTCATTTCCGCACGTTTGCCTTCGAAATGGCTGTTGGCTTCACTTTGCTCCACGTCCGAATAACCGTTTTTCATGAGCCAATAAGCAAAGCTCTGGGCGAACACGAGTTTTTGCGCATCGCTCAATTCCGGATAATCGGGCTTCACTTCAATCTTCCGGCCGACATCGCGCCGGCTCAAGAGCATCTCCACGCAGCCTCTGTACAATTCAATACGCTCTGCCGGTAAATTTTCATGGCGCTCGTGGTGCAAAGCGCAGATCATGGCGCACAGCAGAGGATTATCAGCCAGACGTCTCAACGGCGGCCGCTGGCGCAATTGCCGTTTGAGATTGCCGGGAAGTTGTTTGAGCGCATGAAGCTCTTCCTCATCACTAATCGTCTTTGCGAGCGCCTCGTGCCATTGGTCGATGAAATTTTCGATATGGCTCGGACTCATCGGCTGCAAACTGGTTTCAACAAAACTTTCCTGCTTGATCCACTCTTGCCATTCCGGCCACAACTCCGCTTTCAATGCCGCCGGGCGCGAAGTAACGATGTAACGCGCGTGCGGGTAATTGCTCACCAACTGCTGCAAGTGCTCCAGCATCGCCGGGCGTTGCGTGCTCGGCAACTCATCCACGCCGTCAATCAAAACCACGGCGCGGCCATTCGCCAATTGCTCATGCGCCCAGCCGCGCGGCATTTGCCCTGCGATGGTCGGCGCAATCAAACCGGGAAACTCTTCGGGATTGGGAAAGTCTTTGTTGACGCGCTCGCGCAAGCGAATGAAGAACGGAACCGTTTTGTTCCAATGCGAAAGCTGCGCCGGAAAATCGTGGCTCGCGGAACGCACGGCCAGCCATTGCAGCAGCGTGCTCTTGCCGGAACCCGCTTGCCCTCGCACGATGATCTTACGCGAGGTTACCAGTAGTTGATCAATCGGGCCGGATTGCGGCGCGAGTCTCATGCCCTTGGCGTCCGGCATGCTTTCATCCATCGCGCTCTCGAACATTTGCGCGCGATCTTTATTGCCGGTTTGATCCACGTCGATGGCAACATAGGCCACACTCAAGCTTTGACGTTTGGTTGCATCGTCCATGCGGGCCACGCCAAAAAGCTCCATGCGGTCGAGTTGGTGGATGATGGTTTTGCAATAAAGCCGTTCGAAAGCCGCGGCCTCTTCGGTTGGGCGCACATAGATTTTTTCTACGAGTGCGAGAACTTGATCTTGGTTTTGCAAAGTGGCTTCGGAGAAGTGCCGATCAAAACTGGCAAGCTCGCTCGCAATCGCCACGATCTCATTGCAAACTTCGCGCAAAAAACGTTCATATAACGAAGACTCGGCTTCGGAGAAATTCTTCACAACCTCAGGCCGCGAATTGACCAATTGCCGCGCAAGTCGTTCGGCATCGAAACGATAATCGAGCACCTGCTTGGCATCTATTGGAGTTTTAGCGAGTGTGAGCGCGACTTCTTGCGTGATCAGTTTTAGGTCGGGCACACTGGCTCTCGAACATTCAGTCTCGAACAAAGGCCGCAATTTGGTTGCGACCTCTTCGCCAATCTTTTCAATGTGGCGCGCAGCCTCACGTTGCGCGGATACATTCTCGGCTTTGCCTTTAAGCAAATCCAACAACTCACCGCTCAGGTCGGCAACGTTGTCACCGAGCCAGGATTTGATGATTTGTTTGGCGATGGCCGCGCCGAGAGATAGAGATATGGTTTCGAATACAGGCATTTTATCCCTCGAAGTATAAAGTGATTCATAGATTACTCTAAAGCGAATGGGTGCTCCCGAGAGTCCGGACGATAACAACAATTAAAACCTAAAGAAACTGTCATTCTGTAAGAATCTTCCCACGCACTGACGACAGCGTTCATTTTGACATTTGTGCTCAGTGCTTGGGAGGATTCTTACAGAATGACATTTGTGAGACCAGAGGCAAACCATTCAAACGCGCAAAGTATTCCACCTCGGGTTCATCGTTGCAATGAGTTCATTTTTCTTTTCACGAGTCATATTTTTAATCTCCTTTTCCCGGGCTATGGCTTGAAGAATATCGGTTGAGTATTCGTAGTAAACAAGATCATAACAATAGTACCTTCCTGCAAAGGTCACTTTGTTGCCACGATTTTGATAATGCTGCCACAGGCGGCGCTTTGAATCATTCGTGACGCCGGTATAAAGCACGGTTCTGCCGGGATTGGTGGTGATGTACACGTAATAATTGCCTTCAGTCATTTTTAATCCCCATTCGAGATATGAGGTTTCTGCCCGGTGCGTGGGAAGATTCCTGCTGAATGACAGTTACAAAAATACCATGGCTTCTTCAACATGGTAAAGGCCGAAACTAATTTTCATCACCATGATTGTGCCGAGTGCTAGGGAAGATTCCTGCTGAATGACAGTTAGAGTTCTTTGGCAATTCTCGATCTTCTATCCTCAATCCTCAATCCCTCACTTTCACCACCACCATGGTAAAATCATCATGCTGGTGCGCGCCCGCGGCGAACTGCGTGATCTCCTGCGTGATTTTGTCCACTAATGTTTGCGCGGGCTCGTGCGCGTTTTGGCTGATGAAGCTGCTGAGGCGTTCTTCGCCGAATTCGTCGCCGTTTTTGTTCATGGATTCGGAAATGCCGTCGGTGTAAAATACGAACAAGTCTCCTGGTGCTATCGGCATCGCCGCTTCTTCAATGGTCCTGTCAAAAACAGTTCCGGGGTCCATGCCGATGGCGAGGCCTTTGGGATTGAGCAATTGCGGCGCGGCGCTGACGCTTTTGTGCACGATCAACGGATTATGCCCGGCGCGCGCAAACGTTAGCGTATTTTTGATCAAATCAAAATAACCGTAGATCAAGCTGATGAAAACTTCTTTGGGAGAGTTTTCATAAAACACCGCATTCATTTCCGAGAGTACTTGCTTGGGTGAGGGGTCTTTTTTCACCAAGGTTTTGATGATGCCTTTGGCCATGGTCATGTAAAACGCGGCTGACACACCTTTGCCGGAAACGTCTCCAATCAGCACACTGAGGGCCTTACCCTCGTGCGGAACAAAATCAAAATAATCGCCGCCGACTTCCATGGCCGGGCGGCAAATGCTGGCAAGATCCAGCCGCGGCACCACCGGCACCTTGGTGGGCAGGAAACGCATTTGCACGCTGCGGGCGATTTCCAGCTCCTTCAAAAATCTTTCGCGCTCGGCAATGCGGCTGACGTATTCCGGCACGTAGTTTTCAAAATCTTTTGCGGTCCTGGCGCTAGTTGACAAAAACCCGCCGGCGATCAGCAACAATGCGAGCACTCCCAAAGTAGCGAGCGCCGGAATGCTCAGCATGCCTTGCGGCACGACGGCTGCGATAGAGAGGTCGTAGAGGAGAAGAAACACAAGCACAGCCAGCATGATGGTCAGTAAATCCTGGTCATAGGCCGCGCGCGCCCAGAAACAAGCAAGGGGTAGAATAAACAAAAATGACAGCCATGCCGGCCTCAAATAGTGCATCTGAAATCCCATCAGGCCGAGAGACAAGGCCAGCAAGCCGATGAGCAGGTAGTGGGATTTTAATTTGGAACGCAAATAACTGTTCCAGAAACTGAAAAACAAAAACGTGACAAAGCCAACGGCGAGCAGGGTTCCAAACAATTGCGCGATCGTGTCGAAGCTTTCTTTCACCGGCCAAAGCTGGTCGTTGTCGATCTGAAAATAACTGAAGGGCAAATGGCTGGCGAGCCAAAGGCCGAGGCCGCACAATAGCAAGCCCAGGCCGGCAATGAAGAAGGCGTGGAAGACGGCGGCGCCGATTTCCCGCGCGCGAAAAATGCCGCGAAATACCAGGTCCGTGAGCACGAGCTTTTCCGGCCACACGTCGCGCGTCACAGATTCGGCGACGGCATGAATAAAAATCAAACTGCCGCCGATAAAAATGGCGGAAAAAAAACCGCCGAGCAATATGTCCTGCCATTTGGGAAAGCTTTGCACCGCGATCGTGGCCCAAATCAGCACCGCGCCCAACGTACCGATCCACAACGCGCGCTTGAATTCCAGCTCGTCGTGGCGGATGCGATTGAACAGAATGACGATCAAAAAGATGCCGGCGGTAATCCAAACAACGACGGCAACGACAATAAAAACGATAGTTCCGATCTCGTCGCTCTTGGGTTGTTTGAATTTCTCGGGATCGATTTCGAGGCGGGCTTCGTAGTTTGTGATCTCATTGCGCGATACTTCAATGGTCAATTTTTCTTTGAGCTCGGGCGAGGCGGGCGCGGGGCGTGTGAAGGTAAACTCGAACTTGGAAATTTGATCTTCTTCCGTTGCTTTCTTTTGCGAAAGAGTGAAAGCGGAAGTATCGATTTGCAGTTTGCGCAGGAAGTCGGCGGCGCGGGCTTTCGCTTCTGCTTCGTTGAGCTTGAGCGAATCTTTGAGGCCGGGATATTGTTGCTGCAAACCGATCAGGTTCCCTTCAAAGTCATACTCGGGCGCAAAAAGCACCTGCGCTTTCTTTTTCTCCTCGTCATCCACTGTCACCTGTACCGGCCCAGAAGTTTTTGCCGGGAGGGCGCGTTTATTTTGCCAGGTGATTTCCCATCTGCCAAAAGGCAGGCGCGGCCATGCGCCATCCCTTTTGGCAACGAGCTGCGCATAACGCGTCAAATCCTCGTCGAGAATAAGTTCGACGTCCCGTTTAAGCTCATAGCCGCTTGCGGGCGAGGCCCGCAGCAACGCTTCGGCCTGCGCGAGAATTTCCGATTGAGTTTTTTCCGAATCCACCAGCGGGCCGACTCCGGATTGTGCGAAGAGAAAGAAATAGGCCGCAATTGCCAGCAAGCCTAACAACGCGAGCACGGGGGGTTTGAGTCTCCAGCTAAAGGGCGGTTGCATACTGCTCCCGAAAGAATAATGAGGTGAGATTTTCAAATTCTTGCGCATCAAAATAACCAGCAATCGCAGCAAAGGCAAGGAGAACGTTGCCGCGCGTTGTTGAAGAGCGAAGATTGAGAATCGTAAAACGAAGAGAGGGGAAAATGGTGCGCAGTAAATTCGGCGATTTGTTCTGAAGATGTTAATGGAGATTTTATGCGCTGATCTTTTGCAAGAGCTCATGCACGGAAATGAAATGTCTAACTCGAGCGACAAATCCTATTTTTTCTGGCAAACGCAAACCATATTTGTCGAACGTGGGTCTTACAAGCACTTCTAGCAATTTGTCTAGAATGAGGTCACACGTATAAGAAGATATTCTGCCGGATTCCACAAGTCCCCATGCCAAGCGAGGTTTACCGGTGGGATAGAACAATGCTGATACCAGAATATTGATATCCAGAACTACTTTTTCGGCCTTTGCTTGCGCTTTATGTCGCGACATTCTTCCAAGATCTCCCGTTCAATTTGCTCTTCCGTGAGACCGAGCTCGGCAATTCTTTGTTGCGTCTTCTGCGACAGTCTTTGCATAAATTCGGGTTGCAGAGCAGCAAGCGCCTCCTGGCGGGTCATGCGAGAGCCGAGTCGCCGGACTGCATTTTGTACCCAAGCTATGGCATCGTTGGTGTCGGCATTTTTCTTTTTCAGCTTTTCTAAAACAAGTTTCTGGCCTTGCACTTGCGCCTTTAGTTTGTCTCCTTGATTCAGCTTGAGTTTTTTCCTTAACGGGCCGGGCAATTGGACCTGTCCATTGCGATTAACCGTGATGACTTGCTCCATATGATACTCCAAAAAAATGATATCCAAAGATAAATACGCGCGTAGATTGCTTGCAGGCAAATTAACAAACCAATTATCCACATGCAAGACAACATTATGAGCACGCTATGAGAAAGCCCGCCCATTGGTGGCCGCTGGCTTGACTTTCCTTAAAGGATTCTTTATCCTTTGTTTGAATCCGAAGCTGGGAATCGCGAAGAGGACTTCTATTATGGACGCATTCATCACACGAATTGTCGCTGCTTTGTTGGCTGTGATTCTGCAAATGCCTTCCGTTTGGGCTCAGCCTACTGTTTACCTCGTGCGTCACGCCGAAAAAATTCCGGAATGGCTGAGTGATGATTTGGATCGTTATCATCCCCTAAGCGAAGCCGGCATGGCGCGTGCGCAAAAATTGGCCGGGCAATTTGAAAAAGGTTCGCTGGCGGCTATTTTCAGCAGCCCAACGACGCGCACACTGCATACGGTTCAACCTTTGGCGCACAAGCTGTGGCTGCAAGTCGAAATTGCCGAAGCTTGTTATGACACCTCCGCCATGTCCGCGCTTCTCACTGTATTGCAGCAGCGTTATAAACCGGAAGAAGCGGTGTTGCTGGTTTCGCATTCGCATCATCTTCCGCATTTTTTGATCAAGGCCGGATTGCCCAAAGCTTGTTGGCGCGAGCTGGGCCTGGTCGCGCCGGAGGGTACGGGCGAGATTATGATTGAAGGTTATGAAAACATTTGGAAAATCGCGCGCCTCGGGGAAACCAATAAAGGATGCGAAGGTTTTTCGCGCCGGCTTTTTAAAGGGCGGGAATAAAATAATTTTTCTATTGTTATTACTGTCAACACGGCGCGAAACAAGGAGCGCCGATTAAATAACTTTCCCATTTGCGCCGGACTGTCATTCCCGCAGATTTTAAGCGGGAATCCATTTTACGCCGTCTGGATGCCCGATTAAAGCGCTCGGGCATGACAAAAGTGAACGCGCGCAATCGTTTAAAACATTTCACGAATTAACCAACGAAAACAGCATGAAGACAAATACCGGAATTTTGCGAAAATATTTTTTGGCGTTCCCCGCCATTTTGTTTATGCTGGCGTGTATGCGCAATCGCGAGGAGGCTGCGATGTCTTATGATGCCACGAAATCCCATCAAGCTGTCCAATCTGCCGACACCAGCCGGTCGATTGAAAAACTGTCCAAATCCAAAGACGAATGGCGCCGCTTGCTTTCTGCCAAAGAATACGCGGTGTTATTCGAGGAAGACACTGAGCGTCCGTTTACCAGCCCGCTGAATCAGGAAAAGCGGGAAGGAACTTTTGTTTGCGCGGCTTGTTACCTGCCGTTGTTTTCTTCGCACGCGAAATTTGAAAGCGGCACGGGCTGGCCGAGTTTTTTTCAGCCGCTCAACCGCGATTATATTGGAAGCGAAACGGATTACAAGCTGATCGTACCGAGATCCGAATATCATTGCATTCGTTGCGGCGGCCACCAGGGCCACGTGTTTGATGACGGCCCCCGACCCACCGGCCTGCGTTATTGCAACAACGGAGTCGCGTTGAAATTTGTGCCCAAGGGCGAGCAATTGCCGCATTTGAGGAATTAACCGATGAGAACCCGTGTGATGAATACTTTTTCAATTCTCGTTTCGCTGTTGCTTCCGGCCTGCCAGGCTCCTGAACAAACTCATGAAAACCCGGCTCCGCCGGCGATTGGGATTTCAGCAAAAAATTCTGCGCTCGCGACTTTTGCCGGCGGCTGCTTTTGGTGCATGGAGCCGCCGTTTGAAGTGCTGCCGGGCGTGATCACGGTGACTTCGGGATATGCCGGAGGACAGAAGCTCGATCCTACTTATGAAGAAGTGAGCGCGGGAACGACCGGCCACGCCGAAGTGGTGCAGGTGCTTTATGATTCGACACGCGCCAGCTATGCGCAACTTTTGGAAGTGTTCTGGCGCAATATCGACCCGCTCGCCGCGAATCGCCAATTTTGCGACGGGGGTTCACAATACCGCTCCGCCATTTTTTATCACAATGAAGAACAGCGCTTGCTGGCCGAAGCTTCGCGGCAAAAATTGGAAGAGTCGGGACGATTTAAGCAGCCCATTGTTACGCAAATCGCTCCGATCACGAAGTTTTACGACGCGGAAGATTATCACCAGGATTATTACAAAAAGAATTCCTTGCATTATAAAGCCTATCGCATGGGCTGCGGCCGGGACCGGCGGCTGAAAGAACTTTGGGGAGAAACGAAATAGTTCGGCATCAAACCACAACGCAAAAACTCGAAATGAAATGAGTGTGTCGTCTTTTCTGTCATTCAGTAGGAATTGCCATGGCCGTTTGGCCACCCGAGTATGATGAAAACGTAGCGCAGACATCCTTGTCTGCATGCAGGCTGGAAGCCTGCGCTACGACGCATTTTCGTGGTAACCTTTTTAAGCCAACCCTTCGTGCTAATGCTGAAAAAGATTCCTCCTGAATGACAGAATCAGTACTGTCATTCAGGAGGAACCTTTTTAAGCCAAACTTTCGTGCTAATGCTGAAAAAGATTCCTCCAAATGACACCGCTTCTACGCCGCCTGAAGAACTTCAGTTTTCAACTGATTTCCATGGGCTTCTATCCTAAGCGTTGACCTCCCGTCAAATTCATTGCAATCCAGCCTGGGTCTTTTTTCGTACATTTTTAGTATAAGCACGTGTCATGCAACAAGCATCTTTTTGAGCATGAAGTTTTACTTGCTGCTTAAAAAGTTCCTTACAGGATGACAGAGCACAACAGGTCATGCTGTAAACATTTTTTTGAGCAGCAGGTTCTACTCGCTGCTTAAAAAGCTCCTTACAGGATGACAAGGTCCTTTATCGGATGACGGCAGGCGTTGCTTGGCGAACAAACACCCCATTAGAATAGGAACAGAACCAATTGAAAAAAAAGTCTGGGCCTTCTCGAGATGGTTTGTCCTGCGGGATATGGATTCTTATTTGGGGAGGGGTGTGTGCTCTCCATGCAGGTGAAGTCCGAGGGCGCGTGAGCGCGGAGCGTACGCCGGCGAAGGAGCCGGGCCTCGTGAGCCGCACGATCATTCAACGTTACGCCGAGCGCCGGCCCGGCCATGACGAGGAGCATGTCCACACGCACGCGCAAACGACCGCGATCGTTTATTTAGTGGGGGTGTCCGATTCCACCCAGCGGAAAGCGCGGTTACCCGTGATCATGGATCAACAACACCGGCAATTCATTCCGCACGTGCTTCCCATTATCGCCGGCACCACTGTGCGGTTTATGAATAGCGAGGGACTTTATCACAACGTCTTCTCCTTGTCGCGCGCGAAAAGCTTCAACCTCGGCCGTTATCCCAAAGGGCAATATCGCGAAGTGTTGTTCGACAAGCCCGGCGTGGTCTCGGTATATTGCGATATTCATACGCAGATGAATGCTTTCATTATCGTTTTGCCGACAGATAATTTCGCCGTCGCCGACGCCGAAGGCAACTTCAGCCTGGCGAATATTCCCGCCGGCGCTTATGAGATCCGCGTCTGGCAGGGCCGCGGGCCGGAGCAGTCGCAAAAAATCGTGATTCGCGACCATGAAACCGTGGAAGTGAATTTCATATTTCCGTGAGCCGAAAATACGACTACACCCCATGACGCTCGATCAATCCCTCTTTCCACATTGGCAGGAAAAACGTTGCGCCGCCGGCGCGATGATATTGGGTCTCCTGCTTATTTCTCCGGCAGGAGCGCACGCGCAAGCCACGCCGGCTTTTGACATGGGTTGGATTGTGCAAACGGCACTACAAAAAAGCGGCAAAGAACCTTCGCCTCTGCGCTTCAATGACGGCGATCTTACTTTTGTAAATTTCTGGACCGTGCTGGCGGAAGCTCAGGTCAATGAGCGGCTGTCGGTATTTGCCGAGATTCAAACGTCGCGCCTGACGTTTAACCTGTATGCTCTTACCGCCGTCTATCGCCTCACGCCCAATGAAGCGTTGCAAGTGGAAGCCGGAAAATTTCTTGCGCCCTTTGGCAATTTTTTGCCGCGACGCTATGCTTCCGAAAATCCGCTGGTGGAAAATCCGCTGGCTTATAGTTATAGAACCGCGTTGAGCGCTTCGTTGCTGCCCGGCACGAATGCGCAACTGCTCGCGGCGCGCGGCCAGGGTTTTGCGTTGCATTATGATGATCACCCTTTCTTGCGAAAGCAAACGGATTTGCAAGCGCCTTCCGATCACATCCCGACGCCGGAGGTGGGCATTCGGGTGATATCGCGTGACGTGTATTTGACCGGTGTACAAATATCCGGAGCTCATGCCAAATTCGGTTACGCGCTCGCGATTACCAACGGCGCGTTGTCGAATCCGATCGATGTTAACAACAGCAACAGCGTGCAAGTTTTGGCGCGTTTGCGCAGCACGCCGGTGGTGGGGCTGGATCTCGGCGCTTCTTTTGCCTCCGCGCCTTATCTCAACAAAACTGACGTGAGCAATGCTCTCAATGCCGCCGGCTTGAGCGTTGAAAGCTTTCGACAATCTGTGTTAGGGGTCGATCTGGCCTACAGCCGGGGCTACGCCAGCTTGTTTGCCGAGTTGTTATATAATCGTTGGGAATCTCCTTTTTTGCCGGAGAATTTAGATTTGTTGGGAGGTTACGTTGAAGGAAAATATTCCTTGAGCCCACGCGTGTTTCTCGCCGGCCGCTGGAGCTTTTTAAAATTTTCCGAAATCGCCGATGCCGGCGACCTGGACGGTGATGGCCGCGCCACCGAATCCTGGGATTACGACGTCAATACTATCGAAGCCGGCCTGGGTTATCGCTTGAATCGCCACGCTATTTTTAAAACGGTCTACGAGCTGAACCGCACTTTCGCGGCGCCGGGCGGTGATCCCTCGGATGACATGATCGCGCTGCAAGCCGTGGTATTTTTCTGATGCTCACTTTCAAGCTGCGGACAAAAATTCTGTTTCCGGCTGCCGGGGTTATTTTAGTTGTGGTATTTGCTTCCCTGGCCATCATCAATTACCTCGTGCGCCGGCAAGTGTTGAACACCATGTCTCAGGATTTGGCGCGTGGCCGCCAGGTTTTTCATGAGCTGCAAGAACGCCAACTTGAATTGCTCGCAGAACGCAGCCTGGTCGTCGCTGAAACGCCGTATTTGAAAGCAGCCGTGGAAACCGGAGACGCTCGCACGGTGCAAGGAGTGGCGGAACAAGTTTATGACCTGGTGCGCAGCGATTTGTTCATTATCACCGATCGCGAGGGCCGGGTGCTCGCGCAAGTGGGCGAGGCCCCGCGTATCGGATTGAAATTTACGCCGGATTCTTTGCAGTTGCGCGGCGCTTTTGCCATGACTGAAGCCGGCCTGCTGGCCGTCGCGGCGAGATACTATGGCGTGGTATTGGTGCCGATTGTTTCCGGCAATCCCGTGAGCGGCGCGAATCTTTTGGGAATGGCCGCCTCCGGCAACCGCATCGATCGCGCATACCTCGAGCACTTTCGCGCTTTGACCAACAGCGAGATTGCTTTCATCGCCGGGGATAAAATTTTAGTGACAACCTTGCCGGCGTTGCAGCGCTATCGTCAATGGAAATGGCAAAAAACTTTTTCCGTCGGCGCCACGCTCAACCTCGGCGCCAATGAATATATCGTTTCGCTGCCCGGAGCAACCGAGTTGCCGGGCGGCGGATATGTGTTGTTGCGTTCCGTGCGTGAAGTTCTTGCGGCCTTGCTCGATCCGATTGAAAGAACCATATTCGGTATTGCCGTCTTGTCCATCATTTTGGCGATAGGCTTGAGCTACGTGATGGCGCAGAGCGTGGCCCTGCCCGTGCAAAGATTGGTGCGCGCGACCGATGCCGTCAGCGCGGGCGATTACGATCAAGCCATCGCAGTGAACACCAAAGACGAGATCGGCCACCTCGCCGGCAAGTTCGACGAAATGCGGCAATCGCTCAAACGGCAAATGGCGCAACTGGCGCAACGCAACACCGAGTTGGAAGCCGCATTGCACCAATTGGAGCGGGCGCAAAAAGAATTGGTGCAGACCGAGAAGCTGGCTGCCACCGGCAAAATCACGGCCCAGCTTTCTCATGAATTGAACAACCCGATCCACAACATTCGCAGTTGCCTGGAATCGGCGCAGAAAAAAATCGCAGCAGAGAATCCCGCGCGCGAGCTGCTCGATTTGGCTTATGAAGAAGCGCTGCGCATGTCGAAACTGCTGCGCGAGATGCTCGATTTTTACCGGCCCCGGCCCGCCGAGCGCGCGCCCGTCGCGGTGGCGCAGATCGTGCAAGAAATTATCAAATCTTCGAGTGCGACGTTGCAGCAACATGAAGTGCGCAGCACGTGGGAAGTGCCGGAAGCTCTGCCGCCGGTCCTCGGTTCGCGCGATCAGCTCAAACAGGTTTTTTTGAACCTGGTATTGAATGCGATTGACGCCATGCCCGGCGGCGGCGAGCTGGCGATTTCCGGTTATGCGCAAAACGGGTGGGTCTATTTCAGCATTGCCGATACCGGCGTGGGCATACCGCCGGAAAATCTCGACCGCATTTTTGACGCCTTTTTCACGACCAAAAACAAAGCCAGCGGCGTCGGGTTAGGCCTTTCGGTCAGCTATGGCATCGTACGCGATCACGGCGGGCGCATTCAAATCGAAAGCAAACCGGAGCACGGGTCGAAGTTCACCGTTAAGCTGCCCGCGGCGGAAGGGAAATGAAGAGTAAGATGGTGCAAAAAAAGCAAAGATTCCTGGCGCTGTCATTTGGAAGAACCTTTTTCAATATGCGCGCAATGCTCTTCATTTGGACATTTTGCTAAATGCTTAGTACAACGTTACACCCTGTCATGCAGTAGGAATTGTCATGGCCGTTTGCCACCCGCGCATGATGAAAACGTAGCGCAGACATCCTTGTCTGCATGCAGGCTGGAAGCCTGCGCTACGACGCGTTTTCGTGGTAATCTTCCCAAGCACTAACACTGCCGTCAATTTGAGCCTTGTGCCCGGTGCGCGGGAAGATTCAGATTGTGTGAAAACGTCATTGCGAGCGCAGCGAAGCAATCCCAGCGCGTGCACGTATTGGATTTAGAGATTGCTTCGCTGCGCTCGCAACGACAAATCCGGGTGTTTTCACACAGTCTGATTCTTTCTGAATGACATTTCCCGGTGGTAACGCCAACTTAACGCAGTTCCAAACGTTGAATGGAAACTCATGCAGGAAGCCTTGCAAAAAGATCGCATTCTCATCGTTGATGACGACCGAACTTTTCGCACCGTGACGAAGAGCTTGCTCGAAGACGAGGGCTATCTCGCGGAGGCGGCGGAATCCTCGGTCGAGGGCATTGCGCTTTTGTACGCGAAGAGATACGACATTTTATTGAGTGACTTCGTGATGCCGGGAACCGGCGGGCTGGGCTTGCTCAAGCATGCGAAGACTTATTACCCGGCCATGCCGGTGGTGATGGTCACGGGTTTCGCCTCGATCTCTTCCGCGGTTGAAGCGATGAAGCACGGCGCGGAAGATTATCTCACCAAGCCGTGCGGCAATGAAGAGTTGCTGCTCAAAATCCGGCGCACGCTGGAAAAAAGCCGCGAGCATCAAGAACTGCAACGCTTGCGCGCCGAAGTGACGCAAAAATACACCTTCCAAAATCTCACCGGCAAAAGCCGGCTGATGCAACAAGTGTTTGAATTGATCGCTCAAGTCGCCGAAACCGATACCACAATTTTGATCACGGGCGAAACCGGCACCGGCAAAGAATTAGTCGCGAAGGCGATTCATTACAACAGCCTGCGGCGCGAGCAACCTTTCGTCGGCGTCAATTGCGCCGCGCTTGCCGAGACGCTTTTGGAAAGCGAGCTTTTCGGCCACGAACGCGGCGCATTTACCGGCGCAATCAAACAAAAGCTGGGCCGCTTCGAGCTGGCGCAGCGCGGCACGTTGTTTCTCGACGAAGTGGGAGAGATTCCGCTGCCCACACAAGTGAAGCTGCTGCGCGTGCTGCAAGAACGCTGCTTCGAGCGGGTGGGCGGCACGGAAACGGTGCGCCTCGACATCCGCATGATTTCCGCGACGAACAGCGATTTGTCGAAGGGAATTCGGGAAGGGACTTTTCGTGAAGATTTGTTTTATCGCCTCAACGTTGTGCCTCTGCATTTGCCGCCTCTTCGCGATCGCCGGGAAGATATTCCATTATTGGCTTCCTCTTTTGTCCAGCGTTATGCCGCCGCGTTGGGCAAGAACATCGAAGGCCTCGCGCCCGCGGCTTTGGAAATTTTGTTGAATTATCATTGGCCCGGTAATGTGCGCGAGCTGGAGAATTTGATCGAGCGCACCGTGGTATTATGCCAGGAAGCGCAAATCTCGGCCCGGCATCTGATGCTGTTCAACCAACGCCAGGATGAAAAACTGCTTTTCGAAGCGCAAACGCAACGCCTCACCGAAGAGCAGTTGAACCGCCGTTATGCCCGCCTGATCCTCGCCGAAGCCGGCGGCAACAAAAAAGAAACCTGCCAAATTTTGGGAATTAACTTTCACACCTTGCAAAGAAGGCTGGGTGAAGAATAAAGCCGTTCGCCAAATAACAACACTCCCACCTTTTGCTCGGCTTTCGCATTTTTAATTGTTTTGCCCATAATGGTTTTGCCTTTAAAAAATCTTCGCGGTCATGATAGTTTTTCCCGGGTAATACTATGTGACCTCAGCGATGGCAAATTTTTCAATTCGCTCCAGCCTTGGTTTGCGAAAATAGCTCTCACCATCATCCCCTGCTCCTGCCCGAGCATTATTAATCATTATAAAACATTCCTCATGTTAAAGCGCGAATCCGCTCGTTTGCTGGCATGAAGGTTGAATGATAGTAAAGCGTCACCGCTGTGGAGCTAAAAGTTTATCCGAGTGAAGAATTTTTTGATCTGCATCGTTCTTCTCACGGCTAAACTCATACCTGTGCAGCTATACTTTTATTGCTGGATGTGAATCATTTTTCAAAGGAGCTGTAGCATGAACAAAATCAAATTTCTGGCCGGCGCGTTGGCGCTGTCGGCCCTGGCTTTTCTGGGCTGCGAAAAGGAAAATCAAATTGTGACTTCCCCCGGCCTGGAAAACGAAAATGAGGTTATTGCGGACGATAATGAACCCGACCTCATTCCCAAAAGCCGCGCAGAGAGCATTGCCTCTTCCGGGCAGACGATTTATGGCCTCACGGTTGCGAATCGCCTGGTGCAGTTCAGCAGCGATGATCCCGACGAGATTATCTCGCGGCGGCGCATCACCGGCTTGCAATCGGGCGAAAGATTGTTAGGCATCGATTTCCGTCCCGCCACGGGCCAGTTGTACGGGCTGGGCAGCTCGAGCCGGTTGTACGTCATCGATACCTGGTCTGCGCAAGCTTCTCCGATTGGCGCGCAATCTTTTTCACCGGGGCTGAGCGGCTCGGCTTTCGGCTTTGACTTCAACCCCACGGTCGATCGCATTCGCATCGTGAGCAACAACGGCCAAAACCTTCGCGTCCATCCCGACCTGGGCACGGTGGTTGATTTCGATCCGGCCACGGCAGGAACGCAAACGGATCTCAACCTGGCGTATGACAACACCGCAAATGACGGCGACCCGGTGGATGTGAATGCCGGCCGTACACCCTCGGTCGTCGGCGCGGCCTATACCAACCCCGACAACAATCCGGCTACGGGTACGACGCTTTACGATCTGGATGCTGCGCTCAATACTTTGGTGATACAGGCTCCTCCCAATAATGGCACGCTCAACACCGTGGCGACGATTGCTTTCAACAGTTTCCAGGAAAATTTTCTGGGATTCGACATTGCGCCTTCGGGCACGGCATATGTGGCAGGTTGGGACGGCCGCAGGAACGTGCTGGCTACGCTCGATCTCATCAGCGGCCGCGTGAGTATCCTCGGCAGAATCGATACACGCGCGTCGATTACCGGCCTGGCAACGCCAGCGCCATAACCAGTGCTTCACCCGGGGAAAGAAGAGGGCTTGCGGCGCACTTGTAAAGTGCGCCGCATTTTTTTTTGCCATAAAGTCGTTTACTTTTAAGCCGGTTTTTTTTATGTTGGAAAACAATCGACTTCTTCTGCTCGAAATAACGTTTCAATTGATTGCTCCTACATGAAAATCCTTCATTGGTTATCCGAAAAAACCCATCAGCTCGTCACCAAAGTTCGCGCATGGCATCATCGCATACCGCTGCCCGTCCGGATTATTTTGGCGGCGGTTTTTTTTGTTTTAGGCATTGCCGGGTTGTTCCTGCCGGTCTTGCAGGGGGGCTTATTTTTGTTTATCGCTTTTTGGCTGTTGTTTCCCAATCAAAGCGAACAGTGGCTGGAAAAGTTCAAGGCCTGGTTTGCCAAAATGAAAAACAGCCCGAGAATCCGAAAAATTTCTGCGCGGCTGGCGCGCGAGGATAGGAATGATGAAACCGGCAAATAAACAAAAATTATTTAATCTACGTTCACAATCCGGACAAGCCGGAACCAAACAGGACACAAAACTCTTTGCTTTTTTTGCGCTGATTTGACTCTTTAGATACTAAGGAACTTTTATGGCCAAAACTTTTCTGTTCAGCACGGGAATGATTCTCCTGCTCGGGCTGGAAATCCTGCGCGTATATTTCATCATGCCTTTCCCGGGAAGCCAGCGTTCTGAAACCATCGCCCTGGCATATTTCCTACATAACAATATTGCATACTTTCGTTTGCTCGGCTTGCTCCTGATCGCTTTTCCGGTTTATCATTACTTTCGTTTCGGCGGCCGGAAAGCGAAATGGAGCATGGCCGTGTCCTTGGCGGTTTTCGCGGCGGTCTTTTATCTGTTCAATTTCCGGTTGCTCGCGGATAAAATGTTTTATCAACCCAAACACAAAATTTTTGCCGATACGCTTTCCAACAAAATTTTCGAAAAAAATTTGGTGCTGGGAGTGAGCCTCAACGGAGAAGCGAAAGCATATCCCCTCGAACTTATCGGCTATCATCACCAGGTCCGGGATACGATCGGCAACACTCCGGCGATGATCACCTACTGCACCGTGTGCCGGACCGGGCGCGTGTTCAGTCCGCTCGTCGAAGGCAAGCCGGAAAATTTTCGCTTGGTGGGAATGGATCACTTCAATGCCATGTTCGAAGATGCGACGACGAAAAGCTGGTGGCGGCAAGTGAATGGTGAAGCTCTTGCGGGGCCCTTGCAAGGAAAAACGCTGGCGGAGATTCCCGCCGAACAAATGCGTCTGGCGGCCTGGATCAAGCGGCACCCACACACGCTCATCATGCAAGCCGATAGCACTTTCAACGAACAATATGAAGGCTTGCAGAGTTATGATGAAGGCAAAAGCAAAAGCCATTTAACCGCTGCCGATTCGCTTTCATGGCAGGATAAGTCCTGGATCGTCGGCGTGCAAGTCCATAACCATGCCCGGGCTTATGATTGGAACGATTTGATCGCGCACCGCGTGCTCAATGACACGCTGGCCGGGAGGGCTTTGGTGGTGGCGGTTGAAAGCGACAGCGCCTCGTTCCACGTTTGGCTGCGCGATTCTCTGCACTTTGCCTGGGATGCTGCAACGGCCTTGCTGCAAGATGATCAAACGCAATCTTCGTGGAATTGGAAAGGAGAATGTGTCGCCGGGGTTTTGCAGGGCAGCAAGTTGCAAGTGCTACAATCGTATCAGGAGTTTTGGCATTCGTGGCGCACGTTTCATCCGCAGACCACCAGGTTCGGCGCGGCAAAAGCTTCGCCTGTGAATTAAGTATGAGTATAGCGGTCTGAACCGGAGTGCAATGCTTTAGCATTGCAAAACTAAAGTTTTGCACTCCGTGTTTTAAAACGGCATGAAGTGCAGCGCAAAAACGCGTTCGATGAACCAGGAAATGCCGAATACGAAAATGATCGAAGAAAAAGCATAAACCAGTTGGCGCTGCACTTTTGTGCGCGTCATCCCAAGCACGAACGGAAAGAGCAAACCCACAATCGCGATCTGGCCGATTTCCACGCCGAGATTGAAAGCCAACAACGATCCCACCAATCCTTTTGCCGGCAATCCCAAATCACGCAAAACATTGGCAAAGCCGAAGCCGTGCACGAGTCCGAAACAAAAAGTCAAGACCCAACGATGCTTGAGCGCGCTCGCTTTTGCTGCTTCGGTGCGGTCGGAAAGAATCAGAAAATTTTCCGCCGCAACGTAGGCGATGCTCAACGCAATGCCGGATTCGATCAGCCGTGAGGGCAGGGAAATGATTTGCAATGCCGCGAGAATCAGCGTCACGCTATGCGCGATCGTGAAGGAAGTGACGATCTTCACCACATCCAGCAGCCGGCCGCCGATGACGATCAACCCGAGCAGAAACATGATGTGATCGTAACCGAGAAAAATGTGCTCAATGCCCAAAACGGTAAATTCTTTGAGCTGCGTCCCGAGCGACATTTCTCCGCCGATGACGAAACGCCCGCGCGGCTGATCGGCGGTAAAAACGGCTTGCTGCACGTTTTCGCCGTACACGATTTTCGCCAGGTTATTGTGTTTCTCGCCAAATTTTTCGAAGAAGTCGATGCTCAAGCCGATTTCGCGCGGCGCTTCGCCCAGATTTTTTGAAAACAAAAAATTAATAAAGATATTGCCAAATTCGTCCTGGGTGAAGCCGCCCTCTTGTTGCTCTAAATCCACCGGCGTATAGCCCAGGGCTAGGCCGAAATGCGCGGCTAAATATTCGTACATTGCCGGCAGGGCTTGCAACAACTCCTCGCGGCTGGTGGCGCCGTCGCCGTCGGCGTCCAGCGTGAAATTCTTTTCCAAATCGGTAATGTCAAAAGTGAACCTCACTTCGATTCTGTTGGGTGACGCGGTAACCGTGGTGTAGCTGGTATTCATTTGATGCGCTGCCAAAGGCGCGGCCAGCAACGCTCCACCCCATAACAAATATGCAACGGCGCGTTTCAAGATCGGTCTCCGTGAATATAAGGTTTAGGAAGTGTTTAAAACGTAAAACGTAATGCGTAATGCGCAAAATGAATTACGCTTTACCTTTTACGCATTACGTCCAAAGTACGTTGCGGTTTACAGGAAGTCAATCTCAGAATTGCAACTGCAGTTTCAAGATTGCATTTCAACGCAGAGGAATGAGTTCAATTTTGAACGAGAAGGCGAAAATCTCGTCGCACATCAAGACCGTCGCGAGCTTAAATTCAGGTTTTATTCGGAACGAGAATAAATACAAATCATTTTTGGAGTGCCGCCGCGCTTGGCATATCGCTTGCAATGAAATAAAGCAAAGATGATAGGAGTGTAATGACCAGGATGGTCAACCGGCTTTGCTGAGAACGACGGATTGATTTCAGTGAAGAAGGTCTAGAGAAGTTGTGGCTCCCCCTCACAGCCAAAAGGCTCGGGTCGAAAGGCTCGGGCCTTTTTTTATTTTATGAACAACAATTTTTGTCTGGCCTCGATGATTTTTCCCTCCGGCGTTTCAAATCGCACCCGTAAAAAATAAACTCCCGCAGGCGCCGGCGCATGTGCCGAATGGCGCCCGTTCCAGCGCAAAGCATGCGCGCCGGCGGAAAAATTTTCCTCGATCACGCGCGCGATTTCCCGGCCATCGAGGGCATAAATCGTCGCGGTCACGCGCCCGGCTTCGGGCAAATCCAAACGCATCTGCACTGCGGTTTTAAAAGGATTGGGATGCCCCGCGGAAAGTCCGAAGTATTTCGGCACCGCAGCCCGGGGTTCGTCATCAATCACAACCGGGATGGGCAAAACCTTAATGCGCACCGGCGCAGAAAGGGTTTTGAACCCGCCGGCAAAAAGCGCCCGGCCCGCCACAATATATTCGCCGGGTTGCATGGGCATCCAAACGTAATCGAACGGCGCATCCGCATCAATACCGATTCTGGCGGCCTCCACATAAAATTCGACAGCGAGAATGCTGTCGCTATGCGCGGCCGCGGTTACGCGGATTGCAATTTGCGCATGGTTCGCGAAGCTTTGTTCGGGAAGCGGCGAAGTTATGATGATCGCAGGAGCATATTCCGGCGCGGCCGGTTCGCGATCATCAAGTTGCATTAAATAATCCGCCAATTGCCTTCTTTGTTGCTCCGTCAAATTCAAAGTATTGCCGTGCATATTGTTTGAATTTGCGGTGGTCAAAACATTTATAATAACCGGCGCTGAACCGTCGTGCAAATACGGCGGCGTGGCCCACAAACCGCGCAGCGTGGGCGTATCCAATCCCAACAAGTTTTGATGCAAGCGCTGTCCCGAAGAATTTTTGATGGTGCCGACGTCGTGCATGAGTCCGCCGGGGCTAGCGGTAAAATTTTTGCCGCCGTGGCAAACCGCGCAGTTTAATTGCTGAAAAATAATTTTTCCAGCTTCGGCATTTGCCGTTAGGGAGCCGTCGGCATTGCGATAAGGACTGTTCGGCGCTTCTTCGAGAGCTTCCAAATACGCAGCCAGCGCATCCAGCTCGCGGCTGAGACCGGCTTTGCGGTCGCCCAAAGGATGCATGCGCGTACCGGAATTAAAATCGGCATCGGACATAAAGCCGGCGCCGTCGAACGAACCTCGAATGTCATGCTCGAAATCTTGAATCTCATCGAAGTTCGCGGACCAGTGCACGCGGCCATGGCCCGTGCCCCGGCGGCCATCCAGTGCAATCGTATTGCGCAAGCCTTCGCCGCGATCGGTAAAATCCCACACCCGGCCATCTTCTTCACCGTCAAGATGACAACTCGCGCAACTGATATATCCGTCGCGATTCATGCGGCGGTCGTTGGCGTTATAAAAAATGCGCTTGCCTGCCAACACCAACGGCGGCAATTGTTCCTGCGCCACGGCAGGAATTTCGGCCAGAAGTTGCGCGTGATTATTCGTGCCGGTCAAAATTCCAGCGACATCATAAACCAAAATCGAACGGGATAGAAAACCATTCACATACAACCTGTCGCCTTCGGCATTGAACGCCATGCCGATGGGAGCACGGCCAACGTTTTCAATCGAAGTGATCAAATCCAGCGAATAAGCCTCGAACACATCGATCTTATTTGTGCCCTGTGTGGCAACGAAAGCATAATCGCCGAGCGGACTGAAGCGCACGGCCACAGCGAGATCGCGATCGTTCAAATCAATGCGCGCAGCCAAATCTTCGGCATTTTTTTGTAAATCGATCTGCGAAACGATCGTGCGCACTGTGCTTTCAAAAGTCAAGCGCAGGCCGTCGCGTTGCAGGCCGCGTTGCGTGTTGTCTTTTTTGGATGGAATCCATGCGCGCAAACCATCGGGCGAGATCGTAATCGCGTGCAAATAATTCGGCACACCGCGGCCGCCGGCTTCGGTATCCGGGCCGGGATCAGTGGCGAGGTGATGTGTTTGCGAGATGGTAAAACTTTGTGCGTCGATTTCAATCACTTCGCCATGATTAACCGGGGAAATAAACCGCGTGACATAAATTTTTTTGAAATCGGAAGAGATCGCCAGGCCGCGCGGTGTTGGCCCGACTTCGATTTCAGAGATAATGTTGCGGGTATTGGGATCGAGCTTTAATAATTTTCCGGTGGCTTGCAGGGTCACATAACAGAACTCACCCCCCGGCCCCCTCTCTTGGGAAGAGAGGGGGAGTTTGTAACTTGGCTTTCCCTTGAAGCCCCTTTCTCTTTTTAAGAGAAGGGGGTTGAGGGATGAGTTCAAAACTGCTTGCTCCGGATTAAAAACAATGCCGAAGGGCCGTGAAGCAGGCGCGAGCGCAATCGTTTGTAATAAATTCCCGGTCGTGCGTGTGAGCACGCTGATCGTCGCCTCTTTTTCATTCACCACCCAAATTGTGCCGTCCGGCGCTTGCGCCAGCGTGCGCGGAATTTTCCCCACCGGCTTCTCAAAGCGCTTGGTTAGTGTCTGTGCATCAAAAGCGGTTACGGAGGCGTTGTCGGGATTGACATTCCAAACCAGATTTTCTTTTTCATCAAACAAAATATTTGTGGAAGATGATGGAGATTTAGGAGTGATGGAGTAATGAATGGTTTGTGCAATGGCGTGATGGGCGTTGCTTTGCCCGTCGGCCGCAGTCACGCGCACGGTAAAATGGCCGGGCCGCGTGTAAGTATGTTTTATGGAAGACTCCGGCGCAAACGCCGTCGGCAAAGTGCCGTCGCCGAAATTCCAAGAGTATTGAATCGCACCGCTGCCGCCGCTGCTTTCTGCTTCGAATAAAACATCTTCATTTACAATTGCGGGCGTTCGTGATTTGATGATGCAAGTGAGCGGCAACGCAATCACCGGACCGGTCGAGAATAGGCTGGTGAAACTTTGCGGTGCAGCATTTCCCGAAACGTCTTGAATGCCATTTGCAGGCACGACGATTTCATACACGGTATTCGGCTGCAGCGGCGCATCTGGAAAAAAATTCACCACGCCGGTTTGCGAGCTGTATTTTCCCGGAAGCGGCAAGCCGCCGTGAGGCCGCACCATGAAAGTAGAAGAAGCGACGGAGCGCAAATCAATCGCATCCGTGAAAGTCAATCCCACGCGCGTGGTGAGTGCTTGATTGACCGCGCCCTCGCGCGGAATAATCATGTTCACGCTCGGTCCGAGAGTATCGGGCTCGGCTTGATGCGGAACAACAAAACTGCCGTTGCCGTGATCGTCGCTGATGATCACTAAATTTCCCAAGGCCACGGCAAAATCTTCATCGCGATCGGGTATGGCCGAGCTGGCGGTTCCCACCAATTCATAATTTGTGCCGTCGCGCATGTCGATTTTCGCGTAATGCGAAGAGGCGCCGGCATGCGCAAAGCCGTCTTGAAAAGTCATATAACCGCCGCGACCGTTGAGCGAGATGCCGTTCACATAACGAAAGCGCGCCGGGTTGCTGAGGTCAAAAACCGTGAAGTTGTTGTATATATCCACGCCGAGAATTTTATCGCCGTTGACGAGAATGCTATATACCGGCGGCAGGTTTTGGTTTTGCTCCGCGAGCAGCAGGGGATTTTTCGGATCATTAATATCGAAAGTCGCATAGCCCGCCTCTTCCATCGAAGAAGCAACGAGCAAATTGCCAACCGCGAAAACCGGCCCAAGACGAAAGCCGCCGGTTTGGCTGATGGGGATGGGATTCGGTTTGCCCGCGCCGCGATCGACCAAAATGGGATTTTTCGGATCACCGGCATCGACAATATAAATGCCGTTGCCCGAGCCGCCGAGGTAAATGTACGGCGCTTGCCAAAACAGCCACCATGCGCCGAGGGCATAATTGCTGTCTTCAATGTCAGGAAGATGCAAATAACTCAACCGCACCGGATGCGTCACCTCGGTCCAATCCCAAATTTGAATACCGTATGCCGCTTGCAGCGCGACCAAATCGCCGCCATAGCTGCTGCTGTAGCCATAACCATGCGCCTCGCGCAACTCGCGGGTTTCTTCATCTTCTTTACGAAAGGCAAGTTTGGGATTATAGGGATCGGAGAGATCGTAAAAAGCAAAACCGCCGTTGGCGGGCTCGCCATCTTCGGAAAAGATGATGACGAGATAGCCATTGTGCATCGAAGCATTGCCATGCGCACGCGGTGCGCCTTTCGTGGCAGTGATTGTGCCGATGACTTGAAAAACTTCATGCGCGGGATAGCGGCGTTTGGGCAAACCGGGGCCATCCGCTCGCGCGGAAAAAGCAAAAAGCAAAAGGCAAAAAGCAAAAGGCAAGAAGCAGAGGGCAAAGCCGGTTTTGGGCGCGCGGATCATGGCTGATCTCGAAATTGACTACAAAGGCACCAAGACACGAAACATTTTCTTTGTGGCTTCGTGGTTAAATTCTGACTGGCATAACTTTTTGAATCAGCTCTGAGGTGAGAAGAGCAAGCGAAGTGCCAAATCTGTAATCAAATTAGATTGTAGGCGATTTGACTCTGATTTGCGGAAAGCTTGCAGTGCGCATAGCCGGACTTGGGCAAGACGATGGACGAAGCCGGGCTTTCACAAGAAGATTATGATCTTCTTGTGAAGTCCGACTGCCCGCCCGTGCGCCGATTCTTTAAAAAAAGACCTTCAAACAGAAATATTATTTGTTATATTGTCCAATAAAAGCGAATTTTTACAGCACGTGAGCCGCCAATGAAACAGGATAGCTCCTGGAGAAAAATTCTCGATAAACTGCTGCCGGAATTTCTGGCTTTCTTCTTCCCAGAAATTCATCAGGCCATCGATTTCGAAAAAGGCTTTGAATTCCTGGACAAGGAATTGCAGAAAATTCTGCCGCAGGAAGACGACACCGGTAAAAGGGTTGTCGATAAACTCGTCAAGGTCTTTCTGCGCGACGGCAGTGAAAAGTGGTTATTGATACATATCGAAATCCAAGGCTACCATGAAAGCAATTTTTCCAAGCGTGTTTTTCATTGCTACTATCGTATCTACGACCGGTTTGGAGAAGAGCTCATCAGTGTTGCGCTGTTGACGGACGAGGATCCGGAGTTTCGCGAGAACGTCTATAAAATTTCCCGCTTGGGATTTCGACTCCACTTTGAATTTCCCGCGGTCAAACTGCTTGACTATCGGGAGAAGTGGGATGAACTGGAGCGTGATCCCAATCCGTTTGCTATTGCCACCAGGGCTTTTTTGAAAACCATCGAAACCAGGGGTAGCGATCAAGAACGCTATCAATGGAAGAAGCACTTTTTGCTCGAGCTTTATCGCAAAGGCATGAGCCGCGAGACGATTCTGGCGCTTTACGAGTTCATCGGTGTTATTATGGCTCTGCCGTACGCCAAAGATGAAACGTTGTATGATGAAATCAAACAAACCACGGAGGATAAGCAAATGTCCGTTCTAGCTGTTGCCGAGAGAGTTGGCATGAAAAAAGGAATCGAGCAAGGAATCGAGCAAGGGTTGAGACAAACGATCTCCGATATTCTGGAGATCAAATTTGGAATAGCCGGACTTGAGCTATTCGACCCTATCAAGCTGATTACCGGCATCGAAACTCTCCAAAAAATTCGCACCGGCCTGAAGCAAACGCAATCCGTTGCGGAGGCAGAAGCATTGATCCACAAGCATGCCAACTTTTGACGACGTGGTTTCGCCTGGGCCAAAGGTGACCGAACTGGAAAAGAAACCCGTGACATAGCTATTGCCGGCGCCATCAATCGCGATGCCATTGCCATCATCAATGTTGGAACCGCCGGCGCGTTTGGCCCATAGCAGCGTTCCGTCGTCGGGATCATACTTCGCCACAAAGATGTCAAAAGAACCGGCGTCGCTTGCGAGGGGGGAGCAATTCCGAAAAGTCGGCTGAGAGTCAAACACTCTTGTTTTTTTGACAGGATAACAGGATCAACATGATTTTTTGAAATCCCGTAAATCCTGTAATCCCATCAAAAAGCAACTTTTGGGAATTGCACCCTTGCGAGGGTTGTTTCGTTGGCTTCGCCTGCGCCAAAGGTGGCCGAAACGAAGAAGCGACCAGTTATATAACTGTTGCCGGCGCCATCGACCGCGATGTCAAAGCCTTCGTCGGTGTTATTGTCTTCATCAATAGTAGGACCGCCGGAGCTTTTGGCCCACACGAGATTCTGCGCTTGCGTAACGTCGTTGAGCGATAACACGAGCAGCAACACCAGCGGGAGAACCAAAGCCAACCAGCGCCCACCCGTGCGTGACGTGAACCCTCCGCCGAAGCGGAGCAATAAAGCGTTCAACAGGGTCGTTCTCATAGGAACTCCTTCTTTGGTGGAATGACGATTTGCAGCGCAGCAGCCAATCCTCGCGCGGGAGGGGCTGCGCTGCGGGTTGCATGCGTGCAGCATCGCCCCGCGATCAATCGCGGGGCTAGTGAGGTGGAAGCGTGATGAATCACGCTAGCGCGTTTTGTAGCGCAGGCATCATGCCTGCAGGCTTTGCAGACTGGAAGCCTGCTCTACGCTTTCACTTCATCAACACCAGTTTCTTCTTCGCCACAAATTCTCCCGCCTTCAATTTGTAGATGTACACCCCGCTCGCGACTGGCAACCCGCGCGCATCTTTTCCATCCCACACGACGCTGTGCCTGCCGCTTTCATATTGACCATTAACAATTTCTCTCACAATCTGGCCGTTGATATTGTAAATCACCAAGCTCACCTCGCCCGCTTCCGGCAGCGCGAAGCGAATCGTCGTCGAGGGATTAAACGGATTCGGATAATTCTGCTCTAACTGATAACTGATCACTGATGACTGATCACTATCTTTTTCTTCTTCAACAACAAGCTTTGCCACCGGCAGCGTGCCCGCAACGCCGTGATGCCAGAAAATCACATCGCGATCAACCGTGATTTTGCTCGCCATCAGCAAGCCGCGCAGGCTGGTGTTTTTGCCCACGAAAATTTCCGCGTTGGGCGCGAGGAACGTGCCGAACACGTAGCCCTCTTTATCAATCGTCACCTTCGCGGTTTGCAGCGTGGTGAATTCCACCGACGAGCTGTTGATCTCCCCGCCGGGGGTGATGGTGATCGTCACCTCTTTGCCGAATTTCAAGCTGGTGGTGACTTTCACTTGCACGCCGCCGTTGCTCACCTCGAAATTCAGAAACGAGGTGGATTGCGTTTCCAATTTCACGAAGCGATATTCGCCGCTCTTCAAATTGAGCTTGGCGCTGTTGCCCACGATGACGTTGCCATACGAGCCGGGGTTGATCGTGCGCGTGCCGTTTTTGGGCACGGTGATGTTCGCGCCGCCCGCGCTGAAACTCGCGACCGAAATCGGAAGGCTCGCGACCTCGCCATTGGGCGTGGTGATGCCGGTAATGCTCGAGCCGCTCGCCACGCTGATGGTGCTCGCGGAGGTGGCATTGCCCGCGATGGTGTTGTCTTTATCAATGGTGATCTTGCCCACCGCCGTGAGATTGCCCGTGAACGTGGTCGGATCGCCTTTCTTAAAAAGAATCGTCGCGTTGGAATGCAGATCGCCCTGCGAAGCCGAATGCTTGCTGCGGTCAATGGTGATCGCGCCGTTCGACACAAACACGCGCGGCGAGGGCGCTTCGCTGGCTTCGTTGATGATGGTGAATTCCGGCACGTTGGCCATGAGCAGCTTCACACTGGCAATGCCGCTCGGGATGAGGGTGGGATTCACGGCGTGGAAATGGATTTCATCGCCGAGGAGCGTAGAGCTTAGAGCAGAGGGCTTAGAGCTTAGGGCAACAGCGCTTTGCTCTCCGCTCTCCGCACTAAGCCCTCTGCCCTCCGCGCTTTGCTCTCCGCTCTCCGCACTAAGCCCTCTGCCCTCAGCCCCAAGCGCCGTGCTCGCAAACGCAAACGACACCGGCTGCTGAAAACCCACGAGCACCTCAGGATTCACCAGTCCCGTCGCTTCCACGAACGTGCGGGTGAGGGCGATGGGGCCCGAGGCTGGCGTGATCGTGCCCACGTTGCCTGCCGGGACGAGGGCCGAGCCAACCGGCACGCTGGCGTTGAAGACCATGACCTCGACCAAACTCGATCCGATGGCCGAGTAATCAACATTGACATCAAACCCGCTGCCGGTGGCGAGCAGATCGACCGCGCCGAAATCCGCGATAGCGGGACTCGACGCGCTGAAATGCACCTGCTCATTCACCCCGCTCAGGGGCACGCCGGTCAGTCCCACCAAAAAGTCCGGGTTGACGTGCCCCGCCTCTTCCAAATCAATATCAACGCCATCGAGTAAACTCGCGCCGAGGTTGGAGACCGTGAGTTGGCTGGTTGCTAGTTGCTGGTTGCTGGTGATTTGCGCGCTGCCCGCGGCTTCGTGCAAATTGGTGTTGAACAGGCCGAGGGCCTCGGCTTCCAGCGTAAACGAGCTGAGGTTCGCGCCGGTGACGCTGATGTCCGAAACAAAATCCGGCATAATCGGAACGTTATTAGTAAAGTAAACAATGCGGTCGCCGGTGACCGTTGGCCCACCGGGAATAATAATGGGCAACTTCTGATTGAGTTGAACCGAGGCGCTGACACCGGTTCCACCTTCGGGCCGAACAGGAGGGACGAAGCAGTCAAAGGCCCCCACCACTTCTAAGATATTGCCAGGAACTTGCCCGAG
>Ga0247727_10001966_pt1 | contig 47649 bp, 39 predicted proteins | sample WisWelCaveWW1625_FD_202498 | JGI IMG/M metagenome (GOLD analysis project Ga0247727, IMG submission 202498) | Biofilm microbial communities from Wishing Well Cave, Virginia, United States - WW16-25 | ecosystem: Environmental > Aquatic > Deep subsurface > Groundwater > Cave microbial mat | place...
CGTGCTCCTCGGGTCGTTCTCCGGCTTCATGCTCGGCTTCGGCGCCGGCGGTGGCGTACCGGATCGGCCAGTGCCGCAGATGCCGAGCGTCATGCCCGAGGGAATGCGGTAGCAAAGCCCGTTGCCCGTTGCCCGTTGCCCGTTGCCGGTCTCCTGTTCGCGTCGAGCCCCAAAGAAACAGGAGACAGGAAACAGGCAACCGGCAACCGGCAACGGGCAATGAACTGCGCAGGCTGGAAGTTCGGATCTCGCGAACTAAGGCCAGAGCGCGACCTCGACCTCTGATCCCGCTCCGAGGCCTTCCTCGTTCATCGCGACGCGGACGAAACCGTCGGCGCGGGTGATCGAGGAGAGGACGGCGGTCCCGCCGCGAACCGGGGTTGCCACGAGGCGGCCGGCGTCGGTCGCGAGGGTCACGCGGACCCAGTCCTCGCGGCCGGGCTTCGAGGCGATCTGCTTGCCCAGCGTCGCGCGCACGCGGCGTCCGAAGGGCTCGGGAGGCTCGGCCACGCCGGACAGGCGCTCGACGAGGCCGGACACGAACAGCTCGAAGATCACGAGCGACGAGACCGGGTAGCCGGGCATGCCGATCAGGGGCTTCGTGCCGGCGGCGGCGAGAATCGTCGGCTTGCCGGGGGCCACGGCGATGCCGTGGGCGAGCACGCCCGGCGGGCCGAGCGAGCCCAGGACCTCGGCGGTGTGATCGCGCGCGCCGGCCGACGACCCGCCGGAGAGCAGGACCATGTCGGCGTCGGCGAGCGCAGCGCGCGTGGCCCCGAGAAGAAGGTCGAGATCGTCGCGGACGATCCCCCGCATCACGGGCTCGCCGCCCGCGCGCTCGATCTGGGCGGCGAGCGCCACGGCGTTGACGTCGCGCACCTGGGCAGGGCCGGGGACGTCGTCGGCTGACACGAGCTCGTCGCCGGTCGACAGGACAGCCACCTTCGGGCGCCGCCGGACGACGACGTCCCCGGCGCCGACCGCGGCGAGAATCGCCAGGTCGGCGGCGCGAAGACGGCGGTCGTTTCCGACGAGCAGATCCGATCGGCGAACGTCGTCCCCGGCCCGCAACACGTTCTCCCCGACGCCGACGGGCCGGACGATCTCGATCGTGTCGCCCGATCGCTCGGTGTGCTCGATCATGACGACGGCGTCCGCTCCGTCGGGCATCGCGCCGCCCGTCCAGGCCTCCATCGCCTCGCCGGGGCCGATCGCGCGGCCGGGGGTGCGGCCCATCGCCACCGAACCGACGACCTTCGCGTAGGCCGGGAGACCTTCGCCGGCGCCGAACGTGTCGGACGCGCGCACGGCAAACCCGTCCATCGACGCGCGCGCGAAGGTCGGGTGGTCCTCGGGCGAGAGCAGCGGTGCCGCGAGAACGCGTCCGGCCGCGCGCGAGAGGGGCACGCGGTCGGTTCCTGTGACCGCTGAAAAGCGTCGGAGGATCCCCCGTGCCTCCTCGGGAGTCTTCAAACTCAGGAAAGATCCGCCGCGGGCCGGCACGCCCGGACATTATTGACTTTTCGGGTCGTGCGCGGCTAGCCTCGACGTGCTTTCGACAGGAAGGGGAATGCCGCGTATGCGCCGGGCGATCGTCCTCGCTGCAAGTCTCTTCGCGCTGCCGATCTCGGCGGGCGCCGACGACATGGACATCGCCCTGTCGCGGCTGGCGTATCCGGTCGAGTTCGATCCGACGACCGGGGACGTCAACTTCGACTCGAACGACAACGGGTTCCCGGATGCGGAGGAGCCGCTGACGCTGGGTAGGGACTGCGGCGGGCGGGCCGGAGAGCCCGGCGAAGGTTTCCGGTGCCAGCCGCACCAGTGGGCCTTCCGCAACCTCGTGGCGCAGCTCGGCCGCGCGTTCGCGCCGAAGCTCCTCGCGCCGGCGGAGACGCTCGGTTACAACGGCTTCTACATCGGCATCGAGGGATCGCTGATTCCGATCGACCAGGGTGCCAGCTACTGGATCTACGGAACCGAGGGCGAGCAGGCGGCGCGCGACGCCGGGACGGCGATCACCGACCGCGAGCCGGCGAGCACGCTGTTCGTGCCTGCGCTCCACGTACGAAAGGGGCTCCCTCTCGGCGCGGAGTTCGGGACGCAGCTCCACTGGATGAGCGCGAGCGAGCTCTTCGGTCTCGGGCTGGACGTGAAGGTGGCGCCGTTCGAGGGGTTCTTCTCGGGCGTCGGATATCTGCCGTCGATCGCGGCCCGTGGGTCCGTCACGCGACTGCTCGGCGACGACGAACTGAACCTGACCGTCATCGGGTTCGACGTCTCGGCGTCGAAGGCGTTCGGGGTCTGGGGACAGGTCGAGATCGCTCCGTTCGCCGGCTGGCAGTACATGTGGATCATCGCGGACACCGAGGTCGTCGACTTCACTCCGGAGCGGGACGCTTGGTCGGAGTTGAATCCGGTGTGGAACGACTTCGCGCGCTGCCTGTCGACCAACGGGAGCACCGAGGCGGACGTGGACCTCTCCGGGATCGACCTCGACACCGACGCCGGACGTACCGAGGCGGACAACCTCTGCGAGGACGCGGTCGACGGAGGCCACTGGGAGGCCGACTGGGAGCAGAGCGGCGCCGGCGACCCCGACGACTACAACAACAACGGCGTCTTCGACCGCGAGGACATGACTCACCAGCGGCTCTTCGGCGGAATCCGCGTGATCTGGGAGCACCTGTCGGTGACCGGCGAGTTCGCGATGGACCTCAACCAGTACAAGACGGTCGAGGCGCCCAAGCAGTGGAACGCGTCGATGGCGGTCGGTCTCGACTGGTAGCGCCATCCGCAAGCGGATCCTCCGGACAGGAATCGTTCTCGGCGTCCTCGCGGCAGGCGGGTTCGCGGGGTGGTGGTTCCTCCTTCGCGCGGACCTGGGCGACCTCGAGGAGCAGCTCGCCGACCGGGGGAAGGTGCTGCTCGTCGGGGGGTGGCTGCTGCGGGCGCGACTGGATGCGCCGGGGACGACCATCGTCCACGAGTCGGCGGAGCCCGCGATCGCGCGCCTGCTCGAGGGCCGTGACGAGGCGGCGCTGGCCGCGGCGCTCGGCAGGCGCGGCTTCAAGGGCGTCGTCGCGGATCCTGCGATTGCCGATCCGGAGCGCCTGCCGAGATCCAGCCTGCGAAACCGCTTTGCTCTGTTGCGCACGATGGAGCGGTTCACCGCTCTCGCGATGGTGGACGGCGGCTCCGTCTGGGGGATGCACGAGCCCTTCGACGTGTCCCGAGCAGACGCGCTCGCCCTGATCGGGATCGCGCGCGAGGTCCTGGGCGGAGGCGCCCCGCCGGATCCCGACTCGGTGCCAGCTTTCCTGAATGCGCCGCGCGGCGCCGAGATCGCGGTCATCCTGCGCGATGCGGGCCCGGCGATCATCTGGCGCAGCGCGAAGCGGGGAAGCCTGCTCGAGTCGGTGATCGAGGGCGCGAACGTCCTGCGGGATCGATGGCGCGTCCGGCAGCGCAGGCGGTACGGGCCGATCGAGGAGGCGCTCGGCCGGCTGCACGTCGAGATCGAGGTCTTCCACGACCGCGGGGAGGTCACGACGCGGTCGGAGGCGCTGGCGATCCGCGCGTTCGAGCCCGGGATCCACGGCGCGATGCTCGAGAAGGCGCAGGAGTATCGGTACCTGCTCCCGTCCGTCGCCGCGCACCGATCGCTGAAGACTGCGAGGGAAGTCCTCGAGGCGGCCGCGAAGGAGACGGACCTGCCGCCGGACGGCTGGCGACGCCCGGACACGAAGCTGTGGCGCTTTCGCACGGTCCACTGGCGGGAGACGGCGCCGCGGGGTGCGCTCGTACGGCTGGAGCGCGGCATCCCGCCGGTCGGCGAGGAAGTGCTCACGCGCCGGGGCCTGACGAAGGTCCTGGATCTCGCTGCCCACTGGCTCGCGGCGAACCAGGAGCCGGACGGGCAGTTCGCGTACAAGTACTACCCCGATCGGGACCAGTGGGTCGGCAAGCAGCGCAAGACGACGACCGCGCAGAACATCGTCCGCCACTCGCTCGCGGCGTACGGGACGGTGCTGGCGTACGAGATGACGAAGAAGCCCGAGTACCTGGAGGCCGCGAAGCGCGCGATCGACGTGCTGCGCCGCAACTCGCGGACGGGCGGCGGGCCCCCGACGGGCAAGGGAACGAAGCACGGCGCCGGGGACGTCTGGGACGGTCGACGGATTCCCCGCGACATGCGGTACGTGGAGTTCGTCGACAACCGGGACGTCGGCCTGACCGCGAAGGCCGCGACGGTGGCCGGAGCGATCCTGGCGATCTCGCAGCTCGCGCTCGTCACCGGCTGGACGCCCGAGCTGCGCGCGGAGGTCGACGCGTACGGAAAGCTCCTGCTGTTCCTCCAGAAGCCGGACGGGTCGTTCCACCACTACTACGTGGACCCGTCGCACGACTATCACGGCAACGAGTCGAGCATCTTCCCGGGCGAGATCCTCTTCGGGATCTCACGCGCTTTCCTGGCCACGGGAGACCGGCGGTATCGCGACGCGTTCGCGAAAGGCGCACGGCATCACGAGGAGTGGTACCGAAGCCAGATCGACGCGCAGAACTGGGACGGGACCTGGCCCGATGGGGTGCGCCTCGAGCTCGTCCAGTTCGTCCCGTGGATCTCGATGGCGATGAACGACATGGTGCTGCAGCAGCGCCGCGCAGAATGGGTCGAGTTCGGCATCCACGGATCCGAGTGGATCGTGAACGCCCAGCAGTACGGGAGGTCGCGCGCGTTCTTCCCCGAGTACCTGGGCGCCTACTTCAAGTCGATCTCGGAGCTGCCCGCGATGCACGGTTGCGTGTACACGGAGGGAACGGCGGCCGCGTACAACCTCGCGCGCATGACCGGTCAGCGGGAGCGCCGCCGGATGCTGCGCCGCGCGACGCTCCTGGGCTGCCGGTTCGCCGCCCAGCAGCTCATCCGCCCGGGCGAGTCCGACTTCTACCTGCCGAATCCGGAGGATGCGCGCGGGGGGATCCGCTACGCGCTGACGGACAATCACTTGCGGACGGACTACAGCTACCACTCGCTGAGCGCCGTCTACCAGGCGCTGAAGTTCATGCCCTCCGAAGACCTCCGGCCGTGAACTTCTACTCCCCGCCGGTGTTCGAAAGACACTGCAGGTCGACCACCGAGCCCGGCTCGGGCTCGTATCCTGCCGTGAACTGGACCTTCCCCCTGCCTTCACAGTCATCGTCCTCGGTCGTGTAGAACCAGTTTGCGACCGAGTCGGTGCAGGCTGCCAGAGACGTTCCGATCGAGTCCACGAGGTACGGGTCCTCGCCGTCGCCCGCCTGGCAGACCTGGCAGATCGTGTTGCCGTCCGGGGTCACGTCGACCTCGAACCGGCCGGCGGGGCAGGGTCCGTTGTGCTCCAGCTCCTCGCGCACGACGCAGTCGGCGTGCTCGCCGGTCGCCAGGGGCACGCCTCCGGGACCTGCGATCTGACGGGCGAGACACGCCCCCCCGAGCACGCCGCCGATCAGGCGCGAGATCGCGCGCATCGTCGGCTGCCAGTCCCGCTGGCAGATCGACTGGACGACGCCGCTCGCGCCGTCGAACTCGGCGTCGCGGATCCACTCCACGATGCGGCGCGGCGGGAACGCGACTCCCATGCCGGGTACGTCGCAGGAGGGCACGAGCTGGTTGCCGCCACCCGCGGCCGAGTAGTCGATCGTCTGGATCATCCGCGGGTCCGCGAGGATGCCCTCGTAGTCGTCCCTCGTCATGACGTCGTCGGAGGCGAGCTGGACGTCCGAAAGCTCCACGAGGTCCTGCGGGACTCCCGCGATCGCCGCGACCACGACGCGGTCGGGGTGCCCGGCCTTCGATGCCAGCGCGGCGGACACGAACTCCGACACGGGGCGGACCATCTCCGGATTCTCGAAGCACCGGAGGTTGAGCGGACCGAGCGAGTCGTCGTCGCCGAAGATTCCGGGATCCGAGATCGAGCAGTCTTCCTCGTCGGTGACGACCAGGATCGCGAGGATCGCGTCCTCGCGCAGGAACCCGTCGTTGGCGGCGCCGGATGCAGAGTGGACGCCGATCGCCTTCTCGACCGCGTAGAGCTGCTGCTCGAAGCCGCAGCCTCCCGTCCCGAGATCCGCGATGCACCCGAAGTCCCGGATGATCCGGGCCGGGTCGTCTCCGGGCGTTCCGTCGTCGCTCTCCCCCTCGAACGTCAGGTACTTGTCGTACGTCGCTTCGCAACCCGCCAGGCCCTCGCCGGGCAGGTTCTGCAGGACTCCGTCGTCGCCGCGCTCCGCGCCGTCGCAGGTCGTGATGGGATAGCCGCTGGTTCCCATGTCGCTGGAGATCACGCCGACGTGGAGGCTATGGACGGCATTCCAGTCGTCGTTTCCGTCGCCGTCCTCGTCCGGCGGGTCGACGAGCGCCCCGACGAGGGCGCCGAAATTGGCAGTCAGGTTCGTCTGCTCCTCGCGCATCGAGTTCGAGTTGTCCACGAGCACGAGCAGATCGACGTTCGCCGAACCGGCGGTCGCGATCCGCACGGACACGACCGACTCCACGGCCGGCGGCACCTCCACCAGCTCGCGATCGAGACACCCGACTCCCGCCAACGAGGCCAACGCCCAAACGCCCACGATCCCGCTTCGTCGTTCGCTCATGCGGACGATGCACTGCATCGCCCGTGCCCGTGACGAACGTTCGGTTTTCGGCTCCGGGCCGTCACCGTGCGCCGAAACGTCGTTGGCCGATCGCCAACAAGGTTGCGACGGACCTTTCCCGGAAACGGGGATCCGATGCCCCGGCCGCGAAGCGGCCTTCGGTTCGCCGTCAGTATCAGAGGCACCGAAGGTCGACGCGGGATCCGGGCTCGGGCTCGTGTCCATCGGTGAACGCGATCTTGCCGCGGGCGCCGCAGTCGTCGTCCTCCGTCGTGTAGAACCAGTAGGCGACGGACCCGGCGCAGGCAGCGAGCGAGGTTCCGAGCGAGTCGATCAAGTAGGGATCCTCGCCGTCGCCGGCCTGGCAGACCTGGCAGATCGTGTTGCCGTCCTGCGTCTCATCGACCTCGAAGCGACCCGCCGGACATGCGCCGTTGTGCGTGAGCTCTTCCCGCACGATGCAGTCCGCGTGCTCGGCGGTCGCGAGGGGAATGCCTCCGGGGCCCGCGAGCGGCCGCGCGAGACACGCGGCGTGCAGGACTCCGCCGATGAGGCGGGAGATCGCCCGCATGGTCGGCTGCCAGTCGGCCTGGCAGATGGACTGGACCACTCCGCTGCCTCCCCAGTCCTCGACGTCGCGGACCCACTCGACGATGCGGCGCGGCGGAAATGCGGTCCCGAGTCCCGGGACGTAGCACGACGGCACCAGGCGGTTGCCGCCACCCTCCGGCGAGTAGTCGATGGTCTCGACCATTCGCGGGTCGGTAAGGATGTCCTCGTAGTCGACGCGCGTCATGATGTCGTCCGAGGCTAGGTCGGCCTCGGTGAGAGCGACGAGATCGACGGGAACGCCCGTGATCGCCGCGACGACGAGGCGCTCCGGATGGCCGGGCTTGCTCTGGAGGGCCGCGCTCACGAAGTCAGCGACGGGCCGGATCATCTCCGGGTTCTCGAAGCACCGGAGGCTGAGCGGACCGAGCGAGTCGTCATCGGCGAAGATTCCGGGATCCGAGATCGAGCAATCTTCCTCGTCCGTGACGAGTAGGATCGCGAGGATGGCGTCGTCGCGCAGGAAGCCGTCGTTCGCGGCCCAGTCCGCGGCATGGACGGTGATCGCCTTTTCCATGGCGCCGAGCTGCTGCTCGAAGCCGCACCCGCCGGTCCCGAGCGTCGCGATGCACTCGAAGTCGCCGGCGAAGGCCATCGGATCGTCACCTGACTCGAAGGACAGATAGCTCGGATAGGTCGGATCGCAGCCCTCGAGATCGGGGGCGGGCAGGTTCTGCAGGACGCCGTCGTCCCCCCGTTCGGCGTTGTCGCAGGTCGTGACGGGATAGCTGCTTGTCCCCATATCGCTCGAGATCACCCCGACGTGCAGGCTCTCGACCGCGTTCCAGTCCGGCACGCCGTTGCCGTCCTCGTCCGGAGGATCCACCAGAGCCCGGACGAGGGCGCCGAAGTTCGCCGTCAGGTTCGTCTGCTCCTCGCGCATGGAGTTCGAGTTGTCGACGAGGACGAGGAGGTCAAGGTCGGAGGAGCGAGGAGCCCCTCCCGGGCCGGGCCCCCTCGGCACGACCGGCGGTGCGGCGCGCTCACTCTCGTAGCACCCCGGCCCGACGATCGACGCCACCGCCCACGTGCAGATGACTCCCATACGGCTCATGCGCGGGAGCCTTGCATCCGCCGTGCCCGGTTCCGGCTCCGGTTCCGGTTCCGGTTCCGGTTCCGGTTCCGGTTCCGATTCCGGTTCCGGCTCCGGTTCCGGTTCCGGTTCCGGTTCCGGTTCCGGTTCCGGTTCCGGTTCCGGTTCCGGCTCCGGTTCCGGCTCCGGAAATTTGTGTCGGCTACGCCGGCGCGTAGGACGTGCGGGCGCGATCGACTTCGTTCTGCATGCGGCCCAGGAGCATCAGGCGGAACATCCGCACGTCGCCGCGGAAGGACCAGACGAAGTGCAGCGGAGAGAACCAGGACGCCGGACGGTTCTTCTCGAAACCGAAGTGGCCGATCCAGCTCATCGCGTAGCCGATCGTCGGGGCTGCGAGCAGCAGCAGCGGCTCGAAGGGGCTCGCCAGGACGAAGAGGAACCCGAGGCCGGTGCCGACGAAGTGGAACCGCCGGCAGGTCGCGTTCAGGTGCTGTGAGACGTAGTAGGGCCAGAACTCTGCGAACGACCTGGGCGCTTCCGTCATGACGCGGTGCAGCATATCAGAGTTCTGCGCGCGTCAAGGAGAGGCGCGCATCTCGAAGCGCAACGGGACCGTCACCTCGAGGCCTTCCTCGGACGCCGGGAAGGTCTCGGCGCGTACGGCGGACTCGATGCAGCGCCGGACGACCGCGGGTGTTCCTGCACGGACGACGACGCCCAGGATCGTCCCCGCCGGCGCGACGGATACCGTCACCTCGGTGCGGACACCGCCGAGCGTGGGGTCCGCGTTGATTGCTTCTTCGTAGCAGGCCTGCATGGCCGCGGTGTTCGACAGGACGATGCGACCGGCCAGGACCTCGGGCGCCGCCGTCGGGGCCGCGGTCGTCGGGGCAGAAGTCGCCACCGGGGCGGTGGTCGCCGGCGTGGCAACTCGCGGCAGGCGGGGCGCGGGTCGTGCCGGAGTGCCGGTGCTCGGGTCCGGCGCTTCGGAGGTCGGACTCGGCTCGCGCGCAGCGGGCCGCGACTCTTCGTCGGCGGGCGCTGCCGGCTCGGCCGCAATCGACGCTTCCGGCGCGTCCTGTTCCTGCAACGCGCCCCACCACGCCCAGACCGCGAGGGCGGCCATCGCGGCCATCGCCAGGATCGCGGGCAAGGTACGGGGCCGGCGCCGCGGCGTCGGGATCGCGATCACCCGGTCGTCGCGCGCCGCGCGGACGAGGGCTTCGAAACGGCGAACGTCGTCCACGACCTCGCGGCACTCGGGGCATTCGGCGACGTGCGCCTCGATCTCGGCGGATCGCGCGCCGCCCAGCGCGGCGTCCATCGCGGCCTCGCAGCGAACACTCACGGATCGAGCCCCAGGGCGCGCAGCTTCGGGCGGAGGCGGACGATCGCGCGGTGCGCGCGGACCTTCGCGTTGTCGCCGCGGATCCCGAGTGCCTCGCCGATGTCCTCGAACGTCATGCCGTGGTCGAAGCGCAAGAGGAGGATGCTCCGATCGACCTCCGGCAGATCGGCGAGGACCCGGTGCAGAACGACCGCGGCCTGGGCGGACGCCAGACGCTCGTCGACCGGGGCGGCCGTGGCCGGGTGCCGGTCGAGGCTCGCAGCCAGGTCGGTGCGCCGACGCAGCGTCGTGCGGACGCGGTCGAGGCATCGCTTGTGGGCGATGCGGAAGACCCATGTCTTGAGCGACGCCGCGCCGCGGAATCCCTCGATCGCCTCGAATGCAGCCAGGATCGCCTCCTGCGCCGCGTCTGCCGCGTCGGCGGCGTCTCCCAGGTGGTTGCGACAGAACCGTGCGACCTCGGGTCGCAGCTCCTCGAGGGCGCGCCAGACAGCCCCGGGGTCCACGGCGACGCCTGGGGCTTGCACGGTCGGGTCGGACATACAGTCGTTTGGACGGATGAAACGTAGCAGGGACGCGTGGGAATTGTGGTATGTGGACGGCCCTGACCGGGAGGTAGGCCATGCGGATGGGCGCGATTCTTCTGGCTCTTCTGGCTGTTGCTGGTGCTGCGGGGTGCGGAGGCGGCGCGGCGACGGGCCCCGGGCCCGCGGGCGGCGGCGGCGGGGGAGGCGGCGGCGGAGGCGGCGGGGGGCAGTGCGCCGCCGGTCCCGCGCAGGAGCTCGGCTTCGTCGACGATCAAGGGCAGCTCGGCGTGACCGCGCTCGAGGAGGGCGCCCTCATCGCGTTCCGGCGCGACCGCGAGACGATCCAGCTCGTGCACTTCAAGCCCGACGGGATCATGAACAAGGCGATCTGGCTGACCGCGGACGTCCGGCCGTCCGTGGCGCGGCCGCCACGGGCGGTGTTCAACGGCGCCGAGTACCTCGTGTCGTGGATCGAGGAGCCGCAGGGCGGGATGGCGTCGCTGCGCGCGCGCCGGGTGGACGTTGAAGGCCGCGCGGTCGGGGAGAACATCATCGGGATCGGCAACATGGAGATCACCGGCGGCGTCGAGCTGCTCACAGTCGACGGCGGCTTCGTGGCGATCTGGATCGGCGGCTTGCAGCTTTCGGGCGTCCGCTGGGCCGCGATCGACCCGGAAGGCTTCGCGGTCCGCCGCGAGACGATCGACCTGGGGATCATCGGGCTCGAGGACATGCGGGCGGAGGCGGTCCCCGGCGGGATCCAGATGACCTGGAAGAACGGGCGCGTGCAGCTCGGCGCCGGCGGCTCTCCGGTCGACACGCCGACGGAGGGCAACGGCCTGTCGCGCGACGATCCGCGGACGCCGACCTGGACGGGCGCACCCTTGCAGGTGCCGGGCGCTCCGGTCGAATGGAGCGACGGGCTCGTCGTCGGGGAGCGGATCGCCGTCGCATGGGCGGAGACGCAGGCCGACTTTTACCAGCTCAAGCTCGCGTTCTTCGACGCGCAGGGCGCGATGATCGGGACTCCGGTCGAGGTGGGACGCACGTCCGGCGGCACGACGGACATCCCGATGGGGCTCGCGCGCCATCAGGGCGGCGTCGCCGTGTTCTGGGTGGACAAGCCGAACTCGCAGGTGTTCTGGGCGCATGTCGCAGGCTGCGGGTAGGCCGATAGGCTAAGATCCACGGGCCGTGGATCTTCGCACCCAGTTCCTCTTCATCGTAGCGGTCCTGTCGCTCACCCTCGCGTCGTCGATCCTCCTGCGCGGCGGGCGGCGGGAGAGACTCCAGACGCTGTTCGTCGTCTTCAGCTTCTCGATGACGGCGTTCTACCTGGCGTCGTTCTTCGATCGGTGGCTCGGCGGCGTCTTCTGGTCGCGCGCCGCGCTCGTGACCGCGGTCGTCCTCCCGCAGGGGTCCATCCGGTTCTTCCGCGAGTTCCTCGGCCCCGAGCCGCGGCCGCTACGGATGTACCGGGTCGCCGCGGTCCTCGGGGTGGTGGCCTTCGCGCTCTCCGTGTCTCCCTGGTTCTCGAGCGAGGCCGTGCAGACGCTCATCGGCGTGTACGTCTTCGGGCTGCTCGGCGGGTCGCTGGTCCTGCTCCAGCTGCGCGCCCGGACCGTCGAGTCGCGGGCCGACCGGGCGCGGGTCGCGTCGCTCGTGATCGGCGGAGCGATCGCCTTCACGTTCTCGGCGCTCGACTACCTGCCGGCACTCGGCGTCGACATGCCGCCCATCGGGAACGTCTTGACCCTGATCTTCCTGTACTTCCTGTCGCAGACCGTACTGCGCCGCAGGCTGCTCGACCTGTACGAGCTGATCGGCCGCCTCGCGATCCTGACCGCGATGGCGGTGGCGCTCGCGCTCATCTTCTTCCTGCTGGTCGAGTGGATCGGGGAGCGCGTCCCGTTCTTCCTCAACGCGATCATCGCGTCGCTCGTCATCCTCATCCTCTTCGACCCGCTCAGGGCGAAGGTCGAGGCGCAGATTGCGGACCTGTTCTTCCGCGAGCGCTACGAGCTCGAGCGGCACGTCGCAGCGACCCGGGCCCGGCTCGCGCACGTCCTCGAGGTCGACGAGGTGGCGCGCGTCCTGCTCTCGGGGATCGAGGCGTCCCGGCGCGCGACCCACGCGGCGCTCTTCGTCGCCGACCCGCAACGGCGCGGGTACGATCTGCTCGGGCACCTCGGACCACGCCCCCCCGAGCGGCTCGAAGGCGCGTCGATGCGTCCGCTCGTGGACCGGCTGCGCCGCGAGCCGGCGGTGTCCGTCGAGGAGGTCGAGGCCGCTCTCGTGGATCCGCGCGGACAGAAGGCGGAGCGCCAGGTCGGGACGCAGCAGGACATCCTGCGCACCATGGAACTGCTCCAGGCGAGCCTGTGCCTGGCGGTCCGGTCCGAGGCGGGCTTCCTGGGAATCGTCACGCTGCGAGACGAGCGGCTGCGCGCCGCGTTCGCGGCCGACGAGGTGGATCTGCTCAAGGGGCTCGCGTCGCAGGTCGCGGTGGCCCTGCAGAACTCGAAGTACTACGAGAAGATGAAGGAACGTGACCGTCTCGCCGCGCTCGGCGAGATGGCGGCCGGGCTCGCCCACGAGATCCGCAACCCGCTCGGTGCGATCAAGGCGGCGGCGCAGTACCTCGAGTCGCCGTCGGACGTCGCGGTCGAGCCGTCGCGCGAGTTCCTCGGGATCATCGTCGAGGAGACGAACCGCCTCAACCGGGTCGTCTCGACCTTCCTGGACTATGCGCGGCCCTACAAAGGCAATCCGACCCCGAACGACGTCGGCGCGGTGATCGAGCGGACGCTGCAGGTGCTGCAGCCCGGGTTGCCTGCGAACGTCGAGGTCGTTCGCGAGCTCACGGACAACCTGCCGCTCGTCCGGATCGACCCGGAGCAACTGCGGCAGGTCCTGATGAACCTCGTGCAGAACGCGGTGCAGGCCATGGAATCGGGCGGCCGTCTCGGCGTCGCCTCGGGATTGCGCGCGACTCCGATCCGGTCCGACCCCGGAGAGCCGGCGGCGTTCGTCGAGATCCGGATCACGGACACGGGCCCCGGCATCTCGCAGAAGGCGCTCGGCAAGCTCTTCATCCCGTTCTTCACGACGAAGGACAAGGGCACCGGCCTCGGGCTCGCGATCTGCCAGCGCATCGTCCAGACCGCGGGAGGCGGCATAGAGGTCCGCACGCAGCCCGACGAGGGGACGACGTTCACCGTCTTGCTCCCCGCCGTCGACGTCGGCGCCAGCGAGGCGACGATCACCGCGGACGGCGAGCGCGCCTCGGAGACCCCACGCCTGGACGCGACACCGGGCGTCGTGAAGACCGTCGGGTAGGGACCGGCGGCTATCGGCACGCGGGGGCGTTTGCCTCCGGAAGGGCGACGAACGAGTAGCTCCGGGCGGGGACGCGGACACTGCCGCTGACGATCTCGGGCGAGATGGCGGGCGGGTTGCCCTCCGCGTCCACCGCGAGCACGACGTCGTTCACCCGCACCTCCGAGCAGTGTGCCGGCCGCTCTTCCAAGCACTCCTCCATGGAGGAGGGAATCTGCCCGGTGACCTCGTAGACCTCGCGCGGGCCGGGGGCGAAGTCGAAGGCCAGAGGGACGCTGTCCTCGGCGGCGAGATTGACGAGAAGCACCGTGACGGCTCCCCCGCCTTCGACCGCGCAGTGGGCGTAGACGCGAAGCTGGGGACCCGCCTCCTCGGCGACGCTCGCGGCGAGGACGCGTGCCCCCATCAAGCGCTTCCACAGCAGCGAGTTCCAGTAGTCCGGGCGAGGCTGCAGCGTGGGGTTGTCGATCAGGTGGTAGGTCCCGCCTGTCAGCGCCTGCCGGACGACGACGTCCTGACCCCTGCGCGCGAGAAGTCCGAGCTGGTCGAGCCACCAGAAGCCGGTCACGAAGGTGTCCGACAGTCCGTCCTGTCCTCCGCAGAGCGCATGGCCGGTCTCGGTGAGCCAGACCTCTGCGTCCGGAGCGAAATCGTCCCGCCCGGACTCGACCGCTTCCGCACAGGGCCCGACGTCGTCGAGGTTCGCGGGGTCGAGCAGCGTCTCCACTTCCGCGGGCCGCGGAGTCAATATGCACGAGTCGTCATCCGACTGCTGCGGGTAGTAGTGCCAGGTGACGACGTCGATGGAATCCGCCGCCTCGGCGACGAAATCGGCCGTCGAGAAATCGCAGCCGACCGGAGGAAGCTCGCACATCTCCGGCCAGAACAGGTTGCCCGGCCCGGTGAGTCGAACATCCGGGTCCACGTCGTCGACGAGCGCCCGCGCGGCCGCGAAGTCGCGCGCGTAGTCCGCCGGCTCCAGGCACAGGCTGCGAGCCCAGAACAGGTTGACCTCGTTTCCAAGCTCCCACGCCGCGACCGGGCATCCCTCCAGCGCCGCGTGCTCCACGAGCGGTCGCGCGTTGTCACCCGACCATGCGTCGTCCGCATCCCGGGGGCCCGCGCCCGCGTTGAGCGTGAAGATCAAGTCGAGGCCGAGGTCCGCAGCGAAGCCGCACGCCGCGTCCCAGCGCTCGCGGGTCAACAGGCCCTCGTAGGGCGCCGGCGGTGCGTCCACGGGCGTATCCGACAGGTCGTAGTACAGGTCGTCCGCTTGCGTTCCGCCGATGCGCAGATGCGCCGGGGCGAGCGCGGCCGTCATGTTGCGCAGCCGCACACGGGAGAAGTCGTACGGCGTTTCGCGCACGAGCGCGGACACGTCGATGGCAAACGACAGGAATCGGTCGCTCGTTTCTGCGATCGGCGTGTCGAGGCCGACCGAGACCGCCGCCGCCGGCGTTCGGTCGGCGGAACCCGTCCCGCAGGCCGCGAGCGCCGCCGCCACGACGAGGATGCACCCGGTCATCGAGAGAAGTCTGGGGTAGGGGAGAAGGGATGCAGGGAGCTACTGCGAGTCCGGGGCGTCGTCGTCCGAGCCGCCGGTGTCGCCGCTTCCGCCGTACGGCTCGGGCTCGGGCTCGGAGTCCTCGCCGGAGCTCTCGTCATCATCGCTGGTCTCGTCCTCCGCGACGTAGGGCTCGGGCTCGGGCTCCGACATGGGCGTCGACGCGTCGACGATGTCGAAGAGCGAACCCAGTTCGAGGCTCGCGCCCGCCGCCGCCTCCGTCGTGGTGACGCAGACGACTGCGCCCTCGACGATCACGCCGACCAGGTCCGGACGGCCGACGACCGGCACGGCGGTTCCTCCGGCCTTCGCCGCGTCGCGGCATCCGTCCTCGTCGACGCCCAGTTCGTCGACGTCGGCTCCGGATGCGCTGTGCACGATTGCGAGGGTTCGCGTCTCGACGGGATCTTCCCCGCCGCCGGCGCATCCCGCGGCAACCGCGATCCACATGACCCACAGTCCTCGCTTCATGATCGTCCTCCTGCCTTCTCTGCAGAGAGCGCGTACTGCTTGACCAGCTGCGACAGGCGCGGTCGCTTCATGCCCAGCATCGCGGCCGCCCGCGTGATGTTCCCTTCCGCTTCCTTGAGCGCGCGCACGATGCATTCGCGCTCGATTTCCTTCTTGAGATCGGCGAGCGAGACCGTCCCTCCGAGCACCCGCTCGTAGACCTCGTCCTCGCCGTCTCCCTGCGGGGCGACGCCGCGAGGCGTGAAGGCCGCCGCGTGGGCCTCGAGGTGCGGAGCGTCGAGCGCCGGACCGTCCACGAACAGGGAGACGCTGCGCAGCACGTTCTCCAGCTCCCGGACGTTGCCCGGCCAGTCGTGCCGCGCGAGCGCGACGATCGCCGCGTCGGTCGCCGTCTTGGCAGGCTCTCCGCGCTCCGCCGCGAACTTGCCCAGGAAATGCTGCGCGAGAGGCGCGAGGTCCTCGCTCCGATCGCGCAGGGCCGGCATGTCCACCGCGATCCCCTTGAGCCGGTAGTACAGATCCTCCCGGAACTCTCCGTGCTCGACCATCGTTTCCAGGTCGCGATTCGTCGCGCACAGGATCCGCACGTCGACGTGGATCGGCGTCGTCCCGCCCACGCGCTCGAAGCACCGTTCCTGCAGGACGCGCAGAAGAGCGACCTGCGCCTTCGTGGAGATGTCGCCGATCTCGTCGAGGAAGATGGTCCCGCCGTCCGCGGCCTCGAAGCGCCCCTTGCGCCGCTGCATCGCGCCCGTGAACGCGCCCCGCTCGTGTCCAAAGAGCTCGGAGAGCAGCAGCGTCTCGACGAGCGCCGCGCAGTTCACCTTGACGAAGGGTCCCGTCCGGCGCGGCGAGTGGCGGTGCAACGCCGCAGCCGCGAGCTCCTTGCCGGTCCCGCTCTCGCCGCGGATCAGGACGAGCGAATCGGTTCCCGCGACGCGGTCCAGGAGCGCGTAGACGGAACGCATCCGCTCGCCCGACCCGATGAAGTCGGGATACCGGTCCTGCCAGGTGCGCAGGCGCGAATCCGCCGACGGCCCCGGTCCGGACGGCCCGGACGGGGACGTCGACGCGCGTCCTTCCTCGGGCAGGCTCTCGATGAGACGCGAGAGGAGCACGCGCTCCGGGATCGTCGCGTAGCTCGCCCGGAAGGCGTCGGGAACACGAGCCCGCAGTGCCTCGTCGACGCGGATAGCGGCCCGCAGGTGCTTGCCGGCGCCGGCGGCGTCGCCGCGGTCGAGCAGGGCCCTCGCGATCGCGAGGCTCGCACGCCATCGTCCCTCGTCGTCACCGTCGCGGTCGTACAGGTCGAGCGCCGTCAGGGCCTGTGGCAGCGGATCGCGTCCCGCCGCGCGCTCCACCTCCGCGCGAACGGCGGCGACGTCGGCCAGCGCCCGGGGCGCGTCGCTCGCCGGGGCCGCGCTCGCGAACCGACCCGCCGCGGCGACGTCCCCGTCGGCGAGATGCAGACGCGCCAGCAGCGCCGTCGCCTCCGCCATCCTCTCGGTGGCGCCGATCTCGCGATACAGGTCGAGGGCCGCCGCCGCCGCCAGGCGCGCCGCCTCGTTCTGCGCGAGCGACGATTCGATCTGCCCGCGGAGCAGGAAGTTGCCGGCCCGGACTGCGCGCGGCTCGTCGTTCGCTCCGGCGATGAGGCTCTGCGCGAAATCGGCGAGGTGCCTCGCCCGGGTCGCGTCCCCGAGGTGCAAGTACAGTTCGCCGAGGTTGTTCGCGATCCGCGCGAGGAAGGGTCGATTTCCGAGGCGCTTCAGGAGCCCGACCGCCTCGTGATAGTGGTCGAGCGCCTGCGTGTAGTCGCGCCGCCAGTGCGCGAGCACAGCGAGGTTCTCGCGGCACAGCGCCTGAAGGAGGAGGGAGCCGCGCTCGCCCGCCATGGCCGCGCCGCGCTCGAAGAGCTCGCGGGCCACGTCGTAGCGCTGCCTCCGGAACTCGACGATCGCGAGGTTCACGGTGGCGCCGGCTTCCTCCGAGGGAACTGCAGCACGTGCGAGCGCGAGGTTCTCCTCGAAGATCGAAGCTGCGGCGTCGTAGTCGGCCTTCGCGAGGCGCAACTTGCCGAGCGTATTCTGAAGGTGCCAGCGCGGAGCAACGGCGTCCGCGCGATCGGCGTGGGCGAGCCCCTCCCCGACGAGGGACGTGGCTGCGTCGTGGTCGCCGGTCCGGTAGAGCACCTCGGCCATGTCGGCGGCGATCTCCGCGAGCATCCGCTCGTCCGCCGCGTCGCGCGCGAGGCGGCCCGCGGTCTCGAGCTTCTCCGCCGCCGCGCGGTAATCGCCGAGCAGCCGATGCACCTCTCCGACGCGCCGATGGGCGGCAGGGTCCTTCGGCCGCAGCACGGCGAACTGTTCCGCGTGTTCGAGTGCGCGCTTGTACGACCCGGACGCGCGGTGCGCCGCCGCGAGCCGCTCGAGAACGGCCCCGAGGGCCTCCCCGCGCGGGGCAGCGACCTCGATTGCGTCCTCGAGGAGGCGTGCGGCGGCTTCGTAGCCGTACGCGAGCATGAGCGCGTCCGCGGCCTCGATCGCCCAGCCGACGCCCTCGCGGGGCTCCTCGGAGCGCAGCGCGTGGTACGCGAGATCCTGCGCGGCGAGCCCGCTCGAGCCGTCCTCGGAGAGCCGGCGACAGACCGCGCCGTGGAGCTTGCGCCGGCGCGGCTCCGGCATCATCGCGTAGTGGTGGTCCCGGTCCGCGCCCTTCGCCCATGCGAGACGCATCTCCCCGTCGACGATCGCCCGCGAGACGGCCCCGGTGTCGACCAGCTCGCTCACGTCCGCCGCCAGCGTCCCCGTCCGTCCGCCCACCGCCGCGAGAGCGTCGGGCGAGACCGCGCGGTTCCACACGCTCAAGGCCTCGAGCAGGCCGCGCGCCCCGCTGCCGAGCGGTTCGATCCGCGCGCGCAGGCGGTCCTCGCCGCTCGCCGGACGCGTCGCGAGCAGCGCTTCCACTTCCTCGGGAGTCCCGCCCGTCAGGGAGAGCAGGCGCTCGAGGAACAGAGGGCTCCGCACCCAGTCCAGCAACCCCGCCGTGGAAAGACCGCCGAGCTCCAGCGTCGACGCGTTCGCGTGTGCGGACAGGACGCCGATACGGTTCGCGTCGCCCTCCTCGGTGCGCACGCTCGCGACGAACAGGGCGCGCAGCCGCGCGTCCGGCCGGACCTCGTCGAGGAGCGGACCGTTTCCGTCCACGAGGTGATGCAGCAGCTCGAGCGACCCCGTGTCGGCGAGGTGGACGTCGTGAAGGAGCACGACCGGGGTGCGGACGCGCGCGACGCGCCGCAGGACGGACGCGTAGGCGTCGAAGAACCGGACCCGCCGATCGACGTCGTCCACGGGGTCCGCATCGGATCGGTCTCCGCCGAGGACTGCGGCGAGCGGTCCCACCTCGGAGCTCGGTGCGCCGACCTCCTTGAGGAACTGCAGCGCGCTGCGCAGGATCTCGACGAACGGCCCGTATGCGCGCCCGCCCTGGGCGCAGCGACCCTCGAGAACCACCGCCCCGTCGAGCCGCATCCTGGACCGGAACTCGGCGAACAGCCGGGTCTTTCCGACGCCCGGCGCGCCCCGCACGACGACGAGCCGCTCGCCCGCCTTCGAGGCCTCGTCGTAGCGCGCCCGGAGGAGCGCGAGCTCGGACTCCCGCCCGACGCAGGTGGATCCAGCGGTGCCTTCGTTCAGCATGTACTCGTGGCCCTCGGACACTGGGCGCAACAGATACAGGCTAGCTCTCCTGGCCATGGCCAATCAAGGGCCCCCGCGGCGTCACGACGGGCCCCGATCGTAGAAAGCACGATCCATGCCGACGAGATCGTTAGGGTTTTCGGGGAGGGGGGGTGCCGGAGCGGACGGCGGTGTCGCGAAACGTGACGCCTAGAAATGCCCGCCGCGAACGTCCTCCGGCGAGTCGGGCTGCGGGTTGGGCTGGGAGTCATCCGGGGCGGGCGTGTCCGGCTGAGGATTGGGCTGTTCGTCCGTCTGCGACGTCGGCACCCCGAGTCCCCCGAGAGGGTCCATGTCGTCGACGAAGCGCGGATCTGCGCCGCCGGCCAGCAGCAACTCGTCCGCGTCCCGCACACACAGGGCGTCACCGCCTTCGAGCACGGCGACGAGCCACGGCGCTCCCCACACGGGCGCCTCGACGAGGTCGAGCCCGGACGCGCGCAGGTCCGCGCACCCGCCGGAGTCGTACAACTCCGCCGCCTCCGCGACGCCGACGATGGCCTCCGTTCGCTCCCCGACCGATCCGGAGCCTCCGGCACATCCGGCGAGGACCATGGCGAGCACGATGCCGATTCCCTTCTTCATGACGACTCTCCTTCTGCCACTGCACCCAGTCCGTACTGCTTGACGAGCTGAGACAACCGAGGCCGCTTCATGCCGAGCATGGTGGCGGCGCGCGTGATGTTCCCACCGGTCTGCCGGAGCGCCCGCGCGATGCACTCCCGCTCGAAGTCCTTCTTGAACTGGCCGAGGGAAATGCCTCCGCCGAGCACCTTGCCGACCGCCTCGGCGACGCCGTGCGGTTCGGGGATCCGCGGCCTGATCGCGCGCGGGGCGTGAGGCTCCGCCTTCGCCAGTCCTTCGTTGGCGGCTGCGAGGTCCTTCGCGGAGATTGCCGAGCCGTCGGAGAGGAGCGACGCGCTGCGCAGCGTGTTCTCCAGTTCGCGAATGTTCCCCGGCCACCTCCACGCGACGAGGCGATCGACCGCATCGGGCGAGATCGTCTTCGGCGCTTCACCGCGTTCCCGCGCGAACCTGTCGAGGAAGCGCGTGGCGAGCCGCGGCAGGTCCTCGATGCGGCTCCGCAGGGGCGGCAGCGTGACCTGCAGCCCCTTGAGCCGGTAGTAGAGGTCCTCGCGGAAACGGCCGTCGGCGACCAGGGCCTCGAGGTCACGGTTCGTGGCGCACAGGACGCGAACGTCGACCTGCACGGGCCGACTTCCGCCGACGCGCTCGAACACGCCGTCCTGCAAGACGCGCAGGAGGCTGACCTGGGTCTTCGGCGAGACGTCCCCGATCTCGTCGAGGAAGAGCGTCCCGCCGTGGGCGAGCTCGAAGCGCCCCTTCTTGCGGGACAGGGCCCCGGTGAACGCGCCTCGCTCGTGGCCGAACAGCTCCGAGAGGAGGAGCGACTCGACGAGCGCGGAACAGTTCACCTTGACGAAGGCCGCTCCCTTGCGTCGCGAGAGCCGGTGGATCGCGTCGGCCGCGAGCTCCTTGCCCGTTCCGCTCTCGCCGCGGATGAGGACGAGCGCGTCCGAGGTGGCAACGCGATCGAGCAGGGCGTACACGGAGCGGATCGCGGACGTCTCTCCGACGATCTCCGCATATCTGTCCCGCCAGGCCTGCATCGCCGCGTCGTCCTCGACCTCGTGGGCGGCTCGGAGGTCGTGCGCTTCCTCGCGCGCCTCGGCAGGCAGGGACTCGAGCAAGCGAGTGAAGGCGACTCGGTCCGCGACCGACGCGTACGCCGGGCGAAACTCCTCGGGGACGCGCGACCGGATGGCATCGTCGATCCGCAGCGCCTCGCGGACTGCGCGGACTGCGGCGGCCGTCTCCCCGCGATCCAGGAGCGCGCGCGCGAGAAGGTGGCGGGCCCGCCAACGGGTCTCGTCGTCGCCGGAGGCGTCGGCGCGTTCGACGGCGACCCGTGCGGCCGGCAGGGGATCGTCCCCGGCGGCTCGGTCGAGGACGACGGTCAGAAGAGCGGCGTGGGCACGCTCGACTGGGTCTTCCGCCGCGTCGGCACGCAGCAGGTGTTTGCGCGCCGCCGCGATCTCGCCGTCCGCCTCGTGCAGGCGCGCGATCCAGACGTGCGCCTGTGCCGCGATCCGGCGCTCGCCGAGCGCCTCGACCACGTCCGAGGCGTTTCGCGCCATCGCGCGCGCGGCGGCGGTGCGCCCGGAAAGCGCGTCGACACGTGCTGCGAGGAGCATCTGCTCCGCGCGTACGGCGTCCGGCTCAGCGCCTTCCAGCAGTCCGCTGGCGAAGTCGACGAGGTGCCGCGCGCGACCCAGATCGCCGAGGTCCAGGTACAGCTCGCCGAGGTTGCTCGCGACGCGTGCGAGCAGCGACTTGTTCCCGAGCCGGCGGAGGAGCCGGACGGCGTCGTGATACTGAGACAGGGCGGTCCCGTAGTCCCGCCGGGCGTGCGCGAGGACGGCGAGGTTCTCGCGGCAGACCGCCTGCTGCCGGAGCGTTCCTTTCTCGGTCGCCATCTCGGCCGCCGCTCCGAAGAGCTCCGTGGCCAGGTCGCGGCAGCCGCGGCGCAGTTCCGTGATCGCGAGGTTCGTCGTGGCCCGGACCTCCTCGGAGGCGAGGCCGAGGCGGGCGGCCGTCTCGCGGCACTCGGCGAAGAGGCGCGCCGCACCGTCGAGGTCGGCCCGCGCGAGCAGTACCTTTCCGAGCGTGTTTTGCAGGTGCAGGCCGGCGGGGCCGGACTCACCCTCGCGGAGCGAGCGCAGGAGCGCGTGTCCCTCTTCCACCGCGCGCTCGGCGGCGTCGTAGTCGCCGCGCTGGTACTGGACCTCGGCTGCGTCCGCGGAGATCTCGGCGCGCAGAGAGCGATCGCCGGTTCGATCCGCCAGGGCGCGTGCGGCGCCGAGGTACTCGGTCGCGGTGGCGGTGTCTCCGAGCAGGCCGTAGAGCTCGCCGGCGCGTCGCCGCGCGGCGGCGTCGGCCGGGCGCAGCCGCACGAGACGCTCGGCGTGCACGAGGCCTCGGCGATATTCGCCGATCGCCCGGCACGCCGCCGCGAGGCGTTCGAGCACGGGCTCGACGAGCGCCGGGGCGGCCACCGGGAGCGCCTCCTCGAGCAGCGAGGCCGCCTCCTCGTTCGCGAAGGTCGCGGCGAGAGCGTCGGACGCGTCGAGCACGTGCGGGACGGCATCGCCCGGTCGATCCGACCGCAGGGCGTGGAACGCGAGCTCCTGGCGCACGAGTCCAGAGGCACCCTCGCGCGCGAGGTGATCGGCGATGCGGCCGTGGATCTCGCGGCGGCGCGGGTCCGCGAGCATCGCGACGAGCCGGTCGCGGTCGGCTCCGCGCGCGAAGGACAGGCGGATCTCCCCTTCCACGAGGGTCCTCGACACGAGGCCCGAGTCGCACAGCTCCGAGACGTCGGCGGCGAGCGGGCCGCCGGCGCCCGCCACCGCGCGCAGTACGTCCGGGAGAAGCGAGCGGTTCCAGATCGCGAGCGTCTCTGCGAGCCTGCGCGCGGACGCGCCGAGGGCCTCGACGCGCGCACGCAGGCGATCCTCGGCGTCCGCGGGACGCGTCGACACGAGCGCCTCCACGGCCTCGGGCCAGCCGCCGGTCATCGACAGGACGCGGTCGATGACGGCGGGGCTCGCCAGGAACTCGCGCACGCCCGCGACGCCCCACGCTTCCAGATCGATCGCGCTCGCGTGCGGGAGCGCGGCGAGCGGGGCGAGACGTGCGGCGCCGGGATCGTCCGTCCGGAAGGAGCAGACGATCAGCGCGCGCAGGTCGGAGTCGTCTCGCGCGTCCGGCAACGGGGAGGCGGCGCCCTCCGCCAGGTAGCGCAGCAGGTCCAGCGAACCGGCGTCGGCGAGATGGAAGTCGTCGAGCAGGACGATCGGCGCGCGGATCCGCGCGACGCGGCGCAACAGGCGCGCGAAGCGGTCGAAGAAATGCTCGCGCCGGTCCGCGGCGGCGAGCGACGTCCACGCGCCCTCGGGGGCGGCTCCGCCGAGCAGGAACATGAGCGGCGCGGCGTCCGCGTCGATGGGGGCGCCGATCTCCTCGAGGAAAGAGAGGGCCCCGCGAAGGACGTCCGCGAAAGGTGCGTACGCGCGCGCGCCGCCGCAGCGGCCTTCGAGGACCACGGCGCCCTCGAGGCGCATCCGGGTCCGGAACTCCGCGAGCAGGCGGGTCCGCCCGACCCCGGCGGGGCCGCGGACGAGGACCATCCGCTCGCCCGCGCGCGCGGCTTCTTCGCTACGCGCCCGAAGGTCCGCGAGCTCTGTGGCCCGGCCGACGCAGGCCGGGGCACCGTTCGGGAGGTCGGGGAGGGTGGTTTCCATGCCCGTTCGCCAATGGATCTCCACTTTTCGTGCCAGGACTGGCAGTGGAATTCCCATGTAATTTCAGCGTCTAGAGGGCGGTCCCGGGGGCCATGGACTCCACGGCGTCAGGTTCCTAACGCATCACGAGCCCGGAGGGCACTCGTAGGACGCCGCGGCGGCAAGGCCGGAGACGGTCGCGTACGACACGCACTCCGGGTCCGAGTCGCAGCCCGCGGCGAAGCACTGTCCCCGGTAGCAGGTCCAGCGGTTTCCGAAGGTCCCGCAGTCGACGGGGGACGCCCCGTCGCAGCAGTCGACGTCCACGACGCACGGCCTTCGCGGCGCGCAGGTCCCGAAGTCGTTGCACAGCGGGTGCACGCAGGCCCAGCCGCCCGGGTCGGGCTCGCCCGCGGCGCGAGCGTACTCGGCGCAGTCCGCGTCGCATTCGCATTGCCCCGTCGAGCAGCGGTTGCTCCCGCAGTTCCAGCGGTTGCCGTACACGCCGCAGGGGATCGGGCTCTCGGTCAGGCAGCAGTCGTCCACGGCCTCGCAGTCGCGCGCGCCCAGGCCGCAGTACGACGAGCCGATGCCGCAGATCGGATCCAGGCAGCCATAGGCGTCGGGGTCCGTCCGTCCGGTCGACTCCGCCCAGGTCCTGCACTCCGAGTGCGACGAGCAGCCTTCCGGCTCGCAGAGTGCGCCCGCGCACGCGAACCGGTTTCCGAAGTAGCCGCACGGGATCGTAGATCCGTCGTCGCAGCAGTCCTCCGGCAGTACGCACGACACGGACGGCGCCGGCCGGCACACGCGGTACTCGCTGGCACGCAGGCATCCGCAGATGTCGTCGACGTCAGAGTCCCCGTCCGGTCCGGCGTCCGCCGGGCACCCCGCGTCTCCGGCGCCGCCGTCGCCTCCGTCGGAGTCCGTGTCCGTGTCAGCGTCGAGGTCGGCGTCGCCGTGCTGCGTCGGGCCGTCGTCGGAGCAGGACATCAGAACTGCTAGCCCGAGGACCGCGCCGCGCACTTCCGGCAGTATACGCATCACTGGAGGATCCCCGCACATGCGCACACTCTTCGACCGCCGCGCTTTCTTTGCCGTCTCCTTCGCCGTCTTCGTGGGCATGGCCATCGGATGCGCGGCAGCCGCCGTCGCGCCCGAGCGCAACGCGGCCGCCCTCGGTCCCGGCGACTGGGTTTGCTACGCGGTGGATGGGTTCCCCGACGTGGCCACGGCGGCGTCGGGCGCCAGAAGCGTCACCGACGGCATGAACCGCGTCGCGCCCGCCGTGCCGTCGGGCACGGTGGTCACGCCGACCGAAGACGCGCACGGGTACGTTTGCGTGAAGTACTGACGCGCCCCTACCTACCCCCGAATGACCCGCTCGATCGCGCGGTACACCTGCTCCAGATCGAAGGGCTTGTGGATCCAGCCGAGCGCCTCTCCCGCACCGCCGAGCGGGACGTCGACGCCCGTGCGGCCGGAGATGTACAGGAACTTCACCCCCTCGCGCGCCGCGGCGAGGTCGCGCAGCACCTGGTCGCCCCGGCTGCCGGGAAGCGTGTAGTCGAGCAGGACGAGATCGAACGGCCGCGACGCCAGTAGCGACCTCGCGCTCGGCGCGTCCGGGACCGCCGCGACCTCGGCGCCTCGCAGCCGCAGCGCGAGCGTCAACATCTCCCGGATGTCGGGCTCGTCGTCGACGACCAGTACCGAGCACCCGAGCGCGGGCGGCGGCCCGGCCTGCGTTGTCGACGTCGCCACGCCCTCCACCTTGCGGGCCGGCAGGGAGATCGAGAACTCGGTGCCGCGCCCGGGCTCGCTGCGCGCACGGATCGACCCGCCCATCTGCTCCACGAACCGGCGGCAGAGAGTCAGGCCCAGGCCCGTCCCCCCGATGTCGCCGCCCTTCTTCGTCGTGAAGAACGGGTCGAAGGCACGCGCGAGTGTCGCCGCGTCCATCCCCGACCCGGTGTCCGATACCCACAACTCCGCGCCGCCGCCGCCCTCCGCCCGCGTTCCGACGCGCAGCGTGCCGCCGCTGGGCATGGCCTGGATCGCGTTGAGCACGACGTTCAGGAGAACCTGGTGCAGGCGCCCGCGGTCGAGCGAGATGTCGGCGACCTTCTCGTACTCGCGCTCGACCGTGAGGGCCTGCGTCCGGATCCAGGACGAGAGCAGCCGCAGCACGTCGTCGACCGCGCCCGCGAGATTCACGGGCAGCTGCGGACCTTCGTCGGGCCGCGAGCTCTCCACGAGGTCCCGGATCACGACCTTCGCGCGCCGCGCGTTCGTCTCGATGATCTTCAGCGCGTTCTCGACCGTCTCCTTCGCAGACGGATCGCGCAGCGCGATCTGCGCCCACCCGAGTATTGCGGTCAGGACGTTGTTGAAGTCGTGGGCGACGCCGGCCGACAGCATCCCGAGCGTGGCGAGCCGCTCGAGTCGTTCGCTCACCTCGGGCGGCAGGGATGGACCGTGCCTGCGGAAGAGGACGAGCCTTTCGCCTCCGACCTCCGCCGCCCAGACGTCGCAGGTCCACGAACCGTCCCGAGCGTGGAAGCGGATCGGCCCCTTCGCTTCCTTCGGACCGATGGTGCCGGCGAGCGCCTCGACCTCGCGTAGGAAGTCGACGGACGGGAAGGCCTTCTTCAGGCCCTCAGCGAAGGAGTCGCCGGGGTCGACGCCGAGGGCCTCGGCCGCCACGGCGTTCCACTCGGTCGAGCCGTCAGCCCGGATCCTCGCAACGCCCAACCCTGCGAGGCCCAGCAGGTCGCGAACGCCTTCCGACACAGGGCGAGCATACCAGAAAGTTCCGTCGCCGGCGTACGTGCGATCCTCCCCGTAGGGGATTCGCGGGCCGGTCGGCGGAGAGTACCCTCCGCTCCGTGGCGGATTCCCGACCGATTCGAAGGATCGACCTCGAAGAGGTCCGCAAGGTCGCGCGGCTCGCTCGCCTGGAGCTGAGCGGCGACGAGGTGGAGCAGTTCGCCCGGCAGCTCGGCGACGTCCTCGAGCACATGGCGGCGCTCGAGACCGTGGACGTCACGGACGTTCCACCCACGTCCCATCCGATCCCGATGGGCGCTCCCGAACGCGAAGACGAGATCGTTCCTTCGCTTCCCCGCGAAGCGGCGCTCGCGATCGCGCCCGACGTCGAGGACGGGGCCTTCCGCGTACCCAAAGTGGTCGATGGCTGAGAAGACCGTGGACGTCGTCGATCGAGGGGTTCGCGCGATCGCGCAGGAGGTTCGTGCGGGGAACGTCTCGGCCGAAGAGGTCGCGCGTGCCTGTCTCGAACGGATCTCCAGGCTCGACGGACCGATCCACGCGTTCCTGGCCGTGGACGAGGACGGCGCGATCGCCGCCGCGCGAGCCGTAGACGCGCGCCGTGCGCGCGGTGAGGCGATGGGCCCGCTCGCGGGCGTCCCCGTCGCGATCAAGGACGCGATTTCCACACGGGGGCTCGCGACGACCGCCGGCTCGCGCGTCCTCGAAGGCTACGTTCCGCCCTACGATGCGACGGTCGTCGCGCGGCTGCGGTCGGCGGGCGCCGTGATCGTGGGCAAGACGAACCTCGACGAGTTCGCGATGGGTTCCTCCACGGAGAACTCCGCGTACGGACCGACGCGCAACCCCTGGGACCTGCAGCGTACGCCCGGCGGATCCTCCGGCGGCTCCGCGGCCGCCGTCGCGGCCGGCATGGTCCCCGTGTCCCTGGGGACGGACACGGGCGGTTCCATCCGGCAGCCGGCCGCGCTGTGCGGCATCACGGGGATCAAGCCGACCTATGGCCGCGTGAGCCGCCACGGCGTCGTCGCGTTCGCGAGCAGCCTCGACCAGGTGGGGCCGTTCGGGCGGACCTGCGAGGACTGTGCGGCGATCCTCGACGTCGTCGGAGGGCACGATCCCCTCGATTCCACCTCGATCCCGAACCAGTCCGCCGACTACACGAGCCGGATCGGGAAGGACTGCAAGGGGCTTCGCGTCGGCGTTCCCCGCGAGTACTTCGGATCCGGGATCGATCCCGAGGTCGCTGCCGCCGTGCGCGCCGCGATCGCGGGGCTCGAGTCGCTGGGCCTGACCGCCGAGGAGGTCTCGCTTCCCAACACCGAGCACGGGCTCGCCGTCTACTACCTCATCGCCCCCGCCGAAGCCTCGTCGAACCTCGCGCGGTACGACGGCGTCCGTTTCGGCCGGCGCGAGGCGCGCGGCGACCTGACGGCCATGTACGCGGCGACTCGGGAGGCCGGGTTCGGCGCGGAGGTCAAACGCCGGATCATGCTCGGGACCTACGCGCTGTCGGCCGGGTACCACGACGCGTTCTACGGACGGGCGCAGCGCGTCCGCACACTGATCCGGCGCGACTTCGAGGAGGTGTTCCGCACCGTCGACCTGCTCGCGACGCCGACCTCGCCCGTTCCCGCTTTCCGCCTGGGAGAGCGGTCGAAGGACCCGCTGCAGATGTACCTCGCCGACGTCTTCACGCTGCCGACGTCGCTCGCAGGCATGCCGGGGGTGTCCGTTCCTTGCGGGTTCACCCGGTCCGGACTCCCGATCGGACTGCAGCTGGTGGGTCCTGCGCTCTCGGAGCCGATGCTGCTCCAGGTCGGGCACGCCTACGAAGAGCTCACCCGCCACCACCAGAGGCGCCCGGTGATCGGGTCGTGAACCCGCCTCCGGATCGGTCTCGCGGTGGCCTCCGGCGCCCGTCGGACGGTGCGCGCGGAAGCGCGCATCCCTGCGGGCCTACGACCCGCACCGGGATGGCGAGGCGGAGCATGGACGAGGTCGGGTCGTGACCGAGTTCGAACCCGTCATCGGCCTCGAGGTGCACGCGCAGCTGCATACCGCGACGAAGCTCTTCTGCGGCTGCGCGACGCGGTTCGGCGACGCGCCGAACGTGAACGTGTGCCCGGTCTGCCTGGGCCTGCCGGGCGCGCTGCCCGTCCTGAACCGCGAGGCGATCGACCTGGCAATCCGGACCGCGCTCGTGCTCGGCTGCGAGGTCCACGAACGGAGTGTCTTCGCCCGGAAGAACTACTTCTACCCGGACCTGCCGAAGGGCTACCAGATCTCGCAGTACGAGGAGCCCCTGTCGACGAACGGAGCGCTCGAGATCGGGGGGCGCCGCGCCGGAATCGTCCGCGTCCACGTCGAGGAAGACGCCGGAAAGAGCGTCCACCTCGCGGGGCGCGACGTGTCGCTCGTCGACTGCAACCGGGCGGGCGTGCCGCTCGCCGAGATCGTCGGCGCCCCGGACCTGCTCTCCCCTTCCGAGGCCGCCGGGTACCTGCGCACGATGCGCCTGCGCCTGCTGTACGCGGGCGTCTGCGACGGGAACATGGAGGAAGGCTCGCTGCGCTGCGACGCGAACGTCTCCGTGCGGCCGGTCGGCACCGCGGCGCTCGGGACGAAGGTGGAGATCAAGAACCTCAACTCGGTCAAGCACGTCGAGCGCGCGCTCGAGCACGAGATCGCGCGACAGACGGCGCTGCTCTCCACCGGCGGGCGCGTCGTCCAGGAAACCCGTCTGTACCGCGAGGCGACCGGCGAGACGGCGCCGATGCGATCGAAGGAGGACGCGCACGACTACCGGTACTTCCCGGATCCGGACCTCCCTCCGCTGCACGTGGACCGGCGGCGCGTCGAGGCGCTCCATGCGGGGATTCCGGAGCTCGCCCCCGCGAAGTCCGCCCGCTACCTCGGCATGGGGCTCTCCGAATACGACGCGGGCGTCTTGACCTCCCACCCGCGGATCGCGGCGTTCTTCGAGGCCGTCCTGCATCTGCACGACGACGCGAAGGAGGTCTCGAACTTCGTGCAGACCGACGTCCTGCGCGAGACGACGCTGGACGGCTTGGGCGCGAAGTTTTCCGTCTCCGCCGAGCGCGTCGCCGCGCTCCTGGACCTCGTCCGGGCCGGGACCATCTCCCGCAAGATCGCGAAGGAGGTCTTCGCGGACGTGATCGCGACCGGCCGCGAGCCTCGCGACATCGTCGAGGCGAAGGGTCTCGAGCAGGTGTCGGACGCCGCCACGCTCGAGGCCGTGGTCCGCCGGGTCGTCGACGCCGCGCCCGGCCAGGCCGTGGAGTACAGGGCCGGGAAGGCGAAGCTCCTCGCGTTCTTCGTCGGCCGGGTCATGAAGGAGACGCGGGGCCGCGCGAACCCGGAGAGGGTGAACGAGATCCTGCTGCGGATACTGTCGGAATGATCTCGCCGCTCGAATGGAAGGGCGGCGCGCTGTGGGTGCTCGACCAGCGACTGCTTCCGGAGCGCGAAACGTGGGTCGAGTGCCGGTCCGCCGCCGAGGTCGCCGACGCGATCCGGGCGATGGTCGTGCGCGGAGCGCCCGCGATCGGGATCGCCGCAGCGTACGGAATGGCCCTGGCGGTCCTTCACGGAGTTCCCCTCGCGCAGGCCGCGGCGACCCTGCGCGCCAGCCGTCCCACGGCGCGCAATCTCTTCTGGGCGATCGAGCGCATGGAGGAACGGGGAGGGGCGCTCGGGGCGGCGATCGCGATCCACCGCGAGGACGTCGAGGCCTGTCGCGCCATCGGAATGCACGGTGCGGCGCTCGTCCCGCCCGCAGGCCGGATCCTCACGCAGTGCAACGCCGGAGCGCTCGCCACGGGCGGCTACGGGACGGCGCTCGGTGTCGTCCGCGCGGTCCGGGACGCCGGCCGGCCCGTGGTCGTCTTCGCGCCCGAGACCCGACCCTTTCTGCAGGGCGCGCGGCTCACCGCCTGGGAGCTCGCGAAGGACGGCATCGACGTCGTCGTCGTGACGGACAACGCCGTCGGCCACCTGATCGCGAAGGGCGAGGTCTCCTGCGCCTTCGTGGGCGCCGATCGGATCGCCGCGAACGGCGACGTCGCCAACAAGATCGGTACGTACCCGATGGCGGTGCTCTGCGGGGAGCATGGCGTCCCCTTCTACGTCGCTGCGCCGACCTCCACCCTCGACCTCGCGACGGCGAACGGAGCGGCGATCCCGATCGAGGAGCGCCCCGCCGACGAGGTCGCCGAGATCGGCGGCCGCCGCGTCGTCCCGGTTGGCGTCGCCGTGCGGCACCCGGCATTCGACGTCACGCCCGCACGGCTCGTCGCCGCGATCGTGACCGAGAAGGGCGTCGCGCGACCGCCCTACGGCGATTCGCTCGCGAGGCTTGCGTGAGCGTCAAGGGCAGGGGCTGCGTCGTCGCGATAGTGGTCGTCGTCGTCGTACTCTTCGCGGGCGGAGCGGCGACGTTTCTGCTCTTGCGGTCGAAGGATGTCGACCCGGGTTGGGTTCCCTGCGGGGTCGGGGACCGCGAGGTGCGAGCGATCGCCGTCGACGACCAGGGGTCGATCTACGTCGCCGCGAACGACGTCGCCCGGGGCGACGTCTTCCGATCGGACGATCAGTGCGCGTCGTTCGGGCCGCTCGGCCTGACCAGCGAGGTGCTCTGGAGCGTCGACTGGCTGCCGCGCGCACGCGCCGTCTGCGCCGGCTCGCGCGAGGGTATGCGCTGCGTGGTCGGAGGCGCCACGCAGACGAACGTCGTCTCGGCGGAGATCTACTTCGCGCGCGAGACGCCTGCCGGCGTCGTCGCGGGAGGCTTCCCGGCCCTGTGGTTCGGCAAGATGGACCTGTCGTCGTTTTCGGCGATCCTCTCCCCCGGACGAGCAACGACGGACGCCGTGCACACGGACTGGGCCACGCTCGTCGCGGGCCCCGGACTGCTCGCGAGCCTCGACGGCGGCGCGACCTTCGCGCCCGTCCCGACTGCAGCGTTCGCTCCCCGCGCCCTGGCCGCGTCCGGCGCACGCGTCTACGCGGGCGGCGGCTCCTTCGGCGGCTTCCTCTTCCGAAGCGACGACGGCGGCCAGACCTGGACCGAGGTCGAGATGCCTGGCAGCCAGCCCGAGACGATCGTCGTACCGCCCGGCCGGCAGGAGGTCGTGTTGCTCGGGACGCACGGCGACGTCCGCCCCGGCGACGCGTACCTCTCGATCGACGGCGCGAGAACCTGGCGCCCCCTCGGCTGCCCCGGCTCCGAGGTCCATGCCCTCGCGATCGACGAACGCTTCCTCTACTGCGGCGCCACGAGTCTGTCGGGCACGCGCGGCATGTGGCGCTTGCCGCTGGGAGCGCTGGGTCTGGGTAGGTTGGGGGAGGCGATCTAGCAGCAGATCCCGGCCCCTGCGCACCCCGCGACGCATTCGCAGGGGTCGTCGGAGAACGAGAAGCAGTCGGGGCCATCGAGGCAGTCGAGCTGGATGTTGTTGCACATCGGACCTGCCGCGTTGCAGCTGAACGACAACGTCATCTCGCCCGCGGGCTCGCCGGCGTCAGGCAACGGGACACCATACCCACCTCCCGCGTTCCCGTTCGTGTCGAGGAACACCAGAAGGTGGAACGATCCGTTGTCCTCCGACCACATCTCGGCACCGAGGCACATGTCGATCTCGTAGAGCGCCCCCGAGCCGGAGATGTCCGCCCCCGGGATCGTCTCGTGCCAGTGGTATCCGCCGCCCGACGCGCCGCTGTAAGCGGTGTGGGTCACCGCGACTACGAGTGTCCCTTCGGTCGGGCCGCCGCCCGCGCCAGTCGCGTAGCCCATCGCGATCGACGCGTCGTTGCCGCACACCGACGCGGCGGCCGGATCTGGGCACTCGCCCGCGCCCGTTCCGGTCCCGGTGTCCGTGCCGGTGCCGGTGCCGGTGTCGGTGTCGGTGTCGGCGTCCGTATCGACGTCCGTGTCGGCATCGACGTCCGTGTCCATGTCGGAGTCGCCGTCGGTGTCGGCGTCGGCATCCGACCCGTCGCTGCCCCCGCCGCCCCCGCTACCCAGACACCCCACTCCCAGACCCAATCCGCACAGCAAGCCCCAAGTAGCCAATCTCATGACCGCGCCTCCGTCTTTTTGCCCGGCGCCACCAGCCCGAGGCCCCGGGTTCAGCCGGTTAGATGCCGGGGGCTAGCAATTTCAATCAGACCATATCCAGGAACATGGCGGTCGGGTCCTCCAGGGACCTGATGACGTCGTAGGCGAATGCGGCCCCGACGTGGCCATCGATGATCCGGTGGTCGAAAGACAGGGAGAGCAGCATGACGTCTCCCACCATGATCTGCCCGCCGCGGACGACCGGCTTCTTCTTGATCTGGTGGACGCCCAGGATGCCGACCTCGGGGAAGTTGATGATGGGTGTCGCGAAGAGGCCGCCCTGGGCGCCCAGGCTCGTGATCGTGAAGGTCGAGCCGCGCAGGTCGTCGATCCGGCTCTTCCCGGCCCGGGCGTCGTTCGCCATCCGGTCGATCTCCTGCGCGATCTGCTTGATCGAGAGTCGGTCCGCGTTCTTCACGACCGGGACGATGAGCCCGGCGTCCGTGGCCGCGGCGATCCCGACGTGGATCTCGCCGCGCAGGACGATATCGTTCTTCGCCTCGTCGAGGGTCGCATTCAGCATCGGGTGTCGTCGCAGTCCCTGGCACACCGCCTTCACGATGAACGGCAGGTAGGAGACCTTCCACCCCTCGGCTTCCGCGCGCGCCTTCGTGCGCGCCCGGAGCTCGACGAGCGCCGTCATGTCGCACTCCTCGACGAACGTGAAGTGCGCCGCCGTGCGCTTGGACTGCGCCATCTTTTCGGCGATCTTGCGGCGCAGGCCCACGAACGGGATGCGCCGATCGCCGGGCGCCGCGGCGGGGGAGGGCGCCCGGGGCGCGGCCGCCGCGGGCGCGCCGCCTTCCGCGAAGCGCTTCACGTCGTCGTTCGTCACGCGTCCGCCGTCACCCGAGGCCGGCACGTGTGCGAGGTCGATGCCGAGGTCGCGCGCGAGCTTTCGTGTCGCAGGCGTCGCCGTGGGTTTCTCGCCAACAGCCACGGCGGCCAGCGGCTCCGCGACGCGCTTCTGGGCCGCCACCTGCTCGTGCAGGGCGCCGCCGTGCCCCCCGGCGGCGACCGTCCCTCCGTCCAGGACCTCGATCACGAGCAGCACGTCGTGAACCTTCGCGAGGTCTCCCACCTTGCCGACGGTCTCGACGACCTTCCCCTTATGAGGTGACGGGATCGTGACGGTCGCCTTGTCGGTCATCACCTCGACGAGAGGCTGATCCTCCCCGACGTCGTCGCCCGGCTGGACGTGCCAGGCGGTGATCTCCCCCTCGACCACGCCCTCGCCGATGTCCGGAAGCTTGAATTCGAAGCGCATGACTAATACTTCGCAGTTTCCCGGACCGCCTTCAAGATCCGCGGAACGTGCGGCATGTAGTCCATCTCCAGCGTGTACGGGAACGGCGTGTCCCAGCCGGTCACGCGGACGGGCGGCGCTTCGAGGTGCACGAACGCGCGTTCGTTGACGAGGGCCATCAGCTCCGCGCCGAACCCGCAGGTCTTCGGCGCTTCGTGGACGATGACGATGCGGCCCGTCTTCTTGACGGACGCGACGAGGCACTCCACGTCGACCGGCCAGAGCGTCCGCAGGTCGATCAGGTCGCATTCGACGCCGTCCTCCTCCGCAGCGATCCGGACCGCCTCGATCGATTCGTGGACCATCGCGCCCCAGGAGACGACCGTCACGTGGTTTCCCTCGCGCAGGACGTTCGCCTTCTCGAGCGGCACGAGGTACTCGCCCTCGGGAACGTCGGTGTCCCACGGTTCGATCCTCCCCTTGACGGGCCGTCCGCGGTACACGCGCTTGGGCTCGAAGAAGATCACGGGGTCCTCGGCGCGAATCGACGACGCCAGGAGCCCCTTCGCGTCGATCGGATTCGAGGGCATGACGACCTTCAGGCCCGCGGTGTGGATGAAGTACGCCTCGGGGCTCTGCGAGTGGTAGTGGCCGCCCCTGATCCCGCCTCCCGACGGCGCCCGCACCACCATGGCGCACGGGTACTGTCCGCCGGACCTGTACCGGTACTTCGCCATCTCGTTCACGATCTGATCGAAACCCGGGAAGATGTAGTCGGAGAACTGGATCTCCGCGACGGGCTTCATCCCGTAGACGGCCATCCCGATCGCCGTCCCGATGATTCCGCCTTCGGACAAGGGGGTGTCGATGGACCGGTCGGGTCCGAACTCCTCGAAGAGACCCAGCGTGGCCCGGAACACACCGCCGAACTTGCCGACGTCCTCGCCCATGACCAGCACGCGGGCATCGCGACGCATCTCGATCTTCAGGGCGTCGTTGACCGCCTGGATCATGTTCATGACGGGCATCGACTATTTCCCTTCCCGTAGGTGCAGCCGATCGATCCTGGCCTGGCGCGCTTCTTCCAGCTGCTCCACGAGGTTCCACGTCGGCCGCGCGTAGACTTCCTCGAAGAGCGACTCGATCTCCGGGGGCGGCGTCTTTTCCGCGACCGCGATGGCGTCCTTGAGCCCGCGATCCGTATCGGCGACCGCCGCTTCCTCCTCGGCCAGGGACCAGTCGCCGCGGGCTTCGAGGAACGACCTGAAGCGCGGCAGCGGGTCCTTCGCCTTCCACGGCTCGACCTCGGCTTCCTTCCGGTAGCCGCGCGGGTCGTCCGAGGTGGAGTGCGCCCCGAGCCGGTAGGTGAGCGCCTCGATCAGGGTCGGGCCCTCGCCGCGGCGGCCTCGCTCCACGGCGTCCTGCACCGTCCACGCGACGGCGAGGGGATCGTTGCCGTCGACCTGCACGCCGTGCACGCCGTACGCGACCGCCTTCTGCGCGAAGGTCTCGCTCGCCGTCTGCCGCGCGCGCGGGACGCTGATGCTCCACTCGTTGTTCCGGCAGAAGAAGATACAGGGCGCCTTGTACACGCCGGCGAAGTTCATCCCGACGTGGAAGTCGCCCTCCGACGTCGCGCCTTCCCCGAAGAACACCAGCACGACGCGATCGTCGCCCGATAGCTTCGCAGCCCAGGCCATCCCCGCCGCTTGCGGGATCTGCGTCCCGACCGGCGAGCTCACGCTCCCGACGTTCCACGGCCGACCCGTCCAGTGATCCGGCATCTGCCGGCCCTTAACGGGATCCCCCGAGTTGCCGAACATGTTGTCGACGTACGCCTGCAGCGGCATCCCGCGGTAGAGCGCCGCGCCGAACTCGCGGTAACAGGGCCACAGCCAGTCCGTGTCGCGCAATCCGGCCGCGGCACCGATGATCGAGGCCTCCTCGCCGAGCGAGCCGATGTGGAACCCGATGCGTCCCTGCCGCTGCAGCCGGATGAGCCGATCGTCGAGCACGCGTGCGAGGAGCATGAACCGGTAGATCTTGCGCAGCGCTTCGCGATCGAGGCGGGGGTCGTGCGCCGGATCGACGCGGCCGTCGGCCCCGATCGAGCGGATCGGATCGCCGCCGGCCCAGCTAGGCACGCGCGAGATCGCCATGCTCTTTCTGGAACAAGCTCTGGATGAAGACCTCGCCCGCCTTGTAGCTCGACCTCACGAGGGGCCCGGAGGCGACGTAACGGAACCCCATCTCGTGACCGGCCGCCTGCCAGCGAGCGAACACCGCGGGCTCGACGTACTCCACGACCCCATGGTGCTTCTCGCTGGGGCGCAGGTACTGCCCGATCGTGAGGATCTCGACGCCCGCGCCGCGCAGATCGCGCATCGTATCGACGACCTCTGCGTCGGTCTCGCCGAGCCCGACCATGATGGACGACTTCGTCAGGTGTCGTCCCGGAAGGCTCCGAGCGAACCGCAGGACCTCGAGGGTCTTGTCGTAGTCGCAGCGGACGTCCCGCACTTCCCGCGTCAGGCGTCGCACCGTCTCGACGTTGTGTGCGAACACCTCGCCGCCCGCCTCGACGACCGCCCGGATCGCCTCCCTGTCTCCCTGGAAGTCCCCCGTCAGGGTCTCCACGAGCGCCTTCGGGTGCCGCGCCTTGATCGTACGGACCGTGCGCGCGACGATCGCGGCCCCGCCGTCGAGCATGTCGTCGCGATCGACCATCGTCAGGACCACGTAGTCGAGCTGCATCCGCAGGACCGCCTCGGCCACCTGCTCGGGCTCCCTGGGGTCGTAGGCGCCGCGCGGGTTTCCAGTCGTCACCGCGCAGAAGCGGCAGCCTCGCGTGCAGACGTCTCCCAGGAGCATGAACGTCGCCGTTCCGCTCGCCCAGCACTCGCCGACGTTGGGGCAGCGCGCCTCCTCGCAGACCGTGTGCAGGTCCAGCGTCCGCAGCGTCGTCTTGAGGAAGGCGTACCGCTCCCCGCCGGGCGCGCGCACCTTGAGCCAGTCTGGCTTTCTCTCGCGGATCATCGGGAAAAACCGGTGGAACGGATCCGTAAGACGGACCGCCCATGCTGTCAACGGAGACGGTAGAATTCCGCGTTCCTTGCGCGCCGCCCTTCCCCTCGCCTTTCTCCTTGCCGCGCCGGCCGCCCATGGCCTTCCGGAGGACTACTTCGCCATCAACGAGGACGACGAGGCCGAGCTGACGATCGCCGGCCTGCTGGACGGGACGAGCTTCGAGGTGCTGGACCTGGAGACGGGAGAGCCGGTCGGCGCCGGCGGCGTCGATCGCTTCCGCGTGGCGATCCTGCCGCTCGACGGCGTCCGGCGGCTCCATCTGTCGACCACGCAGCCCGTGCTCGCACACGTCGGCCGCGACTGCTGCGGCGTCGGCGGGACGACCTTCGTCCCCACCTGGAACGGCCACACACGCGTCGGACGGTCCTTCGTCCTGTACTTCCCGATGCTCCGGGCCGACTCCGTCCGGATTTTCGTGACCGGGCCCCCCGCCGTCGACGAGGTGGCGATCCGGATCCGCGACGAGGACGGGACGTGCGTGCACGAGCGGAGCATCGCGAAGGACGACCACTGGTCACCGTGGGGGCTGGTCGCGCGACGCTTCTACGTGCTCGAGGTCGTGGACCCCGACGGTGCCGCGATGGTCCAGATCAACGCCCCGAACGGCGTCGAGTCCGTCCCTCCCTTCGATCGCGCGGCCTCCTGCGACAACGACGTGGGCGGCCGGTTCTTCTTCGCGACCCATTCGTGGGGAGGCGGGGCCGCCTCCGTGTTCGCCTACGCGGACACCTCCGCCACGCTCACCCGGCTCTCGGACTCCGACGTCGTCTGGACGGGCGATCCGGACACCCTGCGCGGGGGGAACTTCGCGTACGTCTCGGGCCTGGGGCTCGCCGAGTACCGCCTCGCCAGGAGTGCCGTCGAGGAGACGCTCGCCGTCTGGGCCGGCGACGTCGAGGGCGGGGAGGGCATCGACTGGATGGGAGACGACCAGTCCCAGAACGTCGGGTCCTTCGGGCGGGACATCTGGGTCCACGGCCAGACACATGGGGGCGCGGTCTTCGCGGCGCTGGACGACACGACGCTGTCGATCGACGGCGCCGACGTCCTTCTGCAGGCCCAGGAGTTCGAGGACCTGACGTCCGGCGTCCTCCACCACATCCTGGCGGATCGGCCCGTCCTCGCCGCCGTGGGCGGCGGCAACGGCTGGAATGACTGGGGCACCTACCTGCGTCCTGTGCCGCGGATCGGCGCGGACTGCTCGGACGTGGACGTGCTCGACGCACTCGAGTGGGCGGACGACTGCGGCGCCGACGGCGACACGGACACCGACACGGACACCGATGCGGACGCCGACACGGACACCGACGCGGACGCGGACGCGGACGCGGACGACGGGCTCGATCTGCTCGACGCGTCCCCGACTCCCCGTCCGCCGAAGGAGGGAGGCGCGGGCGGGTGCGGGTGCAGGACGATCGATCCCTCTCGCAGGGGATTCGCCGGCGGGAACGGAGCTGCGGCCGCGGTCCTGGCGGGCGTCATCGCGCTGGGGCGGCGCCGACGATAGGTTCCAGACGTTTGGATGCGCTCGAACGCCTGTACCCGGATCTCCGGTTGCCACGCGCGCCGCTGGGCCGGTTCCCGACGCGTGTTCATCGGCTCGAGTCACCGTCCGCGCAGACCGGCTGCGACCTGTGGGTCAAGCGCGACGACGAGACCGCCGCGCGCTACGGCGGGAACAAGGTCCGCAAGCTCGAGTGGCTGCTCGGTGAGGCGCGGGAGCGCGGCGCGCGGCGCGTGCTCACGCTCGGGGCTGCCGGATCGCACCACGTCCTCGCGACGGGCCTGTACGCGCGCGCCCACGGGATCGAGACGACCGCGGTGCTGGTCCCGCAGCCGGCCACGGCGCACGTGGGCCGCAACGTCCTCGCAGACCTCGGCGCCGGCATCGAGCTGGTGCCGGCCCGCTCCGACGCGGAGGGCGCCCTGCGCATCGCGGCGCTCTCCGGGCGCCTCACGCTGCGAGACGGCGCCGCGCCGTACACGATCATGGTCGGCGGGAGCTCGGCGCTCGGGACGATCGGCTTCGTCGCCGCCGGGATCGAGTTCGCCGAGCAGGTCCGCGCCGGGGCGTGTCCCGCGCCGGAGGTCGTCTTCGTGCCACTCGGCAGCGGATCGACCGTGGCCGGGCTGCTCTGCGGACTTCGACTCGCGGGGCTGCGGACGGACGTCGTCGGCGTGCGCGTCACGGGGACGCCGCTGTCCGGCCGCAGGTGGGTGACGTCGCTCGCGCGCCGGGCTCGGGCGCTGCTCGCCGCGCACAGCCGTCTCGTGCCCGAGATCCTGCTGCCGGCCGATCCCCTGCGAGGAGGATCCGACGTCCTGATCGATTCCAGGCACCTCGGCCGCGGGTACGGTCACCCGACCCCCGAGGGCGACGAGGCGACGCGCCTCGCCGCGGAAGAGGGAATCACGCTCGACCCGACCTACACCGCCAAGACCTTCGCCGCGATGATGGAGCACGCCCGCGCGCGAAAGGGACGGACGATGCTGTACTGGCACACGCTGTCGTCGGCCGACATCGGAGACCTCGTCGAACTCGGCCGCGGCGTTCCCGTGCCGACTGCGCTGCGCCGCTACGTCGCCCTCGTGTGAATCAAGCGACGGCGAACTTGGTCATGACGTTCCCATGTCGACGTCATCGGTCACGGGCCTCCCTTGGTTGCGTGTCACCGGTAGATTTCACCCGCTCGCCTCCTCCGCCGGCGCCTTCGCCGGCGCCTCGGGCAGGGCCCGGACGGCCGGGTCGGCCAGGTAGGTGTCGGTCAGCCTCCTCTTGCCGAAAACGAGCCGCACCGGGAGCGTGACGAGCCTCACGAGCGCGCCCACGACCTTGCCCAGGACGGCTTCCGAGACGAGCGCCGCGCGCCGGAACGCGCCGAGCTCCGCGAGCGGGCGATCGAGCATCCCCATCCGGCGCATCCGGACGTCCGAGCAGGCGATCGTCTTCTCGAGGAACGCCGGCATCTGCTCCAGCGCCGGGTGGCCTGCGAGCCGCCGCTGCATGAACCGCGCGAGCCGCCGGACGGCCCAGTGGGAGATCAATGTCTGCCCGAGGAGCCGCCGCCGCAGAGCCGGACGCCCCGCGATCGCCTTCACCGTCTGCGTCTCGCCGAAGGCGACGTGCCGCTCTTCCTGGCGGACGGCCCGTTGGAGGATATCGACGGCGGGCGGGAGGTCGAGTGTGTCGATGATCGCGTAGAAGGCCATCAGCACGAATCCCTCGCCCTCGGCCATCTCCAGGGCGACGTGCTCCGCCCAGGAGTCGCCCATCATCCCGGTCGCCAGGAACCGGACCAGCGGGTGCGCGTCCGCGGGCTCGACGCGCAGCATCGCCATGATCCGCAGGAAGTTGTCGACGTGCTGGAACTCCTCCATCGCCTGCTGGGCGAGGAACCGCGCGCTCTCGAGGTCGGGCGCGTCGTAGATCCACTGTCCGACCTGGATCCCCGTGACCTCCCCGTAGAGGAACTGGTTCATCATCCAGCCCAGGATCTCTCGGTCGCGGATCGGGTCCAGGCGCGCCCCGCCGAAGTCGAACGTCATCTCCTCGCGTGACAGCAGCATCCCCGAAAGCATAGCCCATGCTCCCGCCGAGCGTGCCATCCCGGTCCCGGTTCCGGTCCCGGTTCCGGTTCCGGTTCCGGAGTCGATCATGCCGGACTGGCTTCCGCGATACCCTGCGTCGTCATGCACCTCGAGGGATCCTGTCACTGCAAGAAGGTCCGGTTCGAGCTCGAATCGGATCTGATCTGGCCGTTCATGTGGTGCCACTGCTCGATCTGCCGCAAGACCGCGGGGGCCGGGTTCGGTTGCGGGATCAAGTGCAAGAAGGACGCGTTTCGCGTCACCGCGGGGCAAGACGTCGTGAAGGTCTACCGGCCGATGCGGATGAAGCGGTTCTTCTGCCCCGAATGTGGCAGTCACCTGTGGGGGCACGACGACGAGTGGCCCGACCTGCTGTTCCCAAACGCAGCGGCGATCGACACCGCCCTCCCGACGCCCGACCGCGTGGTGCACGTGTTCGTGGGATCGAAGTCGTCGTGGTTCGAGATCCTCCACGAGGGGGAGAGCCACGACGAGTGGCCGACGCTCTCCATGGACGAGTACCACGCACGGTTCGGGTGGACGCCGGCCCCGTGACGGTCGCCGGCTGGTAGACTCGGCGCCCATGACCGCACGACGACTCGCTGGACTCGCACCGCTCACCCTCGCCCTCGCGCTCGGATGTGGCGGCTCGCCTCCTCCGAGGACGGACACCGCGCCCGCGACGGCCGAACCCGCGGCCACGACCGCAGCTCCCGAGCCCGAGATCGACCCGCTCGCTGGCGACGCGCAGATCCGGTTCTTGCACGTGGCGACGCGCGCGACGCAGACGGCGGTGGACGGATTCGGAGTCGACATGGACACGCCCCTCTTTCCAGGCGCCGCCTACAAGGTGCCCACCGCCTACGCCAAAGTAGCGACCTCGGCCGGCGACGTCGCGCTCCTGGTCCGTGGGCAGGGGCTCGCGGAGTTCACCGTGCAGGCCAACGTTCCTCCCGGCTCGCACAACACCGTGTTCGTCATCTCCGATCCGGCGAGCGCCGAGGGGCTTCAACTCGTCACGGTCGACGACGACGCGCCCCGCGCGCCCGCGGAGGCGGTCCGAGTGCGGTTCTTCCACGCGCTCGCCGGCGCGTCGGCGGTCGACGTCTGCGTGGCGGGCGCCGGTCGCGCCCCGGCGACGCTGCTCTTCCCGGGCGTGGGCTACGGCGCGCTCGCCGCGTACCTCGACCTGCCGTCGCCGCCACCCGTCCGATTGCAGGTCCGCCAAGCTTCGGAGAACGAATGCGCGGGTCGGCAGATCGGAGTCGTGGAGCTGGCTGCGACCGAGGAGCACGGTCTGCTCGGCCAGAACGTCACGCTCGTCGCCCTGGGAGCGCTCCGGCAGCCGCGCGGTCGGCCCGACGTGGAGAGCGAGGTCCTCGTCTCCATCGATCAGCCGCCCCAGTCGAGCACCTTCTCGCTGCCGCTGTCTCGCTGAGTGAGACGGGCCGTCCTCTGCGTCCTCGCGGCCTCTGCATGTGGGGGCCGCGAGTTCGACGAACGTGCCGTTCGAGACGCCGGCACGGACGCGGATGCGGACGCCGGATCGACGGGCTACGAGCCCGAGCCGCCGGAGTCTCCTCGCCTCGAGCCGTGCCCGAAAGGCTGGCGAGCCCTCCCCGACGCCGCGGAGGGCATCGTCGTCTGCGATCCTTGGCCGGAAGGAGGTCGACAGGGGGCCTGCGGAGTCGACGAGGCGCACTTCCCCGGTGGACCGGGCTGCGAACGGGTGGGACCGCCGTGTCCGGTCGAGGCCTTCCCCGCGGATCTGCCTGCGGGCACCCTTCATGTCCTCGACGGAGCCGCCGGGGGGGGCGATGGGTCCGCCGCGCTTCCCTTCGCAACCCTCGCCGAGGCAATCGCGGTCGTTTCGGCGGGCGACACGATCGCGCTCTCGCGGGGAACGTTCGAGGAGACCGCAGTCCTGCGGGAGGCCGTCACGCTTCGCGGCGCGTGCTCGCTCGAAACCGCGATCGTCGCTCCTTCGGCCGGCGCGACGACACTGCGTGTCGCGGGGGGCGCGCGCATCCAGGATCTGCGGATCGGTGGCCCGCGCGTCGGAATCCAGGCGACGGTCGGAGTTGGCGCGGTCGGTCTCGACTCCGTCGTCATCGCAGGGGCGACTGCGGTCGGGCTGCTCGTGGATCCCCGCGCATCCGTCGAGGCGGTGGACGTCGTGATCCGCGACACGGCGTCGGCCGCCGGCGACGGCGGCCAGGGAATCGAAGCCGCGCCCGGAGCCCGGCTCGTCATCGACCGCGCCGTCCTCGAGCGCAACCACAACGTCGGAATCGTCGCGGCCGGCGCCGAGATCGACGCCACGGATCTCGCCGTCGTCGACACCGAGGGCCGCGAGGGCGACGGCGCGTTCGGCTACGGCGTCCAGGCCACGGGCGGCACGATGCTGGACCTCGAACGGGCGGTCTTCCAGGGCAACCGCGTGCTCGGGCTCCTCCTGGCCGAAGAGGGCACGAGCTTGACGGCGCTCGACTTCGTCATCCGATCGACGCGAGAGGACACGGCAGGTCTTTCGGGAGGCGCGCTGGAGATACGGCTCGACGCCGCGGCCCAGGTGGAGCGCGCGACGCTCGACGACAACGGCGGAGGTGCCGTGTTCGTGACGGAAGGGGCGACGATCGTCCTGCGCGACGTCGTCGTCCGCGACACGCGGGCGCATTCGGGGGATGGCGACTACGGGTACGGCCTCGACGTCTCGGGCGGGGCGTTTGCCGATCTCGGTCGCGTCGCGATCCTCCGATCGAAGACCGTCGGCGTCGCCGTGCTCGAGCCGGGGACTTCCCTCATCGCCGCCGATCTACGGATCGAGGAGACCGAGAGCCGCCCGAGCAACGGCAAGGCGGGAATGGGCCTCGAGGTTACGGGGGGCGCGAGCGTGACCCTTCAGAGGGCAGCTCTTCGCGCGAACCGCGTGGCGGGGGTGTACGTCGCCATCGATGGCAGTGCCGCGACTCTCGAGGGCATCCTCGTCGAAGGAACCCTCCCGGCGGCATGCGCGGCGACCGACTGCGCCGACCTGGCCGGGGGGACGGCCATCGTGACGTTCGCGGACGCGACCGTCGTCGCGACCGACTTCCGTCTGTCGGACTCCGCGCTGTGCGGGGTGCAACTGGCTCTCGGTGCGACGGTCGATCTGCACAGTGGGGAGATCTCGCGCAATCTCATCGGTGCCAACGTACAGACGGAAGGGTTCGACGTCGGCAGACTCGAGGACGGCGTCGTCTATCGCGACAATCAGCGCGACCTCGATGCAGAGGCGTTGCCGATCCCCCAGGTCGAGTGAGCCACTACTCCACGATCTCCACGAGATCGAGTCCCGCCGGATAGCCGTATGACACGTAGCGGTCCCAGCCGTAGACGAGCAGGGCGACGGGCCGGTCCGCCTCGACGACGTGGGTCCCGTCGAGCGCGAGCTCGGACCGTGCGACGAGCCACTCGGTCCCGGCGACGTCGCCCACGGGTGTGAACCCCTCCAGCGCCGTCCCGTCGATCGAGACGGATGCGCCGGCCGGGGCGACGACGTCCACGTAGTCGCGCGCGTAGTCGTCCGGTGTCAGGAAGAAGTAGCGGCTGCGGTACTGCTCGATCGGAGGCACTCCGATCATCGCGGGGTCGGACAGCGGCTGGCACCAGCCACCGCCCGCGTACCAGTCGTCGCAGACGGCGGCGAACCCGCACGCGGCCTCGACGTCCTCGGCCGGGCCTGGCGTGCAGGCGGCGAGGCACACGCCCTCGGACCCGGCCTGCGCGCACAGTGCCGGCTGGAGCGGACACTCGCTCGCGTCGCCCGCGGGGTCGCAGGGCGCCTCACCCGACACCTGATCGCTCGACGTGAGGAACTTCGTCAGGAGGAACCTCGCGGTGCCGCTCACGCCGAAGTCCGCGGTCGAGCGGAAGAGCGCGCTCTCGAACTCCGCCAGCGAGGCGGGCGCCCCCGCAGGAGCGGCGGGGATCCACGAGAGCGTCACCGGCTCGTCGCCCGCGGTCACGCGGTAGTAGTCCGCCTCCGGATCGGAGGGACGCCGGACCCAGGAGCGCGGCGCGACGAACGACCGTCCCCACGATGCGAGGGGGAAGAGCTGCTCCTCCAGGTGGTCCGCGCAGCAGGTTCCGTCCGGACCCGTGGGGACGATCGTCGCGAGGTTCCCGGAGAACGCGGCCACGGGCCGGTCCGCCGTGATCCGCGTGCCTGACAGGTTCCCGTTTCCCTCCGCGGGATCGGGGTCGCTGCCCGCGTCCGACTCCAGCACGAGCACCTGGTAGCGCTCCAGCACGACCTCGTACGGGCCGAGGCCGCCGGGCAGCTCTCCGCCGTCCGCGATCGGCGCCGACGGCTCGACCGTCACGCGCGTCGCGGTCTCGCTCACGCCGACCACGGCGACGAACGCGCCCCAGTTCACGGGGGCGGGCTCGTAGGGGCTCGCCGATCCGAGGATCGCGTCTCCGGTGACGGCGACGTAGTCCGGCCCGAGGGCCGTCGTCGGCAGGAGCAGCGACGCGTCGTTCGAGAACGATTCGGACGTGTTGTTCAGGGGGTTGAACTGGTACGCGGTGACCGGCCGATCGGAGACGACGCGAAATGCCCGCGCGGTCGTGCCCGAGAACGCGGGAGGATTCGCCGGCCCGAGCAGGAGCTTCGCGGTCGCGTGGGGAGGGACCCGCTGGGAGAGGAGCCTCTCGTCGTCAGCCCCGAGCCCCGTCCACGCTTCGACGTTGGCGGAGGAGTCGCCGTCGGCGTTGGACACGACGACGGCGTACTGCGCGTTGGCGGGCGACGCTTCGATCCCCCCGCCGGAGACGTCGACGTTCGGCAGGTCGACGGCGAAGTACTCGCACCCCGAGTACGAGCGTCCCAGCGCCGCCTGCGCGCACACGTCGCTGCAGCGTCCGCCGAAGCACACCGCGGGCGCCTCGCAGACCGGCTGCTGTGCGAGGCGGCCGCCTTCGCACAGGTAAGGTTCGTCGTCGTGGCAGAAGCGCTCCTTCTCGATGCAGTCGCGGCACCCGATCCCGTCCTCGCACGACTGACCTCGCAGCACGCAGTCGTCGCCAGGCAGGTACCCGTCGCCGGTGTCGTTGCAGGTCCACGCGACGCCCCCGACGCATTCGACGTCGCCCGCGCCGCACGCGACCGGGCCGCCTTGCCAGGTCGGTCTATCCGGATCGCGTCCGAGGGTCGGCGGCCTGCGATCCTGCGAGCACGCGGCTGCCCAGAGCAGGATGCAAGCCGCGCGCACCTTCGTAGTGTCGCACGACCCCGCGGGGTCAATTCGTCTGGTTCGAGACGTGCGCGACCACCGCGAGCAGCGACCGCTGGCTCAGCTTCACGAAGCGCAGTCCGACTTCACCTTCGGCGATGCGGACCACCTGGGCCGATGCGTCGACGGCGCCGCGGCCCGGGAGCTCGACCGTGATCCGCACCGTTTCACCGATCCGGAGCGATTCCCAGACGCGCAGTCCGATGCCCCCGGTCGAGACGTCCGTGCAGATACCCTCGACCGGGCCCTCGACTTCGCGCCGCACGCGTACGGCGCTCAGCAGGCGAGCCCGGCGGTGCAAGCGTCTTTCCTGGGCCACTGTGTCCGGCGAAGCAGGATCCGTACCGACCGATCCTCCTGGGGAATCCGGCAGGCAACCCGCTTCAGGCCGTGCAACCGTTGCGAGGCCCGCAGGTGTTTCACGGTCTCGTCAGGCCAGAAACGTCGCGCAGAGCGCGCGAAGCGCCGTGCGGGCGTTCGAGAGGATCGGTGCGCCGTCGCCCGGGAGCAGCACATCGAAGTCGATCTCCTCGGCGATCCGTCGGAGCGAGCGCTGCAGGTCGGGCAGGTCGTCGATCACCTTCGCCGGCAGGAGCGCGAGGCCTCCGGGCGGCTTGCCCACGCAGGCGTCGCCGACGACGAGCATGCGGCGCGCGGGGTCGTGCAGCGCGACCTCGCCGGGCGACTTTCCCGTCGCGGGGATCACGACGAAGGACCCGAGCCTCTGCCCGTGGGCGAGGTCCTCGTCGATCTGGGCGCCCTGCGAGCGGGCGTAGTCTGCGTCGGCCGGATGGATGGCGACCCTGGCCCCTGTCCGCGCCCGGACCTTCGCGCTTGCGCGCACGTGGTTGCGGTTCGTCAGGATGATTCGCGAGGCGCCTTCGCGCGCGATGGCTTCGAGCACGTCGTCCGGCATCTCGACCGGATCCACGCACAGGTTCCCCGCGGCATCCCGCAGCAACCAACCGTTGAAGTCGTACCCGTGCCGCTCGCTGAACCACGGCCAGGTGAAGATGCCGGGGATGATTTCCTTCATGGGCGTGGAGGGTATCCGCTCGTGTAGGCTCTGACGAATGGAGAAAGTGCTCGGCGTCGGTGGAATCTTCTTCAAGGCAAAGGACCCGAAGGCCCTGGCGGAGTGGTACAGAACGCGCCTCGGCGTCGACGTCGAGGACTGGGGCGGCGCCGTCTTCCGGTGGAAGGAGCTAGACCCGAGGGGCACGGCGCACACGGTGTGGTCCCCGTTCGCCGCCGACACGAAGTACTTCGATCCGAGCCCGGCGTCGTTCATGGTGAACTTCAGGGTCGCGGATCTCGATCGGATGCTGACCCAGCTACGGGCGGCGGGTGCGGAGGTGGACGCGCGCATCGAGACCTCCGAGTTCGGCCGCTTCGGGTGGGTGATGGACCCGGAGGGGAACCGTCTCGAGCTGTGGCAACCGCCCGGCTGATCTTGCGCGCAGGGCGCCGAGGCCCTATGACGGCGGCGTGGACCCGTCCCGCTACCACGTGCTGGTCGAGCAGGCCTACCGCAAGATCGGAGACGCGTTCGAGAACGTCGACGGGGAGGACGCGGACATCGAGCCGCGCGGCGACGTCCTGACGATCCGCTACCGCGACGGAAGCCGCGCGGTGATCAACACGCAGAGCCCGACCTGGCAGATCTGGTTCGCCGGTGGCGGCCGGGGCTGGCACTTCTCCTGGGACGAAGCCTCCGGCCGCTGGCTCGACGACAAGGGCGCCGGCGACGAACTCTTCGCCGTCCTCGCGCGGATCACGAAGGAAACGACCGGGATCGAGCTGAAGTTCTGAGCGAGCCCGGATTATTCAGTGTGCCGTGAAGCAGGAGAGACATGACCTGACGAGTATGTCCTACGTAGCCGGTGGAAGTCCGGTCCGAGGAGTTCTGTCGGTTCACCTCGGAAGCTACCCGGGAGGCGGGAAGGGCGACC
>Ga0247727_10001967_pt1 | contig 47630 bp, 48 predicted proteins | sample WisWelCaveWW1625_FD_202498 | JGI IMG/M metagenome (GOLD analysis project Ga0247727, IMG submission 202498) | Biofilm microbial communities from Wishing Well Cave, Virginia, United States - WW16-25 | ecosystem: Environmental > Aquatic > Deep subsurface > Groundwater > Cave microbial mat | place...
GTGGTAATTTGTCCTGGGCGACTCATCGTATCCATCCTGCCTCCTCGTTGTCTTGGCAGGCAGGTGATACGACTTTTTGAGACTTTTGGTAAGGTTCAGGTATACGACTTTATGAGACTCGACAGAATTCCATTGGCAAAAGGTGGACGATCAGAAGCCCTTGCTCCGTAATATTCACCGCGAGGGCGTGCCAGCATGAAGGATACTTCACCCATAAAAAAAATCCAAAGCCCAAACGCTTCGGATTTTTTTGTTTCGATTACGCTGGCTGGAAGGCCGTCACTTCCACCTGGCGATGTTGCTTGCGGGCATCGTCCACCATGCTTTCGAGGCGTTCGGCGATGTCGTCGCTGATCCAATCCGCGCCACACTGAGAGCAGACCAGCGCGGGAACTGCCCTCACGACCAAAACGCCGAATCCCAGGTCAACGGTAAAGGTGGTGTTTCCAAGTTGTTTTAGCCCTCCGCAATCGGGGCACGTATTCGTTCTCAAGGCGTTCATGTTGATCTCCGTGTGCGAAAATCAGGCTCAAAACGATCCAGGCTGGGTTCATATGTTGTAATGACGGCTACCACGTTTTCATCTGTATTCAATGTGATGACCACATGCAAAGGCTTATTACCTTGCCAGCCCAGAATTAGTCCGCCTGGGAAAGGTCTATCTTCAGTGTAATCTTCGATCAAGTCACCAGTCAATAAGGCATCCAACACAATTGAGCGGGATAGTCCTCGTTCCAACATTCTTTCCAGCGCGTGGCGTTTCCAAATCACTCGCCGCTGTCGAACAAGTTTGTGAACAATTTCGATGTCAAGACGCCTGATCATTTTGTCCGATTATAGTGCATTCATTTTTGGGTATAGCGATTTTCGAATGCAGAGCCCAAGAGGCAGGCACTCGCCATCTTTTCTGGATTTACCCCTCATAAAAAATAAAATCCAAATCCCCCACCGACTGCCCCTGCTCGGTCAGCAATTGCGCCAGTTCGGTGTGGTGCTGCATCCCGTGGAAGAGCAGGTGCTGGAGAACGCGCCAGCGATGCTCCGTCCAACTGTCGCCGCGGCGGGTGGTCAGTTGGACTTCCCCGGCGATCTCGGCATCGGTCAGGCGGGCCAGTAGGGCGTCCCAGGCGGCCTGTTCCGCGGCCAGCCCGGCGCGCAAGTTGTCCAGCGTGGGGTACGGGTCGCGGGTGAGGCCCGCCGGTTGCTGCCCCGTTTCCAGCGCCAGCCGCCAACTGCGGTTCGTGTTGAATAGGTGGAAGAAAAGTTCGTGCAGGCTGCGGCGTCCCAGGCCGGGGTCGGCGCGCAAGCTGGCTTCGTCCAGCCGGGCGGCGGCATCCAGCATCCGGCGGGTGGTATGGTGGTCGTAATTGAAGAGGGTGGTGAGTTGGGATTTGTTCATGTGAGGAAATCTTTTTATCCGCAGATTACGCAGATTACGCAGAAAAAATTGGTTCTGTGTAATCTGTGAAATCTGTGGTTCCAGCGAATGTTTACACCACCGCTTGTTCCTGCTCCCGCATGGCGTTGAAGGATGCAATCGCCACTTCCAGCATCTCCAGCGTCGGCTCGCGCGTCGTCAGGTGCTGGAGCGCCAGGTTGGGCTTGATGATGAACTGGACGAGCGGGTTATCCAGATGCTTCGCCGTCCAGCGGATGTACTCATAGGCCAGCGCAGCCAGCACGGGGATCAGGAGAATCCGCGTGACCAGCCGCCACAACAGGGGCATCGGCCCCAGCAGGGTGAAGATCAACACGGAGAGCAGGATGAGCGTGAGCAGGAAAGCGGTGCCGCAGCGGGGATGTTCAATTGAATGGCTGGCGACCATTTCCGGGGTCAATTCATCGCCAGCTTCAAAGGCGTTGATCGTCTTATGCTCCGCACCATGATAGCCGAACACGCGCTTAATGTCCTCCATCCGGCCAATCAGCCAGATGTAGCCGATCAGGATCAGGAGCCGGATGATCCCCTCAATCAGGTTGCTCACCCAGGGGGAGAGGGGGGCCGCGCCCACCCAAGGGAGCGCGAACCGATCCAGTAGATCGGCAGCCCCGGCGGGCAGGAGAAAGAACAGGCCGATCCCGAAGGCGAGGGAGAATGTCACGGTCAGCCAGAGCGCTGGCCCCTCCAGTTTTTCATCCTCCCCGGTCTGCACGTTGGCCGAAATGGTGAGCGCGCGCATCCCGAGGCCGAGCGCATCCCACAGCACCACCAGCCCCCGCAGGAACGGGATTTTCGTGATCCCGCTTTTGTAGATGCCGCCGAGCGTTTCCGTGTGCAAGATAATTTTCTGGTCGGGCGCGCGCATGGCGATCGCCACGGATTTTGCGCCGCGCATCATGACGCCTTCAATGACGGCCTGCCCGCCGTAAGTGGGGGTGGGATTACTCATTTCGATGGGTTTGCTCCGCGATTGACGCATCGGAGATTTCTGATAATTCGTTAAAGGATTGTTTGCATATTTGGATCATTATTGTGTCATTTGTCTTAATAGCTCTTGCTCTGACTTTCCCTTCACCAACTACATCTTGCAACGCAATAATTGCAAGATTGCTAAACTTAAAAATGAATAAGTGTAATGGGAAATATGAAGCGAGATGAATTTCGATATTATCTCCTCCTTCTTGTCTTAATGTGTTTATACATCTTTCATGATGTTCTAAAGCAGACGAAACATGCTCGTCTTTTGTTGGCTCTAAAGCAACTTCTGGGCCGAATTGTTTTGACAGCATTTGGATTTGGGCCGCTTGATTAAATGTAATAATTTTTATGTTTAATCCCATCGCAGCTTTTGAGAGCAACCCACCCCAGAACTTTTTGTGGGCATCAGGAACCGTCACCGCACCATAAGCAAGTGTATCCAACGCCAGGCAAATTTCCTCTTTTTCATTTTCCACTTGTTTTGCAAGTTCAGTGATCAGGTCTTCCCAATCCAAAATTTGACCCCGATATTCTTCCACAAGTGAATGATATTCTTTAGAAAGGCTTAGAGCGTTTTTGTATTCTAAGGCGGATTTTCTGCCTTCCCTGACGGCAAAAATAATAGAGAGCAATGACAGTATGATTCCTCCAAATGACAGTATGATCCCTACAAATGACAGTGTGATCCCTACAAGGCTTGTGATATTTTGCGGATTCATTCTTTCACCAAGTTAATGATCAGACGGGTTATTTTTTATCTTCCAACGTCAAAAAGGAAGATAATTAGTGCTTCTATCCCTTTGTAGAATGTTGGAAGATGGAGTTTTTCATTTGGGCCGTGCATGTTGTCGTCCGGTAGCCCAAATCCAATATTGACACACTCAATGTTCATAATTTCTTGAAGGTCGGCAACAATTGGCACGCTACCGCCCTCTCGTTTGAACAAGGGGCGTGTGTTCCAAACAGTTTCTTGCGCTTTTGCCATCGCTTGGATCCAGCGGGAATTGCGGTCGGAGATGGACGCCGGGCCATGCACCATTGACTCAATTTCCCAGCGGACCGTGTCCGGGGCGTTGGCCCGCAGGTAGGCTTCCAGCATCCCCTGGATGGCGCCCGAGTCCTGATCGGGGACGAGGCGCATCGAAATTTTTGCCATCGCATAGGCGGGGAGGACGGTCTTGGAACCCTTCCCCGTGAACCCGGAATACAACCCGTTGACCTCCAGGGTGGGCCGGGCCCCGAGGCGCTCCACCACCGAAAATTCCCGCTCCCCCCACAATTTACTGACCCCCGCCCGGTCGCGGATCATCTCGTCCCCGATGGGCAGGCGGGCGAGTTCGGCGCGTTCCTCGGGGTCGAGCGGGCGCACGTCGTCGTAGAAACCGGGCAGGGTGACCGTGCCGTTGGCATCGTGCATCCCGGCGATGAGTTCGCAGAGCGCCTGCGCCGGGTTATGCACCGCCCCGCCAAAAACACCGGAGTGAATGTCGGTAGCGGGGCCGTAGATGCGCAGTTCAAAATACGCCAGCCCGCGCAATGCGTAAGTAATCGTGGGCATGTTGGGGGCCAGCATCCCGGTATCTGTGTTGACGCAGAAATCGCAGGCGAGCAGGGCCTTGTTTTCGGAGATGAATTTCCCGAGGGCGGGCGACCCGATCTCCTCCTGGCCCTCGATCATGAATTTCACGTTGATGGGGAGTCCGCCGTTTTTGAGGAGGGCTTCCACGGCGAAAATGGTCGCCATCACATTCCCCTTCATGTCGCTGGCTCCGCGGGCGTACATATTCTCCCCGATGATGGTCGGGCGGAACGGGTCGGATGCCCAGTTTTCCACCGGTTCGGCGGGCTGGACGTCGTAGTGACCGTAGAGGAGGGCGGTGGGCTTATCGGGTCCCGCGGTGAGCTTCTCGGCGTAGACGAGCGGGTGGGAGTCCGGTGGGAGGAGTTGCACGTTGTCCATCCCGATGCCTTGCAGGTACGCCGCCATCCATTCGGCGGCTTCCTGGATATTGGCGGCGTGCTCCGGGCTGGTGGAGATGGAGGGGATGCTGACGAGTTCGCCCAATTGGTCCACGAAGCGGGAGCGGTGGGATTGGGCGAAGGTGAGAGCGGATTGAAGGGTCATGGAATTCCTTGTTGGGGAGATTTTTGTAAATTTGTGTAATTGCAGGCTTGTCATTGCGAGGCGATGATTTTCCGCCGAAGCAATCTGATTGGTGATGCAGAAGACTGCTTCGGGTCAAAACCTGTCCTGAGCCTGCCGAAGGAACCGCCCCTCGCAGTGACATCAGCCAGGGGATTGATCAGTTATGCGACAGTTGCAAATTGAATGCAAGCCTGAATATCTACCGTCCGCAGATCTGGATAAAAATCCTCCTGAATCTGATGGAACGATATCCCTTGCTTGACCAACTCCAAAACATTCTCCACCGTAATCCGGGTTCCCGTTACGATAGGTTTGCCAAAGTGAATGTGGGGGTCAACACTGATTCCTGTGATCATGTATTTTTCCTTTTATCTACTCATTGCCTCCGAAAATTTTGCCAGCGAGACATCGTAGCGATAACTTATCCCGCGATGCCCGTCATCAAATTCTTCGTGGATGAAGGGGATGCCGTTTTCCCGGAGCCTTTCGGCAAGGATGCGTGCACCGTATTGCAAATTATACTCGTCACGGGTGCCGCAATCGAACAAGAGGAGTTTGAGGGTGCGCAGGTTTTCGGCATATTTTTCGACCAGGTTGACCGGGTCATACGCCTCCCACTTTGCCCAGATTTCCGGGAGCAGTTCGCCGGTATGGAGATCAAAGGGCAGGTCGAACCCCAGGGGTGCGGATGGGTTGGGGGAGTAGCACGATGCCATGGCGCAGACATTGAGGGCGGTGTGCATATCAGCCGATGCGGGGCGGAGGCTGCCGGGGGCGGCGAGGAAGTTGCGCAAGCCGTTTTCCCCCGCGTGGCCGTAGTAACGCAGGAACTTGGGAAAATCGGGTTTGTAGCAGAGTTCGAAATATTTGTCGCCGCTGTGGTCGGCAACGAGGCCAAAGGTGTCGGGGTGATGCATGCCGAGGGTGAGCGCGCCAAAGCCGCCGGACGATTTCCCGGCGATGGCACGGTGGGCGGCGTCGGGGATGGTGCGATATTTGCTGTCAATATCGTTGACGAGTTCGAGCAGGTGGTCTTCGTAATTGCCCGTGGCCGCCGAGTTGAGGTACTGCGAGCCGCCATAGCGGGTGGAGGCATCGGGGAGGACGAGGATCATCGGGGTCACGGCCCCCTGTGAAATGAGTCGATCCATACGTTGCTGGATGGTCTCGTCCCAGAGGGCGTCGTTCATCATCATCGTGCCGCGCCCGGTAAACCCGGCGAGCAGGTAGGCGGTGGGATAGCGCTGGTTATTCTGCGTATAGCCATTAGGAAAATAAATGGCGACGTTACGGACCGCCGGGTCGCCGAGTGGGTTATTTTCGAGCGATGGGAAGTGGATGGATTCGATGAGGATATGGGAGTTCGTCATGGGAGTTCGGAGTTCTCGTCGGTGCGGATTGTGCCCTTGCTGGCGCGGAGGATATCCTCCATGATGCGGATGTTTTCGTAGTAGTAATAGTTTTGCGGGGGCAATTCCATTTTGGTGAACAGGCGTGCCAACAGGCGTTGCGCGAGCATGTCGGAGTTGCCGATGGTGCGGCGCCGGTTGAGGAAATTTTCCACCATTTGCAGTTCTGCGGGGCCAAGCATTTCAACCGGGAGCATGCCAACGTGCTCGGCTTTGGGCCGGTAAACGAGTTGCGGCGCGCCCATGCGCGGCGCCAGGGTTTCCAGCGAAGCGGCTTCCTGTGATTCCCGGACGACGATGGTGCCCGCGGCAAAGTCCCCCAGCCGGCGGGCCTGATCGTTTGCAAACATGGTGATAACACCCACGGCATAGTAGGCGGGGAGGAAGTCGATCAGCCGGACGAGGTTGCGAACGATGGATTCGGTGAGGGTGATGGGTGTGCCGTCGGTGCGGATCACGCGTATCTTTGCGATCCTTTTGCCAATCGATTGGCCGTTTGTGCGCATTTCGTAAAAGATGTAGTAGCCCCAGAGGAAGGCGAAAGACATCAGGCTTCCGAGTGCTACCAGCCAGCCTGAAACCGGGCCATTTGCCGTGATCGTAGTCCCGCGAGTCGCCCCGACAAACAGGATGATGCAGATAACAATCACAAGCTGGAGGAGGACGATGATCAGCGTATCAACGAGGGCGGCAATAAAGCGCGAGCCGATCCCGGCGACGGTATAGCCAAAGACGACGTTTTCCGGCGTGTCGATGTTGAGCATTTCGTCAGGGTTTTCCAAGGCGGCCTCGGGGAGGGGGTTGGTGTACCGCGGGTATAATCGCGCCCATATGAATTCCGATCAATTCTACCGTTCCCGCCAGCAGGATTGGAAAGCGCTTGAGTCCCTGCTTGGGCTGTGCCAGGACGGCACAGTCCGGCTGAACCCGGCGCAGGTGGAGAAACTTGGAATGCTGTATCGCGCCGTGACGGCTGATCTGGCGGTTGCCCAGCGTGATTTCCCAGAGCAAAAGGTTTCCATTTTTCTCAACCAATTGGTGGCGCGCGCCCATGCGGTGGTGTATCGAGGGCAGCCCCTGGCATGGCGGCGGCTTTGGCGGTTTGCAACCCACGGGTTCCCGCGAGTATATCGCGAAACAGCACGCTTCATCCTTGGGGCGGCGCTGTTGTTCATCCTGCCTGCCATTATTTCGGGTGTGTTGGTGAATCGGAACCCAGCGGCGGCGCGCTGGCTGTTGCCGCCACAGGCGGCCCAACTGGAACCCCTGATCGAATCCGGCCACCTGTGGACTGACATCCCGGTCAATGAACGGCCCTATGCATCCTCCTTCATCATGACCAATAATATCCAGGTTGTTTTCCTGGCGTTTGGCACCGGTGTATTGGTCGGCATATTTACACTCTGGGTAATGGTGTTTAATGGCTTGATGTTGGGTGGGATCACTGGCCTGACTGCATACCATGATCTCGGATTCGATCTGTGGACCTTTGTCATCGGTCACGGGGTGCTGGAGTTGAGCGTCATTTTCCTGGCGGGCGGGGCAGGCTTATCGCTCGGCTGGGCCATCCTGCAACCCGGCTTGCTCCGGCGGCGGGATGCCCTCAGTATCGCAGCGCGGCGGTCTGTGCGGCTCATCATTGGGGCGGTACCCTTGCTTGTCCTGGCCGGGCTGATTGAGGGGTTCATTTCCCCGGCGGAATATATCCCGTGGCCGGTGAAGTGGGGGATTGGGATATTTACGGGCGTCCTCTTTTATGCCTATGTGGGGCTGGCGGGCCGTGCAAAGCGTGCCTGAAAGCTCACAATAGCATTTTCCCCTTTAAAGTCAGATACTGGTTGATCACGGCCAGCGAGAGCGCATTCGCAGGCACATCCATCGCAAGCACCCCGCTGCGCCGCAAGGTGTCGAGCGCCAACTTACGCTCCTCCAGCAAACGCGCCGCCGCGCTCTGTTGGTAGGCGGAGAGTGAGTCCGTCGGCGTCTGCCCGGCCGCGGCGTGGATCTCCGGGTCGCTGATCGTCACTACGAGCGGCAGGCTGGTGCGGCGGATGGTCGCAATATTGCCCACCAGCGCCTCCACCCCGAACCCGCCGCTGATATCGGTAAAAATCACCACCAGCGAACGCTTCCGCTGTTTGACCGCTAAATACGAAAATGCCAGCCGGTAATCCGGTTCCACGGGTTGCGGCTCCACCCGGTAAAGCAATTCCAGCATCCGGTAGAACTGCCCGCGCCCTTGCCGCGGCGAGAGATAGGTTGCAATCGTGTCCCCAAAAGTCAGCAGGCCAATCTTGTCGCCCTTGCCGGTCGCAACATACGTGAGCAGGAGCGCGGCGTTAATCACGTAATCCAATTTCGCAATCTGCGCCACCGGGCTTTGCATCATCCGCCCAGTGTCCACCACGATAAACACATTCTGGCTGCGCTCCGTTTGGTACTCAACCGTGATTGGCCGGTTGCGCCGGGCGGTCGCCTTCCAATCGATCCGGCGGAACTCGTCATCCGGCAGATACTCCCGCAACCGCTCAAACTCCGTCCCTTCCCCGAACATCCGCGCATGGCGGAGACCCATCTCCTGCAGACGGTTCTGGCGTAATAACAAGTCATACCGCCGGATATCCAGCAAATTCGGGTAGACCTTTGCCGGCCCCGCGAGGGGCACCGTACCCTGGCGGATCACCAGACCCAAAGGCCCGCGCCAGCGCAAATTCACATCACCAAAACGATAGTCGCCGCGCCGCAACGGGCGCACGTGGTAAAGGCCCTCCCAACTCCCGCGCGGCCCTGTATTCCCGGCCAGCGTATGGCTGTCGATTGTAAAGCGCTCCGGGGCTTCATCCCGCACCCAGAACACCGCGGGCAGGCCGGCCCTGTTAAACAGCCGGATGCGGATCGCGTTCTCCGCGCCCAGGCTTAATCGGTTGTCGTGCTGCCGCTCGACTTCAAAGCGCGCCAGCCCCCCAGCCATTTGCCGGTCAATCCAGAAAATCGCCAGGCAAACGACAAAATACACCAGCCCCAGCCATTCAAAGGTTGGCACCCAGGTGCCTATTGCCAGGAGCGGTGCGGCAACCAGCAACAAAAGCAGGCCGCGAAGGGTCAACATTTAGCGGGGGACTTCCACCGTGCCCATGATGCGCTGGATGACTGCATCGGCATCCAGGCCTTCGATTTCCGCCTCGGGTTTCAGGAGCAGGCGATGCCGGAATACGGGCGGGACGATGAACTTTACATCGTCGGGCGTCACGTAATCCCGGCCCCGCAAGGCGGCATACGTTTTTGAGGCCAGCAGGACATGGGTGGAGGCGCGCAGGCTGGCGCCGAGGATCACGTCCGCCGAAATACGGCTGGCCGCGGTAATCCGGGTGATGTACGTGAGGATGCCCTCTTCCACCAGCACCTTCTCCGCCGCACTCCGAATATCCGGGAAGACACTGGCGGGGAGGAGCGCTCTCAGCCCCGAAGCCGCCAGGTCGTGGGCATTAAAGCCCTGGTGGTAGCGGCGCAATACTTCGATCTCCGTCTCCTCCCCGGAATAGGGCACCAGCACCTTGAACATGAAGCGGTCCAGTTGTGCTTCCGGCAGGGGGTATGTGCCCTCATATTCGATCGGGTTCTGTGTGGCAATGACCATGAAAGGCGGCTCGAGGACGAAGCGCTGTCCATCGAGGTTGATTTGGCACTCTTCCATGGCCTCCAGCAATGCCGACTGGGTTTTGGCGGGGGCACGGTTGATCTCATCGGCAAGCAAAATCTGGGTAAAAACCGGCCCCTGGCGAAGGTGGAATTTCCCGGTGGTCAGGTCAAATACGCTCGTTCCCAGGATGTCCGAGGGCATCAGATCCGGGGTGAACTGGATGCGGGTGAACTTTGCCTCCAGCAGGTGTGCCAGCGTTTTTGCCATGAGTGTCTTGGCGGTGCCGGGCACGCCTTCAAGCAGGACGTGCCCGCCACTGAGCATGGCGACGACCAGCAGTTCAAAGGCGTCCTCTAATCCGACGATGACTTTGTCGGCTTCGGTGCGGAGGGCTTGGAATAGTTTTTGCAATTCTTGTGGCTGCATATGGTTTAGTCCTCTTTTAGCCAATTGGCGGCTTCGTTTGCCAGGCGCACCATTTCGCTTTCGCTGACGCCGGGGTGCCTGAGCTGGGTGAGCAGGGTTTGGAGTGCCTGGATGTCCAGGCTGGCATTGAATTTGTGCAACTGAGCCAGATAGTTGGCATCGGGGAGGGCCGGGTCGAGGCGGTAGCGTTTTCCCAGTTTGCGCTTGATCTGGCGGTGATAGTGGTCGAGGAGGGCAGCCCGGTTCCCGGCGCGCCGGTTGAGGTTGGCGATGGCGGTGACGTATTCCAACGGGGTACGCCGACGGGTTTCGGTGGGCGGGGCAATTGGCTTGCCGAAACGCCTGCCAGTAATGCCGATCCAGGCAAAGATGACGAGGGTCGTGTAAAGCACGGCATGCCCGGCGGGCGTCTTGCGCAGCCAGTTGCCGGGGCCTTCCCACCCGGTATCCGTCAAGGTTGGCCTGCGCCCGTGGTGCCACTCATCGAACCAGATCAGGCTGCGCGCCGGGACGCTGTCCAGCAGGTTCAGCACGAGTTCGGCGTTGCCCGGTTTTTTCAGGCCGGCATTGGTAAATGGGGTGGTGGTGGTGCTGAGGAAAACCTGGCCCTCGCCGTGCGGGAAACTGACGATGGCCGGGCCCTGGGTGGTGTTGACGAGCGGGAGATAGTCCGTCCGCCCGGTGGTGAAATACAGGCCTGTCCCTGCCGGGATTTCCTGGACGGGCGGATTGGTGAGCACCGGCATTCCCGGCAACAGGCTGGTCTGGGAGATTTGGAGATACGTGTCGAAAAAGTCAAAATGGGCAAACAGCCGGCTGGTTTCAATGCCCTGCCCAGCGATTAATACTGTCCCCCCGGCTTTAACCCAGGCCTCGAGCGCATCCATTTCCTCATCCAGGTGAGGGTAAAAATACAGCGGTTCGAGGATGATTACCAATTCAGCCCCCGCGGGGATGGCATATTCCTCTGTGACCCGATCAGAAACCTGGTACCCGATCTCATCCAGCCAGAGCCAGAGGGCTTTAGCGCCGAGAGGTTGGGCAGAGCGATTCTCCAGCGGGATGTTTAACTGGCTTTCGGATTGGCGCAGGGCGGCGTAGCCTGTCACGAGGGTGAGCAGGGCAAACAACGCGATGGCGAGCCAGGTTTCGCGGGAGAGCCGGGTCACTTTTGTTCCTTCAACTCGGCGACGGCGCGGGCGTATTCATCAAACATGGGCTGATCAACTTGCTGGTAGCCGTACCAGACGCGGTCAAACACGTCCACGACCGGTTGCAGGCGGGCCAGCAGGTGCGGATGCCGGGACATGATCTTGAGGTATTCACGGTTGGTGAGGGTGCGGTTGTAGCGCAGGAGGTTGCGTTCTTCGAGGATGAGCAGGGCAGAGAGGTAGAGATAGCGGATGGCGATGCGGTGATCGCCGGTGCGTGCGAGGTCCTGTGCACGCTGGAAGGCCCGTTCGGCGCTTAGGATTTCGGCGTCGGGATGGGCGCTGTCAATTTCAGTTTCGGAGACGAGGCTGGTGAGGGTGGTGTTGAAGATGGAGTAGAGGGCGAAAGCGAGGATGATCGCAGTAATGACGGTGAGCGCGGCGCGGACCGCGCCGCCGTCGGGTACGCCATTCGGGAAAAGCCGATCCAGGATGCGGCCAATCCATCCCAAAATGCGGGCGTAAAGCTGCTGGAGAGGGTTGGGGGCCGGGGGCGGCCACTGGAATTCGGGAGCGGCAAGGATGTTTTTGAGGGCGGCAACCTCAGGGGCGCCGTATGACTCGCGGGGTCGGGTGTCCCCGCGGGCAAGAATCGTCCCCAGGAGGCTGGCGGCGGTTTGGATGTCGGGTTCCGCCTTTTGGAGGATACCCGTCAGGTGCGCATGGCTGACGGGTATCGTTTCACCAGAGGGCAGGGCCACGGCGGTGATGGCGGTGAGTTGGCTGATGAGGTCTGCCAGCGGGAGTTCAATGTCTGCGGGCGGTTGATCGGCGAGCGCGATCAGGGTTTGGTGGAATTCCGCCAGCGTTTCCCAGTATTCATCGAGCGGGAGGGTTTGGGTGGTGGGCGGCCCCTGGAGGAAAGGCGTCGCCGTGAGCAGCGCAACGGCGATCAGCAGGAGTTTTTTCATGCCGGGCGGCAGGTTAGGTCAGAAACCAGTCAGTGCTGAGGCGGCTGCGAGCAGGATAAATACCAGCACAAAATATAGCCCGACAACCACAGTGGAGAATAGGCAGAAGTAACCGAATTCCTGCCAGGTGAGCAAGCCGCCCTGTGGGACGGCGGTGTCACGGGCAATCAGGTCGGACAAAGGCACGCCGCTCTCGCCGCCTTCTTCCGCCTGGATGGCGAGATCAAGGCCATCCTGGCGCACGCGCAAATCAAAGTAAAGGAGGGTGAAGCAGGCCAGTTGGAGCGGCAGGTAGAGCAGGTTGAAGAGGGTGGCGGAAATGGATTGTAAGACAGTCTGGATGGTGTACAAGGTGCGGGCGTCCTGGATGGTGTCGGCTATCGTGATTTGCATCAAATAGGTGATCAAGCCGTTCGGGATTCCAACCAGGACAAGGCCAAAGATGGAGAGGATGAACATGAACCCGGCAACCCACCAGAAGCGTTTGCGGACGAGTTCCCAGGCCCGGCGCAAAGCTTTCCTGCCTCGATAGCGCTCCAAAACGATGACCGGCGCAACGAGGGGGAGCACCATGTAGGACAAGGTTGCCAGCGCTCCAGGGGCCGCCAGCCAGCCGATGCATGGGATGATGAGCAGGATGAGCAGGAGGAAGGTATAGAACGCGTAGAGCATATACGTCCCAATCAGAGCCCCTGAACTCTTGCCGATCTTTTTGTACGCGTCCAACATGCCGTATTGTTCCCCGAAATATGTATCGGAGATGAGCCGGGTGAGGGCCGCAGTGGCGATGCCCTGGACAAGGATCAGGGTGATCACTAAAAGGAGCAAACTTAACCCGATCCCAATAAAGTACGCGGGGGTAAAGAGGCTAAAGGGGTCAGCTGCCTGGATCGCCGACGGGTCGGCTGCAATGGCGGCCGTGTCACTGAAAGTGAACAGGTTGATCAGGAGGCCAAGCAGACTGAGCGGGATCTGCACGACCGCCAGGATGCCTATAAACTTGGCGAAGTTCTTGCGGTACAGGCGGATGGCTCGATCGAGCAATTCCCCCAGGGACAACGGACGCAAGACGGTTGAAGATACGGACATGGCTCACCTCTCCTTGAATCTGATTTACGCCATTATAGCCGAACTGAAATTTTCACACCCGGCCCTTATTGAGCAAACACATCGAAAACGCACAATCTGTCATTCCGACCAAGTGGAGGAATCCCTGCACCGATCTGCTAAAAATCAACACTGCGGGGATTTCTCGCTCTGCTCGAAATGACACATCATTGTCCATGTTTGAATTGAGCGCTCAATTAGGACTCGAATCCCTGGATAGTGTTTCCCCCAACTCGGGCCGGGTATAGGCAAAGAACCAGTAGCCGATAAAGGTCAGCGCCGTGAACATAAAGATGAAACCGAGTTTGTCGGCGTAGCCAAGCGGGTGGCGGAAAATGCGGATGGTGTCGAGGATGATTTCGAGCGGGTTTTGGAGGATGTCCCAACTGTTCCAGCGGACAAAGCGCCCGAGATAGATTCCCAGCCCGCTGAGCAGGATGGCCGCCATGGCGAAAAGCCAGCCGACAACGCGCCCGGCCAATTGCTGGATGATGCCCTGCATGGCCCGCAGGGAGGCAAACCCGAGGCACATCCCGTTAATGGCAACGGTCATGATGAAACCGGCGTCGTACCAGAGCGGCACGCCCACCCGCTCATCGAGGTGGATCAGGTCGGTGACGATGTAGGGCGCGTTGGGGAGGAAGAGCAGCCAGAGGGCGCTGAGGGGAAGGATGAGCATCCAGCGGCGGCGCGGCCGATTGAAGAGGAAATTTGCGCCGAGGGCGAACCAGTACGGCATCCAGGCCAGGAACAGGTTCCAGATCAGGAAGGCAAAGGTTGTTCCCCCGCTTAATCGGATGCGCACGGCGAAGAAGAAAAATACCAATCCCGTGGAAATCAAAAGGGGATAGAAGAGGTGGGCTTTCAGGAATTGGTGTGTTTTTTGGAAGGGAATGAGCCATTTCATGGAATACCTCCGGGAGGGCGGGCGGAAATTGTGAGAATTCGCCGCCTCGAATATACCCGAATACGGATTGTGCGGCAATTACGTTCCTGCTGGTTGCCACCCCGGTTTCTAATTGCCCTCCCAACCTTGATACAATTGCCCCAGTTTCCCGTCCACGGGACAGGAGCCAGCCATGCTCATCACCAACGCCACCGTCATCACCCTCCAACCTGAAAATCACATCCTCGAAAACCAGGCCATCTTTATCGAAGACGGGAAAATCGCCGCCATCGGCCCGGAAAAAGGGCTGGCCGCGTGGTACCAGAAAGGCGAGACAGTCGACGCCCGCGGCCAACTCGTCATGCCCGGCAACATCTGCGCCCACACCCACTTCTATGGCGCGTTTGCCCGCGGGATGAACATTCCCGGACCCGCGCCCAAAGATTTCCCTGAAATCCTCGAAAAACTGTGGTGGCCCCTCGACAAAGCCCTTGACCCCCAAGCCGTGCGGCTATCCGCCCTTGTCATGCTGGCCGACGCCATCAGGAACGGCACGACCACGCTCATCGATCACCACGCTTCCCCCAACGCCATCCCTGGCTCGCTTGACATTATCGCGGAAGCCGTGGGCCAGTCCGGCCTGCGCGCCGTCCTGTGCTATGAGGTTACTGACCGCGACGGCGACGCCAAAGCCCGCGCCGGCATCGCTGAAAACGTGCGCTTCATCCAATCCCAAATCTCCAATCCCCAATCTCTAATCTCCGCACTCTTCGGTCTCCACGCCTCCCTCACCCTCTCCGACCAGACCCTCGCCGCCTGTCGGGACGCCGCATCTGCCGGAACCGGCTTTCACATTCACGCCGCCGAGCACGAGGCGGACGAATACGACAGCCTTGCCAAATCCGGCCTGCGCGTCATTGACCGCCTTCACCAACACGGCATCCTCGGCGAAGACACCCTCGTTGCCCACGGCGTCCACCTCGATGCGCGGGAAATCGCCGTGCTCGCCGAAACGGGCACCTCGCTCACCCACCAGCCTCGCTCCAACATGAACAACGGTGTTGGCACGGCCCCGATCGAATCCATGCTTCGTGCGGGCATCCGCGTCTGCCTCGGCACGGATGGCTTCCCGCACAGCATGTGGGAGGAGGCCCGCTTCGCCTATATGCTCCAAAAGTCGGCGCACCGTGACCCGCGCCGCATGCCGGGCGATCAGGTCTTCAACATGCTCTATCGCAACAATGCCGCCCTCGCCAGCCGCCACTTTCCCGCCGCGCCCCTTGGCGTCATCACCGAAGGCGCTTACGCCGACCTCATCCTCGTGGACTACCACCCGCACACCCCGCTCACCGCGGGCAACCTGCCGTGGCACCTGCTCTTCGGCTTTCATGAGCGCATGGTCACAGCCACCATCTGCGGCGGGCAATTGCTGATGAAAGACCGCCAACTCCTCACCCTCGATGAAGCCGCCATCACCGCACAAGCCCGCGCACTCGCACCGCAAATCTGGGCGCGGTATGAGGCATACGCAAATCCCAGGGAGCGCAAATGACCGTCGTGAAAAACTATCTGCCCATTTTGATTTTCCTCACCCTTTTGCTGGCCTGTTCCCTCTCAACCCCGGAACCCACGGCGACCCCCGTACCCACCCAGACCCCCGCGCCCCCCAGCGCCACCGCGCCCCCCACTGCAACCCCCACCCCCACAGAGCCGCCGCCCACCCCCACCCATACCGCCACCCCCAGCAAAACCCCCACCCCCGCCCCAACCGCCACGCCCACCATGCCCGCCTATCCGGGGCGCATCGTCTTTACCGGCTTTGCCGAGGGCTCCATTGACCTGTTCGTGGCGGACGTTGCCGATCACTCCGTGGAACGCCTCACCGATAATGATGAGGAAGCTTCCGTTTTCCCACTCTGGTCCCCTGACGGAACGAAAATCGCCTATCTTAGTTTCAATTTTGAGGAGGGCCAGGTGGGCGTTGGACTGGTGGATCTGGCAAGTGACGGCGCAATCTCCCTCATTGTGCGCGATATTGGCACTGCTTCTTTCAATCTTTCATGGGCGCAGGATAACCGCTACCTCCTCTATAATGGCCCCCAGCCAAATGGCGGCGGGAATGATGTCTACCGCCTGGATTCAACCAACGGGACCCTCACCAATCTCACCGCCAACTCCCCCAATTGGGATGCATTTCCCAAATATTCACCGGCTGCCGGGCTGATCGCCTTTGTTTCCGACCGCGCGGATAATGGACAGGGGAGCGACAACATCTGGGTGATGAACGCCAATGGGGGCGCGTTGTCCAACCTGACCCCCAACGACGAATATTTCTGGGAGGACACCCACCCAGGCTGGTCGCCCGATGGGGCCCAGATTGCTTTCTTTCGCTCAGGGTTATTTTCCTCGGCCAGCGACCCCGGCGGGCCGGCCGGTCTCTGGCGGGTGGATGTTCAGTCCGGCGAGGAATCTTTGATCATCCCCCTCGACGAGGCCTTTTTTGGAGCGGAACCGATTTGGTCGCCGGACGGGACACGGATTGCTTACCAGATTCGCGAACCGGATGCCGGCGCCATCTGGATTGTCGAGGTGGCGACTGGCGATACCATACGCGTTGCCGCCTTCCCGGGCGATAATTTCTACACCTCCTGGTCGCCCGATTCACAAGCCATTGTCTTTACCAACGAAAACGACGATTTGATCCGCATCTATATCGCGGCCGCGGATGGCTCCGGGCTTTGGCCGTTATTCCCGAAAGCGGGGAATGGATATGCCCATTGGTCACCCCAACCCTGAGGGATCGCAAAAGACCACGGGAGAGCAAATTGGCTCTCCCGTGGTCTCCCCTCAACCCCTCCATAAACAAGGCGCTCCCACCCAATCCTGCTTATCATAAAATCTACCCCTGAGGGATAGGATAGCGCAATTGCAATAACCCATCCTATTACTTTTATGCAAAAATATGGCAGAATGAACCCCATGCAACCGCCTCCCTCCAAACTCACCGCAGACGACTTGTACCCCGAGGTTCTCACCGCGTTCCGTTCCTGGAATGAGTCCACGGAGGAGGGCGTGCTCACCCGGCTGGCGCTGGTGCGTGCCTGCCCCCTGGCCCCCGAGGATTTGACCGGTTCCCCCGAAGCGCGCCTGCGCACCAACCGGGTGTTGACGGGATTGCTCGAAAAAGCCACGGCGGGCAATCCAGAGGGCGCAGGGATTGTGCGCTTGCACTATGAGGTTCAGAGCAGGGCCCACCAGATTGCAAGGCAGAAACACATGAGCATTGACACGGTGAACCGCCTGCAACGGGAAACCCTGCTGGATGTGTCCCGCCTGCTGGCTGAGGGGGAGAACGCCCTGCGTGCCAGCCAGTTGCAAGACCTGGCCCTGCGCCTGCCCCAGCCAACCACCGAAACCCTGTACGGGGTGGAAGGCATCCGCCAGGGGATGCTGGAAAAACTGCGGGCGCAGGCTGCTCCCTGGGTGCTGGCGCTGACCGGCCTCGGGGGAATCGGGAAGACGGTGTTGGCGCGGCTGCTGGTGGATGAGTTGGTGGGGGATTTTGGGGCGGAGCACATCCTGTGGGTGCGCGCCTCCCAGTCGGTCGCCACGGGTCCCGGTGGGGCCGGGAATTCCCGCGATCTGTTGCTCTACGATCTGGCAACCCAGCTGGTGGGGCCGGAAGCCAATCCGCTTCAACGGGCGGAATTGGTGCGGCGGAAAATCAAGGGGGGGCGCTATTTATTGGTCGTGGACAACCTGGAGACCGAGGCTGAACTGGGTTTTGCGCTGGATACCCTGCAAGCCGCGGCCAACCCTGCCAAAATCCTATTGACCAGCCGGGTGTATCCCCGCCCGGCGCTGGGCGTTTATACCCAGGGGCTGGCCGAGTTGGATCGCACCTCCGCCGCAGAGTTGATCCGCCAGCAGTCGGCCCAGCTCAACCCGGCGGCGATGCTGGTCACTGAGGATGAGGATATCGACGCCATTTACACCGTGACTGGCGGGAACCCGCTGGCCCTGAAACTGGTGATCGGCATGCTGGCCGTGATCCCGCTGGGGCAAGTGCTGGCCGATCTGGGCCGCGGCCGCGCTGGCCAGGTTGAGGAGATGTACAAGCATATTTACTGGAAGGTCTGGCACACGCTCTCGCCTGCTGGGCAGGCGTTGTTGCAGGGGATGCCGTTGGCCGCCGATAACGGCGGGCCGCCCGAGCAATTGATGCGGTTTTCCGGGCTGGATCAGGATGCGCTGTGGGCGGCCATTGAAGAATTGGCGGCGCGCTCGCTGATTGAGGTGCGAGGCAGTACGCGTGAGAAACGCTATGGCATCCACCAGCTTACCAGGACTTTCCTGCACACCGAGATTATCGGCATGGAGTTGGATTGATGGCTGTCGGGACTTTCACTTCGTTTGCGGCGCAGGTACAGGTCAACCTCGATTTCTGGCTCGTCAACTATGCCTATGATGACGAGGCGCAATATGCTGAGTTGGATGACGAGTGGCCGGGTATCCATCGCGCCATTGATTACGGGATCAGGAATCCGGCATCCTGGCTGGTTTCCTCCAGCCTGCTGCGCAGGATGCTGAATTATGTGGATGCGCGCGGGCATGCTGTGCTATGGTTCTCGCTCTTTGAGCGGACGCTGGCACGCTGTCCCGCCGGGGAACTGGATGAAAGGGGCAAGCTGCTCAATTGCCTGGGTGATTTGAACGGGAAGATGGATAAATTTGAGGCGGCGCTCGGGCAGCATGAGGCCGCCCTCGCGCTGGGGCTGGAGGCGGGCAACAAGCTGACGCAGGCGATTGCCTTGCAGGGCATCGCGGCCAGCTCCGTTCCCCTGCGCCGGTATGAGGGCTTGGACGAATACTGCCTGCGCGCGGCGGAGCTGCTGGCCGAAGTGGGCGATCCCTTTCACCTGATCCCGACCAGTTTCAACCAGTTGGGGATGCTGGAGCATGCCCGCGGGAATTATGAGACCGCCGTGGCCTGGTTTCACAAGGCCATCCACAGGTTCCGGGCGACACACCAGCCTCGGCGGCAGGCCCAGCACTATATCAACCTGAGCCTGAGCTGCATCGCCCTGCACCAATATGCGGAAGCCAATGCGGCCCTGCTGCAAGCGCTCGAACAGTTGCCCTCGACAGCCGGACCGTCCATCGTCCAAGTGAATATTCAAAATTCACTTGGAACCCTGTTCTACTTTCAAGAGGACTATGAAAAAGCCCTGCATGAATTCCTGGCGATTGATGCCCGTTACCTGGAAGAATTTGGGCACCTCAGTTCACGGGCATACCTCGCCAATAACCTGGGAAATAATCACCTCAAACTTGGCCGTTATGAGCAGGCCATCCAGCAATTAACCTACGCTATCAGTCTCTGGCTCGCGATGGAGGATGCGTCCAACCTGGGGAACTCCACCGCTGACCTCGCCGAGACTTATGTGCGCATGGGCGATCCGGAAAAGGGGCTGGCATTTTACTATCGGGCTGCTGACGTACTGGAACCCGTCCAGGACAACGCCTGGGCACGACAACTCCGGGCGAAAGTGCTCAGGTGCATCCACCAACTCGAAATCAACGGCAGGCTGGATTGACCCGCCCACAGGAGCAACCATGACCCCACCCACCATTGCCATCCTCGGCGGCACCGGCAAGGAAGGCCCCGGCCTCGCCCTGCGCTGGGCGTACAACGGCTACACCCTCATCATCGGCTCGCGTAACGCGCTGCGCGCCACGGAAACCGCCGCCGAACTCAACGCGGCGCTCGGCGTCAGTACGGTCACGGGGCTGGACAACACCGCCGCCGCCCGCCTCGCCGATATTTCCGTCCTCACCGTCGTCCAGTCCGCCCACCAGGCCGCCCTCGAAAGTGTGTGTGACGCCCTGCAAGGGAAAATCCTCGTGGACGCCACCGCCCGCGTGGACTTCCGCGACCCGCGCCCGCCGGACGCCCCCTCCGCCGGGCGCATGGCGCAGGACCTCCTCGGCCCAGGTGTGCGCGTCGTCGCCGCCCTCCAAAACGTCCCCGCCCACGCCCTCAAGCGCAACCTCGGCCAGCCGCTTGACTTTGACGTGCTCATCTGCGCGGACGATGTGGAGGCCGCACAACAAGTGATCGACCTCGTTGCCGGCGCGGACATGCGCGGCTACTACGCCGGGCATCTCGACAACGCCAACGTGGTCGAAGGCCTCACCTCCATCTTGATAGCCCTCAACAAGCACTACAAAACCAAAACCGCCAGCATCAAAATCACCGGCCTTGAATAAACTCACCCTCACCGCCCTCCCCGGCATCCCCATGATTCAGGAAGGGGATGACCTCGCGGAAATTATTCTCCAATCCTTCGACTACGCTCAGGACAAGTCTCCAATCTCCAATCCCCAATCCCTCCTCCCCGGCGACATTCTCGTCCTCGCCCAGAAAATTGTCAGCAAAGCCGAGGGGCGGCGTATCCACCTTCACGGGGTGGCTGTGACCCCTGAGGCTGGGAACCTGGCCCTCGAGACCGGCAAAGACCCGCGCCTCGTCCAGTTGATCCTCAATGAAAGCCGCGCCGTCCTGCGCACGCGCCCCGGCCTGATCATCGTTGAGCATAAACTCGGCTTCGTCTGTGCGAATGCCGGGATTGACCACTCCAACGTGGAAGGCGAGCGCGGGGAACGCTCGGACGACTGGGTACTCCTGCTCCCCGAAAATCCGGATGCCTCCGCCGCCAAAATCCGCGCCGGGCTGGAAGCCGCCAGCGGCGCGCGGCTGGGCGTGCTCATCATCGACTCGCACGGACGCGCCTGGCGCAATGGCGTGACTGGGGCCGTGATCGGGATCAGCGGACTCCCCGGGGTGGTGGACAAACGCGGGGATCATGATCTCGTCGGGCGGGAACTGGTCGCCACGCTCATCGGGGCCGCGGACGAACTCGCGGGCGCGGCCTCCCTCCTGATGGGCCAGGCCGCCGAAGGGACGCCGGTCATCCACGTGCGCGGGTTCCCTTATCCCCTGCGGGAATCAAATCTAGTAGAATTGTTGCGTCCCAGAGAGTTGGATCTCTTTCGGTAGAAACCGGAGCAGAAGATGAACGCCCAGGAAATCTATTCCACTTATGTCAATACGCTGACGATTGCTGACCGGTTGGAATTGGCACGGTTGATCATGGGAGGGTTGATTAGATCCGCGCCTCGCTGGGCCATCCAGGAAAGCGATGTTTGGAACGAAGAGGATTATCGTGATCTGTCGGTTGCCGCGAGCCTCCATTTCGAACCTTGCTGATTGTCAAATTAATCATGGGTGAGGCATGTCATTTCGACCAGAGGGAGAAATCCCCGCAGTGCGTCTTTCCAGCGAACCCAAATGGGGATTCCTCACTTTGTTCGGAATGACAGCTATAAAACTGTAACCAAACGCCGAGTGAATTGATGGATCGAATCCCCGAAGATTTCCGCTACCTGCTGGCTCCCGAAACCAAAGCCTACGCCTACCTCGCCACCACCCTGCGGGACGGCTCGCCGCAGGTCACGCCCGTCTGGTTCGCCGTCGAGGGCGGCCACATCCTGATTAACTCCAAAAAGGGGCGCTCCAAAGATGCCAACATGCGCCGCCGCCCCCAAGTCGCCCTCGCCATTGCCGACCCTGTTTTCCCCAATCGTTACATCCAGTTACGTGGCGAAGTCGTGGAAATATTCGACGACGAAACCCTCATCCAGCGGCTCTCCCAGCTATACACCGGCAAGCCGTTCAACGTCCGCCCTGGCGATGTGCGCGTGACCTACAAAATCCTGCCCTCAAAGATCACCGTTTATAGCTGGTAACTTGTCTCTCCCGGCTGACGAACTCCATCAATTCCTCCGTACCCGGCAATCGGTGCGCCGGTTTGCCCCCGCCGGGGTCCCGCGCCCCGTCATTGATCGCATCCTCGAAACGGGGACGCGTGCCCCCTCCGCCCACAACCGCCAGCCCTGGCGCTTTGCCGTCCTCACCGCCGCCGCCGACAAAACCCGCCTCGCTGACGCCCTCGCCGCCGACCTGCGCCGCGACCTCGCCGCCGATGGCGTCCCCCCCGATCTCATTGAGAAGGATGCTTCCCGCTCGCGGAACCGCATTATCCACGCCCCGCTCGTCATCGTCCTCTGCCTCACAATGGCGGAGATGGACGCCTATCCCGACGCCCGCCGCCAGCGCGCCGAGTTTCGCATGGCGCTGCAAAGTGTGGCCCTGGCGGGCGGGCAAATCCTGCTGGCCGCGCACGCCGAAGGGCTGGGCGGCGTCTGGGTCTGCGCCCCGCTCTTTGCGCCGGAGACCGTGCGCGCCGCCCTCCACCTGCCGGATGAGTGGGAGCCGCAGGGGATGCTTCTGATCGGGTATCCGGCGGGCGCGCCAAAAGAACGCGACAGGAAACCCATCCATGAAATTGCGATATTTTCATAAATCGAAGATCGAAGATCGAATATCCGACAAACGCGATTTTCGATATTCGATTTTTGATCTTCGACCATGAAAATCGTTGCCCTCGCGGGCGGGGTTGGCGGTGCAAAACTGGCTGACGGCCTCGCCCAAATCCTGCCCCCCGCAGACCTCACCATCATCGTCAACACCGGCGACGACTTTGAGCATCTTGGCCTCCACATCTCCCCCGACCTCGATACCGTCTGCTACACCTTGGCCGGTCTGGCCAACCTGGCCACCGGGTGGGGGCGGGCGGATGAAAGCTGGCACGCTTTTGAAGGAATGACGAAACTGGGCGGCCCGGACTGGTTTCGGCTGGGCGACCGCGACCTGGCGACGCACCTCGAGCGCACGCGCCGCCTGCGGGCCGGGGACTCCCTATCCGCCATCACCCGCGACTTCTGCCGGGCCTGGGGCGTAAAGCCAACTGTCCTGCCCATGAGCGATGACCCGGCCCCGACCATTGTCCTGACTTCGGAGGGCGAACTGCCCTTCCAAGAATACTTCGTTCACCGGGGGTGCCAGCCCCAGGTGACAGGCTTCCGCCTTGAGGGGCATCCGCGCCCCGCTCCGGGTGCCCTGGAGGCGCTCCGGGCCACGGACGCCGTCGTCATTTGCCCGTCCAACCCGTGGGTGAGTGTGGACCCTGTTTTGGGGGTCAGGGGGCTCCGTGAACTCACGCAAACCTGCCGGGTGGTGGCCGTTTCGCCCATTGTCGGGGGTCAGGCCATCAAGGGGCCGGCGGCCAAAATGTATGCCGAGTTGGGGATTACACCCAGCGCGCTGGCAGTGGCAAAGCATTATGGGGCACTGCTCGATGGCTTCGTGTTGGACACGGTGGATGCCGCGCTCGCCGCGCTGCTGAAAATCCCCGTATTGGCGACACAGTCAATCATGGACACGCCGGCGAGCCGGGCGCGGCTGGCGCAAGAAATCGTGAACTTTATCGAAGGAGAAATTTTGCTATGAGCCTGTGGGCGATTGTGCCGGTCAAGCCATTGCGAAGGGGGAAATCGCGGTTGGCGGAAGTGTTGACGGAAGACCAACGGGAGGAGTTGAACCGCAAGATGCTGAAAAATACCGTGGATGTGTTGCGGACGGTTAACGAGATTGAGGATGTGCTGGTGGTGAGCCGGGACCCGGCGGCGCTGGCGCTGGCCCGCGAGTGCGGGGCGCGCACCCTGCTGGAGGATGGCGCGCCGGAATTAAACGTGGCCCTGACGCGGGCGGCGGTGTTGGCCGGGGCCTTCAAGGCGCATGGTATCCTCGTTGTCCCTGCCGACCTGCCCCTGCTGAACGCGGAGGATGTACAGGGGATGGTGGAGATGGGGACGAATGGCCCGTGCGTGATCATCGCGCCCGACCATAAGCGCCTGGGGACCAACGTGCTTCTGCTGATCCCGCCGGATGTCATCCCGTTTGAGTATGGCAGTCACTCGTTTGAGCGGCACGTCAGCCGGGCGATGGATGCCGGGGTGTCGCTCGATATATGCACGATCGAAAGCCTTATGCTGGATATGGACTTGCCGCAAGACCTGGTGCTGATGGATGCCAATTTACGCCTTGAGCTGGATTGGCTGCCGGAGTTGGAGGAATGGGGGAGGTAGGCTGATAAAATAGAAGTGAGCAGTAATCAGTGATCAGTGATCAGTGATGAGGAACTGGTGACTGACCACTGACGACTGACAACTGACCACTGGTGACTGACCACTGAATACTGACCACCGACCACCGACCACTGGTTTCAAAAAAAGGAGTCACGCATGCGAACCGCTCTCTACTTGCAGGATGCCCACGACTTGCGCGATGGGTTGGATTACGTCAAATACGCCGAGGCCCGCGGGTTTGAGGCGGTCTGGCAGGCGGAGTCGCGGCTGGTACGCGATGCCATCGTCCCGATGGCCGCCTATGCCGCGGTCACGGAAAGGCTCAAAGTGGGTTCCGGCGTCATCAACAACTGGACGCGCAATATCGGCCTGCTGGCCGCCACCTTCCTCACGCTCGACGACCTAGCGCCCAATCGGATGATCTGCGGCCTTGGCGCGTGGTGGGACCCGCTCGCCCGCAATGTTGGCATCACCCGCACCAAGCCGATGACCGCCATGCGGGAAACCGTCGAAGTCCTCCGCCGCCTGCTGAATATGGAACGGGTGACTTTTGACGGTGAGTTTGTCCACGTTAACGGGATCGAATTGGATGTCGTGCATGGCCGCCGCGAGCCGCGCAACGTGCCGATCATGATCGGCGCGACTGGCCCGCAGATGATGGAGATGACGGGCGAAATTGCCGACGGGGCCGTACTCAACTACTGCGTCCCGCCGGAATACAACGACGAAGCCCTTGAACAACTGGAGCGCGGTGCCCGCAAAGCTGGCCGTTCTCTCGATGACCTTGACCGCCCCCAACTCATCGTCTGCTCCGTGGATCATGATGAAGAAAAAGCCATAGACACCACCCGCGGCCTGCTGACCCAATACCTCGCCCAACAGCCGCACATCGCCAAAGCCTCCGGCGTCTCCATGGACGTGGTCGCCCAAATCCAGTCCATCCTCGGCTGGCCGGCCACGCACGCACAAATCCAGGCGGCCAAGCACCTCGTCCCGGAGGATCTCATCCACCGCATCACCGCCAGCGGCACACCGGAACAGGCCCGCGCCAAAGTGCAGGAATACGTCAAGCGTGGCTGTACCTGCCCCATTCTCTATCCGGTGGGCGGGGATGTACGGCTTTTGATTGATACGTTTGCGGAAATTGTGTAACCGATTTAATGGAGTAAAAGATGGCAGTCCAGACTGATATTCGCGTTAGAAATATTATTGCCGAAATCGCAGAAAAATTCCTGCCACAAAAAATCATCCTCTTCGGCTCATTTGCCCGCGGCAAGCCTACAAGTGACAGCGACGTGGATTTGCTCGTCATCCTGCGCACGGAGCAGCGCCCACTCCGCAAAGCCGCGGAGATTTCCGCCTCCATTGAGCACCCCTTACCAATCGATTTGCTCGTAAGGACACCAGATCAAGTCGAAAGCCGGTTCAACAACGGGGATACCTTTCTTAATGAAATCCTCGATGAAGGAATTACAGTTTATGAAGCCTGAAACCCTGGAATGGATCAAGAAAGCGGAGGGAGATTATCAGGTTGCCAAAAAGGAGTTTCGCAGCGATAAACCTGTTTTTGACGCTGTTTGCTTTCATGCACAGCAATGTATCGAAAAATACCTAAAAGCTTGGTTTTCCGAGAATCACCGGCAATTTCCGAGAACGCATGATTTGATCGTGTTGTTTGAACTGGGCAGGGACAAGCTAACCGAACTCGTTATTCATCGTAGTTCGCTGGCGTTTCTGACCACATTCGCGATTGCTTTCCGATACCCCGGTGACGAAGCGCTCATTGAAGACGCTCAGGAAGCCCTTGAGAAAATGGAATCCATCCGCTTGTTGCTTCGTTGGAGGCTGGGAGTGGAAAAACGCGATTCCGGCGAAAAATTATGATCACCTCCTATCACCGCCCCACCACCTTCGAAGAAGCCCTCCACCTGCTGGCCCAGCCGGGGCTTGCCCTCCCCCTCGGCGGCGGCACGGTCCTCAACGCGCCGCATGACCTCGATTACGGCATGATCGACCTACAGGCGCTCGGCCTCGATCAGATTGAGAGCCGCGGGCGGACGCTGACCCTCGGGGCGCGCGTGACCCTCCAGGGGCTGGTGGATTCCCTGGAAATCCAGCCCGCCCTGAAGAATGCCATCCGCCACGAAGCCACGCAAAACCTGCGGAACATGGGCACCCTGGCGGGCACGTTGGTCTCCGCCGATGGCCGTTCCCCCTTCGCCTGCGCCATGCTTGCCTTGGATGCCCAACTCACCGTCCTCCCGCAAAATGCCACGCTGGATATTGGCGAAATCCTGCATTTACGCAATTACCAATTACCAATTACATTTCTCCCAAATGGTTTGATCACCACCCTCACCCTCAACACCGAAATTTCCCTCGCTTACGAATACGTCGCCCGCACCCCCGCCGACCGGCCCATCGTCTGTGTCGCGGCGGCTCGCTGGCCTTCCGGGAGACTGCGCGTCGTCGTCGGCGGGTGGGGGCAATCCCCCCGGCTCGCCCTCGACGCCCCCGAACCCGGCGGGCTGGAGCCAGCCGTGGACAGCGCGGCCAGCGAAGCCGGTGATGAGTGGGCCAGCACCGCATACCGCCGGGAAATCGCGGTTATACTGGCACGCCGCGCGGTGGAAAGGCTGTGAGCTTTAAGCCGTAAGCTGCAAGCCGCCAGCCGTCAGTAAAAACCTGGCATACTCAACACTCATTACTCATTACTTTTTACTCATCACAACGGAGCCTCATGCCAACCACCCACGGATTCACCCTCGTCAGGGAAACACAAGTGCCGGAACTCAACACGGTCGCCCGGCTCTACCGCCACGATCATTCCGGCGCGCAACTGTTATCCCTCCTCAACGATGACGAAAACAAATCCTTCGGCATCGCTTTCAAAACGCCGCCCAGCGATTCCACCGGTGTCCCGCACATCCTCGAGCACGGCGTCCTCAACGGGTCGCGCAAATACCCAGTCAAGGAGCCATTTGTCGAGCTGATCAAAGGCTCGCTCAACACCTTCCTGAACGCGATGACCTTCCCCGACAAAACCGTTTACCCCGTCGCCAGCGCCAATCTCAAGGATTTTTACAACCTTGTGGACGTCTACCTGGACGCCGTCTTCCACCCGCTCATCCCGCCGCACGTCCTCGAACAGGAGGGCTGGCATTATGAAATTGACTCCCCGGATGGGCCGCTGGAATTCAAAGGCGTGGTCTTCAACGAGATGAAAGGAGCCTACTCGTCCCCGGAGAACCGGCTCGGCGACCAAATACAGCGCTCCCTCTTCCCGGATACCATCTACGCCCACGACTCCGGCGGCGACCCCAAAGCGATCCCCGCCCTCACCTACGAACAATACAAAGGTTTCCACGAGAAGTTCTATCATCCCTCCAATGCCCTGATCTACTTCTATGGGGATGATGCCCCCGAAGATCGCCTGGCCCTGCTGGATGTCTACCTGCGGGATTTCCCCGCCGCCACGATAGACGCCCAAATTCCCCTGCAACCCCCCTTTGAAGAAGAGCGCCGCATCACCGCCTACTACCCCGCCGGCGACGAGGATGACCCGGATGCCCGCAAGAGTATGCTCGCCGTCAATTGGGTCCTCCCCGAACCCACCTCGCTGGAAGAATCCTTTGCCGGGGATATCCTCTCGCACGTCCTGCTCGGTACGCAAGCCGCCCCGCTTCGCAAAGCCCTGATCGACTCCGGGCTGGGCGAAAACCTCGTGGGCGGCGGTCTCGATGAGGAAACGCGCCAACCGACCTTCTCCGTCGGGATGAAGGGGATGGACTCGGCGGACAGCGTCAAGCTGGAAACGCTGATCATGGATACGCTGGCTGACTTGGCGAAAAACGGGATCGAACGCGCAGCCGTGGAAGCCGCGCTCAACAGCATCGAATTCAACCTGCGCGAAAACAATACCGGCAGTTTCCCGCGCGGGTTGGTCGTGATGATGTCCATCCTCAGCTACTGGTTATACGACCGCGACCTGCTGGCTCCCCTGTTTTACGAAGCCCCGATGAAAGCGATCCGCGCCCGCTTTGACGCTGGCGAGCCGCTCTTTGAAGACCTCATCCGCCGCTACCTGCTGGAAAACCTTCACCGCACCAGTGTCCTGCTTGAGCCCGACCCGGCCATGAACGCCCGCGAGGAAGCTGATGAGCGCGCCCGCCTCGACGAAGTGCGCGCCGCCCTCTCGGACGCCGATGTTGAAAAGTTGGTCGCGCGCACCCACGAGTTGCGGAAAATCCAGGAAACCCCGGACACCCCGGAGGCCCTCGCGACCCTTCCCTTCCTGAAGCTGTCCGACCTCGAAAAAGAGAACAAGCTCACGCCCAAGGAAGAATTGGCGGAATCCGGCGTCCCCGTTCTCTATCACGATCTCTTTACCAACGGGATCGTCTATTTTGACCTCGGCTTTGACCTGCACGCCCTCCCCCAGGAACTGCTCCCCTATGTCCCGATGTTCAACCGCTGCCTGCTGGGGATGGGCACGGACACGGAAGATTTTGTCAAACTGACCCAGCGCATCGGGCGCAAAATAGGCGGACTGCACACCGCCCCCTTTATCGCCGCACCCGCCGCCTCGGCCACCGCCGCCTCCTGGCTCTTCCTGCGCGGCAAGGGTACCATGGCGCAGACGCAGGACATGCTCGACATCATGCGCGACGTCCTGCTCACCGTCCGGCTGGACAACGCCGAGCGCTTCGGGCAGATGGTGCTGGAAACGAAAGCCTCGAAAGAGTCCAGCATCGTCCCTTCCGGCCATAGCTACGCCAACAACCGCCTGCGCGCCAAATTCCACGAGGCCTACTGGGTCAGCGAACTCTTCGGCGGTGTGTCCAGCATTTTCTTCATCCGCCAGTTGGCAGAGGAAATCAAAAATGACTGGCCGGGCGTACTCGCCAAATTGGAACGCATCCGGGAACTCGTGATCAACCGCGGCGCAGCGATTGCCAACGTCACCGTTGACTCTGCCAACTGGGATACTTTCCGTCCCCAGATGTCCGCCTTCCTCCAGGATTTGCCCGTCAAACAGACCCCGAAACAAACCTGGGTTCGCGAGGCCTCCAGACCCCATGAGGGGTTTACCATCCCGGCGCAAGTCAACTATGTCGCCAAAGGCGCGGACCTCAAGGCGAGCGGGTATCGTCCGCACGGCTCCGCCCTCGTCGTCAACAAATTCCTCGGCACGACCTACCTGTGGGAGAAAATCCGCGTTCAGGGTGGGGCGTATGGCGGGATGAGCAGTTATGACCGGCTAACCGGCGTTTACACGTACCTTTCCTACCGCGACCCCAACCTGCTCGGCACGCTCAAAAATTACGATGGCGCGCCCGATTTCCTCGCCAGCGTGGATGTCAACGATGATGAGCTGACCAAATCCATCATCGGCACGATTGGCGATGTGGACGGCTACGAACTCCCCGACTCCAAGGGCTACACCTCGCTCACCCGTCACCTGATCGGCGTCACCGACGCAGACCGCCAGCAGATGCGCGCCGAAATCCTCGGCGCCACCGCCTCCGACTTCCGCCATTTTGGCAAGGCCCTGCAAGCTGTTCGGGATGGGAATGTCGTCGTCATTGGCTCGGCGGACGCCATCAACGAGGCCAACAGCCAGCAGGATGGGCCGTGGCTGGACGTTCAGAAAGTATTGTAGACGGGGTTTCCCCTTGACCCGTCCTTCGACTACGCCCGACCAAAAAAGGTCGGCCTCCGCTCAGGATGAATATGCTTCAGTATGAAGCCCTTCAGTATGAAGCCCTTCAGTATGAAGCTTATCTCGCTGAGCGGAGTGAGGACAGCCTCACCGTCTGAACGCAGTCGAAGCGCCATCCCGCAGTCTATATTGATTGGCAATCGAAAGCCCTGAGAGGAATGGATAAGCTTCCAACCGAAATGCCTGGTGGACGTGGAAACTTATGGGAAACCTCGCAAGTTCCCACGAGTTCCCACGAGTTCCTGCAAATTCCCATGAGGAGTAAATACCATGGACCCCAACAAAACCTGGATTGACGCACCCAAACAACGCTCCGCTCCGCCGCCGCCCTCGGCCCCCAGCGAACCCCCCGAGCGTCCCCCGCGCGACCGCAACTGGGTAGGGATTGCCGTCGTCATGGGCGGCATCATCCTTGTATTGTGCGTCGTCATTGGCTTCCTCGCGTATCAGTACCTCCAAGGCGAAGCGCCATCCATTGATTTTGGCGACCCCACCACGGAGGCGGTTTCAGAGATTGGCTTGACGCAAACCGCGTTGGTGGCCGATATCCAACTGGGCCTTACCCCCACCCTCACCGAGCCACCACCCCCGACGGATGAGCCCACCCCCGCGCCTCCCACCGATACCCCGCCGCCCAGCCTGACCCCGACGGAAACTCTCGTCCCCACCAGCTCCATCCCCCTCTTCACTGCCAACCAGGCATTGCTCTGCCGCCAGGGGCCAAGCACGATCTACAAGGATGTGCGCACCCTGGATGCTGGCATCGCCACACCCATCCTCGGCAAGGGCATCAGCCCGGTGGATGGCGTCAGCATCTGGTGGCTGGTGGAAGTGGGCGGTCTGCAATGTTACGTCTCCAGCGGCTTTGGCACCACGGAGGGCGACACCTCCGGCGTCCCCACCATTCCGCCACCTCCCACCCCCACGCCCACCCCGACTCTAACGCCGACGACGACCCCGACCCCGACGGCGACTCCGCCGTAACCGATCGGAAACTCACCTGTTGAGTGGTTGCACCGAAAAGCCGCACAAATCTTATGTGCGGCTTTTTTTCCATTAATCCGCTACCCATTGAACCTTTGTAGAATGCGGGAAGTTTGCCCGAATATTCGGATTTCCAGAGTCGGAATACGTGCTTCCGAGGAGGCCTTGATGAAAATATCGATCCTGCCCGCCTGCCTGGCCCTTTTCCTCCTTTCAGCCTGTGCCAGCGTCCCGCCCGCCGCAACGGTTGAACCGGTCCCAGCCCCGGCCACCGCCCCTCCAACCGAAACGATTTCCCCTTTCCCGACTGCGGTACAACCCTCACCAATTGCGCCGCCGGAAACCCCTGATCCAACCACAGCTCCCCCTCCCGCAGTCCTCGATGCCGGGCAATGGTCGGCCATGGTCTATCACGCGGGGCTGGGGCAAATCGTCCTTGTCAACGGCGGACCTGAGCGCGGCAAACCCGCAGGTGAACCGCTTGAACTGTGGGGATGGGATGGTCAAAGGTGGAGCCTGGTTGACAATTCCGGCCCTGTCTGGCGGAATTGGGCGGGCGTGGCGTATGACTCGGCGCGGGGCGTCATCGTCGTGCATGGCGGGCATCAAAACGAGAGCTGGTTCGATGAGACCTGGGAATGGGACGGGCAAACGTGGACGCTCCACGATGGCAGCGCCCCCGGCGGGCGCGAAGGTGCAGGGATGGTCTATGACTCCGGGCGCGGCAAAGTTGTCCTGTTCGGCGGCGCGACCGCCGACCTTGAAATCCTGGGCGACACCTGGGAATGGGACGGACAAATCTGGGAGCAGGTATCCACCGAGGGACCGCCCGCCCGTTTCCCCGCCGGGGTTGGCTACGATCCGCTGCGCCGGCAGGTGTTGATTTACGGCGGGCATGATGTCCGCACCAGCGAGGATATTCCCTTCTTCGGCGATTTTTGGGCGTGGGATGGGTCGGTATGGCAGGAAATCCCGTTGAGCGATCCCACTCCCGGCATCCGCGTGGCGACCAGTTTTGTCTTTGACCCCATTGGCGGGCAAACGCTGATGTTCGGCGGCGCGGACTTGGACGCTTTCCGCACGGATTTGTGGGCATGGGATGGCGCGCAATGGACGCAGGTTTACGCAGAAACCGGCATGCCCCCTCGGAGCGGGTTCAACATTGTCGCTTACGACGAAGCCCGCGGCGTGTACGTACTCTTCGGCGGGGTGGCTGAGCCTGGCGGGGACGTGGTTCCCGAAACCTGGGAGTGGGACAGCGAAACGTGGACGTGCGCGGCAGGATGTCGGGATTAGTGGTGTTCCCATACCCTGAGCGAAAAAGCCGCACGCGCCTCATGCCGTGCGGCTTTTTCTTGTAGGGCATTGGGTAAAAAAACCCGTTAGCGATCCTCCACCACTCTCCCGGTATGCCGCCACGGCCTGCGGCTTTGACAGGCCCAGCCAGCCGGGCCTTTGACCTACATGCCCATCAACGAACTCCTCAACCGTGCTGCCCTCTTCGAGCGTTTTGGCCGCTATGAAAGCGCGCTGGAGGCCGTGCAATGGCTGGAAGCCCCCCCCGGCGACGAGCCCAGCGCGTCGCTCAACCTCATGCGTTTGCAGGTGTGGAGCGCGGCGGGGACGCTCCATCGCCAACTGGCGCGCTATGGCCCGGCTGAGGAACTCCACCAGCGGGCGCAGGCACTTTCGATTGAAGTCCACGGTGCGGCTGCGGACGAAACTTCCATGGCGCGCAACCCACTGGGGATTGTTTACAAGTATACGGGGCAATTTGGGCAGGGGGAGGCGTTGTATCGCGAGGCGCTGAAGAATCTCATCGAGCCCCACGGGGAGCTGGATTCAATGGTGGCCGTGGTCTATCACAATTTGGGTAGTGTCTAAATCGCCAGTGATAGTTTGATGTTGTAACGGACGATGTACAGCCGCGTAACCAGTTCGTGGTAGAAATCGGACTTGGAAAACGATAAGGTCTTCCGCACGTAGCGGGCATTCGATTGGCGACAGGTATCGTTCCAACGTTCCACGTGGCTGGTCTCGCAACTCTCCTTGCCGACATTGCGATGGGTCTCTTTGGGAAATACCTGCGCGTAGGCCTCCCAAAAATCGCTGAAGGTATGGCACAGTTTGTACTCTGCGGGGATGCGTTCCCACAGGATACGGCAAGTCTCTGCGCTGCGATCCCCAATTACAAACGCCACAATCTGGCGCGTACGACGGCAAAGCGCCTCAAAATGTGCCTGCGGCCAGTTGCGGGCGGCAAGCTCATCGCCAAAGACCTGCAATTGCATCGCGGCCACCATGGCGGTGGAGGCGCTGCTGCGGGCCAGTTCCAGCTGCCCCAGCACGCACGCCTGCATCCCCAGCCCGTGCCCGCCAAACGCGCGCGGGATGTTCAGCCCGAGGTAGCCGGAAGCTTTGAGGGATTGGATGTCTTCGGGGGGCAGGCGCCCGTTGTGGTCAGCGGCGGCGGCGCGCGAGGCAAATTCGCCGGCGAGGGTGCAGGCAAGTTCGAGGGGGTTGATCATTTGGTTTTGGGGGTCAGGCGGCGCAGATTGTATCATTCACGGGGATGCGCCACTCCCGGAGGGGGCGCGGGGCCGACGGAGCCGTGTTGCCCCTTTTTGGGCGCGGCATCTCCAAAGGGAGTCAATACCCCCATTTCCCCCGCCGGCGCTTAACCGTGGGTCTCGATAAATTTCAGGAATACGGGGACGATTTCGGGGTCAAACATCCTGCCGCTGTTATCCCGGATGTGGTCGAGGGTCTGCTCGACGGGCCAGGCGTTGCGGTAGGGGCGGTTGGAGTTGAGGGCGTCGTAAACGTCCACCACGGCAAAGATGCGGGCGGCCAGAGGGATTTCTTCACGGGCGAGACCGGCGGGGTAGCCCCGGCCATCCCAGCGCTCATGGTGGTGGTGGGGGATGTCGAGGGCGGGTTGGAGGTACTCGATGGGGGCGAGGATTTGGTAGGCGTAGACTGGGTGCATGCGCATGATCTGCCATTCGGCGCCGGTGAGGGGGCCGGGTTTTTGCAGGATGCTGTCGGGGATGCCCATTTTGCCGATGTCGTGGAGGAGGGCGCCGCGCCGAATGTGGGTGAGGCTGCCGTTGTGGATGCCGGTCTCGCGGGCCAGCCGGGTGGTGAGTTCGGTGACGCGCTGGGTGTGGCCTTCGGTGGGCTGGTCGCGCAGGTCGAGGAAGCGCACCCAGCCGGCGAGGGTGGCGTCGTAGGCGTCGGCCAGTTCGGCGTTGGAATGCTGGAGGGTGTTGAGCAGGTTCTGGATCTGTTTCTCGCTGTGCTTGCGTTCGGTGATGTCGCGCACGGTGCGGATCATGCCGATGGGTGTCCCGCCATCGTCGCGCAGGATAGAGATGTGGGTCTGGCTGGGGAAGGTGTTGTCATCTTTTTGCTGGTGCGGGATTTCGCCGGTGAACTCGCCGAGCTCCAGGACTTTTTTGTGGGCGAGGGAGACGAGCTGGTGCTGGTGGGGCGGGTAGAAGATTTCGACGGGCTGGCCGAACAAGGCGTCCTGTTCGACGCCGTGCATGGTTGCGAGGGCCTGGTTGACGAAGAGGATATTGCCGTCGAGGTCGGTGACGGCGATCCCTTCGGTGCTTTGTTCGACGGCGGAGGAGAGCAGGCGGAGTTGTTCCTGTGTTTTGCGCTGGCGGTCGCGCAGGCTTTTCTGGGAGAGGGCGTGTTCGATGGCCGGGCCGAGGCGGGCGAGGCGGTCTTTGAGGAGGTAGTCGGCCGCGCCCAGCTTCATGCACTGGACGGCGAGTTCTTCACTGATGGTGCCGCTGACGACGATAAAGGGGATGTCTTGGTGGGTGTCTTGCAGTAATTCGAGGGCGTGGATGGCGTCAAACTGGGGAAGGGTGAAATCGGCCAGGATGATGTCATACTCTTCCTTGAGGCTGTCGAGATATTGTTCCCGGGTATGAACGTTTTTCCAGGTTGGGTCAAACCCGGCCTGGCGCAGGACGTACACCGTCAATTCGACGTCGGCAGGTTGGTCTTCGACGATGAGGACGCGCAACGGGCTGGTCATCGCGGGCGGGGTCAGGAATCCGGCGGCTGGTTGAGCAGGAGCCAGTACAGTCCGAGTTGCTTGACGGCGTCAATAAACTGGTTGAAGTCCACGGGTTTGACAATATAGCTGTTGACCCCCAGCCGGTAGCTTTCCACGAGGTCGCGCTCTTCGCGCGAGGAGGTGAGTACGACGACGGGGATTGCCTGCGTTTTGGGATTCCCCTTGATTTTCTGGAGGACTTCCAGCCCGTCCACTTTGGGGAGTTTGAGGTCGAGCAGGATGACGCGCGGGATGTAATCAACGGTGTTGCCGTCAGGGCCAAAGAGGAATTCCAGGGCCTCCGCGCCATCCCGCACGATCTGGATGCGATTGGCGAGGTTATGCCGCTTAAGGGCGTGGAGCGTAAGCTCCAGATCACTGGGGTTATCTTCTACAAGTAGGATTTCCACAATATTGCCTGCCATGCCTGCCTCAGGATGGGTGTCGTAAAAATCAGACCGGATGACTCAGGGTGTGCCGGGGTAAGTTTAGCACAAATCGGCGGGAGGCGATTGGGCTTGAAGTGACTGGTGACTGCCGCCAGCAGGAATCAAATGCGCCTCAACCTGAGGCGCATTCGGTCAGTCGGTTTTTGCAGCGGGGGCCGGCTTCTTCCCGGCGGGCTTGTCGGGTTTGGCTTCCGGTTTGTCTGCCGGGGCGGGGCTCGTAGTTTCGCTCTTTGCCGCCTCGGTCTTGTCGGCGTTGCTGGAACTGCTCGTTTCCGTGTCTGCCGCTGGTTTGACGCCGTTGGTGGCGCGCGTGCCTGACTTATGGTCGTTGACGTAAAAGCCGGAACCCTTGAAGACCACGCCGACCGGTTTGTAGACGCGCTGGAGTTCGTGCTCATGCCCGCATCGGGGGCAGCGCTGCGGGTTGGCTTCGCCAAAAACCTGCAGGTGGTCGAATTCGTGGCTGCAATTCTCGCAGCGATAGGTATAGGTTGGCATACGGCTGGTACTCCCTGAAAAAGTCGATTCGATTATAGCGTGTGGAAATGGGGAGGGCAAGCCAGCCTGATGGAAAACGGGCCAATTTTTAACACAAAATCAATATTGGAATGGCTGCGCTCGCCACAATTTCAGTCATTCGCCCTGCCAGAACCTGACGACTGAAGCATGTGGTGGACGCAGTCGAACCGTCGTTACTACGAGAAATACCCTATTCCAGAAATCCCCGCTCTTCAACGGAATACTCGTCGCCCTGCCCGGCGTAGAGTTGGCGGCCCAGTTGCCGGTCATAGGGCGTCCAGGTTTCGCCGGGGTCGGCGCGCTCCAGCAACAGGTGGAAGCGGTTGATCTGCGCATCCAGGTTTTCGATGTGGTGCAGGGCGATGGCCTCCAGTGTTTGTGGCCGGCGGGGCGAACCATACTCGTAGCGCCCGTGATGCGCCAACAGCATGTGGCGCAGGCGCAGCGCCAGTTCCGCCGGGAAGTCCGGCATCGCAGCCAGCGCATCCGTGATCATTTCGTCCGTCATCACGATATGCCCCAGCAATTGGCCCTCATCCGCATAATCAATATCCAGCTCCCACACAAACTCGCGTAGCTTGCCAACGTCGTGCAGGATGGCGCCCGTCCGCAGGAGGTCGGCGTCCATTTGCGGATAAATGGCGAGCACGGTCTCGCACAGCCGCAGCATCTCCAACACATGCTCGATCAGCCCGCCCAGGTAAGCGTGATGGACGACCTTGGCCGCCGGGGATTGTGCAAAACGGGCAAAGAAATCGTCCTGATCGAAGAAATGGTGGAGCAGCTGGCCCAGGTGCGGGTTGCCGACTTTAGCGATCTCTGCCCCCAATTCGGCGCGCATCTCATCGGGGTCCCGTTGACTGGTGGGGACCATGTCCCGCAGGTCGTACTCGCCCTCCTTGGCATGCCGGACGCGCAGGACGCGCACCTGCCGCCGTTCCAGGTACATCTCGATCTCCCCTTCCAGCTTGATGACCGTGCGCGGCTCCAACTCCGCCGCGGTCTCCTCAGCATTCTCCCAGACGCGGGCGATCAACTGCCCGGAGCGGTCACCGACAATGAGGGTCAGGAACACGCCGCGGGACGGGTCGCGGAAAGGTTCAAGCTGTTTCTGCCGCAGGACATAAAAGCCGACAAAACGATCGCCGGGCTGGAGATCGCGCAGGAACGGGCCTTTTTCAACGTGGAAGGATGGGGTGGTCATGGTGTGCAAACCTATGGGGTGGGTGTCACTGTCGGGGTCACGGCCCCCGGAGGGTCCAGTTCAAGCAGGCATTGCCGGGCAAGTTCAACGAGATCGGCGGGCAGGAATTCGGCCAGTTCGAGGGCGCGTTCAAAATCGCGGATGGCCGCCGGGCGTGAGCTTTCATCGCCGTTGTCCACAATCCCTTTGAGGGCGAGAGCGCGGTAGAAGATGATCAGCGCTTCCTGGCGGTCGCCGCTGGCGAATGGGGCGGTGTCGTTCACCTGGACGAAGGCGTCGCCGGGCAGTCCGGCGTCCAGCAGGGCGCGGGCGAGTGCCAGCATGATGTCGAAATCGTTGCGGCGCAGGCGGTTAGCCCGGTTGAGGTCGTCGAGTGCGCTTTCAGGGTCGCCGAGTTCGAGGTAAGCGAGGCCGCGGGCAAAATAGAGATCGGCGTTTTCGGGGTCAAGCGCCAGCAGGGCCTCGTAAATCTCCAGGGCGCGTTCAAACTCGCCGGTCTGGGATAGTGCCTGGCCAAGCAGGATGATGGCGGCTGAATCTTCGGTCTCATACCGGGTATAAACTTCCAGCCAGCCCGCCGCGGCTTCGGCATCGCCCAGCGCCATGTTTACCTGGCCCAGGAGCAGGTAGGTGGGGAGGTGGGTGAAGTCGCCATCGTGCGCGGCCTCGGCCAGCGGGAGGGCGGCGGCATAATCCTCGGCGCGGTAGGCGATCAGCGCCCGGTAATAGGGGACGAAGGGCGAACCGGGCAGGAGCGTTTCCACGGCGATCAGGTCTGCCAGCGCGCCCTCCACGTCCCCGGCCTCGAGACGCCAGGCGGCGCGCGCCAGGTACGCCGGGCCAAAATCGCTGGCATTCCCGATGGCATCCGCAAAATCTTCCTCCACATCGGCTTCGGGGTCGAGCGCCAGCCGGGCCAGGGCGCGCCCGAGGTACGCCGCGCCAAAGGCGTCATCAATACGGACGGCGGCAGTAAAAGAGACGAGCGCGGCGGCGGGTTCGCCCAGGTTGAGTTGGGCATCGCCCATATAGTAATAGGCGTCGGCGGCTTCGGGGTCGGCATCCACAACCTGCTGCATAAACAGGATGACGGCGTCCCAGTCCCCGCGCTGGTGGGCGCGTATGCCGGTGCGATAGGCCTCGATGACGGGATGCGGCGTATTGACGTACAGCGGGGTCGGCGTATAGGTGGCGTCCAGCAGGAGGGCCAGCGGCGTGGGCTTGCCGGGCGTGGGGGTGGGTGTGCGGAACAGGGGGGTCACGGTTGCGCTGGGTGTGGTGGTGGGTGTGAGCGTGATAATAAATGCGCCAGCCGCCGCGGAAGTGGCACCGAAATCCGGCGTCGGGATGGCCCGGATGGCGATATTAACCCCGGCGAACCCGGCCCACAACATCCCGACGACAAAGACGCCGATGGTTGTATAAAAGAGCACGCGCAATACCGGGTTCATCATGATCGCCCGGAAACCGCGTGGCCGCTCAATCTCCAGTTCGTCCACCGTCCAGGCTTGTTTGCGGTACGGCGGCACTGGTTTGACCTCGTCCCACCTGGCCTCCAGCGCGCCCATCAGGATCAGCCCGCGGCGTGCCACCAGGTTGTCCGGGTCCACCCGTTGCAGGTTTTGCAGGCAATAAATCTGCTCCTGCCGCGTCTCCACCACGGCGCTCATCCACAGCCAGTGGTCGGGATAATCCTTGTCAATGCGCAGCAGGCGGGTGAGCAGGTCACGCGCCCGCGTCTTGTCCCCGGCGCGGGCAGCGTTGATCGCCTCGGTCAGCATCGCTTCATCGGTAGCCATGAAATCAGTTTAGCATAGGGAGGGGGAAGGTGCAACGCACTTCAAGGAAACGGAGTTCGTAGCACTCAGATGTTCGCTTGAAACGTCCTTCGACTACGTCCGATCAACACAGGTCGGCCTCCGCTCAGGATGAATAATTCTTATCACGTTGAGCGGAGTTCGGCCTCCGCTCAGGATGAATAATTCTTATCACGCTGAGCGGAGTTCGGCCTCCGCTCAGGATGAATAATTGTTATCACGCTGAGCGGAGTTCGGACGGTTTTTGTCCGAACGCAGTCGAAGCGCCAAATGCCAGAACGATTTTTGCCAGGCGCGTTGCACCGCGCAGGTATAATCCGCGGCATGTTTTCCCCAGGAAATTCAAAGTTGATTCTGTTCCCTTTGCTGGCGCTGGCCCTCCTGGTTTCAGCCTGCACCCCGGAGATTGTACCGGGCATAACAGCTGCGCCCACGCGCGGGGTGACATTGATCCCTTATATTTCGCCCACCCCCGTCATGCTCCAGACCCCCACACCCACCGTGCGCAGTTCGCCCACGCCGCTGCCCACCGCCACGCCCACGCCGTTCATGTACGCGATTGCGGCGGGTGATACCCTGCTGGGCATCGCCTTCAAATTTGGCCTCACCCTCGAAGCCCTGCTGGCCGCCAACCCCGGCATTGACCCGCAATTCCTGCGCATCGGCGACCCGCTGATTATCCCGCTGGGCGATAATCCCGTGGTGGCCGCCCAGCCCACGCCCGCCGCGTTTGCCGCCCCCGTTGGCGCGCCAGCTTGCATTTCGCAGGCGGATGGCAGTTCATGGTGTTATTGGCTGATCCGCAATGAAGGTGGGGAACCGCTGGAAAACCTGGCCGCTCAAATGACAGTATACGATAACGAAGGCCAGCCCCTCGCCACCCGGACAGCGCTCACCCCGGTCAACGTCCTGCCCCCGGGGGCACAGCTGCCCCTTATGGCCTGGTTCCCCCCACAGGCGGAGGAGATTGTCTCGGTGAATGCCGTGCTGGCTTCGGCGCTGGCGGTGCCGGCGGGGGATGCGCGCTATCTCGGGGTCACGCTAAACTTTGAGACGGCGCTGAGGTTGGGGTACGCGCACATTTCCGGGACCGTGGAAATCAACGGGAAGACGCCGGCTTCGCAAATCTGGTTTGCCCTGGTGGCCTATGGGGCGGGGGATCATTTCCTCGGGGCGCGGCGGATCACCCTGGAGGGGCCGTTCGATCAGGGGGTGCCGCTTTCCTTTGAGGGGGAGGTATTTAGTTTGGGGGGAGAGATCGTGCGGGTGGAAGTGTTCGCCGAGGCGTTCCCGTAAGAACTTGTCCAGCTATCCAGCTACCCGACATTTTGTTATCAAAGCAATTCACTGGTCGAGTAGGCGGCTCTTTCCCGCCGTATCCGGTGGGTTGAGCCTGCCGAAACCGAGACCCATCGGGGCAAAATTGACCTAAAACGGGGTCTCGGTTTCGATAAACTCAACCCGGCGGATACGCCCCGCCCAAAAGCGGGCGGGGCTACTCGACCAGTACTTTAATATGATTCTTCGGATATTCTCTAAAGCGCCGGCCCCAATATCAATTGAAGCGGAACGGGGGTGAAGACGAGCAGGAAGATGATCAGCCCCAAAATGGCGATGGCCTTGCGGCGCGGGTCGAGCGGGGTGATCTGGTCGAGCGGTTCGGCGTGGGTGCGCCCGAGGACGGAGATCAGGATAGCCCACAGCCACCAGCCCGACCAGACGAACCCCAGCGCAAAGAGGCCAAACAGGATAGAGGGGATTAGGCGGCGGGTGCGCTTGCCCAGCAGGACGTACATCACATGCCCGCCATCCAACTGGCCCGCTGGGATCAGGTTGAGTGCGGTGACGAGCAGGCCGCCCCAGGCCGCCATGGCGATGGGATGGATGATGACATCCCGCCCGCCAAAGGGAAAGGGCTGGCCGGTGAAGAAATGGCGGAGCCAGTAGAGCACGGGGCCGCCCGTGCCAAACGTCGTGGGGGCAGGCAGCCATTCGCCAAAGGTGATGTATTTGGCGAGCAGGTAGAGGATGGAATTGCCTTCCATCTGGAGACCCTGCCCGGCCTCGACAAGGAGCGGCAAACGCTCCACCTCCGAGAGGTGCAGGCCGTAGAAAAGGATGGGGATGGCGACGAGCAGACCAGCGAGCGGCCCGGCAATACCGATGTCGTGCAGGATGCGTTTGTTTTTCGGTGCGCCGCGCAGTTGGATAAATGCGCCCAGTGTGCCAAAGGGCGGGAAGGGCAGGGGCAGGAAGTACGGGAGGGTGACGGGGGTTTTGTGGATGCGCCCGGCGATGTAATGCCCGAACTCATGTGCAAGCAGGATGGCGAGCAGGCTGGCGGCAAAGGGGAAGCCGTCGCTGATGTTCAGGATGATTTCGCGGAGTATTTCCAGCTCAGTGGTTGCATCGCCCTGGTACACATTCCACGCACCCACGAAGGCCACGCTGATGACGGTCACAATGAAGAGCAGGAGGTTGATCCAGGGATTGGCGGGACGCGGCTGGTTGACGCCTTTGATCAGGATGACGGCATGGCGGCCTTCCTCTTCCCGGAAGAGGGGGGTCAGCTCGCGCGGGAAAAGTTCTTTTTCAAGGAAATCGTAGGCCTCGATGGAATCACGGGTGAGCGCGCCCAAATAGCGGACGAAGTGGTTCTGATCGGCGTCCGGCCAGATGGTTTCCTGGATGTCGAACACCTGGGCAATGATGGGCCGGATGGGGTCACTGACGATCAGGATGATGGTGCGCCCTGGCTGGTTTTTAGGCTCAATATCAGCAGGCTCAACGAGAGGCTGGAAGATCGCCGCGACCTTCTCATCGGTAAATGCGGCGGCTAGTATCTCGCGGGCGTTTAGTTTGTCCGTCTTGAGCGTGCCGAGGAAACGCACGATGTAATCGCGTTTGGGATCCCCCCAGGTGATACTTTCAACTTCCATGACCTGGGAGACGAGTTCTGTATAGTTCTGCGGGGTGTCGTTCATGAGGGGGTGGGTACCTGCCTGGGCGTGAGTGGATTTTCAGGCGGGAGTGGATGGGAGTCGAACCCACCGCGGCCTGCCACGCAGCCCGCCAACGGTTTTGAAGACCGGGGCGCCCACCGGGACACAACCACTCCCAATGGCGGCGGATTATACCGTACCGCCCGGCTGGATTAAATCAAGAGGAAAGCCAATTGCCAATGACGATGCCCACGGCTGCGGCTGCCCCGCCGGCGATGGCACTGCCGATCAGGTTGACTGGCCCCGGCGCCCAGCGCCCGTCCAGCAAAAACTGGACGCTTTCGTTTGGGTATGTGGAGAATGTTGTGTACGACCCCAGGAAACCAACAATCAGCAGGTTGCGGAGCCGCGGGTCAAGGGTGAGTCGCCCTGCCGAGAGGGACACCCCCAGCCCCAGGAGCAGGCTTCCGGAGATATTGATCAGAACCGTGCCCACAGGGAAAGCTGTGCCCCAGCGGCCCGCGGCCCACCCGGAAACCCAAAAGCGGGCATTTGCGCCGAGAATAGCGCCCAATGAAATCAGGACGAATGTTTGCATGGCGATCTGGCCGGCGATTTTACCGTGCTGGAAAGGTGAGAGTCACCCGGCTGATTACATGGCCGGGAAAAAGCCCGGTGGGGAGGCGGGTTTTCCAGGGTCAGGTTCCCCGTGAGGTGGTGCCTGTCCCTAAAACAAGATGGCTGCCAGTTCTGTGCGGTATTGCCGGGTCAATTCAGCGTCCTCCCCCAATAATTCAAAAACCGCCAAAATCAGCTTGCGCCCGCCGTCGCCGCGATAGCGTTTATCCTGCCGCAGTATTTCCAGCAGGCCATCCAGCGCCGCGGCAAAATTCCCGCGCCGGACAAGGCTGATGGCGCGCTGGTAAGCGGCTTCGAGCGGGGTGTCACTCGGAGTAAGCGGTTCCAGGAGGGCGTCGGTCAGCGCGGCCAGCGTGAGCGCGGCGGTGTATTCCTTGCTGGCCGGGAAACCACCCAGGTGTTTGCTGGCCTCCTCCGGTTTGTTTTGGCCGATCAGGGTTTTGATCAGTCCCAGCCGCGCGGCCGCGTCGGTTGGGTTGTTTGCGAGCGCTTTGTTGAAGATGGCGGCGGCTTCCTGCCAGCGCTGATCGGCCAGCACACTTTTGCCTTTGGCAATGAGTAAATCATCCGGGCCTGGCGCCAGTCCGCGGAGGAATTTTGCCACCTCCGGTTCCGGCAGCAGGCCAGTAAACCCGGCCACCACCTGGCCGCCGCGGAATCCCTTGACCGCCGGGATGCTGCGCACTTCGTAGCGCATCGCCAGCCCCGGATTGGTGTCCACATCCACCTTTGCCAGCCGGAACTGACCATGCGATTTATGGGCGAGATTTTCGAGTATCGGGCCCAGCGTGCGGCAGGGCACACACCAATCCGCCCTGAAATCCACGACCACGGGGGTTTTGAGCGAGAAATGCAATACTTCAAATTGGAAATCCGATTCGTTGACTTCGATGATGTGATCGGTCTGCATGCGGTCTCCTGGCGGGAGGTTTACATAAAGTTGAGAGGTGGCCCCAATTTTAACAAGATCGCTATAAGAAATGCATAGATATTTTGCGGGACGTTCCCGCCGTTTTGTGGTCGGCTCAAGCGCTGGCCGGGCGAATCAATTCTTCCATGCGCCCGTTCTATTCGTGGATTTGCCTGTTTTTGCAATCCATATGTGTTGACGCTCTGGAATCGACATGCTATTATGCAACCGGAGCGCCAACAGCGCTTCTTTTTTTCGGACTTATATTCTTTTACACAGGACTTATTCCATGAGCACGGACTTTGTTTTTCGTATTTTTGGCATGATTGCGCTTTCGGGCGCAGGCGTTTACTGGGGAGTTTACCTGGGCGGGCTGGCCTCTGAATCCAAGGATTTGTACGGGGTCGTGATGGGGCTGCTCGGCGCGCTGGCGGGCCTGGTGCTGACCCCGTTCTTCACCACCCGTCCCGTCAGATATCTGCGGAATATGCTTGGACAGGCGCCCTCCGCCACATTGCTGAGCAGTGTCGGGGGACTGATCGCCGGCCTGCTGATTGCTGCGCTGATCAGCTTCCCGATTTCCAGGCTGCCCTCGCCCTTCGGGGAATACCTGCCAGTTGTCGCGGCCATCGTCTGCTCCTATCTTGGGATGGCGGTTTTTGTAGCCCGGCAGGATGATCTCCTTGCGATCCTGCGCCCCGCGGCCAAACCCCTGGACCTGCTATCTGTCAAACCGCTGACCGCGGGGTTAGGCCCCGCCTTGAATTCTGTACTGTTGGATACGAGCGTCATTATTGATGGCCGGATTGAAGATATTGCACGAACGGGATTCCTGCCTGGGGTTTTGCTGGTCCCCCGCTTTGTCTTGAACGAATTGCAGCATATCGCCGATTCGTCCGATCCCCTCCGGCGCCAGCGCGGCCGCCGCGGCATGGATGTGCTCTCTGCCCTGCGCAAGGAAACGAAAGTCAAGGTTGACCTAAACGATCTGGATGTGGAAGAAGCCCAGGCCGTTGACGATAAACTTGTCCTGCTCGCCAAAAGGCTGGGCTGTTCCATCCTGACCAACGATTACAACCTCAACCGCGTGGCGGATATTCAGGGCGTAAAAATTCTCAACGTCAACGAACTCGCCAACGCCATCAAGGCAGTGTTTCTTCCCGGCGAGACCCTGCTCGTGGATGTCATCCAGGAGGGCAAGGAACACGGCCAGGGTGTCGGCTATCTTGACGACGGCACGATGATCGTCGTGGACAACGGCGCTGAATATCTCGGACGCACACTCCAGACCATCGTAACCAAGGTTCTCCAGACCGCCGCCGGGCGTATGATCTTCTGCCGGCCTGCGGACAACTCATTATAATTTCCGCCCACCCTGTATTGAAGCTGAGAACAATCGAATGAGCTTGCAAATCCATAATACGCTCACGCGCAAAAAAGAAGAATTCCACACCATCGAACCCGGCCGGGTGCTCATGTACGTCTGCGGCCCGACGGTCTACGACGATGCTCACATTGGGCATGCCATGTCCGTCATCGTCTTCGACATCATTCGCAGATATCTGGAATATCGCGGCTACGACGTCCAGCACGTCATGAACTACACCGATGTGGATGACAAAATCATCCTGCGGGCAAACAAACTGGGCGTCGATCCCTTTGATTTGGCGAAGCAATACATCCGCGAATTTGAGAGCCACCTGATCGAGTTAAATGTCAAACTCCCCAAGATCTCGCCGCGCGCCACCCAGGAAATCGAAAACATCATCGGGATGAACGCGACCCTGATCGAAAAGGGCTACGCCTACCCAGTGGATGGCGACGTTTACTTCCGCGTCAACAAACTCCCCGATTATGGCAAACTCTCCGGGCGCAAACTGGAGGATATGCAGGCCGGCGCCCGCATTGACGTGGATGCCCGCAAGGAGCATCCCATGGATTTTGCCGTCTGGAAATCCGCCAAACCCGGCGAACCTGCCTGGGCCAGCCCATGGGGGCCGGGCCGCCCCGGCTGGCACATCGAATGCTCCGCCATGAGCCGCACCCATCTCGGCGAGCAGATTGACATCCACGGCGGCGGCAACGACCTCATCTTTCCCCATCACGAAAACGAAATTGCCCAAACCGAAAGCCTCACTGGCAAGCCCTTCGCCCGCTACTGGGTGCATAATGGCATGCTCCAGCTTGAGGGCGAGAAGATGTCCAAATCCCTCGGCAACTTGATCACCATCCGCGAGTTCCTGCAAAAAAATGAAGCCGACGTCTTCCGGCTGATCATCCTCAACGCCAATTACCGCGGCCCGCTCAAGTTTACCCAGGAGGTCATCGAACAAGCCACCAACGCCCTCGCCCGCCTGCGCAGCGCCCTCAAACCTGCCGCCTCCACCCCGTCTGATGCGGATTTGGATGCGAAACTGCGCGCCCAAATGGCAGCCACCCAAACCGGCTTTGTCGCCGCCATGGACGATGACTTCAATACCGCCGGCGCGCTGGCGCACCTTTTCGACCTGGTCAGGATGATCAACCAGGCGCGTGATGGCGGGGTCGAAACGGGAACCCTCCAGGGGGCGCAGACCCTCTTGCTTGATCTCACCTCCCTGCTGGGCCTGACCCTCAAAACCCCGCCCCCCCAAACGCAATCGCTGGCCCCCTTCATCGATCTCCTCCTCGAGATTCGCCGCGAGTTGCGTTCGCAAAAACTCTGGGCGCTCTCCGATCAAATCCGGGATCGCCTGCAGGAAATGGGCGTCACCGTTGAAGATGGCAAAGACGGCACGACCTGGTTTATCTGATGCGCGAATGGGTCGTGGGCCGCAACCCGGTGCGGGAAACCATCCGTGCCGGAAGGCGCCACATTTTTCAACTCTACGTTGCCGAGGGGATTAAGGAAACGGCGACCACCCTGGAGGCCATGAAAATCCTTGGGGAAAAATCGATCCCGGTGAAGCACATCCGCCGGGATGAACTGGATTCCCTGGGTCCGAACCATCAGGGGCTGGCCCTCCAGGTCGGGGCCTATCCATACTTTGGCCTCAACCAGATTTTGTCCAATGCCGGGAGCAGGAACGAACCGCCCTTTATCTTGATCCTGGATTCCCTCCAGGACCCGCAAAATCTCGGCACCCTGCTTAGAACGGCGGAGGCGGTGGGCGTGCACGGCATCATTATTCCCCAAAATAATTCCGCCAAAATCACCCCGGCAGTGGTCAGTGCATCCTCCGGTGCCTGTGAACATCTGACGATTGTCCAAGCCAACCTGGTCGCCAGTATGCGGGAACTTAAGGAACATAACATTTGGATTCTAGGCCTGGCAAATGATCCCAACGGCACTACGCCAGCAGCCACCAATTTTGGCGGCGGAATCGGCCTGGTGGTGGGGAGCGAGGGGGAGGGAATGCGGCGCCTGGTGGCGGAATCCTGCGATCTCATTTTGCGACTTCCTATGGTTGGAAAGATCGAATCGTTGAACGCGGCGGTGGCAGGATCCATAGCCCTTTATCTGATCTATCAGGCGCGCAGTGCGATTTCCGGGGCAATTTAAGCAAGTATTGACGGTCATTCCCAAACCTGATAGACTACCGCCCGCTAATTTGTGCGACATTGCGCAAACGAGTTTTCTTGAAATTGTAGGGACGCATGGATAAAATGCGTTGCGCACTTTTAAAGGCTTGAAACATGCCGACGTAGCTCAACTCGGCAGAGCAACCGCCTTGTAAGCGGTAGGTTATGAGTTCAAATCTCATCGTCGGCTTACATGGCTTTTGTTCTCCAGTTTTTTTGGAGCTACTGTACGGGCGGATACCCAAGTGGCCAAAGGGGGCTGACTGTAAATCAGCTGTCGTACGACTTCGGCGGTTCGAATCCGTCTCCGCCCACCTCCGACTCCTCCATATTGTCGGCACTTTGTTGAAAGCCCTCATAGCTCAGCTGGTAGAGCACACCCTTGGTAAGGGTGAGGTCATGGGTTCGAATCCCATTGAGGGCTCTCGCTTGGTTGAATAGTTGTAAGTAGCAAGGATCATCATACATATCATTTAGGAGCAAAGCGATGGCGAAGGCAAAATTTGAGCGGAACAAACCGCACCTGAACGTGGGGACGATGGGCCACATAGACCACGGGAAAACGACGCTGACGGCGGCGATTACGAAAGTCTCGCAGTTGAT